>ERZ1023192.27-NODE-27-length-61046-cov-21.248528_pt1 | contig 61046 bp, 56 predicted proteins | sample MGYA00380440_ERZ1023192 | MGnify/ENA primary metagenome ERZ1023192 (study PRJEB33173, sample SAMEA4830328) | metagenome | study: EMG produced TPA metagenomics assembly of the PRJEB25223 data set... | reverse complement strand
ACTCTTGTCCCCATAGAAAAAACACCTCCATGTTTTATTTCGGATCACAACGATCTGTTTTCAAACTTGAAGGTGTTTTTTATTTGTCTCATCTTATGGGGTCAGTCCCAATAGAGATGAGCTTTTTTAAATAGATCTATCATATAACTGTCATGAAGTTCTTTCTATAAATATATATAAATGAAGCTGTCCTATTTTCAACTAATATCTTGACCATCTTCTGCAATGCCATCATAAAAAAACCTCATGTGATTCTCCGCAGTATTAGTTCTTTCAAAAAGTATGAATAAAAGATGACCAAACGATGATAAGTTCATAAAAACAGTGGGAATCCAATTGAGATTTGAAAGGGAACATGTAAAATAAAGCTACATAAAGAAAAACAATGGTAGCAGCGGAGGCTGATCATGAAAATATTAATGATTGAAGATAATCAGAGCGTTTGTACAATGACGGATATGTTTTTTCAACGAGAGGGATTTCAAGCGGAATTCGTTCATGATGGATTAGAAGGATTGAATCGCTTTAAGCAAGAGGAGGATTGGGATCTGCTCATTTTAGATGTCATGCTTCCTTCGATGGATGGTCTGACCATTTGTCAAAAAGTGCGCCAGATCAGTGACATTCCGATTATCATGCTGACAGCCAAGGAAACCGAATCTGATCAGGTACTTGGTTTTGATCTTGGAGCAGATGATTATGTGACCAAGCCCTTTAGTCCACTAACCTTGATGGCAAGAATTAAAGCGGTGAAACGACGCTTTGCTCATACAACGACTCAAGAAAAGGTGAATGAGGGCGATCGGCTGGAGACAGCACATTTTCAGTTGGATAAAAAAACGAGGGAAGTTTTCCTGGATGGAGAGCGAATAGAGAACCTCACACCGAAAGAATACGATCTGCTGTGCTTTTTTATTCAGCATCCTCGGCAAGTATTTTCACGAGAACAATTGCTTGAGCAAATTTGGGGATACCAATTTTATGGAGATGAACGAACGGTAGATGTTCATATTAAACGGCTGCGTCAAAAAATTGGGGACGGGCCTAAGCCCTTTTTGTATACAGTATGGGGCGTAGGGTATAAGTTCGATGAAGATTAAATATTTTTATCAGCTGCTGATCAGCCACCTTGGGTTATTGCTCATCGCCATTGTCATTATCAGCACCCTTTTATCTCACTTTGTGAAAGATATTGCCTATCAAAACAGAGTGAATGAAATGAGCTCCTATGGGAATGAAATCTTGCAAGATTATAAACGACTCCCTAAAAGCGAGATGACCTTTCGTCTGCGGCCATTTGAAGATATTCTTTCGACGAGGCAAATTCGTTTTTTCGTGTTTGATGAAAAAGGAGATATTCTGTCTCAGCAGCAAGAGATGCCGCCGCATGAAGTATTATTGACAAAGGATTTATGGGCCAAACTCTCAAAAGGAGAGCAAATCATTGTGAAGCGAAGTGATTCACGCCGCCTTGATCAAGAGGCATCACTTGTGGCGCTCCCTGTCATGGAGGATGGAAAGCTAAAGGGCGGAGTTGTCCTTATTGCCCCGATTCAAGGCGCTGAACAGCTCATCGCCCAAATGAATCGTTATCTGTATATCATCGTATTTGTGGCGCTGACGATCACCTTTATTCTCAGCCTGTTCCTCTCTAAATTTCATGTGAACCGCATCAAAAAGTTGAGAGAGGCGACTGAAAAGATTGCGCAAGGTGATTACAACATCAAGCTTGAAAACAAACACCTTGATGAAATTGGCACACTTGGTGAGGATTTTAATATGATGGCCAAGCGTCTTCAGCAATCAAGAGAGGAAATTGACCGGCTCGAAAAGCGCAGACGTCAATTCATCGCAGATGTGTCTCACGAATTGAAAACACCGCTGACCACCATTCGAGGACTGGTAGAATGGCTGAACACTGCGGATGTGTCAGCAGAAGAGAAAGAGAAATGCTATGCCTTAATCACTGATGAGACAAAACGTATGTTGCGCCTCGTCAATGAAAATATGGATTATGAGAAAATTAGATCGAATCAAATTACCCTTCAGAAATTTCATTATCCACTCATTGACACATTTGAAGTGATGAAAGAGCAGCTGAGCCGAATCGCCGAAGAGAAAAACAATCAGCTGATCGTGGACGTTGATCCCGAGCTAAAGGTTTATGCAGATTATGACAGGCTCATTCAAATACTTGTCAATATCACAAAGAACGCGATTCAATTCACAGAAGACGGCCGTATTTACTTAAGAGGAAAACAAGAAAATCAAGAGACGATCATCGAAGTGGAAGACACAGGCATTGGCATTGCGCCAGACGAAGTCAAACACATATGGGAACGTTTTTATAAAGCGGATATCTCAAGAACGAATACACCGTATGGAGAATACGGATTGGGCTTGTCTATCGTGAAGCAGCTTGTGGACCTGCATGAAGGGCATATTGATATGAAAAGTGAAAAAAACAATGGAACGACATTTACCATACGACTGCCGTTTCCAGAAGAAAAGGGCTAAAATGAAATTCATTTTAGCCCTTTTTGGTGAATCACTACTTATTCATTTTTGGTAAACGTCAACCCAATATGAGCAAGTGCCTGCGGCAAGTCTTTCCGGATGGTGATGTCTTTAAACGATATATTGGATTGAATCGCACTTAAAGCAAGGTCTTGCTTAATACCTGTTAAAACTGCCGAAATTCCTAAAAGTCTCAGCGTTTGTGCGTAGCTGACCAAATATTGAATGCTTTGTTCATTCAGGCTTTTTGTTCCCGATACATCAATAACCAAATGAGAGAGCGACAGCCTGTAGCTTTCCTGTAAAATGGTTTCCAAAATATGCTGAGCACGTGTCTCTTCGATATCACCAAGCAGAGGAAGCACAGCGACACCGTCAACAACTGGTACGATTGGTACAGACAATTGCCGAATTTGCCGGTTGGCACGGTCTAGTTCGAGGACATAGCTTAATAATGAAGCCATCGTTTCAAACATATACACATGCTCTTCTGTGAACTGCTTCGGCCTCAAATCAAGTCCGCAAATCGTTCCGTAGTTCGTCCCATCGGTGAAATCAATGGGAACTCCAATAAACGAGCCGCCTTGGAGATTTTTCGTAACCTCTAAGTATTTAAAACGGTCATCCTTCGAAATATCAGGAATCACAAGTGTATCCCGATGATCGACCACAAGCTTGCAAAATGTCTTTTCGTAAGGAAGTTCTTCTCCTTCTTCAAGAAGCTGCTCGTCATGATTTAGCACCTTTACAATTTGATTGGTGTTTTGATCATTTTTAGCAATAAACAGTGTATTCACATCAATGAATTGACTCATCATGTTTAAAATACTAGTAGAAGCATCATGAAAATTGCGAAACTGTTTTAATAGTTGTTGACGAGGCATTGTTTTAGGACTCCTTGTAGCTCCGATCATAGGCCGGAACGGATAGTTGATTTGTCTCTATCATACAAAATCAAACAAGAAATAGATACACTTTAATGCGCAAGAACACTCTGATCGTCGAGATGAAAAAAGACTGCCGATCCAAAGATCTGGCAGCCTTCTGATTAAAGAGAGACAGGGACAGTAGACATAGAGAAAAATTCCTCATACAAGGCTTGAACAGCTTCTTTTTCTTGAGTCGCTTTGACGCCAAACATCATGCTGACCTCTGAAGAGCCTTGATTGATCATTTCAATATTGACCTTCGCTTTTGACAGCGCCTTTGCCGCTCTTGCTGTTGTGCCAACATTATGACGCATCGCTTCTCCTACAACCATAATCAGCGAGAGATTTCGCTCTAAAACGACCTCATCTGCATCAAGCACGACCTTCAAGCGGTCTAGCAGCTCCTCTTCAATATGCTGCTCCTCCAGCTGATCCTGACGTAAAATAATGGTCATATCATCAATGCCAGAAGGAACATGCTCATACGTAAGCCCATACTCTTCTAGTGTTTGCAGCACCTTTCGTCCAAAACCGACTTCTCTGTTCATCAAATATTTACTAATGTAAATGCTGCAAAAACCATTGTCTGAGGCGATTCCAACAACAGGTCCATTGGTATGGTCCCGCTGATTTACGATTTTTGTCCCTTTTGCCGACGGGTTGTTGGTGTTTTTAATCTGAACCGGAATGCCTGCACGGAAGGCTGGAATAAGTGCTTCATCATGGAACACAGAAAAACCAGCATAGGACAGCTCGCGCATTTCCCGGTATGTCAGCTCTGTAATCTCTTTCGGTTCATGAACGATCGTTGGATTGACGGCATAGACAGCATCGACATCTGTAAAGTTTTCATATACATCTGCCTTCAAACCGTTCGCCAAAATGGAGCCGGTAATATCGGAGCCGCTTCGCGAAAAGGTGACGATGTCTCCCGCGAGACTAAAGCCAAAAAAGCCAGGGAATATAATAATGCCAGAGCGCTCTCTTAATTTGTACAAATGATCATAAGACTCTGGCAGAACTTGTGCTTGGCCAGGCTCATCGCTCACAAACAAACCAGCTTCCTTTGGATTCACATAATGAGCTTCCACACCTTGGTGGCGGAAATAGGCGGCAATGAGCTTAGCGTTATTGTCTTCACCGCTTGCTTTAATGGCATCAAGATAGCATTCAGGGCGGGATGAATCAGCCTGTAATAATGTGTCTAGATCTTGCCTGATGGTATCGATAATGTCTTGACCTAATCCGAGTTCATCCGCTATTGAGGCATACCTCTCAATGACTGCTTCCTTTAAATCATGTGCTTCACCTAAACGTAAATATTGTTCACCGCAGCTAATTAATAGATCGGTGACCTTTGTATCCGTTGAATGCCGTTTTCCTGGTGCGGAAACAACGACTGCTTTTCGAGCTGGATCTGCTGTTACTATGTCAAATACCTTTTGCAGCTGCTTGCCAGATGCAAGTGAACTGCCACCAAATTTAACGACCTTCAATGCATACATCTCCTATAGTAAAAATTTTCTCACAAATTGAATAGTTCCTATTATCAACTCTTTTCTTTAAATTATCAAGGTTTTTCTTCACTAGAAATACAAATGTGTTTACAGAGAGGACGGTATTGTATGAGTATATGAAAAAAGAGCCGGCCATATGCCGAGCTCTTTTTCTTATGAAGAAGACGAGGAGGAAGATAGCTCCTGCTTCATCACTTTATTCTCACGTTTTTTTTCCTTTAAGAAAAAGGAGAGGACGAGTCCAATGACGGCAATCAGACCAGAAATGAAGAATGACGTATTCATTCCATGAACGGCCGATTTTAATGGATTGGCCAATTCTGCATTTGCAGCAGAGCTGCTCATGATGGAAACAAGCACAGCCGTTCCAATGGAACCGCCTATTTGTCTCATCGTGTTATTCATCGCTGTCCCATGAGGGATCAAATGAGGCGGTAAAGAGTTAATACCTGCGGTTGTCAGCGGCATCATGATCATCCCAACCCCGATTAACCGAAGCGTGTAGGCGACCGTAATGAGGGCGATCGATGAATCAAGGGTGAGCAGCATAAATGGCAGGGTGGTAACGGTGAGTATCGTAAATCCGCCTAATGCCAGCCCTTTTCCGCCGACTTTATCAAAAATCCGTCCAATAATCGGTGACAGGAGTCCCATGAAGAGAGCACCTGGCAATAAGATAAGCCCTGTATCAAGTGCAGACAGTCCTCTGACATTCTGCGTATAAAGCGGCAGAATCGTCTCTGTCCCAATTAATAAAGCAAAGACAAGCATGCCGAGGAAGGTTGTTAAGCTAAAGATCGCAAATTTAAATACGCCAAACTCCAGCATCGGTCTTGTTAAGTTCGACTGGCGCAGGATAAAGAAGAACAAGCTCACGGCGCCGACAATCAGCGAAATGAGAACAGTCGCACTCGTCCATCCATACGTGCCGACACTAGAAAATCCGTAAAGCAGCCCGCCGAAACCGAACGACGACAAGATGACAGATAAAACATCAATACGTGTTTCTCTTTGCTGCGTCACATTTTTCATTAAGAAGAAAGCAAGAATGAGATCAATGATACCGATTGGCAGAACAATATAGAACAAGAACTTCCAGCTGAAGGAATCAACAATCCAGCCGCCAAGTGTTGGCCCAAGCGCAGGTGCGAACGAGATCACAAGTCCGACCATGCCCATTGCCTGCCCGCGTTTTTCTTTCGGGAAAATGGTTAAAAAGATCGTTTGCATCAGCGGCATTAAAATCCCTGCACCGGCTGCCTGTACGATACGCGCTGCAAGTAACACCGGGAAATTCGTTGCAAATGAAGCAAGAATTGTACCGGCTGTAAAGATGCTAAGTGCCGTTAAAACTAAAGAACGGCTTGAAAATTTCTCAATGAGGAAAGCTGTAATGGGGATGAGAATCCCGTTTGTCAGCATAAAGGCTGTTGTAAGCCACTGTCCTTTGCTGACCTCAATATTGAAATCTTCCATGATATGCGGGATCGCTGGAATGAGAAGCGTTTGGTTTAAAATCGCAACGAATGCCCCAACGAGGAAAATCCCAACAATCACAGATCGATTATACGATGTAGTTGATTGGTTCATGTTATCCCTTCTTTATCTATAAAATGATGTTTTTCAGCTGTGACACGTTTTGTGATAAAACGCTGTTTTTGCCTAAATAATCGAGCAGTGAGCTGATTAAAAAGGTTCTCGGTTCATCCTGTGATAATTCTTGATTGAGCAGCTCATAAGCAGAGAGGAGATCGTCTTTTTCTTCTCCGTTTGACAGTGCGTGAAGCTCTTGTTTGATCTTCGTTAAGTACGAGATGACAAGTTTTTCTTCATCATATCCGTCCTGTGAGGAAAACAAATAAGAGTCCATGAGCTGATCTGTTAACACAGGCTCAATTGAGCAAGGCTTTTTCGATACACGGTCCATCACACCGATAATCATCTCAGCAGCATTTTCTAATTTGATGTTCTTGTGCTCAATCGCCAGCATTAAGATGAATTCTCTCATTAATCCATTGAGAACAATCACAAGATCCCAGACATAAGGAGCGACAGATTCACCATAGGTGCTCAGGATAATGTCTCTGTGCCGCTGCATGATAATGGAGCGTGTCTCGCGTAAGTGTTTAATGACAATAGGCGAATGCTGAGAAAAAGCTTCAAAGGACAGCATGTTCAAAAATTTATGATTCTCTTTAAACTCTTCAAGCTCAAGCTTGATCTTCTTTGTGAATTTTTCCTTTTTGGACAGCGTCGTTTCTGAATGAATGATGCGGGAAATCTCTCTCATTTTGCGCTGATTGTATTTAATCAGTTCTAGTAGAAGAGCTTCCTTTGAATCAAACAGTTTATAAATAGACGCTTTTGATATTTTACAGGCATCGGCAATTGACTGCATGGAGACACTCATATAGCCTTTTTGAGAAAATAATTTCTTTGAAACCCGCAAAATCTCTTCTTGCTTTTCGTTCATCTTCATAAGTCCTTTCCGAATCGGCAAAACCATATGGTCACAATGGAAACCGAGTGGTCACTTTTGCTATGATAACAAAACCAATGACCCATGACAAGAAAATGAACTTAAAAAAATACCCGTCTGCATGACAGGTATTTTATCCTTCCGCATGTGCGGTATATATTTTTGTTTTGCCGTGAAGTTCGACGACCAACATGTCTTCTCTCTCTTTCACAGAGTAAATAGCGGCCCCTTTTTGCAGCCTAGAAGCTGTACCATGTTCAAAATTTTTGGCGGCTGTTTTCTGAATGACACCTACTTGCTGATGTTTTGTGACGTGTAAGGATGTCGTCCAATCTACATTTGTTTCATAGACCGTTCCTTCCCATTGAAATAAATCTGCCTGCTGATCCATAGCTAATAACTCTTCCGCACTAGGTGGTTTTGACTGAGAATATTGGACGGACTGCAGGCGCAGAGGAAGATCGCGAGAATCATCATCAATAAACTAATCCATATATTATGTTTCAAAACGGGTTCCTTCCCTTCAGACAGTCTCATGAATAATGGACGTTTGTGAAGTCATATCGTTACTTGACTAGTCAGCTTCAGGTGAATGAGATTGTATGTTGGCACAAAATACGATACATTTATTGTATGACGAATCCAAACCATCCAAACAAAGAAGATATGAGATTGATTTCTGTGCTGCACGCATTGGCTGATCCAATCCGGTTAGAAATTGTCCGCTGCTTAGCGGAAGCGGGGGAGAGGACATGCGGCACGTATGAGATGAATATTGCCAAATCTACGCTTTCCCATCACTTCAAAGTGCTGAGGGAGGCAGGCGTCGTGAAAGTGAGAATTGACGGGAAGCACCGTTACTATTCTTTAAGAAAAGAAGACATCGAGACCGCTTTTCCTGGACTCATGTCATCGATTCTAGCTGTAGATAAAGAACGGTGGTAAGCCAGCTGTCTGTAAAGAGCAGCTGGCTGTTTTATTTCCCGAAAATGGCGTCATACAGCCGTTTCACTGCCGGCTGAATATCCTCTTGCTTCATATGTGAGAAGCCGAGGACAAGCGGAACAAAGCCTGGCTGATGCCCCGGCAATTGCTCATCAAGGGTAAAACGATCCATTCCGTACATTTTCAGCTTTCTTTCCTTCGCTCGCTGTAAAATCTCATGCTGCGTTCGATTTGAGCGGAACTCTGCGATAAAATGAAGACCGGCATTTTCTCCAATAATCCGCACATTGTCAGCAAAAACCGTATTGAGCTCTTCAATAAGCTGCTTCCGTTTTTCCTCATATAAACCATTCATTCTTTTAATATGCCGTTGATACGCCCCATCTTTTATAAAATGAAGAAGGGTGTATTGTGTAAAAAGATTAGCTGTTTGAATGAAAAAATGCTGTTCCTCCTTATAGCGTCTCAATAAATGCTGAGGCAGCACCATATAGCTTAGCCGCAAGCCGGGCAGCAATGATTTTGAAAAGGTGCCCATATAAATGACTTTGTCATATCGGTCAAGACTTTGCAGCGCCGGAATGCTGTCTGTGCCATATTTAAATTCACTGTCATAATCATCCTCAATGATATAACGGTCTGGCTGATCGGCTGCCCAGTTTAACAGCTGAATGCGCCGGGAAATCGGCATAATCACCCCTGTTGGAAATTGATGGGAAGGGGTAATGATTAACACATTTGGCTGTTTCTTATGAATGTCGCTCATCTGCACACCTTTTTGATCAATGCCAATCGTTTCAATTTGGTGATGATTGTTTTTCAGCATTTGAAAGAGCCGGCGGTAGCCAGGGTTTTCTAACCCATATATTTGATCGGCCGGAAGAATGCTTGATAACGAATGGATCAGTGACTGTGTGCCTGCACTTAAAATGAGCTGTTCTGGATAGCATTTGACCCCTCGTGCAAGTCCGATCAACCGGGCAATCGTTTCCCGCAGTTCATACACACCTTGTGGATGCGGAAGCTCACCGAAGGCTTCTTGGTGGAGATGGATCGCCTTTTGTTCACTTTTCAGCCAGCTTTTAAATGGAAAGTTCGCTGTATCGACGGAGATATGTGAAAAGGAATACCAGTCGTCTCGTGCAATCGGTTCTTCCTTTAAATCTACAGGAAGAGAAGAGGGTTTCAGCTGCCCAGATTCATGAAATGTTTCTAGTGATTCCACGAAAAAACCTTTGCGTTCAACCGAATATAAATATCCCTCAGCAAGCAGCTGCTGATAGGCGCCATTCACTGAATTAACGCTGACGTTTAATGTATCGGCTAACTCTCGTTTAGATGGTAATTGATCATGCGGCTGCAGGTTGCGATTTAAGATTTCTTCTTTGATTTTCATATAAATTTGATGATAAATATATCCGTTTTGCCCTGTTTGATCTAGTTGAATTGTCAGCATCTCACCATTCCATCCTCTCTGGTACCATGAAAAAAATGATATTGGTACTTTCTATCATACCAAAAAATATTCAGAATAATAAAAAAGGATATAAAGGGGATGGATGACAATGAGTCAAACGACAACAAACCGTTTTTCAACCGAAGAATGGCAGGGAAAAAGAGATCAATACGTCGCAAGAGGCGTGAGTAATGGCAACCGTCATCTTGCAGCGAAGGGGAAAGGAGCCGAGCTGTTCGATATTGATGGGAAGCGATTTATCGATTTTGCAGGCGCCATTGGCACATTAAACGTAGGACATTCACATCCAAAGGTCGTGGAAGCGGTCAAAGCACAGGCAGAGAGCCTGATTCATCCAGGTTTTAACGTGATGATGTACGAATCGTATATCGAATTGGCAGAGAAGCTGTGCCATCTCACACCAGGTGACCATGATAAGAAAGCCATTTTTCTTAATTCAGGTGCAGAAGCTGTTGAAAATGCGGTGAAAATTGCACGTAAATATACGAAAAGACAGGCCGTTGTGTCGTTCACAAGAGGTTTTCACGGCAGAACGAATATGACAATGAGCATGACAAGCAAGGTCAAGCCATATAAATTTGGCTTCGGGCCATTCGCATCTGAGGTGTACCAAGCACCGTACCCTTATTACTATCAAAAACCTGAAGGATTAAGCGATGCTGCTTACGACGAGTACATCATTGATCAATTCAATCAATTCTTCGTCGCAGCCGTTGCACCAGAAACCGTTGCTTGTGTGGTCATGGAACCAGTCCAAGGGGAGGGCGGATTCATTGTGCCATCGAAGCGCTTCGTTCAGCATGTCGCTTCCTTCTGTCAGCAGCACGGGATTGTCTTTGTTGCAGATGAAATCCAAACCGGTTTTGCGAGAACAGGGAAATACTTTGCGATTGAGCACTTTGATGTGGTGCCGGACTTAATCACCGTATCAAAATCTCTTGCTGCGGGGCTGCCGCTAAGCGGTGTCGTCGGCAGAAAAGAACTGCTTGATGCGGCAGATCCAGGGGAGCTTGGGGGAACATATGCAGGAAGTCCGTTAGGCTGTGTAGCTGCACTGGCTGTCCTTGATATCATTGAAACAGAACAACTGAATCAACGATCTGAACATATTGGGCAAGTCATTGAGGACAAAGCAAATGAATGGAGACAGGCGTATCCATTCATTGGGGAAGTCCGCCGGTTAGGGGCAATGGCGGCAATTGAAATTGTGGAAGATCAAACAACGCGTACACCGGATAAGAAAACAGCCGCAGCGATTGCAGCATATGCAAATGAGCACGGGCTGCTTCTTTTAACGGCAGGGATTAATGGGAATATCATTCGCTTCTTAACACCACTTGTCATCACAGATGAGCTGCTTCACGAAGGACTAGGGATTATCGAGGACGCCTTCAAAGCACGCTAAACAACAAAGGGGGATGGTTGTATGCAAAAACAACAAATGGCAAAAACGATGTCGCAGTCTGACGTGCTGTTTTTGTCCATTGGTGCAATGCTTGGCTGGGGCTGGGTTGTACTTTCGGGAGATTGGATTTTAACAGCTGGATTTTTAGGCAGTGTGATTGCTTTCGTTATAGGCGGTATTCTCGTCATCTTTATTGGACTTACGTATGCTGAGCTTTCGTCTGCGATTCCAGAGACAGGCGGAGGGCTTGTTTTTGTCCAGCGGGCATTTGGGATGAAAGCAGCGTTCGTCTCAGCGTGGGGCGTATTATTTGGTTATGTGTCTGTGATTACGTTTGAAGCTGTCGCCTTGCCGACCGTCATTGATTATGTGATTCCAACACAGCATGCTGGCTTCTTATGGAATATAGGAGGATGGGACGTTTATTTCACATGGGTATTGATTGGATCTGGCGGGGCATTGTTTTTAACTGCGCTGAATTACATTGGAGCGAAGCCTGCTGCCATTTTTCAATCCGTGTTCACAGTGGCGATTATTCTGACAGGTTTTCTCCTTTTAGGCGGCGCAACATTTAATGGAGATTTTGCAAACCTTGAGCCGATGTTTCAAGGCGGGGTTGGCGGTCTTATGGCGGTGTTAGTCATGATTCCCTTTTTATTCGTTGGGTTTGATGTCATTCCGCAAGTAGCGGCGGAGATTAACGCACCAAAAAAAATCATTGGGAGAATCTTGATTATCTCCATCGTGAGCGCGGTCATTTTTTATCTGCTTATTGTCTTTGGGGTAGCAGCTGGGCTGTCAAAAGGACAGCTCGAAGCTTCTTCATTAGCAACAGCAGATGCGATGGTACAGCTTCTCGGTCATCAAGCGTTTGGAACAGTGCTGGTTATTGGCGGTGTAGCAGGAATTGTGACGAGCTGGAATGCTTTTATTATCGGTGCAAGCCGTATTCTATATGCTATGGCGGAAAGAGGTATGATTTCCAAATGGTTTGCGTATATTCATCCAAAGTATAAAACACCGACAAATGCCATTTTATTTCTTGGAGCTTTAGCTTTTTTCGCTCCATTATTAGGGCGTCCTGCCCTCGTATGGATTGTCAATGCAGGCGGTGTCGGAATCATCGTCGGGTACTTAATCGTGTCCATTGCCTTTATGAGACTTCGCAAAACAGAACCTGAGCTGGAGCGTCCATACAGCATTAAATATTGGCGGACGACAGGTGTTTTAGCCATCGGACTGAGTCTTCTTTTCCTTTCATTTTACTTTCCAGGAATGCCGGCTTCCTTATCGTGGCCAGCTGAATGGATATTGCTTTTAGGTTGGGTACTCATTGGGTATATACTATATGTAATGAATCCAAGAACGAAGGAGACGGTAGAGCATGACAAACGAACTCAAAGTATATAATCCTGCAACAGGAGAAGAAATTGCTTCAGTTGCTCAGCATACAAAAGAACAGATCGAAGACGCAATTTCTCGTTCACACAAAGCATTCAAATCATGGGCAAAAACGTCAGCGCATGAACGTGCCAATATCATTCGTAAGTGGTTTGATCTGATGATTGAGCATAAAGAAAGGCTTGCGAAAATCATCACAGAAGAAAACGGAAAGCCGTATCAAGAAGCATTAGGAGAAATCGTCTATGCGGCTGGTTATATTGAATGGTACGCAGAAGAAGCAAAGCGAATCTACGGCAGAACCATCCCGTCACATACGACAAGCAAACGCCTTTTCGTCACAAAACAGCCAGTTGGTCCTGTTGCTGCCATTACTCCGTGGAATTTCCCTGCGGCGATGATTACGAGAAAGGCAGCTCCTGCGCTTGCAGCAGGCTGTACGTTTATTGTAAAACCTGCTGAAGACACACCGCTGACAGCCATTGAACTAGTAAAATTAGGTCATGAAGCCGGCATTCCAGAGGATGCACTGCAATGGGTTGTGGGAGATGGCAAAGAAGTGGGTGAAATCTTCACAGATAGTCCATTGATTCGAAAAATCACGTTTACAGGCTCAACGCCCGTCGGAAAGCATTTGATCAAAAACAGTGCCAGCACAGTCAAACACGTATCAATGGAGCTTGGCGGTCATGCTCCGCTCATCGTAGACAAGGATGCGAATCTTGAACTAGCTGTCAAACAGGCAGTGGCATCTAAGTTCCGGAATGCAGGACAAACCTGTGTCTGTGCCAACCGCTTAATTGTGCATGAAGACATTCATGAAGCATTTGCGCAAAGCTTCAGCAAAGAAGTAGAAAAGCTGAAAGTGGGAAATGGCTTTGAAGAAGGTACATCTATTGGACCAATTATCAACAAGCGCGGCTTTGATAAAATTGTCGGTCAAATTCAAGATGCTGTGGATAAAGGGGCGAAAGTTCTTGTCGGCGGCGATACGCATTTCGACGATGACAAATCATATTATTTTGTCCAGCCAACGGTTCTTACACATGTGGATCCTTCGATGAACATCATGCATGAAGAGACATTTGGTCCAGTGGCACCAATTACGACATTCAAAACGTTAGACGAGGCAATTGAATTAGCCAACGATACACCTTTTGGCCTTGCAGCTTATTTCTTTACAGAAAATTATCGGAACGGACTCTACATTTCAGAACATCTCGATTATGGGATTATTGGCTGGAATGATGGCGGTCCATCGGCTGTCCAAGCACCTTTTGGCGGTATGAAAGAGAGCGGAATTGGCCGAGAAGGCGGCATCGAAGGGATCGAACCTTATTTAGAAACAAAATATGTATCCATTGGTTTAGACGAATAAACGTGAAAAAGACTGTCAGAGGAATCTCGGCAGTCTTTTTTATGTTAAACAGCCGGCGGGAAAAGCTGATCCACCGTTTCTTTCGTTTCTTTCAAAATTTCATGTATGTAATCTGCAGATGCCTGCTCCATGCTGCTGAACAAAAGCCGTTCGACAGGCTGAACGCCAATAAAATTGAAGACTTCAGTATCGGTTGTCATGTGATGTGAGGAGCTGAAGACCTTATTGGAATCAAGAAAAGTCCTCGGTGCATCGTGGGTGTTGATAATGACACCTTTTTTGTGCCGAAGCAGATTTTCAATCTCTCCATCCTCACTGATCTGATAAGCAAAACCTTCAGAAAACACGCGCTCTACATATCCTTTTAGCATGGCCGGCAAGCCTGTCCACCATATTGGAAAAATAAACGTCAGCACATCCGCTTGCTGAATCAGCGTCTGCTCTCTTTGAATAGCGATTGGGACATCACCGCATTTGATGGCAGCCTTTTCTGCAAAGGTGAGCTCTGGCGGAAAACCTAGGGCATAGACATCACGAACAGTCACTTTATGACCATTGTTCAATAGAGTGCTCACAACAAGATCTAATAAGGTTTGATTTAAGCTTTGCTGGGGATGAGCAAATATAATTACATGGTTCATCTCATAGCCTCCTATGTGGTCATCTGTCTCATTATGTCACGCGGCTTTATCCTATTCAATCCTATATTGGTAATAACAAGTTGGGAAAATGGAAAATAATTGATTTCTAATAAAAGTAAACAGTCTGTGGTGCAAGAAAAAGCGATCGTTTCCTAGAAAACGATCGCTCATACAGCTTTTATTTTTTTCTAAAAGCAAGTCCAAGTGCAATCAGTGCCACGACTAGAGCAGCAATGGACAGACCAAGGACAAGTGGTGAGGAAGAAGCAGAGGCTGTTTCAGAGGCCTTTTCTTCTTTTGGTTTTTCCTGGCCATGTGAATCCGTTACAGTATTAGATGCCACAATGTTTGTGATGGAATGAGGTTTATCAGCATCTTTATCGCCAGTCCATTCAACGACTGTTCCATCTTTATAATATTGATACGCATCCCAAGCAGCTTCACCTGCTTTTTCAGGGTTTTTCGCTACAAAAACGAATTGTTGGAATTGTCCAGCAAGCACACCTTTACCTGTTGCTTCCCAAGTCACTCTTGTTACCTTGCCATCTTTCTCTTCAGTTGATGTTTTCCAGCCAGGTACTGGCTCATATTGCTGGAATTCTACGCCTTTAGGAATTGTCACGACAACCTTAGTTGTTGGACTGTCACTTTCAGAAGGAACTTTTAATGTATAGGTCTCCCAAGCATTTGTCGCAGACGTATCAGGTTTGACTGTTACGTGTGCACTCACAGGAATCGCCAATAAAAATGAAGCGAGAAGCATTGGTAATAAAGCTTTAACGTATTTTTTCATATGTGATAACTCCTTTTAGTTTCTTCTAATAAATGTGGTATCGATATTCTTAAAAGAACCAGTTAACGCATGGATTTCAATTTTCCATGTGCCTTTTTCATTTAATAAGAGATTTTCAGCAGAGAAATGACCATTTTTTAATCGTTTCAGCTGAAATTCACTCGGTGTCTCATCACCGAATAAAGCCACCTTATGGATCTTGGCTGTTACAGATTGAATATCAGTGATCGTTTCGCCATTCTTCTTTGTAAATGCCACTTCGAATGAGTTTTTCCCCGGGGCATTCGGAGTAATGCTCAAGGACACAATATCACGATGCTCGACCTGATTTGCACCAAAGAAGGGCTCAGGTGCAGGCGGAGGAGGGCTCGGAATATTGGTAAAGACAGCTGTTAATAACAAAATGGCGATCCCGATCATCCATTCGGCTCGTAAGGAAATGCTGCGTTTCTGCTTCTTTTCCCATCTCAGCATCAAGTAATGCATAAGCCCAAGAAGGCCCATGATGATAAATAAACCAAGCTTGATTAAAAAGGTGCGTCCGTATGCTGATTGGAAAAGAGCGTCAAACGATTGCAAAATAAAGATGGCATTCACAAATCCTGAAAACACAATGAGTCCAACAGAGAGCAGTGCCCAAGGATGAAATGCTGCTAGCGTACTCCGAATGAGCGGCTGATCTTCATTTGGCAGTTTCTTCATTAATAGAAGGACAATGGCTGTTAAACCACCGACCCAAATCGAAGCAGAGACGAGATGGATGAAATCAAGTGATGTTGTGAGTATTCTATTGTCTGTTGCGGCTGGATGTCCGATTTGTGCCTTCAGCCAAAGGAGCACTGTGAAAAGGAGCAGTGGAAACAGCCAAACCCGAAAAGAAGAGAAGTCCCCTTTTCTCACCGCTACAATCGTCCAGATGGTGAGAAGAACAAATGATGCCATAAGCATCATCCACAGACTACCGCCAGAAGTGGACGCAATCGTTTCTTGTAAAAGCGAAGGCTGAAATGCCCCCCAAAAGGACACATCTGCCGCTGATTTTGTCTGAATCGGCAGCTGGAACACAAGTGCTCCGCCCATCATCATCAATGACACGGTCAAAAGCCGCTTCATTCGTTTCGCCAATACAGGTGAAATCGCAGTCTTAAACCAAAGCAGTCCAAACAAAATGGTCCCAAGGAATAAGCTGAATGACGTATAAAGAAAGGCTTTATCAATAGTTGAGGCCACATCAATGGATTCATTCGTTTGACCTTGCTCTAATTGGTCAAAACCGCCATCCGCTTTTCCAATACTAAACGGAATCATGCCAGAGACAGAGTGTCCGTCCGCTGATACCGCATTCCACTGGATGGTGTAAATTCCTTTTGGTAAATTCTTTTTCAAAGCCGTTTCCATGATCTTTTGATCTTTAATGACCGTATCTCCTTTATCCACACGATCACCTTTTGCATTTAGCACCTTAATGGCATGAAATCCGCTTTCAATCCCTTCACTAAATGTGATCGAGACTGAAGGAGGCTGCTGATCCAGTTCTTCATTTGCCGCTGGGTTTGAGCTCACGACGTATGCGTGAGCAAATGCTTCCTTTGGAATGAAAAAAGCGAACATGACCATAAGAAGCAGAAGCCACTTACTATTTTTAAACAAGGTGAATAACCGCCTTTCTACCTATGAAAATGTCTCATGTATCAGAAAGAAAGCGGCAGTAAACTGTGAGTCACAGAAAAAACCGCTCTTCCTATTGTACCGCCCTCTCTAAAAGGTAAACGAAACAAACAGCAAGATGGTTCACTTTTTCTGTGTCATGTCTGCGCAGACATTTCTTAATTGAATAGGTTTGATCAATTATAAGCCTATTCGATTTAAGAAGAGGAAACAAGAAGAGACCATTTGAAAGTTGTGAAATTCCCATGAATTTTGCTTCAAAACAACGGCAGATCAACCTTTTCTCCCCTTTTGTATTGGGATCTGAAGGTGATGTCACATCATTTTTCAATTTTGTCACACACTATGTGACAAAGTGACATTTAGTTTCAATTGAAGAGAAAGTGAAAGCGTTTTACGATAGGCATAAGGGCTTCACTGAATCTTGTTCTTATATCTTTTGACCTATAAAGCCCTAGATAAAGGGAGAGAAGAAAGGAGTTTTCATAAATGCAGGAAAAAAGCGGATTTCGCGTAAAAGTACAGCGCTTTGGAAGCTATTTAAGCGGTATGATCATGCCGAATATTGGAGCGTTTATCGCTTGGGGACTCATCACCGCATTGTTCATTCCAAGTGGTTATTTTCCAAATGAACAATTAAATACACTTGTTGGACCAATGATCAACTACTTGCTGCCGCTCTTAATCGGTTACACAGGCGGGAAGCTCGTATATGACCATCGAGGCGGGGTACTCGGTGCAACCGCTACGATTGGGGTTATTGTCGGTTCGGATATCCCAATGTTTCTAGGCGCAATGATCATGGGGCCGCTTGGCGGTTATCTCATTAAGAAAATCGACCAGCTGTTTAAAGACCGAATCAGATCAGGCTTTGAAATGCTGATTAATAACTTTAGTGCAGGTATTCTAGGTGCCATTTTAGTCGCCATTGCTTTCTACGCCATCGGTCCAGTGGTACTAGGTTTGAATAAAGCCCTTGCGGCAGGTGTAGATATCATTGTCAATGCACATTTACTTCCGCTGGCAAGTATCTTCATTGAACCAGCGAAAGTATTGTTCTTAAACAATGCCATTAACCAAGGGATTTTAGGTCCATTAGGAGTAGAGCAAGCGGCGAAGACAGGCCAGTCCGTTCTGTTCTTGCTTGAAACAAACCCAGGGCCAGGTCTCGGTGTTCTTCTAGCTTACATGTTCTTTGGAAGAGGGACGGCAAAGCAGTCTGCACCGGGTGCGATTGTCATTCAATTCTTAGGGGGAATTCATGAGATTTACTTCCCATACATCTTAATGAAGCCAAAGCTCATTTTAGCGGTTATTGCTGGGGGAGCAAGCGGCGTTCTGACCTTTACACTGTTAAATGCAGGCTTAAAGGCTGTGCCGTCACCAGGAAGTATTATCGCTCTTATGCTCATGTCACCAAAAGGCGGCCATCTTGCCGTTCTAGCAGGTGTCGTCGTGGCAGCGGTCGTATCGTTCCTTGTCGCTTCTGTCATTTTAAAAGCATCTAAAGCAGTGGACGAAGACTTAACAGCAGCAACTGAAAAAATGCAAGACATGAAAGGCAAGAAAAGTGCAGCAGCAGCTGCTCTTACAGCACAAAAAGAAGGTGCTGAAGCAAGCGAGCAAGCAACATCTCCAGATGAAATCAATCCAGATAAGGTGAACAAAATCATCTTTGCCTGTGATGCAGGAATGGGCTCAAGTGCGATGGGCGCATCCGTCTTAAAGAATAAAGTCAAAAAGGCAGAGCTTGATATTGATGTGACAAATACATCCATCAGCAACATCCCAGATGATGCCGATGTGGTCTTTACTCATAAAGATTTAACAGATAGAGCCAAGGCAAAACTGCCAGGAGCTGTCCATATCTCAGTTGATAATTTCTTAAACAGCCCGAAATACGATGAGCTGATTGAGAAATTGAAAAAATAACATGACGAAACGGGTTGAGTCCAATTTTTCCTAATTGAACTCCCCGTTTTGGTTGTTTTCTGATTTTCTATTCTAAAAAAGGTGTGTGATCTTTCATGAAACAAGTACTTTCAAAAGACAATATTTTTCTAAACGAACAAGCGGGATCTAAAGAAGAAGCCATTAAAAAAGCAGGCGAAGTCTTAGTGGCAAACGGTTATGTCACAAGTGATTATGTGGACAAAATGTTTGAAAGAGAAAACATTTCTTCTACATTTATGGGCAACGGAATTGCCATTCCTCATGGAACAGAGGATGCGAAAGCGGCTGTCCTTCATTCAGGAATTTCCATTATCCAAATTCCAGATGGCGTTGAATATGGCGAGGGGAATATTGCTAAAGTTGTATTTGGTATCGCTGGTAAAAACAATGAACATCTCGATATTCTTTCTCAAATTGCGATTGTCTGTTCAGAGGAAGAAAACGTAGAGCGTATCATTCATGCAAAGGATCAGGATGAACTGATTGCCATCTTTAACGAGGTGAACTAACATGAAGGCACTTCATTTTGGAGCAGGAAATATTGGCAGAGGGTTTATCGGATCTTTGTTAAAAGCATCAGGCTTTGAGCTCGTTTTTACCGATGTAAATGAAGCGGTGATCAACGAGCTGAATGAAAAAGGAGAATACACGGTTGAACTCGCAGCACCAGGGCAGCAGCAAGAAGTGGTTGGTCCTGTGTCAGCCATCAATTCCGCAAAAGATCCAGCCGCATTAACAGAGGCAGTTGCAACAGCTGACCTCATTACAACAGCTGTTGGACCAGCTGTTTTGAACATCATTGCTTCATCGATTGCTGAAGGTTTAAAACAGAAAAAACCTGATCATATCATCAACATTGTGGCATGTGAAAATATGATTGGCGGCAGCTCTCATTTAAAGAAAGCCGTTTTCTCTCATTTAACAGCTGATGAACAAGAAGCGCTGTCACACACAGTTGGTTTTCCAAACGCTGCGGTTGACCGCATTGTCCCCATTCAGCACCATGAGGACATTTTGAAAGTATCAGTCGAGCCATTTTTCGAGTGGGTCATTGATGAGACAGGCTTTATTGGAGACGTTCCTCAGATCGATGGTGCGACCTTTGTACAAGATTTGACGCCTTATATTGAGCGTAAGCTCTTTACTGTCAACACAGGACATGCACTAGCTGCTTATGTCGGGTACGAGAAAGGCGTGCAAACGATTAAAGAAGCTGTCGATACACAAGAGATTCGTCAAGTGGTCGAAGGTGCACTTCACGAAACGGGCAGTTATTTAATCGACACATATGGTTTTCAAAAAGAAGAACATGATGCGTATATCCAAAAAATCATCAAACGATTTGAAAATGCCTTTATCTCTGATGAAGTCACGCGCGTCGCACGTTCCCCGCTTAGAAAGCTGGGAGCAGATGACCGTTTAATCGGTCCAGCGAAAAAGATCAAACAGCCACAGTATTTAATTAAAGGCATTGTGGCAGCTTTGTCTTATGACTTTACTGGAGACGAAGAAGCTGTTCGTTTGCAGGCATTAAGAAAAGAAAAAGGCATTGAAGGTGTGCTGGAAGAGGTATGTGGACTCTCGCCAGCAGACGATCTTTATCAAGCCATTCTTAAAGAAGCAGCTCATTAATCAGAAAATCCCTTTCCAACGTGCGAAAGGGATTTTTTCTATGACTTTTTTAATACTTTTCCCTGCTTGACGATATATAAAGTAAGGGGGAATTTGTACATGAAAAAGAAAGCGTTTGCGTCAAGAAGTGTCTTTTTTCAATTAATGTCTGCCATTATCGTGATCACGATTTTAACGGGCGGACTTGTTGGAACAACGGGGTATTTGTTAGCGAAACATGTATTAATTGATGCAGGGAAAGCAGATTTAAAGCACATCGTCAGCGGAGCAATGGCCACACTTGAACAGTTGAATGACCGTGTGGAGAAAAAAGAACTGACGCTTGAGCAGGCGCAAGAACAAGCCCGGCTTTACTTGAGCGGACCCAAAAATGACAACGGGAAGGGATACCAATCTCAAAAATCAGATTTTATCTATAAAAATAAAGGCTATCTGATCGCATATGGCACTGACTATTCAACCCAGGTCCATCCGGTCAACGACATCGGCGTCATTCCAGATAACACGACCAATCGTCAAAAAATGGTCGCAGGTGCCAATGCAAAAGGCGAGGATGCACACTATGTGACCTATATGGATAAGGACGATGCAACCGGCGAAGAAAAAGAAAAGCTCGCCTATATGAGCCAGTTTACACCGTGGAATTGGAGTGTAGGTATCGCTGTCTTCCAGGACGAATTTTATAAAGAATTAGAGCAGATGAAGCTCTATATTATTCTCATTACAGCAGGTGTCGCCCTTCTGAGTCTAGGCGTCTTTTATTTAGCTGCTCGAGGAAAAGTCAGACTGCTGAAGCAAGTCACTGCTGCTTCAAAGGAAATTGCGGCGGGGAATATTGAACGCACGAACTTAAAGGAAACAACGGATGAAATCGGACAACTGGCAAAAGGCTTTAACCATATGTCAGGAGAGCTTAGAACACTGGTGAGCGGTTTACAGGAAACGAGCAGTCAGCTTGTTGAATCAGCGACAGATTTATCGGCAATATCTGAAGAAACCTCAGCCAGCAGTGAAGAAATTGGAAGAGCCATCGGAGACATTTCGACTGGAACGCTTCATCAAGCATCTGATCTTGAAGTCGCCAATCAACAAATGAACCAGTTTAATCAATCTATTGAGAATGTCAAAGAACAGAGTGATCAAATTAAACGGATTTCCGACCAATCGAGTCAATCATCACAGCAGGGCCAGCAAATCGTACAGCAATTAAAACAATCGAATGAACAATCGATTCAGGCGTCTCAAGGCATTAGAGCAGGAATCGAGCAGCTAAGTACAAAAGTACAGGATATTTCTCAAATCACAGATACGATTGAAAGCATTTCAAATGAGACGAATTTACTGGCGCTGAATGCAAGTATCGAGGCAGCTCGGGCAGGAGAGCACGGCAAAGGCTTCTCAGTTGTGGCGAGTGAAGTGCGGAATTTAGCTGAACAGACAAAACAATCAGCCGTTCAAATTCAGCAAATGATCCAAGGCATTAAAGAAGAAACGACGGCAACAGCCGGCATCATGTCGAGCACAATGGATCGTTTTGCCGAGCTGGATGAAGCGGTGCATGCAACAGAACATGAATTCAATGCCATCTCTACATTGATTTCACAAACCATCGTTGAAACAAACGCGATGGCAAAAGAGCTGAATACACTGCTGGAGCAAAACGACCTCATCACAAAAGCCATGCACGGCGCAGCACATGTTTCTCAAGAAAATGCTGCGGCGATCGAAGAAATCACTGCATCCACAGACGAACAAGTGACAGCCATCTCTAATGTGGCTAAAGCAGCAGAAAGGCTCAATGAACTAAGCATGCGATTGAATCAGGACATTGCACGTTATCGTCTATAAATCATTTTGACGATGTATCACTTGTCAGGTACGATGAAGTTAATCAAAACCTTGCTCACGCAAACAAAAGGAGTGTTCCGGTCATGAAAAAGAAGATATTGATGTTCTTACCTTGTGGCTATGGATACTCATTTTGGTTTTATTTTTCATTAATACAAAAAGCTATCCATAATAAAGGATAGCTTTTTTTAAGGATACGAATATAAATCGCTTATGGAAATATATTAAATAAATTTTCTTGACTTGGTGTTCACTCCAAGTAGTAATCTGTGTTTACTATCGGAAACACAGAAAGGAAGAATAAAATGAACGAACAAAATAAAGTGGTATTGATTACAGGAGCCAACTCTGGGATTGGATTGGAACTGACGAAAAAGATTCTATCTCAAGGATGGGAAGTAATTGCTGTAATTCGTTCTGACTTTCCAAATGATCAACCAATAATTATTGATGCTCTTAAAAAGAAGCTATTAAGAGTATATAAAGCTGATTTAGCAGAATTCTCCAGCCTTAGAAACGTACTTAGCCAGATTAAGAAAAGCGAGACCAAAATTGACTTGATTTTTAACAATGCAGGAGTCAGTTTTGCTGAATACAAATATTCCAAACAAGGGCGTGAAATTCATTTTGAAGTTAATACATTAGTGCCTTATATCGTTACAATGGAACTTAAAGAACTGTTACTACATGGGCAGGAGAAAACGATCATCAATACGTCTTCCAATTCTTTATTATTTTTGAAGCAATTTGACTTAAATACAGTAATCGATCCTAAGACAATTCCATTTAAAAAGATTATAGGTCCATATGCGAATAGTAAATTAGCCCTTTCCCTGTGGACGAATGGAATTGCTCCGAAGCTATTGACCGAGGGAATAAAAATTCGCAGTGTCTGCCCAGGACCAAACAGGACGAAGTTGACCAAAGGAAAAAGAATGCCCAGTTATATTCTTCCCATAAGGAACCTTATTTTTTCTCCGCCAAGCAAAGGGGCATCTCGCTTATATGAAGCTGCTTTCAATTTCAACAACGAAATTACCGGGATTTTTGTAAACAAGGGCAAAGAAACTGCAATCAAATTCTCTGGTTATGAGGCACAAGTACTTAATCAACTGATTGATATTTACCAAAACGAGTTTCTCGTTTAGATTTTAATTAATCTATCTGTAAACAAAATTAGTAGGTGATGATGTGAATGCTTATTCTATCAAGCAAGCTTCCAAGAAAACCGGATTAACTGAAGATGCGATCCGCTATTATGAAAAAATCGGATTGCTTCCTTATGCAAAAAGAAAACGAAATGGACATCGAATATACGATGAAGAAGACATAGAGCTAATGGAACTGATCATTTGTCTGAAAAAAACAGGAATGTCATTAAATGAAATGAAAAATATTTTACAATATCCTGTAAAATATAAACTTAGTTCTGTTCCCGAATTAAAAAGAACCCTTTTAGAATATAAAGAAAAAGTGATGAATCAAATACACGATCTTCAACGTATTGTGGAGTTTATTGATTCTAAGCTAGAAAACGATGAGACCCTTTTTCGGCCTCAAAAAAATAAAGGTAACAAAAACGGTTAGTGTATGATTGGTATTTTAACTGTAGTTTAGGTATGAAGCTACCCTTATGGGCTATTACTTAATATTTTGTTTAAATCAATAAGATGCTTCAATATAAGAGTATTTTAGTGCAAATTAGCACTTAAATGAAATGAAAAATAGCTCCTAAAGTGATAGACTGGGACCATCTATATCCTCAGTGGGATACGATCTTCAAAACAGCTTACCCATCAATGACGGTTGCTTATGTATCAGCTTTAGGATGGCCTGAGCTGAAAATTGAAATTGAACTATGGTGTGCGGATATATGATTCAAAAAAAGAACAGTGGAAACTGTTCTTTTTTACTTGAGCCGCTTTGTGATCCATCCAGCAAGGAACGTAAAGACGGTATAGACAATCACCCAAATGAGAAAGGATTCATTCCCGTCAATATAAGTGAACATGAAGATCATGCTCGCTAACAGCACAATCAAAGTAGGCATCCATACATTCTTCAAAAAGAGCGTGCCAAAAATGCCAATCAGCACAGAGAGAATAGGAAAGCCAAATACAATGAATAGAATAAAAACAGCCATAAGACTAACTCCTTTTAACAAGTGTTTACATCAAAACATAAAAGACCGACGCAGCCATGTGTGGAAGTGCAAAAATCATCACAAGAAAAGCCGTATCAAGGCGCCACATGCGGTGTTCTTTTGTTTCAGAATGATAGGCTGCTCGTGTCTCTTCTCCACTTGTCCAAGCACCCATTAGCACCCCAGACATCACGACCCCAATAATTGAGATGCCGCCACTGACAAACCCAATCCATTCAAGGTGCTGCAACAGGATAGCGGCGCTGCAAATCACAATCATTGAGCAAACACCGGCGAAAAAAGCATGTTTTTTTCTCATTCTGGTTCACTCCCTTCAAAGACAATTAGGAGACCGCATCACATATTTCAATGAAATGACCATCAGGATCAGACACATAAGCGACTGTTTGACCCCATGGTTTTTTTGCAGGTTCTTTGATGATCGGTACCCCTTTTTCTTTCATTGATGCAATCGTTTGCTCCACATCATCCACAACAAAGCCAATTTCAAACGTTTGAGATGTTTGATTTGTTTCAGGGACAGGCAATCCGAGTGCTTCTTTGACATCCTGGCGTGAATTAATCGATAACGTCACGTCTCCAGTGTCAAACTCAACATAGGATTCAACCCTCAATTTTATTGGGAAACCAAGTACATGCTGATAGAAATGAATACTCGCCTCCACAGCGTTTACATATAAAATGGTATATTTCATTTTCATGTGAAAAACTCCTCTCTTCATATACGTGTCAAAAACGGAAAGGTTTCCCACTCATTGTACCATATAGGATATAAGGTGTATTTCATGCCAAAAAAACCAAAATATTTAGCTCAATAGTCTTGAAAAACAAAAAGTGGTGACATATGATAAAAATGTAAAATTAGAAAAAATAGGGGGATTTTACATGTTGAAAAAAATCATGGTGGCTGTCCTGTCTTTAGGTCTTTTGCTAAGCTTTACACAAGTCGACACCCACACAGCAGATGCAAAAACGGTCAAGTCTTACAAAAACTGCAAAGCGCTGAACAAAGTGTATAAAGGCGGCGTAGCAAAAAGCAAAAACACGAAAAACAAAGGTGGAAAAACAAAGTACAAGCCTTATGTATCTAAAGCACTTTATCAAAAAAATAAGCACCTTGACCGCGATAAAGACGGCATTGCGTGTGAACGCTAAGCACATGTGAAAAAGACCTGCAACAAGGTCTTTTTTCTATGGGATCAAACTCGTCCCTTTGTACCTTCTTCCTCTTTATATTAAAATAAAGATAGTTTCAAAAATCGATACAAAGTGGGGTACTCAATTTGTCAACACAAGCTCATAAGAAAGACATCCGATTGATTGCCATTGATATGGATGGCACGCTGTTAAACAGTGAGCACATCATTCCAGAGGAAAATAAACAAGCCATTAAAGAGGCTGAAGCCAAAGGGGTCCATGTGGTCATTAGCACAGGGCGGACACTGATGACATGCCGAGAGCTGGTTGAGCCGCTCAAGTTATCGTCTTACCTCGTGACAGCAAACGGAAGTGAAATCTGGGATTCAAACTTCCAGCTGATCGAACGGGATCTGCTGCATCCTGATCACGTCCAAATGATGTGGGATTTAAAAAATAGGTACGAAACCGATTACTGGGCTTCGACTGTGGATAAGGTGTGGAGAGGTGAATTCCCTGAACGAATTCATGACCATGAATGGCTGAAATTTGGCTTTGATATTCATGATGATGACGTTCGTGAGGAAGTCCTCAATACATTGAAAACAAATAAGCACCTAGAGATCACAAACTCAAGTCCAACGAATATTGAAGTGAATGCAGCCGGCATTAACAAAGCGGCAGCTCTTGCAAAAGTAGCTGAACGCATTGGCTGTACGATGGATAACGTCATGTCACTTGGCGACAGCCTCAATGATATGGCCATGATTCAAGAAGCCGGATTAGGCATTGCGATGGGAAATGCCCAGGAAGTGGTGAAAGAGGCCGCTGATTGGATTACGGCTCCTAACACAGAACACGGCGTGGCAAAAGCCATCCAACATTGGGTGCTGTCTAAATAAGGTGCATTTCATTACAGAAAAAGTGAGAGGACTTTACCTCTCGCTTTTTTTGTTTTCTCCTAGTTCGATTGTTATATTTTCTGACAATTTCATGTGCAGTCTATCCAAAGTTGGTATAATCAATATAAATTCGAATATTCGGACTTTATATTCCGTATTTCGGAACAACAAGGAGGGATTCTATGTATCAAGTGGATATCAACTGTGATTTGGGAGAAAGCTTTGGTCAATACACAATCGGTGCAGACGAACAAATCTTAGAATATGTCACCTCAGCCAACATTGCTTGCGGTTTTCATGCAGGAGATCCAACGGTTATGAGAAAGACAGTCAGAATGGCATTGGATAAAGGGGTCAAAATTGGTGCACATCCTGGTTTGCAAGATTTGGCCGGCTTTGGCAGACGTCCAATGGCTATCTCCGCAGAGGAAGCCTATGATCTTGTCATCTATCAAATTGGCGCTCTATCAGCCTTTCTCAAGGCCGAGGGCGGTACGATGCAGCATGTCAAACCACACGGAGCTCTCTACAACATGGCGGCTAAAAATACTGAATTATCTGAATCGATTGCGCAGGCTGTGTATGATGTGGACCCAAACCTTGTGTTATTTGGTCTGTCAGGCAGTGAACTTGCGTTAGCAGGTGAACGAATAGGTTTGCAAGTGGCACATGAAGTGTTTTCTGATCGGACGTATCAAACAGACGGGACGCTGACATCGCGCCGCGAACCACATGCACTCATTGAAGAGGATGAGCGGGCCGTCCAGCAGGTTGTTCGTATGGTGAGAGAAGGCAGGGTTCGTACAGTTCAAGGAGAAGATATCGAGCTCAAAGCAGATACGGTCTGCATTCACGGAGACGGCAGCCATGCGCTTCAATTTGCGAAAACCATTACAGCGAAGCTAAAAGAAGCCGGCATCCATCTCAAGGCCTTTCAATAAAAATCGTCATCAAAGGGGGAAACAGCATGAAAACAGAGAAAGTCAAACACATGAAGGCTCCAAAGGGGAATCGGTCTATGCTGATGGGCGCTGCCTTTTTAATGGCGACGTCCGCGATCGGACCGGGATTTTTAACACAAACAACCGTCTTCACACAGCAGCTTGCGGCTAGCTTTGGGTTTGTCATTTTGATCTCCATTTTATTAGATATTTTTGCACAAACAAATGTATGGCGCATCATTGCCGTTTCAGAAAAACGAGGTCAGGATATAGCGAATATGGTGCTCCCGGGTCTTGGCTATGTGCTGGCCTTTTTGATTGTCATTGGAGGACTTGCCTTTAACATCGGAAATATCGCAGGAGCTGGTCTCGGTTTCCAGGTGATCTTCGGCGTCGATCCGCGAATCGGTGCAGCCATCAGTGCTGTCATTGCCATTTTGATCTTTGTGATTAAAGAAGCTGGGAAAGCAATGGACCGTTTCACACAAATAGCAGGTTTTGTGATGATTGGCCTGATGCTGTATGTGGCGGTTTCAACAGCACCGCCCGTTGGAGAAGCAACGCTCAGAACATTTGTCCCAGAAGAAATTGATATTTTATCAATAGTGACACTTGTCGGGGGGACAGTTGGCGGCTATATCGTTTTTGCTGGTGGGCATCGTCTATTGGATGCTGGCATTAAAGGAAGGGATGCACTTCCTCAAGTGACAAAAAGCTCTGTTTTCGGCATTCTTATTACATCTGTGATGCGTGTCGCTTTATTTTTAGCCGTTCTAGGAGTGGTCTCAAAGGGCTTACAGATTGATCCAGCCAATCCGCCTGCTTCTGTATTCCAATTGGCGTCTGGAAATGTTGGATATAAAATGTTCGGCATCATTATGTGGGCTGCGGCCATTACATCAGTTATTGGCGCGGCTTACACGTCTGTTTCCTTCTTTAAAACCTTCTCGCCAAAAATTGAACAAAATCAGCGCGGGATTATCATCGGCTTTATTGCTCTCTCGACTATTTGTTTTATTACGATCGGACGACCAGTGAACATCTTGATATTAGTTGGAGCAATCAATGCATTGATTTTGCCGCTCGCCCTTGGCACATTACTCGTTGCGGCGTATAAGAAAGACATTGTCGGAGATTATCGTCATCCATTCTTTTTGACAGTGACTGGTGCATTTGTTGTGGTCATTATGGCGATGATGGGCGGCTATACCATCATTAATGAAATCCCGAAACTATGGAGCTGATTCAGATGAATACTTATCAAACATATGAGCCATCACAGATGAGAGAATTGATTCGCGAAAAAAAGATCACAGGACCAACGGCTGGCTTTGCAGAAGGGTTTGCTCAAGCCAATTTAATGATTGTCAAAAAGGAACTTGCCTTTGATTTTCTTTTATTTTGCCAGCGGAATCCGGCTGCCTGTCCATTGCTTGATGTATTGGACCCAGGTGATCCAGTACCAAGACGGTCGGCGCCTCAAGCGGATATTCGTACGGACTTTCCTAAGTACCGTATTTACCGAAAAGGGATTCTTGAAGAAGAGGTGACAGATATCACTGCTTATTGGGAGGATGATATGGTTGCCTTTCTCATTGGATGCAGTTTTACGTTTGAGCACGCGCTTATGCTGAATGACATTCCTGTCCGCCATATTGAAGACGGTCATAACGTACCCATGTATCAAACGAATATAGCTTGTGAAAAAGCAGGAGTCTTTCATGGCCCGATGGTGGTCAGCATGAGACCCATTCCGGCGCATCAAGTCACAAGAAGTGTTCAAGTGACGTCTCGATTTCCATCAGTCCATGGCGGTCCAATTCATATAGGGGACCCAGCGGTGATTGGCATTTCCGATGTGAATCAGCCTGATTTTGGAGAACCATCTGTGATCAAAGAAGGAGAAGTCCCGGTGTTTTGGGCATGTGGTGTGACGCCGCAAGTCATTGTCATGCATACAAAACCCGACATTGCGATCACTCATGCACCCGGGCATATGTTCATCACAGATCGAAGAGATCAAAAGCTAGGTGTACTGTAGAAAGAGAGGTGTCCTCAAGTGGCTTTTTTAACGATAAAAGATTCCATCACCTACCACCCGTTGGGAGATGCAGCGATCGTCATCCAAGCTGGAGCTGACATACGTGAGGAGATTCATGCACGTGTTGAGCAGCTGTTTGCATGTATTGAACAGCACCCATTTGAAGGGTATGTAGAAGCAGTTCAAGCCTTTACAAGCGTGACTGTTTTTTACGAGCCTTATACCGTACATCAATCGGCCCAGCTTCAAACACAAGACCGGTCTCCGTATGAATGGGTCAAAGGCTATATTGAACAACTTCTTGAAGACAAATGGCAGGAGGGAGTTCAGGTAAAGCGCCGCATCGTTGACATTCCAGTTTGTTACGGGGGAGCGCTGGGCCCTGATTTAGAAGAGGTTGCCCGTATCAATGGTTTAACGCCAGAAGAAGTCGTGCGTATTCACACTGCCGGCACGTACCTTGTCTATATGATTGGGTTTGCCCCAGGGTTTCCGTTTTTAGGCGGGCTGTCTGAAAAGATCGCAGCACCACGCAGAGAAACACCAAGGATGTCCATTCCAAAAGGCTCTGTTGGTATTGCAGGAAAGCAGACAGGCGTTTATCCAATTTCCACACCCGGGGGCTGGCAGCTCATTGGACAAACCCCGCTGCCGCTTTTTCGCCCAGACGAGGAAATTCCGAGTCTATTGAAAGCAGGGGACGAGGTCAGATTTGTCCAAATGTCTGAAAAGGAATTTTTCAGCATGAAGGAGGCAGAACGTTGAGTATTCATGTCATCAAGCCAGGGATGTACACAACCATTCAAGATAAAGGGCGGCAAGGCTATCAAAAGTATGGCGTCTTAACGAGCGGCGGCATGGACCCGCTCTCACTTAGAATCGCCAACATTCTCACCGGCAACCAAGAAAACGAAGCAGTGCTGGAAGTGACGTTGATGGGGCCGGGGCCTGTACTCACATGTGAGAGGGATCAGCTCATTGCATTCACTGGTGCTGATGTTGAGATTGATATTGATGGAGAGCGGGCACCATTATGGAAGCCGCTCTTTGTTCGATCAGGAAGCACGATCACTTTTGGTCTTTGTAAGAGAGGCTGCCGCGTTTATCTTGCTGTGGCAGGTGGATTTGATGTGGAACCAGTCATGCAGAGCAAAAGCACCTATGTCAGAGCAGGGATCGGTGGACTGAAAGGACGACCGCTTGAAAAAGGCGACGTTCTGCCTGTTGGAGAGCCGTCTATCGTAGCGGATCATTTGTTTGATAGGCTGAAAAATAAAGTGAAACAGGCGGGATACGGCGCACCCGATTGGACAGTGAGTCATGATCATTTTTTACCGCTGCGGAAATCACCAGTGATTCGTGTGCTGGCAGGCAGGCATCTTTCTCATTTTCAAGAAACATCTCAAACCGCGTTTTTTGAGCAGCCTTATCAGGTCACACCCCAATCAGATCGCATGGGCTGCCGGCTAAAGGGAGAGCCGGTTCATTTAAAAGAAAAGCTGGAATTGATCTCAGAAGCGGTCGCCTTTGGATCTATTCAAATTCCTCCTGATGGCCAGCCGATTATTCTGCTGGCAGATCGGCAGACGACAGGCGGATACCCGCGTATTGGAGAAGTAGCGACTGTTGATTTGCCGCTTATTGCACAGGTGATGCCTGGGGCAAAGCTGTATTTTGAACAAATAGATCATCGGGATGCAGAGCAGGCGTTATTTAAGCAAGAAGCAGAACTGAGGGAGCTGGCCGCAAGAATCAAGCTGGAAGCATTCTCGTTTAGAAAAGGTGAAGAAGATGCAAAACACAAATAAAACGGTTGTGAAATCAATGGAGATTTTGCGGCTGTTTATCGCTCACGATCAATTAACATTAAATGAAATGATCGAGCTTTCCGGTATGCCGAAAACATCTGTCCATCGCATGGCGAACTCTTTAGCCGATATGGGACTGTTAGAAAAGCAAGAAACAGGTGTTTATCGATTAGGCTTAATGTTCCTTGAATACGGTCAGCTTGTGGCGGACCGCCTAGATATTCGAAGGATTGCAAGACCATTTATGGAAAGCTTACGGGATGAAGTAGGAGAAGCTGTACAGCTCATTGTTCGTGAGGCCGACGAAGCCATTTACGTGGAAAAGATTGAAGGTACGCAGCCTGTTCGACTCTACACCGCCGTTGGCAGACGGTCTCCCCTATATGCGGGTGCCTGTGCGAGAAGTATTCTTTCCTTTTTGCCAGAGAGCGAGAGACTTGCCTATATTGACTCAATTGAGCTGGGGAAGATCGGAATTGGGACCATCACAGATAAAGAGGTTCTAAGAAACATGCTGGAAGAATCAAATGCGCGGGGATATACGCTAAGCTATTCTGAGCTTGAAAACTATACAGCTGCGATTGGAGCTCCTATTTTCAATCATCTAGGGGAAGTGGCAGCAGGTATTAGCATTGCAGGATTTGAAGCAGGATATCAAAAAGAACGCTTACCTTACTTAATTAAACAGGTGAAAAAAGCCGCCAGTGATATTTCGAGAGAATTAGGTTTTTCTGAACAAATAAAAAGCCAATGACCGTAAAGATCATTGGCTTTTTGTGTGCAGTTGATTAGAAAGTTTTTCCTAAAGCTTTCGCACGTTCGATTGCATCTGCTTTAATTTGTTCTGCTTTCGCAGGCTCAGCATTGTGGCCTTCAACGATAAGACCTTCGAAAGAAGGAATTCCGAAGAAGCTAGCGATTGTACCAAGGTAACGATGACCTGCTTCAAGTTCAGCAGCAGGACCTTCAGAGTAGTATCCGCCACGTGCTTGGATGTGAAGAGCTTTTTTGTCTGTTAATAATCCAACAGGACCTTGCTCAGTGTATTTGAATGTTTTACCAGCTACAGCAACAGAGTCGATGTATGCTTTAAGAACTGGTGGGAATGAGAAGTTCCAAAGTGGTGAAACAAATACATATTTGTCAGCAGAAACGAATTGATCACTTAATTCGTTTAGACGAGCAACTTTCGCTTGCTCTTCAGCTGAAAGTGTATCGAAACCAGCGCCAGATTGAAGTTTGCCCCAGCCAGCGAATACATCTGCATCAATGTGAGGGATGTTTTCTTTGTACAAATCGATATGTACAACCTCGTCACTTGGATTTGCTTCCTTATAAGATTCGATAAATGCCTTAGCAGTAGCCATACTGTAAGAAACTGTTTCATCATGCGGATGTGCAGTGATGTATAAAACTTTTGCCATGTTCATTCAATCCTTTCTGTTTCGGTTATTTTTTTAGCGTATCCCAAAGGTACACTGAATATGTGGCATCTTTAATCATATTGGAATGCTATGAAAAAGATGTAACAAGCACAGTTACATGAAAACTGATATTTTCATTGTAATCACTATGTAGTTTGAAGTCAAGGTAAAAAGTCTCGAAATCAAGATAAAAAGTTTGTAAATTTTTCTGGAACGCGTAAACACGCAGTTTTCAGCGCAAAAAGCCTATTCTTATTGAACAAAAAATTGATCGATATCGCAAGTAAAGAGTTTGTAAAGGCGCTGCATCTCAAAAAAAGATGGATGCCCCTAAGTCATCTGCTACAAGCATCTGTTCTCCGGTTTCGTATATATAAGAGAAGGCAGGAGAGAGTGAGGGATAAGAGTGGGACGATCCTATGTTGCGATTGGAGATTCCTTAACAGTTGGTGTGGGGGCACGTTTATTTGGCGGAGGATTTGTTCAGCGGTTTTGGTGGATGCTTGAAAAAAAGACGCATGCACCAGTCGAACTGTCCGTATTTGCAAAATCAGGGTTAACGACCGAGCAGATTTTACAGCTCTTCAAACGGTCAGAGGTGAGACGTTCGATTGCGGCAGCTGACATCATCACCATCACAGGCTGTGGGAATGACCTTGTTCAAGCTGTTCAGCAGTATGAGGAAAGTGAAGATGAAAAGAAACTGCTGCAAGCAGTCATACATTGTCAGGCGAATTTTAGCAAGATGATTCAAGAAATCGCTCAGATCAAAAGAGGGCAGCATCAGCCCTACTACGTGTATTTCATGAATTTATATAATCCATTTCCGCAAATACCAATAGCCGGTCGGTGGCTTCAGCAATATAATCAACAGCTTCGTTTGCTTGCTGCGAATCCACATGTAGAAGTTGTGGATGTGTACCGGGCGTTTGAAGGACATGAAAGAGCCTACTTATCGATTGATCAATTTCACCCGAATCCTAAGGGGTATGAAGCGATGGCAGAAGCATTGTTTAAGGCATACTGTAAACAGCTGTAATCCGGTGGGATTGCAGTTTTTTTCATCCTTTTCAATATATGACGGTTTCGATATGATAAAAGAAACGAAGGCGAAAGAGGTGTGCAGGCATGGAGGAAATCAGTGCGTTTTTTCAAAAGATGACAGGAACGGCTTATGAAGTAGGAAAACAGCAGGCTGTCTGGCTTAAGGAGAACCCGTTTCTAAAGACACAATATATTCGAACAGAACCGGTAACACAACAGGCTATGAAAGAAACGAAGCAGTTGATCCGTCCCTTTCTTCCTCAATTAGATGAAGAGATTGCTGGATTTTGTGATGAAATGCAATTAGATGAGCGTTATTTGACCTTTTTCTATTCATCTCATCTTCAGCCTGGCTGTTCCCATTGCGTGAGGCAGGGGAATATGGCGGCAGGCCAACAAACGGTCATGCTGCGTAACTATGATTTCTCCCCGATTTTTGATGATATGCGTCTTGTGACGACACATGTGAAAGGCTCGGCATATCATACAGGCTCGTCGCTGCTGTTGTTTGGCAGATCTGATGGAATGAATGAGCATGGTCTTGCTGTGACTTTCTCTGCTTGCGGTCCGCCGGTTGGCAATGAACCCGGTTTAAAGCCTCCAGCCGTCGCCGGTTTGCAGGTGTATCATGTGATTCGCTCTGTTCTAGAATCCTGTCCAACGGTCGAGGAAGCCATTCGCTCTATCGAGGAAATGCCTGTTGCCTCAAATGTTCATATCATGCTTGCCGATCGAAAAGGAAAGGCGGCTGTGATTGAAATCATTGATGGTCAAAAAAGGGTGAGGAGGCCGGAGAGAGGTTATATTGCTGCAACGAATCATCCGGTAGCTGATCAAACAGCAAAAGGGATGACCAAACATCATTCTGTTGTCAGATACGATATGTTAATGGAAGCTTTAAAAGAGCAACGATCAAGTGATTCTCTTGTGAAACTGTTCCAGACAGAATATCCTGATGGTCTGGCTGTGCACAATTATGAGGAGCTGTTTGGAACGATGCGAACCGTCATGTTCCGTCCAGAAGAAGGCACAATCGATTACTGCTTTGGCTCTCCCGTATACAATCCGACTTATTCTTTAAAAGCCGGAGGTTCACTGCCTTTTCAAGAACAAAAGGTTCAATTCCATCAAAAGGATTATGGACCGTCATTTTGGAGAAGTGTCTGATGATCCCTTGTTTTTAATTTTGTCATAGCCGCTGTGCCAAAGTCAGATCAACTTAAGATTGCATCGCTTGTTGAAAGCGTTTTATATTAAGGTGTGACAATAGACCTATTTATGCAGAAGGAGGCATTTCATGTACATAACGGCACGAGAACAGAAAGTCATTAAATACATCATTCAGCAAAATCGTTATGTCACCATTCGTGAGATAGCCGATTCTGTTCAGGTAAGTACTAGAACGATCCATAGAGAACTAAAATCCATTAAACCAATTTTGAAAGATTATCATCTTTCATTAGATAAACAGCCGGGGAAAGGCTTGAAGGCAGTCGGCGAACAGGAGGATAAACAGCGGCTTCTTGCTCATATGTCAAATGAGGATCAAATCGAATATAGCTCAGATGAACGGAAGCTCTTAATTCTATGTGCGCTGCTTGAAGCGAAGGAACCGGTGAAATTGTACACACTCGCAGCTGACTTGCAGGTCACAAATGCGACGATCAGCTATGATTTAGATGAACTAACGGAGTGGATTGCTCCATACGGTTTGCAGCTTATCCGCAAGCGCGGGTACGGCATTGAATTAAAAGGGCCGGAGGAAGCAAAACGAAAAATTGTCGGCAATCTCATTGTTGACCGGCTCGATATTCAATTATTTTTAGAAACGATTGAAATGAATATCAAACATCGAACGAAAGCAACGGAAAAGGTGTTTGGCGTTGTCAGCAGAGGACAGCTGCTAAAGGTAGAAAGGCTGCTCTTTCATTTGAAAGATCGACTGTCACTCTCATTATCTGATAGTGCCTATATTGCACTTGTTGTTCACTTAACCTATGCTATCGAACGTATTCAGCTTGGGGAAACCATTCGAATGGAAGAGGAAGAGCTGCTGGAATTAAAGCGGACGAAGGAATTTGAATCATCACTTCGAATGGCAAGGGCGCTTGAACGCATGTTTAATGTGGAGATTCCTGAAGCGGAGGTCGGATATATGACCATCCATCTTCGCAGTGCAAATCGCAGCTTTGGGGCAGAATACCGTATTGATGAAATTGAGCTGGATATAGCGCTGAGAACGAAAAAGCTCATTGATTTTATTTCAAATAAAACCGGCTATCATCTCAATGAAAATGATTCATTGTATGAGGGGCTCGTGTCTCATCTTGAGCCTGCCATGAACCGTCTAAAGGAAAAGATGAGAATCTATAATCCGCTCACACAACAAATTAAAAAAGACTACTTTTTGCTGTTTATGGCGATTGAAGAAGGAGTCGAGCGTTTCTTTCCAGAGATTGAATTTCCAGAGGATGAAATTGCCTTTCTTGTGCTTCACTTTGGCTCAGTGCTTGAAATCAAAAAAGAAGAAACAAAAATTCATGCGCTCGTTGTTTGCTCAAGCGGGATTGGTTCCTCGAAAATGCTTGCCTCCCGGTTGAAAAAAGAATTGCCGGAGATCGCCAAGTTCGATCTATCCTCCTTGATGGAGCTAAAGGAAATCGATGCATCGAGCTATGACATGATTGTCTCGACCGTTCCAATCCCCTATGAGCATATCGATTACATCATGGTCAGCCCGCTTTTAAACGAGGATGATGCCATGCGTGTGAAGGCTCATATTAAACGGAAGATTCCTTATATCATCGAGAAAAAAAGAACAAAAGAATCTCCCAAAGAATTGGTGCAAGAAACCATTGATATGATGGCGGTTGCAGAGCAGGTGACGAATTATATGTTTGTGATTCGCAGCATCCTGTCCCATTTTACCATCGAAAAAAGAAAGACGATGCCGCAGCATGATGAAACTATCAGGCAGCTGCTTCGTCAGCTTGAAGAGGAAGGGTTTATCATACATGCGGATGATGTGGCGGGCGGCCTTCTGGAACGTGAACAGCAAGGCGGCTTAGGCATACCTGGCACTGAGTTTGCTCTTTATCATTTAAAGCATACATTCATCAAGGAACCAATCTTTCATATTTATGATCTTGATCAGGCATACGAGGTTAAAAGCATGGATGGCGGGCAGCAGCAGATGTCACGAATGCTCATGATGCTTGCGCCGCAAGAGCTTGGCAAGGAAGGATCAGAAATGTTTAGTCTGATCAGTTCATCCATCATTGAAAGTGAAGAAAGCATGGCGCTTTATGGACAGGGGACAAAGGAAGACATTGAACAGAAATTACATCAGCTTTTCTATCAATTTGTCAAAGAGGCAAAGTGGTAAGAAAAAGGCCGAGAGCTTATTCGCTTCTCGGCTTTTTTGCTGTGACACAGACAGCAAGGGTAGGACGAATTTGTTCATACTCAATAGAAAATTGGTCAAACCCGGCAAACTGCAAGTCGTTTAATATGTTTTCACCCATCTCTTTTGTCCGCTTGGCGTCAGCTCCTTTTTCTCTTGGCTGCATCACAATAACGAGTGTTCCGCCTGGTTTCAAGGTGTGATAAAGATTGAGTAATCCCGTTTTTGGATCATCCCAAATTGTAAAATTGTTAACAGACAGCACTTTGTCATACTGCTCTCCGGGAAGACGTGTTTTCTCGATTTTTCCGACATACAGCCGAACTTGTTTGTCTTTTGCCCGTTTGCTTACGCGGGACTGTGCTTGCTCCTGCATGGTGGAAGAAGCATCAAGCCCATCAATGTGAAGATCTTCATAATGCTTGAGCATATGTTTAATACTGTAACCGGGTCCATAGCCAATTTCCAAAATGTTTTCACCATCTGTCAAATCTAAGCGGCGGATGGCCCACTGATTCAATGCTTTATTTTCATTTGCCATAATGAGTCCAGCAATGCTTCCGAGCCAGCCTTTTGGTCTGCTAAAGGTTTTCGAAATAGACAGCATGTGAGAACGCTCCTTTTTGATGATCATGTAACCGATTTTTCCCCTCTTCAAACATGCTGATTTTCGGGAACACATCAGTACAGCTTTATGATGTTTGAGTGAAAAAATGAGGTGGTAATGAAAGGATACATCAACAAATCAAGGAGGAGCTTATACATGGATTTACGTGAATATTTAACAAATGGCATTCCGCGCCAAACGCAGGATCAGCAGCCAGGCAGTGAAAGAGAAATGAATCCAGCGCCGATCTTTGAGGATGAATCATATCAAGGTTCTGGCAAGCTAAAAGGAAAAGTGGCACTGATTACAGGTGGAGATAGTGGAATTGGACGGGCAGTATCTGTTGCCTATGCAAAGGAAGGGGCACATGTTGCCATTGTGTATTTAAATGAACATGAGGATGCAGAGGATACGCAAAAGCGTGTAGAACAAGAAGGCGTTAAATGCTTAACGATTGCAGGAGATGTCGGTGACGAAGCCTTTTGTGAGAAAGCAGTAGAAAAAACAGTTGAAGCCTTTGGTCAATTAGACATTTTAGTAAATAATGCGGCTGAACAGCATCCGCAAGAACGTATTCAAGATATTTCGAGTGAACAGCTTCACCAAACCTTTAGAACCAACTTCTATTCCTATTTCTATTTTACGAAAAAGGCACTGGATTATTTAAAACCAGGAAGCTCCATCATTAATACAACATCAATTAACCCATATCGGGGAAACCCAGTGCTGATTGATTATACGGCGACAAAAGGAGCCATTAACGGCTTTACGCGTTCTATGGCACAATCGCTTGTGAAAGATGGGATTCGGGTGAACGGTGTAGCGCCAGGTCCAATTTGGACGCCACTCATTCCATCTACATTTGATGAAGACAGTGTGGAAAGCTTCGGCGCAGAAACCCCAATGGGAAGACCAGGACAGCCTGTTGAGCATGTCGGCTGCTTTGTCCTGCTGGCTTCTGATGAATCGTCTTATATGACAGGACAAACACTTCATGTCAACGGCGGTTCCTTTATGAATACATGATCTACCGCGGCACCGCCCAGCTTTGATTGGGCGGTGTTTTTAGTATTTCTTGCGATTTTTCTGCACAGATATGACAGACCATACGATAATGCCTACAACAACTGCCGCAATGACAAGTGAACTCAAATGGAACATCGTTTCATGATGCATGTTCAATTTCTCCCTTCATTGAACCTGTTTTCTATAGCATCAGCCAGAAGGTCTCTTTTTATGAAAAACACATTTCTTTGTTTAATGAATGGGCTGTCGTGGAAACCTACGTATACGGATGAAATTTTGAAGGAGTGAAACGATATGTCTCAAGAAGAATTAAAACAGAAGGTATTAAACCTATTAGATGAACAAAAGGTCGGGACACTAGCGACTGTTGAACAGGATAAGCCGCATACTCGCTACATGACGTTTTTCCATGAAGGTCTGACGTTATATACACCAACGAGTAAAGAAACACATAAAGCAGATGAAATTGAAAAAAATCCGAATGTTCATATTCTTATTGGATATTCAGGCGAAGGATTCGGTGATACTTATGCAGAAATTGCAGGTACCGCAACATTAACCGATGATCGGGAACTGATCGACCGTCTTTGGTCTGATGAGATGGAGAAATGGTTTAAAGGAAAAGAGGATCCGAATTTAGTGATTCTGAAGATTGAGCCAACCTCCATTCGTTATATGAATGAAGGAAGCCGTACACCAGCAGAATTATCACTTTAACACTTGCGTAAGCAGGGGGAATGTGTTATAGTTTTATATTAGTGTTGAAATAAGCAAATAAATAAAGAAAGTAAACTTTCTTTTTTCTATGACATAATGAGAAGCAATAGAGCTTCTACTTGATAAGAACGAGACGCTGTCAAAGCGAACAAACTTATTCTTTTCCTTCTGCACCCGCCCCCTATAAAAGCGGAAGAATGGAAAAAAGACGTTTTGATTTACAATTCACACTGGCACGGCTTCGGAGCCGTAAGGACGAATGAGAGGTAGGGCTTTCGTTGTCTTGTTATCCAGAACTTCCATGGCGTTTACTTTCAAACGTAGGTTCACTCGGAACACATATGACACACTGATATGATCGAATCTTAATTCATACACTCCGTAACGGAGATTAAACATTGATTATTTATTTGCATGAAAAGAGTAAGGAACAGGCTGCCATCTATTTGGCAGCCTTTTTCATTAGGTCAAACAATAGAACCCCGAAACCAATGAGAACAAGAAAAGGAAAAACAAAGGTCGCAACCATCCGCATAGCGTCCGCTCCAAAAGGGTTCGATACTAACAGCAGGCCGATAAATGCAAAGATCATCAGAGTGAATAAAGCGGGCTTCATGATCATTTACTTTGTCCTTTCTTCTGATACTGCCAAATTCTCTCAATAAAAAAGAACATAACCGCAAACAAAATAGAAAACATGAACATGTCCAGCAGTGTCACGCCTCTATTTGGGTGCACAAGACCAAACCAAACGAATTGCAGAACAAAAGAAATCACAAAATAAAGAATGGATTTTTTCATTATTGTCCTCTTTTCACTTATTTTTTTGTCCCTTAAGCCACATCAGCCAAATGATGAAGGAACCAATCACACATGAGAGCAAAGTGACAGGCGGCAAGGTGTGCCAGCTAGTCAGCCCCTTTACAAAACACATATAAAAAAAGAAAATGGAAATGGATACGAGTACCCATTGCTTGAACCAGCGAGGGACACGCAGCCAAGCTGCTAGAATGATTGATGATAGCTTATCCAATGAGATAACTCCTTTTTTGAATCTGATTGGATTTTATCGTAAACAACAAAGTTTGTAAAATATGGATTTTAGGGGCTTTGATGGTATTCTTCTAGCATGAAACATTTTCGCTGTACTGACGTATAAGGTAAAGGAACCTCATGAAAGGAAGCGATCAAGTGAAAAGAATACCAGTGATTTTCCTCAGGTATATTGTCTTCTTTATTCCAGCAATCATTCTTAGTTTCTTGGTGTGGAACCACTACCAAGATGATTTGTCAGCAGGGAAAGCGACGCAATATGACGTCAGACGAATATTTACATTTGATGAAGGGAAACGAGTGGTGAGTGCTGTATCAAAAGACCAGCAACTCCATTTTGTAATGTATGATCCTCAATCAGGAAAAATAATCAGTGAATGGTCCACGGAAAGCGATACGTTTAATGAAATGGTGCCATCCATTCAAGGTAACAATCTCTTACTTGCTTTAAAAAATAAAGAGGGGCAGCTTTTGATCGAGAAACTAACGCCTAGCGGAGAAAAGAAAGAGCTCATTAAACAAAACTTGCAGATTCCCTCATTTTTAAAAACGAATACATACCAATGGAATGGACGGCTCGTATTTACAGGAGAAATGGAAGGTGCCGCTACAGTCCTAGGTGAGCTAAAGAATGGTCAGTTTTTTCATGTGCACAATCTCAACAAACTGAAGCTGCCAGCAAGACCCGTTTCCATCGATGCCGTCATGAACTCCTTTAGAGGCCAGACGCCTATACCTATATTTGAATTGACTTTAAAAAATGACCAGAAAGCATATGTCAGCGGAGTCTCAAACGATAAGCATCAGCTTGGGGTCTATGTCTCCAAAAACGCTGAACCGTTTAGCCTCATTAAAGATAAAGTGGAGAAGCAGCTAGCAAAAACAATTGGAACATCCCAAAACTTTGCCGTCGCTGTCGAATCTAACTATCCAAAAAGACCAAGGAAAGTGAATGCAGATGGAGGGCTTGGTGAAGTCGTCCCAACACCAAAACCGATTTATCAAACCTTTATCTACCAGCTTAATGAAGAAGAAGTTCTTCTTGTAGGCTCTACAGCAAAGGACGAAGCAAAAGGCAAGCTGACTGGTTATATTTACAACCACCGCACAAATAAGACGACGTCTGTCAGCAAGCTTTTTCAGTCGTTTTCATATGAAATTTTAAACAGAGAAGGACTATTTTTTCATAAAAATGTGAATAGTGATTGGATCTATTATTCATTCGAAAATCAATTAACGGGTGCATTTGAGACGAAAAGCAAACAGCTAAAGGAATTTCCTTTGCAAAAAGTCATCTCAATCGAAAACGCAAGCCCTGCTCACCAAACATCATTTGACACCTTTATGCAATATGTCATGAAAGGCGGACCGCTCATTCTCAACTGGGCAATATGGCTGTTTATTCCATTGCTGTTATTTGTACTAGCCATCTTCCTGCCGCCGATTTTGAGATTGGTAAGAAACAACAAAATCAAAGACAGTGTCACATTAGAAGCCAATATTGTATCTGTCAAAGAAACAGGCACCTACCTCAACGAACAGCCGATTATCAAAATGCAGCTGCAATTTCAATATGATGGGCAAAATATCGAGAAGACGGTTAAAACGGTTGTATCTTATACCCAGATACCACAGCCAGGTCAGCGTATCGCCATTCTCTATAATCCGCAGAAGAAAAAGGCAATGCTCTTAAAAGAGGGAGACTTCTCCCAGACAAGTCAGCCAAAGTTCATCAAAGGCGCTGTTTTAAGAAATATAGAATCATATGGAACCGTAGGACGAGGCACTGTCTTATCACTCACATTTGAATTGGATCAGAAAACGTATATCATTCCAATGATTCAAGCCGCTGGTTTTGAATTTACAACAGGAGAAAAAGCCGATCTCGTCGACATCAACGGCCAGCTCAAAATGGCAGCCTATGGCCATGAAGTGCGGAATCGATCGGGGAAAGATGTGACGTTAACAGGAACGATCCAGCGTGTGAAGCAATATCCAATTGCCATCCATGAACAAAAGCCTATTCAGCTTGATGTGACGGTTTCAAACGGAGATGAGTCCATCACAAAAACGGTCAGCCAGTTTATCCCTGATTATATGCAGGTCGCAGCGGGCACTCAAATCACGATCCAGACAAAGAAAGAAGAGCTGGATAGAGAAATGGGTCTCATGCAAGAGAAACAAGGAAGTGCAAAAGTGACCAATGTTGAATTTGCGGGCGTCATCGGCAATCTGCCGTTAGCGATCATTCAGGTTGAGAGAAATGGCATGATGTATGAAGTGAAGCAGCCAATTGATCCAATCACCAGCGTCTTGCCTGGTGATGAATTATGGGTGGCGTATCACGACATGACGCGTCGAGCAGCCATTGTGAAATATGCATCAATATAAAAAAGCGTTCCTTTATCAGGACGCTTCAGCGTGAAGACTAGGGGCTAAAACGAATGTCGTTTTAGCCCTTTTTGATTAAGCTTTTGTATCATATTGGCGGAGCACCTTATCGTAGGCGAAGTTACCGAAAGGAATGAAAGCCGCAAAAAAACCAGCGATGGACCATTTCAAATGCCAGCGAACTTTAAAAGTCACATATGCCAAAATGAGCATATAGATGACAAACAATGCGCCATGAAGAGAGCCTACAATAGTGACTGCCATCGGAATATCCGCAAAATATTTTAGAGGCATGGCAATTAAAAGAAGGGTTAAAAGAGACATACCCTCAATAAAACCCGCCTGTCGAAGACGGCTAATACTTGTATGCATATACAAATCCTCCTGTATAAAAGCTAGTTTCTCATCTTCTAATATAAACGAAAGATCGTCTGGACATGCTGAAATCTACGAAAAATTCAAAATATGTTCATGGAATGCTTAAAAAATGGGAAAAGTCCTTTACTCTTTGTTTGTTTTAGAGAGTACTTGCTTTAAGTGCATGACATCATGTAATAAATGCTCCGTCATTGCTTGAACAGCTTCTCTGGAGCGGCGCTCTTTTATTTCAGAATAGATGGCTGCATGCTCTCTTTGAATGGTTTCAGCACGAGCCCCGCCGCTAAAATGGAAGATGCGGCAATAGTGAATGAGTGCATTCACGTGATTCAATTGTTTGGATAAACGGTTATTGTGACTCGCTAAAATGATTTTTTGGTGAAAGGCTTCATGTAACTGGACGATCTCTTTAGATGGCAGCTGCTGCTTGATCGCTTCGTCTGCCTGCGTGAGAACCTGCTCAATTTCATCCATTTCTCTTTGCGAGGCTTCCTTACAGGCAAGCTCAACAGAAAGTGTTTCTAAGGCCGCCCGAATTTGATAAAGCTCCTCAACATCTTTTTCTGTTAACGTATAGACGGAATAGCCTGAGCGATGATCCGCGATTAAAAGCTCGTCTTTTTCTAACAGCCTCATGGCCTCTCTTACCGGTGATCGGCTTACGCCAAATTGCTTGGCAAGCTGTGTTTCATTGATGCGCTCCCCTGGCTGAAACTGGCCATCAAAAATCATTTGCTTCAGCTGTTCATAAAATTGCATGTGATACGGTGCTGGTCTTTCCATCTCGAATGAATTCATCCCATCATTCCCTCTTTTATACATCATCTTTTGTCTCATGTTATCCAAGTTCTTCCCTCTAGGCAAGCCTGCATCGAAAAGTCAATATCGTACAATCCAAGAGAAAAAGGGTGTGCTACACTTATGATCAGTTCAGTGAAAAGAGGGATCGACATGAACACACAAGAGGAACGAACTGTACATTTTGATCAAAACTTGCAAATAGAAGCGTATCGCTTTCATGGCATCATGCAAAAGTTCCCGAATCATTTTCATACATATTATGTGATTGGATTTATTGAAGATGGTCAAAGACGTTTGATCTGCCAAAATCAAGAATACATCATTGAAAAGGGTGATATCCTTCTTTTCAATCCGTATGATAATCATGCATGTGAACAAATTGATCACAGGACACTCGATTATCGCTGCTTAAATATTGAAGCAGAGGTGCTAGAGAAGGTCTTTCAGCACAAACCGCATTTTAAAGCCCCTGTGTTTTCACAAAGTGAACTAACAAAGCCATTATATGATCTACATCAAATGATCACAGAAGAAGCTCCTGCTTTGAATAAACAGGAAACCTTCTATTTCTTTATGAAACAATTGATTGAAGCCTATGCTGATACATCAGAGGAAAAAGCATCACCCGCACGTGCCAACGAACAAAAAGTCCAAGACGTACAGCAATATATCGAAACTCACCTCACAGAAAATATCTCGTTAGATGAATTAGGTGAGCTTGTGTCTATGAACAAATATTCATTGCTGCGTGCTTTTACAAAGTTCAGAGGAATTACGCCGTATCGTTATTTACAGACAATCAGGGTGAACTATGCGAAGGAGCTTCTCGCCCAAGGAGTGAAGCCTGTAGATGCGGCTGCCTCCGCTGGATTTTCTGATCAAAGTCATTTGACTCATTTCTTTTCGGAATTTATTGGGCTTACGCCAGGGCAGTATCAGCAAATTTTTGTAAAGCAGGTAATTGCTGATGAAAAATAAACAGCTACTTGGTCATTTGGCGGCCATGTTCACCATTTTTTTATGGGGATCTACCTTTATCTCTACCAAAATATTATTAACGACTTTTTCTCCAACAGAGATTTTATTTTTCCGTTTTTTTATAGGGTACTTGGCTCTGATGATCATCTATCCAGTCACCATGAAGGTGCGAAATAAAAAGCATGAAGGGATGTTTGCGCTGGCAGGTTTATGCGGTGTGGTCTTATATTACTTTTTAGAAAATGTCGCACTTACTTATACATTCGCTTCGAATGCAGGTGTCATCAGCTCGGTTGTCCCATTCTTCTCCTTTTTATTGGCTTATTTTTTATTAAAAGATGAGCCGCTGGACAGCCGGTTTTTCATAGGCTTTTTCATCGCGATGACGGGAATCGTGCTGATCAGCATGAATGGAATGACCACGTTTCAATTGAATCCACTCGGTGATGCGTTAGCTTTAACGGCCACCATCGTTTGGGCATTCTATTCCATTTTATCGAAGATGATCAACCAATATGGCTACCATATCATTCAGGTAACAAGGCGTGTCTTCTTTTACGGACTGCTATGGATGATTCCACTGATCTGGCATTTTAAAATTCGTTTAGACTGGGAACGATTGACGAATCCATCGTTTGCCTTCCACTTGCTGTTTTTAGGCCTTTTCGCATCTGCCATTTGTTTTCTGACATGGAGCTTTTCTGTGAAAACGCTCGGTGTGGTGAAATCGAGTGTGTATATTTATGGAGTGCCCATTATTACGATGGTCATTTCAATGATCGTTCTTCACGAGAGATTGACCTTCATGTCTGCGCTTGGAACGGCACTGACCTTAGGAGGTTTGCTGCTTTCAGATAAAAAAAGTACGGAAAGAAAGAAACGGAAGCCCCGTGTGCTGATGCAGGATAAAAAGGCGCTTTGATCAAAAAAGCGTCTTTTCTCCATTGTAAGAACAGACACTCTCTAGTAAACTCAAATTAAATGGTCGACGGTCGACCGATAACAAAGGGGGAAAAATCAATGAAGCATGTTTCAATTGCAGCAATACCAGGAGACGGGGTTGGAAAGGAAGTTGTACCTGAAGCCATACGGGTTTTGAAAGCGGTATCAGAGGTGCATGGCGGTCTGTCTTTCACCTTTCAGGATTTTCCGTGGAGCTGTGAATATTATTTAGAGCATGGCGAAATGATGCCAAAGGATGGATTGGAACAACTGAAAGCCTTTGACAGCATTTTCTTAGGGGCAGTCGGAGATGCCAATTTAGTGCCGGATCATGTATCACTTTGGGGATTGCTCATTAAAATTAGACGTGAATTTGAGCAGGTGATTAACGTGAGACCTGCAAAACAGCTGAGCGGTATTCGCTCCCCGCTTGCTCAGCCAAAGGACTTCGATCTTCTTGTTGTAAGAGAAAACGGTGAAGGTGAATATAGTGAAATCGGAGGCCGCATCTATCAAGGGGAAGATCAGCTTGCCATTCAAAATGCTGTTTTCTCAAGAAAAGGGACAGAGCGAGCCATGCGTTTTGCCTTTCAATTAGCAGAAAAAAGACGAAAGCATGTGACAAGTGCAACCAAATCAAATGGAATCGTTCATACAATGCCATTTTGGGATGAAGTGTTTCAAGACGTAGCAAAGGATTATCCAGAGGTGACAGCAGACTCGCAGCACATTGATGCGCTCTCAGCCTTCTTTGTGACAAGACCAGAGAAATTCGATGTGATTGTTGCCAGCAATTTATTTGGCGATATTTTAACTGATCTTGGGGCTGCAATTATGGGAAGTATTGGCGTGGCGCCTGCCGCCAACATCAATGTGAATGGCAAATATCCATCCATGTTTGAGCCTGTACACGGATCAGCCCCAGACATTGCAGGAAAAGGAATCGCCAACCCAATCGGTCAAATTTGGACCGCTAAACTCATGCTTGATCATTTCGGTGAGGAAGAACTGGGTACACACCTGCTCGAAATCATCGAGTCAGTCACAGCAGACGGCTTTTTAACGGCAGACATCGGCGGGGCTTATCAAACACAAGAAATCACAAACGAAATCATCAAGCGCTTGAAGAAATAATCCGTCATTAGAACCACATCTCCACGTCTGCTATAATAAAAGGATGGATAGAAGAAAGAGATGTGAAATTTAGTGTCAAAAACAGTTGTATTAGCAGAGAAACCTTCAGTAGGACGTGACTTAGCACGTGTACTGAAGTGTCATAAAAAAGGAAATGGTTTTTTAGAAGGAGATCAATACATTGTAACGTGGGCCCTTGGCCATTTGGTCACACTGGCTGATCCAGAAGGCTACGGAAAAGAATTTCAATCCTGGCGTTTAGAGGATTTGCCGATCATTCCAGAGCCGCTAAAGCTTGTCGTCATGAAAAAGACAGGTAAACAATTTCAAGCAGTAAAAGCACAGCTTACAAGAAAAGATGTAAAAGACATTGTCATCGCAACAGATGCTGGACGTGAAGGGGAGCTTGTCGCAAGATGGATTCTTGAAAAAGCACATGTGAAAAAGCCCCTAAAACGACTATGGATCTCATCTGTTACGGACAAAGCCATTCAAGAAGGCTTCAAACGACTAAAAGACGGCAGAGAATATGATAATCTGTATCGCTCAGCGGTTGCACGTGCAGAGGCAGACTGGATTGTAGGGATCAACGCAACAAGAGCGCTGACGACCAAGTTCAATGCACAGCTTTCCTGCGGACGGGTACAAACACCAACGATTGCCATGATCGCCAAACGAGAAGAAGACATTCAGCAATTCCAGCCGAAGCCGTTTTATGGAATGACTGCACAAGTAGATGGACTTACCTTGACGTGGCAGGATGCCAAAACAAAGCAAAACCGCACATTCCAAGAGAATGTCATAAAAGAGCGTTTGGCAGGCTGCAAAGGAAAACCAGCAGTGATCGATGCATTGAAAAAAACAGCGAAAAAAGCTTTTGCTCCAGGGCTGTACGACCTGACTGAATTGCAGCGTGATGCGCATAAACGCTACGGATTCTCAGCAAAAGAAACATTATCTACGCTTCAACGGTTGTATGAGCAGCATAAGCTTGTGACATATCCGCGTACAGATTCACGATTTATTTCAGCGGATATCGTTCCTACATTAAAAGATCGATTAAAAGGAATGAATGTCAGACCGTACGCTCAGCATGTGAACCGCATTTTACAATCAGGTGTGAAAGCGCACAAAGGCTTCGTCAACGATGCAAAAGTGTCAGATCACCATGCGATCATTCCAACCGAAGAAGAGCTGTATCCTGGTGCATTAAGTGATAAAGAGCGTAAATTGTATGATCTTATTGCCAAACGATTTCTTGCTGTACTCATGAATCCTTTTGAATACGAGGAAACAACGGTGATCGCCAAAATAGGCATTGAAACATTCACAGCAAAAGGAAAAACCGTGCAATCAGCCGGCTGGAAAGCCGTGTATGATGAATCCTATGAAGACGAGGAATCAGCCGAAGCAGATCAGCATCTGCCGGTACTTTCCGAAGGGCAATCACTTGAAGTGCGCCAGCTGAAAGAAACAAAAGGAGAAACGAAACCTCCTGCCCGTTTTAATGAAGCCACCCTGCTATCTGCTATGGAGAACCCTGCGGCATTTATGCAGAATCAGGAAAAGGACTTAGTGAAAACCCTTGGTGAAACAGGCGGACTAGGGACAGTCGCCACAAGAGCCGATATCATTGAAAAACTGTTCAACAGCTTCTTAATCGAGAAAAAGGGCAAAGACATTTTCATCACATCGAAAGGGAAGCAGTTACTCTCCTTAGTGCCTGAAGACTTAAAGTCTCCAGCATTAACAGCGGAGTGGGAACAAAAGCTTTCTAAAATCGCAAAAGGACAGCTGAAGGCTTCTCAATTCATGAGTGAAATGAAGTCCTATGCAAAACAAGCCGTATCTGAAATCAAACAGACGAACCAAACCTTTAAGCATGACAATGTCACTGGCACCCATTGTCCGGACTGCGGAAAACTTATGCTGAAAGTGAATGGAAAACATGGCACAATGCTCGTGTGCCAAGACCGAGATTGCGGCCACCGTAAAAATGTGGCGAAGAAAACAAACGCACGCTGCCCGAACTGTCATAAAAAGCTCGAGCTGCGCGGAGAAGGCGATGGCAAAATCTTTGCTTGTGTGTGCGGCCATAGAGAAAAACTGTCTGTTTTCGAAAAACGCAAATCACAATCCAATCAAAAGAGAGCCAGTAAGCATGATGTGTCTAAATATATGAAGAAACAAAAGAAAGTGGAAGAACCAATCAATAACGCACTGGCTGAGCAATTAAAGAAATTAAAATTAGATCAATAGTATTATAAAAACCCATGCGAAAACGCATGGGTTTTCCAATGTAATCAAGCATATCGACATATTGTTTTTCTGAAAATGGGAATGTCTATGCGAAAAGACTCGTAATTTGGTATAAAATATTTATTTAAATTTAAACAGAAACAATCTATAATAAATCGTTGGAATGCTAAGAGAACGGGAGTTGAAAGGGGACACGAATGGTTACAGCCATACATCGCACGGCTATTGTTTTACTCATTGTTTTTTTATTAGGCGGATGTACCTGGGAACAGCAGAAGGAATCAGCTGATCCAGTATCTCCACAGCCTGTATTGCCTGGAGAATATTTTATCACTCATCACCTCATGACAGATCAAGGCATGATTCGCACTTCATTAGCAGAGCAGCATATCTACTTATCTGAATCGCTTGGGCTTTGGATGGATTATCTTGTTCGAAAAAAAGACCAAAATTCTTTTGACCAACAATTTGGTGTCCTGCAAGATGAATTTTTACTAGACCATCATCTTCTCAGCTGGCAAATCGAATCTGATCAAAAAAGTAAGGCTAATGCTTTAGTTGATGATTTACGGGTGGTGGCGGCACTTCAAAAGGCAGATCGTTTATGGAAGAATGCAGCGTATCAAACCACAGCAAAAGAAATCGCACAAGCGTTAAAAGACAAAAATATGTATAGAGGCATCTTGTCCGATTATTATGATGCATCAACAAATCGAACTTCACACACAATCACACTCTCATATTTAGACCCAAAAGCAATCAAAGAATTGGAATCCCTCCAAATATTCACGAAACAAATGACGAGTAACCAATTGACCATTCTAAAACAAGCACCGAGAAAAAAAGGATTCTTTCCTAAATCCTATGACATAAAGAAAAAAGTCTATTCATTTGATCGAGAAATCAATATGATTGATCAACTCTATACGGCTCTACATGCCGATCGTGCAAAGGTGAATACGTCCGCGATCATGAAATGGCTTAAAACGACTTTTAAAAAAGAAGGAAAGCTGTACGGTAGATATAAACTGAGCACATTGCAGCCATCAGTGACGTATGAATCGCCTTCTGTATATGCGCTGGTCATCTTGTATGCTCTTAAACGAAACGAACCGGAATTCGCAAAAGAGGTGTATGACCGCATGAAAGAATTACAAATTCAAGATCCTCTCGAGGATTATTATGGAGGGTACATGAACGAAAAAGACACACACTCATTTGACAACTTATTGCCTCTCATTGCAGAAAGGGAGCTTTTTAATGAATCGGTTATTCAGTAATACGTATCGTTTATATTATTCTCTGCTCCTCACGTTCGCAGGTCTTATTTTGTTTATGGGCTACCTTGGCGTACATGATGCAGAGAGCTTTTTGATGATCACACTGACTTTTGTCGTGTTAGGATGCGGGATTTTATTTGGCATCTTACCAGCATTAATATTTACCTTGCTGATGCTGTTCTTTATAGGAAGTGCTATGTTCTTTACAGAGCTTGGCCACACAAATCCCTTCTTTTCCAATCAAACATTGCAGGATGTGGTGGTTTGGGGCGCAGCTCTTCTCTTTTTCGCGATTTCAGCAGGAAGCTTGCATGAGCGAATCAAGACGATGCGTCACACCATAGAACAACAAAAGCAGGCGATGAAACAATTTGTGGCGATTGACTCGACAACTGGATTTGACAATGCAGATCGGATGAAGCTGGAATTATCCGAGGAAATGAAACGGGCAGAACGCTACAAACAGCCATTCGTTTTTATCCTTCTTCATATCCATTATGCAGCGGAATTCAAATCATTATATGGAGAAAAAGAAATGCAGCACCTATTTCAGCAATTAAGTATCAAGATTCGCGAAAGTGTCAGAGAAACTGATAAGAAATTTCGATTATCCGAAGAACGAATAGGATTGCTGCTTACTCACACACCAGAAGAGAATGTCTCTGTCGTCCTTGAGAAGCTAAAAGATAAATTGCAAAAGCATGTGCTGTTAAACGGTCGTGAAGTCACCCTAACTTTTCATGTCTGTCATTTAACAAGCAGTTCGGATTATCATACGCCAGAGCAATTTTTAGAAGAACTAGAAAAAGAGATGATGATGAATGAACTTTAATTCTTTGATGAAAGGCTGTTTGATGATGGCTCTTTTTTTCATTCTTTCGTTTCAATACATGGCTTCAGCCGACGCTCTTGCCAAGCCAGATACCCTGATCGTTTATTCAACAGAATCGGGAGAAGCGACTCCAGCAGTGCATATGCTGGATCTACTCGCCGGACATTTTTCCAAACAGACGACGATTGTATCTGATGAACATTTGGCTGAAAAGAGAATCAGTGAATTTCAGCAAGTCATCTACCTAGGAGAAATAAAGAGAACCTTACCGAAACAGACCATTCGTATGATGAATGAAGCACAGAAAATAATAGCCATTGGATACAATGCGGAACAGCTTCGCCCATTCTCCAATCTTACTTTTCACAAACAAGATCACACGAGTCAAATCAAATATACAGATGATCAAACTTACCGTCAGCTAGAGAAAAGTATCAGTGCGTTAACGGTTCAAGGGGCCGACTTGCAAAGTGAATTTTTATTGAAGAAGCATGAAGCTGACCTTCCATTTGTGATTCAAACGAAAGAAGGTGCGGCCTATATCGGAATCTTAGATGTTGTGCAGCACAGCGAGCTTCTTGCAGAGGTGTTAGAAAAACACCTGCCTTCTTCTGATCAGCTGACCACAAAGTACTTAAAGCTTGGGAACATCAGTCCTGTCACTGACGAGAAAAAACTGCTTGAGCTTGGGCAATACGTAACGACTCGGCATGTTCCGTTTCTGATAGCGGTAACCCCTGTTTGGGTGGATCGAACAACAGGCGATGAAGTGACACTGAGTGACCGCCCGAAGCTCGTAAAAGTGTTAAAACAATTGCAAAGTAATGGAGCCAGCATTATTCTTCATGGATTTAGCCGTACGTATCGAACAGAGGATTCTGGTCAGGACTTTGAGTTCTGGGATGCAAAGAATGATCAGTCCATTACGTCAAATGACCCAAAAAAAGCCGAGAAGAAGCAAAGTGCAAGTCATTTTTCGAATGAGAAAGACTTCCATGCTTATACGAGATCGAATCAGCAGCAAGAAACCATCTATACAGAAGAAAAACTGACAAAAGGTATTGAGTTTCTTGCGCAGCAAGGTCTCTATCCACTGGTATTCGAGGTGCCGCATGATGCCATATCTCAACAAGGCTATGAAGTGATATCAAGGCATGTGTCCAGTCTGTTTGGACAGGTACAGCTGTCGGACCATACGTGGAAAACAGCCGGTGCTCCGCCACTCGTGACGAAACCCGCCATGCTTCATGGCATGACCTTATATCCTCAGCAATCAGTAGAGCCAGCGTCTGACCAAGAAGGTTCAAATATTTTAACAGAACAAAAGATTCAATCCATCCAGCATCTTCAATCAGCCGCAATCGGGCTGTCCTATGATGTGGAATCCGGAATAACTGGATTGCAGAATCTGATGACGCTGATGGATGCAATTCCTTCTAGTGAATGGCTGGATTTAAAGAAAACAAAACAAACAGTCCAAACACCACATGTACAAATCAAAACATCAGGGAATGGACATATTCAAGTAGAACAATCCAATAGAGCAGAAACCAAAACAGTTAAACGAAGCGGCATGGAAAATATGCTGCGAATTCTCACCGTCGTAGTGATGCTGTTTATTGCGGCATTTGCTTTTTACACATTGTATTTAAGGCTGACAATGAAAAAACGAATTTTTAAGGAGAGAAAATTAGGTGGCTGATGTCTTATTTTATCTTTCATTAATATTGATTTGGATCATGCTCCTATACCACATGTTTCTCATGCAGGGCGGCTTTCAGCACTACCTGACCTACGAAAAAGTGCTGCCTGAATGGACGAAACAAGGGAAAGAGCTGCCGACCGTCAGCATTCTAATTCCTGCTCATAATGAAGAAGTTGTCATCCGGCAAACGCTAAAAGCAATGGTCCAGCTATCCTATCCTAAACATCTTCTTGAAATCATTGTGATTAATGACAATTCCTCTGATGGCACAGGAGACATCGTGCAGTCATTCAGTGAGCAATATGATCATGTCCATATGATTGAAACGAAGCCGCCATTTGCAGGAAAGGGAAAATCCACTGCACTGAATGAAGGCTTAAAGGCTTCAACAGGAGAAGTCATCTGCGTATACGATGCAGATAACATGCCTGAACAAAAGGCCGTCTATCATTTGGTTCTTGGTTTATTGAATGACCCGAAGGCAGGCGCTGTTGTCGGGAAATTCAGGGTTATCAATGCAGCCAAAAATCTCCTGACCAAATTTATTAATATTGAGACCATCTGCTTCCAATGGATGGCGCAGGGCGGAAGATGGAAGTGGTTTGGTATTGCGACAATACCAGGCACCAACTTCGCCATCCGCCGGCACATTTTAGAAGAGCTTGGCGGCTGGGATGTTCATGCGCTGGCTGAGGACACTGAATTAACGATTCGAGTCTATAACCTTGGCTATGTCATTCGATTTTTCCCGGCTGCGATTACATGGGAACAAGAGCCTGAGACATGGAAGGTCTGGTGGCGGCAAAGAACGCGCTGGGCACGAGGCAATCAATATGTTGTACTCAAATTTTTAAAGCAGTTTATGAAGCTGAAACGAAAACGAATGATTTTCGATTTGTTTTATTTCTTCTTTACGTATTTCTTATTTTTCTTCGGTGTCCTGCTCTCAAATGGGATCTTTATCGTGAACCTATTTGTTGACCTTCACTTATCTGTAGGAGCTGTTGCACTGATCCTGTGGGGATTGGCCTTCTTCCTCTTTCTAACAGAAGTGATGATTACATTAAGCATTGAGAAAACAGAGCTCACCAAACAAAATATACTCATTGTGGCACTCATGTACTTCACTTATTCTCAAGTATGGATTGCGCTAGTCGTGTACTCCTTATGTGTAGAGGCAAAGAGCCGATTATTCAAACAAGAAGTGAAATGGTACAAAACCGAGCGTTACGATCAACAACAAAAGAAAAGCGGGTGACAAATTGAAATCGGTAAAATGGATGATTTTTATATTGATGATATCCCTTGCCATTCAGCCCTTTTTTATGGCGGGTCAAGCAATGGCGCAATCAAATCGAGTACAAGTGAAAGATGACTGGATTCGCTCATCTAAAGGAAGCCAGACAGAAACGCAGCACTTATCAGAAGATGTAGTGACCTTGTATGGACAAGAAGACCGCACTGAATTTTCCTATCAAATAGAAAAAGAAAAAGTAGAGTCTAGCATCCTTACATTGAATATAGAGGCTTCACCATTACTCATTTCGCCATCTTCGTTCACAGTCATGATCGATGGAGAGATTGAAAAGACCATTCCCGTATCAGGGAAAAACCAAAAGAAATCAATTCAAATCAAATTAAGCAAATCGCAATTGAAAAAAGGTTCTCATCAAATTCAGCTCGCATTTTATGGCGTGTTAAAAGAAGGTGTGTGTATCAACCAAGAGACACCTGCCAACTGGCTGAAAGTATATCCTGAAAGTGAGCTGGCTTTCAAAGGAACTCAAACGAAAGACGTGACGTTAGACAGCTTCCCTTCACCTTTCATTCAAACAGGTGATCAGAAAGAACAAACAGATATTGTGATTCCAAATTCACCGGAAGCAGCTGAATTAGAAGCGGCTATGAAAGTATACCGTACATTGAAAAACAGAGACCGCCAAGCAGACCTCAAAATTGTCCAAGAAAAGGACATCAAGCAAATCGCGCATCCAACGATTGCTGTGGGAGCAAAAGGAAACTGGGATGGACGAGTGAAATCGATCGAGCAAGCTGCGAAAATGAAAACAGCAAGCAATCAGCTCACATTAGCGGTGAGAACCTTGACAGGAAAGAAAAAAGAACAGCCTATTTTATTTGTCACTGCTAAGCAGCCAAAAACAATTGCTGAAAAAATCAATGTCCTGACTCAACCAGAACTGACTGGTCAGCTCACTGGTAGCGATTTACTGCTTCAAAAGGTTACGGCTAAAGCATCAAAACCATCTCATCAAATTCGTTTAAAAGATTTCGGTGGAGAGGATGTCACAGTTGGAACCAAGAAAACGTCGTCTGAACATTACTATTATCCGAAGGCATTGATCGCTAATCAAAAATCAGGTGCAAAGCTAAATCTATCATTTAAAAAATCTGATATAGCGAACAAAGCGGAACGCTTAACAGTCATGATCAATAACGAACCACACGATGTACCGTTAACAAAACTAGGAAACAAAGATGAGAATGGATTCTATCATGTGTCAATTCCAGTAGATTCACAAGTACTCCAAAAGAACGAATATATTGATTTGCAATTTGTTACTACAGGCTTTAAAAACATGGAATCCTGCAGACATACGGATGAAGAAGGCTGGATTTACATTGATAAGAACAGCTCTCTTCAAATACCAGAAGGTACGACTAGTGATACACCGGATTTAGCCGCATGGCCGCTTCCTTTCACATCAAAAACGCAGCAAGGAAAAACATTGATCGTCATTCCAGATCAAATCAAGCAAGAAACGATCAATCAAATGGCGATGCTGACAGAATCATTTAGTCAGCCGGAAGCTGCCCAATATCATTTGATCAAAGCTTCAAATGTGACAAATGATCAATTAAAAGCTCACTCTCTCATTTTCATCGGGGGCATTCAAACGTTCTCTCTTTTAAAAGAAAAGGCAGACGATCTCATCGTTCCAGTGAAAAAGGATCAGTATGATGTATCCTCCTTTGGCATGATCAACGAAACGACTGCTCGTATCGTATGGACGCAGCCATCTGTATGGAATAAAGAACAGACAATGACCGTCTTTTCAGGAATGAATGCAGCTGACGCTGATCTTTCACATGAAGTGCTTCATTTCCTGCAAACAAATACGGAAACGGCAACAGTCGCAATCGAGAGCAAAAACAAAGACATGTTCTCTAATCATCAAACGGTCAGCAGCACAACAAATGATCTCAAAAAAGGTGAAAAGCAAGGCATCGATGATTCTTGGATTTACTTTGCATGTATCGCTGCGCTGATTATTTTTGTGGTCGGGCTGATTATTTATTTCGTGCGAAAAAACCGCAAAAAGACTGATTGATAAATGATCAAAAGACCTTGAAAAAATGTCTTTACTTTGGTGTCAAACGGGAGTATGATCTCTTTTATAAAAGACCAATCGCTGAATCATTTCAATGAGCGGGGGAACCATTAGTGGTGCAGGACACCACGTGGGGTGAATCCTTTTTAGGTAGGGCAAAGTCTCATGCGCCCGAATCCGTCAGCTAACCTCGTAAGCGTTAAAGAGAGCAAAGACCAACCTGTGATCTAAACAATAGACGCAGGGGCATTCTATTGCCTCTGTGTCTTTTTGGCGATCCATCTTTTGTAACTTAAATCGTTTGACACTAAAGGAGCGGGCATCACATGTACAGTTTGATGAAGCGTATTTTAATTGGGAAACCATTAAAATCACAGGCAGCAGGAGAACAAAAGCTATCAAAAATCAAAGCGTTGGCATTATTGTCATCAGACGCATTGTCATCCGTTGCATATGGTACAGAACAAATCTTGATTGTTCTTTCAGTCGTTAGTGCAGCAGCATTTTGGTACTCACTCCCGATTGCAGGTTGTGTATTAATTCTTTTAATGGCGTTAATTTTATCTTACCGCCAAATTATTTATGCTTATCCAGAAGGCGGAGGGGCTTATGTCGTCTCTAGCAGAAACTTAGGTGAAAAGCCAGGACTGGTCGCTGGCGGATCATTGCTTGTAGATTATATTCTGACTGTAGCAGTGAGCATATCAGCGGGTACTGATGCCATCACATCGGCTTTTCCGGCACTATATCCATATCATGTGTTGATTTCAATTGTATTGGTCATCTTGATTATGGTGCTCAACCTTCGTGGATTGACAGAATCAGCATCTATTTTGGCCTATCCCGTATACTTGTTTGTATTATCACTCCTTATACTAATTGGAGTCGGAGGCTTTAAATTATTAACAGGAGGCATCCCGCCAGCACCTGAGCATACAGCGATCGGCACACATGTACCTGGCATTACATTATTTCTTTTATTAAAAGCATTTTCGTCTGGCTGTTCAGCACTGACTGGGGTAGAAGCCATTTCAAATACCATTCCATCCTTTAAAAAACCAGCTGCACAAAATGCAGCGAGAACATTATTGATGATGGGTGGATTACTAGCTGTTTTATTTGTGGGTGTGACATTGCTTGCGTTTGGTTTTGGCATCTCACCAAAGCCAGAAGAAACGGTTGTATCACAAATTGCATCAGATACATTTGGACGTACATTTTTCTATTATGTCATTCAGGCTGTCACAGCTTTAATCTTGATATTAGCGGCAAACACCGGCTTTTCCGCCTTTCCTTTATTGGCGGTCAACTTAGCAAAGGATAAATATATGCCGCGCATGTTTACTGTAAGAGGGGATCGACTCGGTTACTCTAATGGCATTATCTTTTTAGGTGTAGCTTCTATGCTGCTCATTTGGTTGTTTGATGGGAAAACGGAACACCTTATTCCGCTATATGCTGTCGGTGTATTTATTCCATTTACCTTGTCACAGACCGGCATGTGTGTGAAGTGGATTCGTGAAAAACCGCAGGGCTGGAAAACGAAAATGCCTATCAATATAGTCGGAGCACTGATTTCTTTCACGGTTCTCATGATTCTCATTTTGACCAAGTTCCATCTTGTATGGCCAGTATTTGTTTTCATGCCAATTGTGCTATTGATCTTTCATTCCATAAAAAAGCATTATCTGTCTGTCGGAGAACAACTGCGTTTAATGAATGAAACAGAGCCTGTTGAGATTAAAGGAAATGTGGTCATCGTGCCAATAGCAGGAGTAACACGAGTCGTCGAGCAATCTGTTCAATATGCAAAATCCTTATCAGAGCAAGTCATAGCAGTTCATGTATCTTTTGATAAAGAAAAAGATAAGAAAATTGAAGCGGATTGGGAAAAACTGAACAGCGGTGTGCGGCTTGTGATATTGCATTCGTCTTATCGAAGTCTTATTCATCCGCTTGATAAATTTCTTGAAACGGTTGAGGCTAAAGCAAATGCGCATCAATATAAAGTGATGGTGCTTGTGCCTCAATTTATCCCGAAAAAAAGATGGCATACGATCTTGCATAACCAATCTGCCTTTTTATTAAGATTCCGTCTATTATGGAAACGGGATATTGTGGTCGCCACCCTTCCATATCATTTTAAAAAGTAGCAGCAAGTTGAAACGTTTGATCAAAAGGGTGCGGTGGTATGGAGTAAGAAAAAAGGAGTTTTCTCACATGCCGCAAAGAACCGCAGGAAAAGAAGTAACAGCGCTACTGGAAGAGTGGGGCGTAAAACATATTTATGGAATGCCCGGCGACAGCATAAACGAATTGATTGAAGAGCTTAGGCATGAATCAAGCCAAATACAATTTATACAAACGAGACATGAAGAAGTGGCGGCACTCTCAGCGGCGGCTGATGCCAAACTAACAGGTAAGCTCGGTGTCTGCTTATCCATCGCTGGACCGGGTGCTGTCCACTTATTAAATGGACTATACGATGCAAAAGCAGATGGCGCACCCGTTTTAGCAATTGCAGGGCAGGTTGCATCGAATGAAGTAGGAAGAGACACATTTCAAGAAATCAAATTAGAGCGGATGTTTGACGACGTCGCTGTCTTTAATCAGCAGGTACAAACAGCAGAATCTCTGCCTGATTTATTAAATCAAGCCATTAAAGCAGCTTATACCCATAAAGGGGTGGCTGTTCTCACCGTATCAGATGACTTATTTTCTCAAAAAATTAAGCGTAAGCCAGTTTATACATCTCCTCTTTATGTTGAGGGAGAGGTACGGCCAAAGAAAGATCAACTGCTAAAGGCAGCACAGCTAATTAACAATGCGAAGAAGCCAGTCATCTTAGCAGGTAAAGGATTACGAAATGCAAAAGAAGAGCTTCTTTCATTTGCAGAAAAGGCAGCTGCACCTATCGTCATCACACTTCCTGCAAAAGGGGTTGTGCCAGATAGGCATCCATACTTTTTAGGAAACCTAGGTCAAATTGGAACGAAGCCAGCTTATGAAGCAATGGAAGAGTGTGATCTCTTAATTATGCTTGGAACTTCCTTTCCATATAGAGACTACTTACCAGAGGACACACCTGCCATTCAACTGGATATTAAACCAGATCAAATCGGTAAAAGGTATCCAGTAGACGTAGGAATCGTGAGTGACAGCAAGAGTGGTTTGCAGGAACTGACCTCCTACATTGAATATAAAGAGCAGCGTGGTTTCCTTGAAGCTTGTACAGAGCATATGATGAAATGGCGAGAAGAAATGGATAAGGAAAAATCCGTTGCCACATCACCGCTTAAACCGCAGCAAGTCATTGCTAGACTAGAAGAAGCAGTTGAAGACGACGCCATTCTTTCTGTAGATGTAGGGAATGTAACCGTATGGATGGCCCGCCATTTCGAAATGAAACAGCAGGATTTCATCATCTCCAGCTGGCTTGCCACAATGGGCTGTGGTTTGCCTGGAGCGATCTCTGCTAAGTTAAATGAACCGAATCGTCAAGCGGTTGCTGTCTGCGGCGATGGTGGCTTCACAATGGTCATGCAAGACTTTGTGACAGCGGTAAAATATAAACTGCCGATCGTTGTTGTGATCTTAAACAACAACAACCTTGGAATGATTGAATATGAACAACAGGTAAAAGGAAACATCAATTATGGTATAGAGCTGGAAGATATTGATTTTGCTAAGTTCGCAGAAGCATGTGGCGGCAAAGGAATCTCCGTGTCATCACATGAAGAACTAGCTCCAGCCTTTGATACAGCCTTTCAATCAGATAAACCCGTCATTATTGATGTTGCTGTCACCAATGAACCGCCGTTACCTGGGAAAATTACGTACACACAAGCAGCTGGTTTTAGTAAGTACTTACTGAAAAAATTCTTCGAAAAAGGCGAGCTGGATATCCCTCCACTTAAGAAAAGTTTAAAACGCTTTTTCTAAACAAAATGTAGTCGGTCCTCTCAAAAGAGGACTGACTTTTTTGTGATGAAAGGAAAAAACATTTCAATTATCACTTGTTTTATTTCCTCTAAAAATATATGGAAATTATTTTTGTAACTTATAGCCTATTTTTCCAATTCACTGAGAAAGGTAAAATAGACTTTATGATCAATAATGGAGGGAGTGACTTCTTCTGGGCAAGAT
>ERZ1023192.26-NODE-26-length-66125-cov-24.177539_pt1 | contig 66125 bp, 80 predicted proteins | sample MGYA00380440_ERZ1023192 | MGnify/ENA primary metagenome ERZ1023192 (study PRJEB33173, sample SAMEA4830328) | metagenome | study: EMG produced TPA metagenomics assembly of the PRJEB25223 data set... | reverse complement strand
GACGCCGCCAAGCTTCTATAAGGATCAGTTCCAGTCGGAACTGGTCTTTTTTGTGTTTTTGAGAGGTTTGATACCATATAAATGTGGAAATAATATTGTTAGTTGAGCGATTATCTTGAAAAATCGATCGAAAAAATTTATAGTAAGATTAAAGTCAAATATAGTCAAAGTCAATGGAGGAGGAGGCGGAGTGGCACAAAATATTTCTGATATCATCGAGCAGTATTTGAAGGAAGTCTTGGATCAGAACGGTCGAGAAATATTAGAAATTAAGCGCAATGAAATTGCAGATAAATTTCAATGCGTACCTTCACAAATTAACTATGTTATCAATACACGCTTTACGAGCGAGAGAGGCTATATCGTTGAAAGTAAGCGTGGCGGCGGTGGCTATATCCGCATCATTAAAGTCAAAATGAATGATGAAGTCGACTTATTGAACAACATTATTTCCCAAATATATCATCGTTTATCACAGGCTGCATCTGATCATATCATCATGCGTCTTGTTGAAAATAACATTTTATCTGAAAGAGAAGCTAAGATGATGATTAGTGTCATGGATCGTTCTGTATTGCATATTGATTTACCTGAACGTGATGAACTGCGTGCTCGGATGATGAAAGCGATGTTAAATGCTTTGAAATTAAAGTAAAGCGGGTGAAAAGATTGATTTGTCAAGAATGTAATGAGAGACCAGCCACTTTTCACTTTACGAAAGTTATAAATGGAGAAAAACAAGAAATGCACATATGTGAACAATGTGCAAAAGAAAACAGTGATTCATATGCTATGAGTGGAAACCAAGGTTTCTCAATTCACAACTTATTATCAGGCTTATTGAATATTGATCCTAGCTTCACCACAAGTGCTAACAAGGGCTCGTCTATTTTTCAAGAAGCGAAAGAAGTGGATCAATGTCCTAAGTGTGGCTTAACCTTTCAACAGTTCAGAAAAACAGGCCGATTTGGCTGTGCAGAATGCTATCATACATTTGATCAGTATCTGAACCCTGTTTTACGGAAAGTCCATAGTGGAAATACAGTCCATAATGGGAAAGTCCCAAAACGAATTGCCGGCAGCCTGCATGTTCGCCGGAAACTTGAGTTAATGCAGCAAGAGCTGAAGCAGCTGATTGAACAGGAAGAGTTCGAAAAGGCAGCGGAAGTTCGAGATCAAATTCGTGCATTAGAGCATGAGCAATCTCAGCAGAGGGAGGGAGATTAACAACATGTCGCTCCAGCATTTTATTCAAGACGCTCTAAGTCAGTGGATGAAACAAAAAGGACCAGAAAGTGACATTGTTCTAAGCAGTCGTATCCGGCTAGCTCGCAATCTAGAGCATGTTCGTTTCCCAACTCAGTTTTCTCAAGCTGAAGCTGAAGCTGTTCTCCAGCAATTCGAACAAAAGTTTGCTAGCCAGGAAGTGAAGGACATTGGAAATTTTGTTCTGATTCGAATGAATGAAACGCAGCCTTTAGCAAAGAGGGTACTTGTTGAAAAGCATTTGATTAGCCCCAATTTAGCTGAATCAAGATTTGGCGGCTGTTTGCTTTCTGAAAATGAAGAAATCAGTGTGATGCTGAATGAAGAAGACCATATTCGAATCCAATGCTTATTCCCAGGTTTTCAGCTAGCCAATGCATTAAAAGCGGCTAATCAGGTTGATGACTGGATTGAAGAGCAAGTGGATTATGCGTTTTCTGAAAAGCGAGGATACTTAACAAGCTGTCCGACCAATGTAGGTACAGGTATTAGGGCTTCGGTCATGATGCATTTACCAGCATTAGCGCTCACAAGACAAATGAATCGGATTATTCCGGCCATTAATCAATTAGGTCTTGTGGTCAGAGGAATTTATGGTGAGGGCAGCGAAGCAATAGGAAACATCTTTCAAATATCAAATCAAATGACACTTGGTCAATCAGAAGAAGACATTGTAGATGACTTGAATAGTGTGACCGCTCAGCTCATTGAACAAGAGCGATCTGCACGAAAAGCGTTATATCAAACATCTAAAATTGAACTTGAGGACAGAGTGTACCGTTCCTTAGGGATTTTGGCCAATTGTCGTATGATTGAATCAAAGGAAACAGCAAAGTGTTTGTCAGATGTGCGGCTTGGAATTGATTTAGGTATCATTAAGGGGCTTTCAAGTAATATACTGAATGAACTCATGATTTTGACTCAGCCCGGCTTCCTTCAACAATATTCAGGAGGAGCCTTGGAGCCAAATGAACGAGATATAAAACGAGCAGCGATTATTAGAGAAAGGCTGCGCTTAGAAATGCATAGGAATGGACAGGAGGATGAAACGATATGATGTTTGGAAGATTCACTGAAAGAGCTCAAAAGGTATTAGCACTTGCACAAGAAGAAGCCATTCGCCTAGGCCATAAGAACATAGGTACTGAGCACATTTTACTTGGCCTTGTACGTGAAGGTGAGGGCATCGCTGCCAAAGCGTTAGAAGCACTGGGCCTTGTTTCAGATAAAATCCAAAAAGAAGTCGAAAGCTTGATTGGAAGAGGGCAAGAGGTGTCTCAAGCTATTCCTCATTATACGCCTAGAGCGAAGAAGGTCACTGAGCTTTCAATGGATGAAGCAAGAAAGCTAGGTCATTCCTATGTAGGGACAGAACATATTCTATTAGGTCTTATTCGTGAGGGAGAGGGTGTCGCTGCCCGTGTCTTAAATAACCTCGGAGTGAGCTTAAATAAAGCACGTCAGCAAGTTCTGCAGCTGCTTGGAAGCAATGAAACAGGTGCATCTGCGGCAGGCTCTAATAGCAATGCAAATACACCAACACTAGATAGCTTGGCAAGAGATTTGACAGCTATTGCAAAAGAGGACAGCTTGGACCCTGTCATTGGCCGAAGCAAAGAAATTCAACGTGTCATTGAGGTCCTAAGCAGAAGAACAAAAAATAACCCTGTGCTGATTGGTGAGCCTGGTGTTGGTAAAACAGCCATCGCAGAAGGTCTTGCACAGCAAATTATTCATAACGAAGTGCCTGAAATCCTGCGCGATAAACGAGTGATGACACTGGATATGGGAACTGTTGTAGCTGGGACGAAATATCGTGGTGAATTCGAGGATCGTTTGAAAAAAGTGATGGACGAAATTCGCCAGGCAGGAAATATCATTCTCTTTATCGACGAGCTTCATACACTCATTGGTGCTGGTGGAGCAGAGGGCGCGATTGATGCGTCTAATATCTTGAAGCCATCCTTAGCACGTGGTGAGCTTCAATGTATTGGGGCAACAACGTTAGATGAGTACCGTAAATACATTGAAAAGGACGCTGCGCTTGAACGACGTTTCCAGCCAATTCAAGTAGATCAGCCGTCTGTTGATGAAAGTATTCAAATCTTAAGAGGGCTTAGAGACCGGTATGAAGCACATCACCGTGTGTCTATTACAGATGAAGCGATTGAGGCGGCGGTGAAGCTGTCTGACCGTTATATTTCTGACCGATTCCTTCCAGATAAGGCGATTGATTTAATTGATGAGGCAGGTTCGAAAGTCCGTTTACGTTCGTTCACAACACCGCCTAACCTAAAAGAGTTAGAGCAAAAGCTGGATGAAGTACGCAAGGAAAAGGATGCGGCAGTTCAAAGTCAAGAATTTGAAAAAGCAGCTTCTCTTCGCGATACAGAGCAGCGTTTGCGTGAAAAAGTAGAAGTGACAAAGAAATCATGGAAAGAAAAGCAGGGACAAGAGAATTCAGAGGTATCTGTAGATGATATCGCAATGGTCGTTTCCAGCTGGACGGGAGTGCCTGTTTCGAAAATTGCTCAAACGGAGACAGATAAGCTTCTGAACATGGAACAATTGCTTCATTCTCGCGTGATCGGACAGGATGAAGCGGTTGTCGCTGTAGCCAAAGCGGTGAGACGTGCGCGTGCTGGCCTGAAAGATCCGAAGCGTCCAATCGGCTCCTTTATCTTCTTGGGTCCAACAGGGGTTGGTAAAACGGAGCTTGCAAGAGCACTCGCTGAGTCTATTTTCGGTGATGAAGAAGCAATGATCCGTATTGATATGTCTGAATACATGGAGAAACACTCTACATCCAGACTTGTTGGGTCACCTCCAGGCTATGTGGGCTATGATGAAGGTGGACAGCTGACTGAAAAAGTGAGAAGAAAACCTTATTCTGTCGTTCTTTTAGACGAGATTGAAAAGGCGCATCCAGATGTATTTAATATCTTACTGCAAGTGTTAGAAGATGGTCGTCTGACAGATTCTAAAGGGCGTACCGTTGACTTTAGAAATACGATTTTGATCATGACATCAAACGTTGGAGCTAGTGAGCTGAAGCGCAATAAATATGTTGGCTTTAACGTGCAGGATGAAAGTCAAAATTACAAGGATATGAAAGGCAAAGTAATGGGCGAGTTGAAACGTGCGTTTAGACCTGAGTTTATCAACCGTATTGATGAAATCATTGTCTTCCACTCGCTTGAGAAGAAACATCTCAAAGAGATCGTGTCTCTCATGTCTGATCAATTGACAAAACGATTAAAAGAACAAGACCTATCAATTGAATTGACGGAAGCAGCAAAAGCGAAAATTGCCGACGAAGGAGTAGATCTTGAGTACGGTGCGCGTCCGTTAAGAAGAGCGATTCAAAAGCATGTAGAAGATCGACTTTCTGAAGAGCTTCTGAAGGGGAATATTGAAAAAGGTCAACATATCGTATTAGATGTGGAAGATGGAGAAATTGTCGTAAAAGCGACGGCTGCTACGAACTAATATAGTAAGAAAAAAGTGTGAGGCATACCAGTAAGGTGTATGCCTCCCTTTACTTATTTTCTGACCAGTATAAGGAGTTGTATTCTTCAATCTATGGCTAAGACAAAATCAAAATTTATATGCCAATCGTGCGGTTATGAGTCAGCCAAATGGATGGGGAAATGTCCAGGCTGCGGCACGTGGAACAGTATGACAGAAGAGGTCGTTCGCAAAGAGCCGGCAAACCGTCGAAGTGCTTTTAATCATTCTGTTCAAACCATTCAAAAACCTTCACCTATATCTGCAATTGAAACATCCGAAGAACCCCGAATTAAAACAAATTTAGAAGAATTTAACCGAGTATTAGGAAGTGGAATTGTCAAAGGTTCTCTTGTTCTCATCGGCGGAGATCCTGGGATTGGGAAGTCCACATTGTTATTACAAGTATCAGCACAGCTCTCAGACAAAAATCAGAATGTGTTATACATATCTGGTGAGGAGTCCATTAAACAAACGAAGCTAAGAGCGGACCGCCTTGGCATTGAAAGCGCCTCTTTGCATGTTTTGGCTGAAACCGATATGGAGTATATAACGTCTGCTATACAGGAGATGAAACCTGCTTTTGTTGTGGTGGATTCGATTCAAACCGTTTATCAAAGCGATATTACGTCAGCTCCCGGCTCTGTATCTCAAGTTAGGGAATGTACAGCGCAGCTGATGAAGATTGCCAAAACAAATGGTATTCCTATTTTTATCGTTGGTCACGTGACCAAAGAAGGCTCGATCGCAGGTCCACGCCTTTTAGAGCATATGGTGGACACAGTTCTTTATTTTGAAGGCGAGCGTCATCATACGTTTCGTATTTTACGGGCGGTCAAAAACCGATTTGGTTCAACGAATGAATTAGGAATTTTTGAAATGAGAGAGGAAGGGCTCACGGAAGTATTAAACCCATCAGAAATCTTTTTAGAAGAGCGGTCGGCAGGTGTATCTGGTTCGTGTGTTGTTGCCTCAATGGAAGGAACAAGACCCGTACTTGTCGAGATACAGGCGTTAATTTCCCCGACAAGCTTTGGGAATCCGCGAAGAATGGCCACTGGCCTTGATCATAATCGAGTATCGCTGCTCATGGCAGTTTTAGAAAAACGCGTGGGGCTGCTGCTGCAAAACCAAGATGCGTATTTAAAGGTCGCAGGCGGTGTGAAGCTTGACGAACCGGCGATTGACTTGGCCATTGCCGTTAGTATTGCATCAAGCTTTAAAGATGCAGCGCCGCATCAAGCGGATTGCTTTATAGGAGAGGTCGGTCTGACGGGAGAAGTCAGAAGAGTATCAAGAATTGAACAGCGAGTGCAGGAAGCTGCAAAACTAGGATTTAAGCGAATGTTTATTCCTCAGGCGAATATAGACGGATGGAAAAAGCCGAGAGGGATTGAGTTAGTTGGTGTAGAAAATGTAGCGGAGGCACTTCGAATTTCACTAGGGGGATCATAGAAATGGAAAAAGAGAAAAAAGGAGCGAGAGAACTCGATCTCTTAGATATTGTACAGTTTGTGGCACCAGGAACACCTCTGCGGGCAGGGATTGAAAACGTCCTGAGAGCCAATACTGGCGGGCTCATTGTTGTTGGTTATAATGACAAAGTAAAGAGTGTGGTAGATGGAGGATTTCACATTAATTCAGCCTTCTCCCCAGCACATTTATATGAATTGGCGAAGATGGATGGGGCCATTATTCTTAGCGATTCTGGTCAAAAAATCTTGTATGCGAATACACAGCTGATGCCAGATGCAACCATCCATTCATCGGAAACTGGCATGAGGCACCGGACGGCTGAACGTGTAGCAAAGCAGACAGGCTGCTTAATCATTGCTATTTCTGAACGGAGGAACGTCATTACCTTATACCAAGGGAATCGTCGTTATACGCTGAAAGATATTGGCTTTATTTTAACAAAGGCGAATCAAGCCATTCAAACACTTGAGAAATATAAAACGATTTTAGATCACGCCATTTCTGCGTTAAGCGCCCTAGAATTCGAAGAACTTGTGACCTTTGGGGATGTATTATCCGTGCTGCACCGCTACGAAATGGTACTCAGAATCAAAAATGAGATCAATATGTATATCAAAGAGCTTGGAACAGAGGGACACTTGATTCGTCTGCAGGTCAATGAACTGATTACAGACATGGAGCAGGAAGCGGCTTTATTTATTAAAGATTACGTGAAAGAAAAGATCAAAGATCCGTATGTACTGCTTAAACAACTTCAAGATATGTCGAGCTTTGAGCTTTTAGATGATTCCATTCTGTACAAGTTACTTGGATATCCCGCTTCTACAAATATTGACGAATATGTGTACACAAGAGGATACAGGTTGCTCCATAAAATCCCTAGACTGCCAATGCCAATCGTCGAAAATGTGGTTGAAGCATTCGGTGTGCTAGATCGAATTATGGAAGCGGATGTACAAGAATTGGATGAAGTAGAAGGAATTGGAGAAGTAAGAGCGAAAAAGATAAAAAAAGGATTAAAAAGGTTACAAGAAAAACATTATATCGACCGTCAGCTTTAAGAAGAGAAATTTTCCTCTACTACGGTTAAAAATGGATGAATATGGGTATATTAATGATGGTTTTGTTTTCTGTTGTTCATGATAGGAAACTTAAACATATATCAATGTCAGATGAAGGTGGATTGACAGATGAAAAATAAAGGAGGTGAAGGTATGTTAAAAAGAATCGTTCAGGCGTTTTTTATCATTTTGGGTGCAGTTGTGGGGATTTTTATCATTCCAGAGTTATTTCTGCTTTTAAATGTAAAGGACATACCTTTCATAACAAATGCTTACTCTTCAGCACTAATAGGAGCCGTTGTGTTCTTCATCATTGGTAAATGGTGCACAGGTTATGTGGTAAATTGGGTGAAATGGATCGAGGATTCTCTATTGAAGGCGCCTCTTCCTGATCTTATATCTGGAAGTTTCGGATTAGTATTTGGACTTATTCTAGCATATCTTATTGTAAACGTGATCCCGCTAAACAATATCCCATATCATATTTTTGGTACCATTATTCCGATTTTCCTGGCTTTCTTTTTAGGATACCTTGGGTTTCAGGTAGGCTTTAAGAAGAAGGATGAAATGATAGGGCTGTTCTCCCGATCTGCAAAGGTCACAAAGAAAAAAGGATCAGCTGATGATGAACCTGAAATAGAAGATAAAAAGCTGAAAATTTTAGACACAAGTGTTATCATTGATGGAAGAATCGCAGATATTTGCCAAACTGGATTCTTAGAAGGTGTCATGGTCATTCCTCAATTTGTACTCGAGGAATTACAGCATATTGCAGACTCTTCAGATGTATTAAAGAGAAATAGAGGCCGAAGAGGGCTTGATATTTTAAATCGTATTCAAAAAGAATTGGATATCAAAGTTGAAATTTACGAAGGTGACTTCGAAGACATTCAAGAGGTTGATAGCAAGCTTGTGAAGCTGGCGAAATTAACTTCAGGTGTTGTTGTGACCAATGATTTTAATTTAAATAAAGTATGCGAACTTCAAAAAGTAGCAGTGTTAAACATCAATGATCTAGCTAATGCCGTTAAGCCGGTTGTACTGCCTGGGGAAGAAATGAAGGTACAGGTCATCAAAGATGGGAAAGAGCATAACCAAGGTGTTGCTTACTTAGATGACGGGACGATGATTGTGGTCGAGGAAGGACGCAATTACATTGGAAAAGACATTGACGTGCTCGTCACAAGTGTGTTGCAGACTGCTGCTGGAAGAATGATTTTTGCGAAGCCAAAACTTCTGGAGAAGGCGCTCTAAAGGGAGAACGAACATGTATTATGAAGTAGTTATTCCGGCTGCGGGGCAGGGGAAACGAATGAAGGCCGGCCGCAATAAGCTTTTTATTGAGCTGAAAAGAATGCCGGTCATCATTCATACACTAAAGGTGTTTGACGCTCATGCACAATGCAAACGAATGATCCTAGCGATCAATGAAGAGGAGCGTCAAGACTTTGAAAGGCTACTCAGGGTACACGCTTTTCAAACGCCTGTTTCACTTGTCACTGGCGGTGAAGAACGTCAGCAAAGTGTATACGAAGGATTAAAGGCTGTGAAAGATGCGGACATCGTGCTTGTTCATGATGGGGCAAGGCCTTTTATTAAGCATACACAGATTGACTTGCTCGTTAAAGCGGCGATTGAAAAAGGCTCCGCGGTTGTAGCGGTACCAGTGAAAGACACAATCAAACGCGTTCAAGAAGGCAAAGTGGAACAAACCATTGAACGTCAGAGCTTGTGGGCAGTCCAGACCCCACAAGCTTTTCGTCATTCTATTTTAAAAGAGGCGCATGAATATGCGGAGCGGACAGGCTTCCTTGGAACAGACGACGCCAGTCTTGTTGAACAATTACAAGGTGAGAATGTGTATATTGTCCAAGGAGACTATACCAATATTAAGCTGACAACACCGGATGATTTATTGGTTGCCAAGGCAATTATGGATGCGGAAAGAGGGTACTAGATCATGTTGAGAATAGGACAAGGTTTTGATGTACATCAATTAACAGAGGGAAGACCTCTAATTATCGGTGGGGTCGCCATCCCTTATGAAAAGGGACTGCTAGGGCATTCAGATGCTGACGTACTGCTTCACACAGTGGCAGATGCATGCCTGGGTGCGATTGCTGAAGGAGATATCGGCAGACATTTCCCAGACACAGATCCTGAGTTTAAGGATGCAGATTCTTTTAAATTATTGCAGCATGTGTGGGCACTTGTGAAAGAAAAGGGCTACACTCTTGTGAATATTGACTGCACCATCATGGCGCAAAAGCCAAAAATGGCACCTTACATACAACCAATGTGTGAGAAAATTGCAGAAGCGCTTGAGGCAGATGTCACACAGGTGAATGTCAAAGCAACAACGACAGAGAAACTCGGATTTACAGGAAGAGGAGAAGGAATTGCCTCTCAGGCAACAGTGCTTCTTCAGAAAAAGTAAAATCCATTTTGATGAGAATAGGTTTTGATGATAAAATACGTTTATAAAAAATTGGTGTCAGACAACATGATGCAGATGAAAGGAAGTTAAACTCATGGGAAATGAAGTGCGTGTTCGTTATGCACCGAGTCCAACTGGTCATTTACATATTGGGAATGCTAGAACGGCTCTTTTCAACTATTTGTTCGCACGCAGCCAAGGCGGCAAATTTATTATTCGAATCGAGGATACGGATCAAAAGCGTAATGTAGAAGGCGGGGAGGAAAGCCAGCTTCGCCACCTGCAATGGCTCGGTATTGATTGGGATGAGAGCATTGATAAAGATGGCGGTTACGGTCCTTACAGACAATCAGAGCGTAATGATATTTACAAAAAATATTATGACGAGCTGTTAGAGAAGGACTTGGCGTATAAGTGCTATTGTACGGCAGAAGAGCTAGAGGCAGAGCGTGAAGCACAAATCGCCCGCAGCGAAATGCCTCGATATTCTGGTAAATGCAGTCATTTATCAAAAGAAGAAGAGGACAAACTGATTGCTGAAGGAAGAGAGCCAAGCATCCGCTTCCGAGTGCCAAAAGGAGAAATCATCAAATTTGACGACATGGTCAAAGGTGAAATTTCATTTGAAACAGACGGCATTGGTGACTTTGTTATTGTGAAAAAAGATGGCACACCAACTTATAACTTTGCCGTAGCCGTGGATGATCATTTGATGAAAATGACTCACGTTCTTCGCGGAGAAGATCATATTTCAAATACCCCTAAACAAATCATGATTTTTCATGCATTTGGCTGGGATGTTCCGCTATTCGGACATATGACGCTGATTGTGAACGAGAACCGTAAGAAATTAAGTAAACGTGATGAATCAATTATTCAATTCATCGAGCAATATAAGAATTTAGGCTATTTACCTGAAGCTCTGTTTAACTTCATTGCATTACTTGGATGGTCTCCAGTAGGCGAAGAAGAACTGTTTACAAAAGAGCAATTCATCGACATTTTCGATGTAAACCGACTTTCTAAGTCACCAGCTCTATTCGATATGCATAAACTAAAATGGGTGAACAACCAATACGTGAAAGCACTTGATCTTGATCAGGTTGTGGCACTAACACTTCCGCATCTTCAAAAAGCAGGCAAGGTAAGTGAGCAGCTGACTGAAGAAGAAAACACGTGGGTACGCAAGCTTATTTCTCTGTATCACGAACAATTAAGCTACGGAGCAGAAATTGTTGAGTTAACAGAGTTGTTCTTTAAGGAGCAAATTGAGTATAATCAAGAGGCAAAGGAAGTTCTAGCAGAGGAGCAAGTACCAGAAGTGATGGCATCTTTTGCAGGTCAGCTTGAACAGCTTGAGTCTTTCACACCTGATGAAATCAAGGCTGCCATTAAAGCGGTACAAAAAGAAACAGGGCATAAAGGCAAGAAACTATTCATGCCGATTCGTGTGGCTGTCACAGGACAAACGCATGGCCCAGAACTTCCGCAAAGTATTGAATTACTAGGTAAAGAAACGGTATTAAACCGCATTAAACAAATATAAGGAAATCGTTGCGAGGGAGAAGTACAATGTACTCGTCCATCACAGAAAGAGTCTCCACCGGCTGAAAGAGACTTATGGGCAGACATTGGAAATGCACCCTCAAGACCCTTGAGGAACACGTACGTTAGTATGCAAGGGCGGTACCCTCCGTTATGGGATTAAGTTGAGAAGGCTGAAAGATAAGTAGCTTTCTAAACAGAGTGGAACCGCGTTTTCAAAACGTCTCTGTCATTTGGCAGAGGCGTTTTTTATTTGTCCAAAAAAAGAGAGCAAGTCCTAAGAGAGATTCATGGGGAAGAACGGGGGGAGCATGTGTTTTTCAAAATGCTGAAAGAAGATATTGATACTGTGTTTGATCAAGATCCTGCTGCTAGAAGCTATATTGAAGTAGTGCTAACCTATTCAGGGCTTCATGCGATTTGGGCTCACCGTATTGCGCACGCATTTTATAAGCGGAAGCTGTATTTTATTGCGCGGATCATTTCTCAGGTCAGCCGCTTTTTCACAGGGGTGGAAATTCATCCGGCGGCAACCATTGGCAGGCGGTTCTTCATTGATCACGGCATGGGCGTCGTGATCGGGGAAACATGTGAAATTGGAGACAACGTCACTGTTTTCCAAGGCGTGACATTAGGGGGAACAGGGAAAGAAAAGGGAAAGCGGCATCCGACCATTTTAGATGATGCCCTCATTGCGACAGGTGCCAAGGTGCTTGGTTCTATCACGGTTGGAAAAGGGTCCAAGATTGGTGCAGGGTCGGTCGTGTTAAAAGACGTCCCAGACCATTCCACTGTTGTAGGTATACCTGGGCGAGTGGTCGTTCAAAATGGAAAGAAAATCAATCGTGATCTCAACCATCAAGATTTGCCAGATCCAGTTTCCGATCGTTTTAAAGAATTGGAACGAGAAATGGAAAAGCTAAAAGGTGAGCTGGCTTCATTGAGCAGAAAGGAAGAACAATCATGACAATCAATATTTATAATACATTGACACGTAAGAAGGAAGAATTTGTCCCGCTTGAGCCAGGAAAGGTCAAGATGTATGTGTGCGGACCAACCGTTTATAACTACATTCATATCGGGAATGCTAGACCTGCTATTGTTTATGACACTGTACGTAAGTATTTAGAATACAGCGGTTACGATGTGAACTTTGTATCAAACTTTACAGATGTGGATGATAAACTCATCAAAGCGGCCAATGAACTCGGAGAAGATGTGCCGACAATTGCTGATCGTTTTATCCAAGCTTACTTCGAAGACGTCAGTGCGCTCGGCTGCAAAAAAGCAGACCTTCACCCGCGAGTGACGGAAAACATGGATGATATCATTGCGTTTATTGCGACATTGATTGAAAAAGGCTACGCCTATGAAGCAGATGGTGACGTGTATTACAGCACACGCTCATTTGAAGGTTATGGAAAGCTTTCTCACCAATCAATTGATGAACTGAAGACAGGTGCTCGTATTCGTGTAGGTGAAAAGAAACGAGATGCGCTGGACTTTGCTCTTTGGAAGGCTGCAAAGGATCAGGAAATCTCTTGGGATAGCCCATGGGGCAAAGGACGCCCAGGATGGCACATCGAATGCTCGGCAATGGTCAAAAAATATTTAGGTGATACGATCGACATTCATGCTGGCGGACAGGATTTAACATTCCCTCACCATGAGAATGAAATTGCCCAATCTGAGGCTTTGACAGGGAAGCCTTTTGCGAAGTATTGGATGCATAACGGGTATATTAATATCGATAATGAAAAAATGTCAAAATCACTTGGCAACTTTGTGCTCGTGCATGACATTGTGAAAGAACAAGATCCTGATGTGCTCCGCTTCTTTATGTTGTCGGTTCACTATCGCCACCCAATTAACTACTCAATGGATTTATTAGAAAGTACAAAGAGTGCGTTTAACCGACTCAAGACATCGTATGCGAATTTACATCACCGTCTTGAGAGCAGCACGAATATCACTGAAGATAATGCTGAATGGTTGGAAAAAATTGAAGAGCAGCGTGCGACATTTGTTTCTGAAATGAATGATGACTTCAATACGGCAAATGCGATCTCTGTTTTATTCGAATTAGCGAAACAGGCGAATTATTATATGGAAAATGATCATACTTCGGAGGAAGTGATCAAGGCATTTATCGGCTTGTTCCAAGAAATTACGTCTGTTCTCGGCTTCTCATTAGAAGAAAAGCACACGCTTGACGAAGAGGTAGAAGCGTTAATTGAAAAACGCAATGAAGCTAGAAGAAATCGTGACTTTGCCCTATCTGATCAAATTCGTGATCAATTAAAGAACATGAATATTGTGTTGGAGGACACTCCTCAAGGTACTCGCTGGAAAAGAGGAGAATAGGTAATGTTGAATTTTGAAAAGCTGAAAGACGGTAAACAGCTGAACGGACTTGCGCTGGCTTATATGGGTGATGCCATTTTTGAAGTATATGTGAGGCATCACCTCCTCCAAACGGGGGCGACAAAACCAAATGAGCTGCACAAACGAGCAAGCAAAATTGTTTCAGCTAAATCACAGGCTGCTATTTTATTTACGCTTCAGCAGCAAGGCTTTTTCACTGAAGCAGAAGAAGCGGTGCTGAAAAGAGGAAGAAATGCAAAATCAGGCACAGTGCCTAAAAACACAGACGTTCAAACGTATCGTTATAGTACAGCGTTTGAAGCGCTTATGGGTTATTTATTTATCGAAAAGCAGGACGAACGCTTAGAAGAGCTGATTGGTCAGGCGATTGAAATCGGAACGTCAGGGAGGAAGACAAATGAGTCAGCAACATGATTATGTCATTGGGAAAAATGCAGTGATTGAGACACTGAAGTCAGATCGGGAGTTATACAAGCTCTGGATGGCGGAAAACACTGTAAAAGGACAAGCCCAGCAGGTCATTGAACTCGCTAAAAAGCAAAATATCACCATTCAGTATGTTCCGAGGAAAAAGCTTGATCAAATGGTTACAGGTCAGCACCAGGGAATCGTTGCACAAGTAGCAGCATATGAATATGCAGAATTAGATGATCTGTATCAAATCGCTGAAAAGCGGAATGAACAGCCTTTCTTTCTGATTTTAGATGAAATTGAAGACCCGCATAATTTAGGATCTATTATGCGTACGGCAGATGCTGTAGGTGCACACGGGATTGTCATTCCGAAAAGGAGAGCGGTCGGTCTAACAACAACAGTTGCTAAGGCATCCACTGGAGCAATTGAGCATATTCCTGTTGCAAAAGTGACCAATCTTTCAAGAGCCCTTGATGAAATGAAAGAAAGAGGAATCTGGGTTGCTGGAACAGATGCGTCTGCTAAACAGGATTACAGACAATTTGATGGCACAATGCCGCTGGCTCTTGTGATTGGCAGTGAAGGAAAAGGAATTGGCCGATTGATTAAGGAAAAGTGTGATTTTCTGATTAAACTGCCAATGGCCGGGAAGGTTACTTCGTTAAACGCATCAGTTGCTGCTGGTCTATTGATGTATGAAGTGTATCGAAAACGTTATCCGTTAGGAGAATAGAGATGGATATCCTCTTAGTCGATGGATACAACATGATAGGTGCATGGCCTCAGCTGCAGCACTTAAAGGAAAACAGTTTTGAAGAAGCCAGAGACGTGCTGATTCAACATTTAGCAGAATATCAAGCATACACAGGGTATCGAGTCATTGTCGTATTCGATGCCCATATGGTCAAAGGAATTGAAAAAAAGCGGACTAACCACCGAGTAGAGGTCATCTTTACGAGAGAGAATGAAACGGCAGATGAGCGGATTGAAAAGCTGGCGCAGGATTTGAATAATATTCGGACGCAAATTCATGTGGCAACCTCAGATTTTACGGAACAATGGGCTATTTTTGGACAAGGAGCTCTTCGGAAGTCGGCTCGTGAGCTTTTAAGAGAGATTGAAGTGATAGAACGAAAGATTGAAACGAGGGTCAAAAAGATTACTTCTGATAAACCGGCATCTAAGATTGAATTGTCAGAAGATGTATTGAAAACGTTTGAAAAATGGCGGCGCGGGAATCTGGAATAGCTTGACGATATTTCAACCATTAATGTATAATATTTCTATCTAGGTGCGGTCGGGGGGATCGAAGTGAATCTAAACAACAGCAAGGGTAAGTCCATCAGAGAGCAATTTTGCCAGTTGGAAGATGAACAAGTCATTGAAAGGGTTCATGTCGGAGATAGTGATGCGCTAGATTATTTAATAACGAAATACCGCAATTTTGTACGTGCGAAAGCAAGATCTTATTTCTTGATAGGAGCGGATCGAGAGGACATTGTCCAAGAGGGAATGATCGGACTTTATAAGTCTATCCGCGATTTCAGAGAGGACAAGCTTACTTCATTTAAGGCTTTTGCAGAATTATGTATTACCCGCCAAATTATCACCGCAATTAAAACAGCTACTCGCCAAAAACATATCCCGTTAAATTCCTATGTATCATTAGACAAGCCGATCTACGATGAAGAATCGGACAGAACATTATTGGATGTCATTTCCGGTGCTAAAGCGCTTAACCCAGAAGACTTAATCATTAGCAAAGAAGAATTTGATGATATCGAAATGAAGATGGGTGAACTGCTAAGCGAGCTGGAAAGAAAGGTACTTGTGCTGTATCTTGATGGCAGATCCTATCAGGAGATTTCGGAAGATTTAAACCGTCATGTGAAATCAATTGATAACGCACTCCAAAGAGTAAAGAGAAAATTAGAGAAATATTTAGAGCTTCGCGAGATTAGTCTCTAATCAAACCTATATTGACAGCTTTTTCGACACTGTGATAAGGTACTAATGAAATGATGTCGAGAAAATAGGTGTAAATATGAGGAAAAAGATTACTCTAGCCTGTAAAGACTGCGGAAGCCGCAATTATACGACAATGAAAAGTGTTGCTTCAGCAGCTGAAAGATTAGAAGTTAAGAAATATTGCAAGACTTGTAATTCACATAAAACACATTTAGAAACGAAGTAAGATTTGCGTTCTTTAATCTGTGGAGGTCTTTTACATGCGTATTATCAGTTTCTTAAAAAGTGTCGGAAAAGAAATGAAAAAGGTCAGCTGGCCAAAGAAGAACGAAATGGTCCGCTACACAATCACTGTTATTTTAACAGTCGTATTCTTTGCCATCTTTTTCTCTTTTCTTGATATAGGAATCTCACAATTAATCGAATTAATTCATTAATACTTGAATAATGGTCTGCTGAACGTGCTATAATAGATCATAATATGACTTGCCAAAAAACCCGTTTTACGGGTTTTTTCAATTGCTTGAAAATATTTACCGTTACTCGAGATTCGTCAAATAGACATTATGAAATGTGGGGAGGGAAGGACTAAATAGTCCTGAACGAAAATGGAAAAGAATTGGTATGTTGTGCATACGTACTCTGGCTATGAAAACAAAGTAAAAGCGAATTTGGAAAAGCGTGTTGAATCAATGGGCATGCAGGATAAAATCTTCCGCGTCGTCGTACCAGAAGAAGAAGAAACGGATATTAAAAATGGTAAGAAAAAAGTCGTCAAAAAGAAAGTATTCCCTGGCTATGTCCTAGTGGAAATCGTGATGACTGACGACTCTTGGTATGTTGTTCGTAATACACCAGGTGTCACTGGATTCGTTGGATCAGCTGGATCAGGCTCAAAGCCGACTGCACTGCTGCCAGGCGAAGCCGAAACCATTCTGAAGAGAATGGGACTTGAAGAACGCAAAACAGAAATCGACTTTGAACTGAAAGAAACAGTTAAGGTCATCGATGGACCATTTGCTAACTTCACTGGATCGATTGAAGAAATTGATTACGATAAAAGCAAAGTCAAAGTATTCGTTAATATGTTTGGTAGAGAAACACCTGTTGAACTTGAGTTCACACAGATCGATAAATTGTAATTTAAAAGAGCTTGAAATGAGTGTATAGAAGTGGTAATATAGCAAAGGTACGTCTTGAGTTCACTCAAGATCGCTAGCTAGTTATTTCGTCATTCATATAAAGAATGAAGTTGTTGAGTGGGAGGGGGATTCCCCTATTACCACATCACGGACTTTAAGGAGGTGTGTCTCGTGGCTAAAAAAGTAGTTAAAGTTGTTAAATTGCAAATTCCTGCTGGAAAAGCTAACCCAGCTCCACCAGTTGGACCTGCACTAGGTCAAGCCGGTGTTAATATCATGGGATTCTGTAAGGAGTTTAACGCTCGTACAGCTGACCAAGCTGGTCTTATCATTCCTGTTGAAATTTCGGTTTTTGAAGACCGTTCATTTACATTTATTACTAAAACTCCACCTGCTGCAGTTTTACTTAAAAAAGCAGCTGGTATTGAGTCTGGTTCTGGTGAACCTAACCGTAATAAAGTGGCAACTGTTAAGCGTGATAAAGTACGCGAAATCGCGGAAACAAAAATGCCTGACTTAAACGCTGCTAGCGTTGAATCAGCTATGCGCATGGTTGAAGGTACTGCACGCAGTATGGGTATTGTCATCGAAGATTAATTTTTTGTCTTGTTGGGTTGCGAGTTTGGTTTTGACAAGTTCGCAACCCTTATTCGTGGGAGGTTATTCCGCTAAAACCACATAAGGAGGATTTTTATAATGGCTAAAAAAGGTAAAAAGTATGTAGAAGCTGCTAAGCTGATCGATCGTACAAAAGCGTATGATGTAGCTGAAGCTGTTTCTCTTACAAAAAAAGCAAATACAGCTAAATTTGATGCGACTGTAGAAGTTGCTTTTCGTTTGGGCGTAGACCCTCGTAAAAACGATCAACAAATCCGCGGTGCAGTTGTACTTCCTAACGGAACTGGTAAAACTCAACGCGTTCTTGTGTTCGCTAAAGGCGAAAAAGCAAAAGAAGCAGAAGCTGCTGGAGCAGACTACGTTGGAGATTCTGATTACATCACTAAAATCCAACAAGGCTGGTTCGAATTCGATGTAATCGTTGCGACACCTGACATGATGGGTGAAGTGGGTAAGATCGGTCGTGTACTTGGACCAAAAGGTCTTATGCCAAACCCTAAAACAGGAACTGTAACGTTCGAAGTTGAAAAAGCAATCAATGAAATCAAAGCTGGTAAAGTAGAATACCGCGTTGATAAAGCTGGTAACATCCACGCGCCAATCGGAAAGGTTTCTTTCGAGGACGAAAAGCTTGTTGAGAACTTTGCAACAATCTATGACACAATCCTTAAAGCAAAACCTGCAGCGGCTAAAGGTGTATACGTGAAAAACGTTTCTGTTACATCTACTATGGGCCCTGGCGTGAAAGTGGATCCATCTTCTTTCTCTGCAAAATAATTCTTGACTTATGACAACCATTTTGATAATATCAAAATGTTGTAAAATAGAATAATGTCCATTTATACCGTAGACAGCAGGGGCCTTATGGCTTAATTAACCCGCCGAGGTGTATATGTCACAGTCTTACGTTAACGTATGCTTGTATATACAGCCTCCATGTCTTAATGGAGGCTTTTTATATGGAGAACCGTTCGTTAGGAACGTGATGGCCTGATCGGTATAAGTGTTACACAAAGAATGTACAGGAGGTGTAACCATGAGCAATGCAATCGATACTAAAAAAGTTGTCGTTGATGAAATTACTTCTAAATTTAAAGATAGTATGTCTACTGTCATTGTAGATTACCGCGGTCTTTCAGTTTCTGAAGTGACTGAACTTCGTAAACAGCTTCGTGAAGCTGGCGTAGAATTCAAAGTTTACAAAAACACTTTGACTCGCCGTGCAGTTGAACAAGTTGAACTAACGGGTTTAAACGATTTCTTAACAGGTCCAAACGCTATCGCATTCAGTAACGAAGATGTTATCGCACCTGCGAAAATCATCAACGAATTTGCGAAAAGCCACGAAGCTTTAGAAATCAAAGCTGGTGTCATCGAAGGAAACGTAGCGACTGTAGAAGAAGTGAAGGCTCTTGCGGAACTTCCGTCTCGCGAAGGCTTACTTTCTATGTTGCTTAGCGTTCTTCAAGCTCCAGTTCGTAATCTTGCTCTTGCTACTAAAGCAGTTGCAGATCAAAAAGAAGAACAAGGCGCTTAATGCGTACTTTACGTTTACGTAAAAAAACTTAAAATGGAGGAATTACAAATGGCTTTAAATATCGAAGAAATCATTGCTTCAGTTAAAGAAGCAACTGTACTTGAGTTAAACGACTTAGTAAAAGCAATCGAAGAAGAATTTGGCGTAACTGCTGCTGCTCCTGTAGCTGTAGCTGCTGGTGGCGGTGCTGCTGCTGAAGAAAAAACTGATTTTGATCTAGTACTTGCTGGTGCTGGAGACCAAAAAATCAAAGTTATCAAAGTGGTTCGTGAAATCACTGGTCTTGGCTTGAAAGAAGCTAAAGAACTTGTTGACAACACTCCAAAACCACTTAAAGAAGGTATTGCTAAAGAAGAAGCTGAAGAACTTAAAGCTAAGCTTGAAGAAGTTGGCGCTTCTGTAGAAGTTAAGTAATCTTCGCCTAATCTTTTGGGAAAGCTCGCTTTTACTGGCGGGCTTTTTCTTTTCTAATCTCCTGAAACGATTGAATCCAGAGGAGGTCCATTCACCATGAGTGACCACTATTATACGGAAAAGCCATCAGTGAAAAGCAATAAACAGACATGGGACTTCACCTTGAGAAACCGTACCTTTACTTTTACAAGTGACAGTGGAGTGTTTTCTAAGAAAGAAGTCGACTTTGGTTCAAGGCTTTTAATTGAAGCTTTCGAAGAACCTGACTTGGATGGCGATGTCTTAGATGTCGGTTGCGGTTATGGACCGATCGGCTTATCGTTAGCAAACGAAATGACTAGCCGTACCATTCATATGATTGATGTGAACGAAAGAGCAGTCGAACTTTCAAAGGAAAACGCTAAACATAATCGCATTGATAATGTTCGCATCTATCAAAGTGATTTGTTCTCGAATGTTCATTCCTCAGCTGCTTTTGCCTCTATACTGACCAATCCCCCAATACGGGCAGGGAAGAAAGTTGTACATGCGATCTTTGAAAAAAGTGCTGATCATTTATTGCCGGAAGGTGAGTTGTGGGTGGTTATTCAGAAAAAGCAAGGTGGGCCATCTGCGATTGAAAAATTAGAGCAGCTCTTTGGAGAAGTCGAGGTTGTGCTGAAAAAAAAGGGCTACTATATCATCAAAGCTAAAAAAGTTTGACGCAGTTTCCTAGCTGTGTTAACATTATAAAATGCCAATGTGTATATTTTGCTTGATAGGCTTAAAAAACAACTATTTTGTATAAATTATGCATACTTGGGAAAACTAATAAAATCGGTATTTGTTTTTGGATGTGGTTTTCTTATTTTAGAAACCCTTTTTTCTTTTGTCTTGTAAAAGTATTTCTTTACTGACATTTGAAAGACAGAAATACTTTTTACACATATAATACGCATGATTTGAGGGGTGAATCAGTTGACAGGTCAACTAGTTCAGTATGGACGACACCGCCAGCGCAGAAGCTACGCACGCATAAGCGAAGTGTTAGAATTACCAAATCTCATTGAAATTCAAACCTCTTCTTATCAGTGGTTTCTTGATGAGGGTCTTAGAGAGATGTTTCAAGATATATCCCCAATTGAGGATTTTACTGGTAACCTTTCTCTTGAATTCATTGATTACAGCCTAGGGGATCCTAAGTATCCTGTAGCAGAATCAAAAGAACGTGATGTAACTTACTCTGCTCCACTAAGAGTAAAAGTTCGTTTAATTAACAAAGAAACAGGAGAAGTAAAAGACCAAGATGTGTTCATGGGAGATTTCCCAATCATGACAGACACAGGTACTTTTATCATTAATGGTGCGGAACGTGTAATCGTTTCTCAGTTAGTGCGTTCTCCAAGTGTATATTTCAGTGGTAAAGTAGACAAAAACGGTAAAAAAGGTTTTACTGCGACTGTCATTCCAAACCGTGGCGCATGGTTAGAATACGAAACTGATGCGAAGGATGTAGTCTATGTACGCATCGATCGCACACGTAAGTTGCCGGTTACGGTTCTTTTGCGTGCTCTCGGCTTCAGCTCTGATCAAGAGATTCTTGACCTCATTGGCGAGAATGAATACTTACGCAACACACTGGAAAAAGACAATACAGAGAATGCGGATAAAGCACTTCTCGAAATCTACGAGCGCCTCCGTCCTGGAGAACCGCCAACTGTTGAAAATGCGAAAAGCTTGCTAGACTCTCGCTTCTTCGATCCGAAGAGATATGACCTAGCAAATGTTGGACGCTACAAGATTAATAAGAAGCTTCATATTAAAAATAGACTGTTCAATCAAAAATTGGCTGAAACGCTAGTTGATCCTGAAACAGGTGAAATTCTAGCAGAAAAAGGTCAAATTTTAGACAGAAGAGTTCTTGATAAAGTTCTTCCATACTTAGAAAACGGCATCGGATTTAGAAAGCTTTATCCTAATGGTGGCGTAGTAGAAGATGAAGTAGAACTTCAATCTATTAAGATTTATGCACCGACTGATCAAGAAGGCGAGCAAGTGATCAACGTGATTGGTAATGCATATGTAGAGGAAGCTGTGAAAAACATCACGCCTTCTGACATCATTGCGTCAATCAGTTACTTCTTCAACCTTCTTCATGGTGTAGGTGACACAGATGATATCGACCACCTTGGTAACCGTCGTCTGCGTTCTGTAGGTGAACTTCTGCAAAACCAATTCCGTATTGGTCTAAGCAGAATGGAGCGTGTTGTCCGTGAAAGAATGTCAATTCAAGACACAAACACGATCACACCTCAGCAGCTGATCAACATTCGTCCTGTGATCGCTTCTATCAAAGAGTTCTTTGGTAGTTCTCAGCTTTCTCAGTTCATGGATCAAACAAACCCGCTTGCTGAATTGACGCACAAACGTCGTCTGTCAGCGCTTGGACCGGGTGGTTTGACACGTGAGCGTGCAGGAATGGAAGTTCGTGACGTTCACTACTCTCACTATGGACGTATGTGTCCGATTGAAACACCAGAGGGTCCAAACATTGGTTTGATCAACTCTCTATCTTCATTTGCAAAAGTGAATCGCTTCGGATTTATCGAAACACCTTACCGCCGGGTTGATCCTGAAACTGGTAAAGTGACACCAAGAATCGATTACTTAACTGCTGATGAAGAGGATAACTACGTAGTAGCTCAAGCGAACGCTCAGTTAGCTGATGATGGTTCGTTTATCGATGATAATATCATTGCTCGTTTCAGAGGGGAAAACACCGTTGTTCCTCGAAACCGCGTTGACTATATGGACGTTTCGCCAAAGCAGGTTGTTTCTGCAGCGACAGCATGTATCCCATTCTTAGAAAACGATGACTCTAACCGTGCTCTAATGGGAGCGAACATGCAGCGTCAGGCTGTGCCTTTGATGCAGCCAGAATCACCGATTGTTGGTACAGGTATGGAGTACGTATCAGGTAAAGACTCTGGTGCTGCTGTCATCTGCCGCTACCCAGGCGTTGTAGAACGTGTAGAAGCAAAAAATATTTGGGTTCGCCGTTATGAAGACGTTGACGGACAACAAGTCAAAGGAAACCTAGACAAATACAGCCTGCTGAAATTTGTCCGCTCTAACCAAGGGACTTGCTACAACCAGCGTCCTATCGTAAGTGTTGGAGATGAAGTCGTTAAAGGGGAAATCCTTGCAGACGGTCCTTCTATGGAAAAAGGTGAATTGGCTCTAGGACGTAACGTCATGGTCGGCTTCATGACTTGGGACGGTTACAACTACGAGGATGCGATCATCATGAGTGAGCGCCTTGTAAAAGATGACGTCTACACGTCTATTCATATTGAAGAATATGAATCAGAAGCTCGTGATACAAAGCTTGGACCAGAAGAAATCACTCGTGATATTCCAAACGTTGGGGAAGATGCTTTACGCAACCTTGACGAGCGCGGAATCATCCGTATTGGTGCAGAAGTAAAAGACGGAGACCTTCTTGTAGGGAAAGTAACGCCTAAAGGTGTAACTGAACTAACAGCTGAAGAACGTCTATTACATGCAATCTTCGGTGAAAAGGCTCGTGAAGTTCGTGATACGTCACTACGTGTTCCACACGGCGGCGGCGGAATTATCCACGATGTAAAAGTCTTTAACCGTGAAGATGGAGATGAATTACCTCCAGGTGTAAACCAGTTAGTCCGCGTATACATCGTTCAGAAGCGTAAGATTTCTGAAGGTGACAAAATGGCCGGACGACATGGTAACAAAGGGGTTATCTCTAAAATCCTTCCAGAAGAAGATATGCCGTATCTTCCAGACGGAACACCGATCGATATCATGTTAAACCCTCTAGGGGTACCATCTCGTATGAACATCGGTCAGGTACTTGAGCTTCATATGGGTATGGCTGCACGTTACCTTGGCATCCACATTGCGTCACCAGTATTTGATGGTGCGCGCGAGGAAGATGTTTGGGAAACGCTTGAAGAAGCAGGTATGTCCCGTGATGCGAAAACAGTCCTTTATGACGGTCGAACTGGTGAACCATTCGACAACCGTGTATCTGTCGGAATCATGTACATGATCAAACTGGCTCACATGGTTGACGATAAACTTCACGCTCGTTCAACTGGACCATACTCACTTGTTACGCAGCAGCCACTTGGCGGTAAAGCACAGTTTGGTGGTCAGCGTTTCGGAGAGATGGAAGTATGGGCACTTGAAGCTTACGGTGCAGCATATACACTTCAAGAGATCTTAACAGTTAAATCGGATGACGTTGTGGGTCGTGTGAAAACATACGAAGCCATCGTCAAAGGGGATAACGTACCTGAACCAGGTGTCCCTGAATCATTCAAAGTGTTAATCAAAGAACTTCAAAGTTTAGGTATGGATGTGAAAATCCTATCTGGCGATGAAGAAGAGATAGAAATGAGAGATTTAGAAGACGATGAGGAAACGAAGAAAGCAGACGGATTAGCGTTATCTAATGACGAAGATGCTGCAGACCTCGCACCTGTCGATCTTGAACGTGACGCAGTCACAAAAGAATAGCAGAAACGATTAGAGCAAGTGACTAGGGTATAACCCGAAGATTAAAAGGGAGGTAGGCCCCTTGCTAGATGTGAACAATTTTGAGTATATGAACATCGGTCTCGCATCACCTGATAAAATCCGTTCTTGGTCTTTTGGTGAAGTGAAAAAGCCTGAAACGATTAACTATCGTACACTGAAACCTGAAAAAGATGGTCTCTTTTGTGAACGTATCTTCGGACCGCAAAAAGACTGGGAATGTCATTGTGGGAAGTATAAACGCGTTCGGTATAAGGGTGTTGTATGTGACCGTTGTGGTGTAGAAGTAACACGGGCAAAAGTCCGTCGTGAGAGAATGGGGCATATCGAACTGGCTGCCCCAGTTTCCCACATTTGGTATTTCAAAGGTATCCCAAGCCGTATGGGTCTTGTTCTTGATATGTCACCACGTGCGTTAGAAGAAGTGATCTACTTCGCTTCTTACGTCGTGACAGATCCGGGCAACACACCGCTTGAGAAGAAACAACTTCTTTCTGAGAAAGAATTCCGTGCTTATTTAGATAAATACGGTAATACATTCCAAGCAGCTATGGGTGCAGAAGCAATCAACAAACTTCTTCAAGATATCGATCTTGTAAAAGAAGTAGATACACTGAAAGAAGAGCTGAAAACTGCTCAAGGACAGCGCCGTACACGTGCGATCAAACGCCTTGAAGTATTAGAAGCCTTCCGTAACTCAGGAAACAAACCATCTTGGATGATTCTTGATGTACTTCCGGTTATTCCGCCAGAATTACGTCCAATGGTTCAACTTGATGGTGGACGTTTTGCTACTTCGGACTTGAACGACCTTTATCGTCGTGTCATCAACCGTAACAATCGTCTGAAGCGTTTATTAGATCTTGGCGCGCCAAGCATCATCGTTCAGAATGAGAAGCGTATGCTTCAAGAAGCTGTCGATGCCTTGATTGATAATGGACGTAGAGGCCGACCAGTAACAGGACCAGGAAATAGACCATTGAAATCTCTTTCTCACATGCTGAAAGGGAAACAAGGACGTTTCCGTCAAAACTTGCTTGGTAAACGTGTTGACTATTCTGGACGTTCCGTTATCGTCGTAGGACCACATTTGAAAATGTATCAGTGTGGACTTCCGAAAGAAATGGCTCTTGAATTATTCAAACCATTCGTGATGAAGGAGCTTGTTGAAAAAGGATTAGCTCACAACATCAAGAGTGCGAAGCGTAAAATTGAGCGCGTGCAGCCGGAAGTATGGGATGTTTTAGAATCAGTTATTCGTGAGCATCCAGTCTTACTAAACCGTGCACCGACTCTTCACAGACTTGGTATTCAAGCGTTTGAACCTACACTTGTGGAAGGACGCGCAATTCGTCTTCATCCACTTGTATGTACAGCCTACAACGCTGACTTTGACGGTGACCAAATGGCGGTTCACGTACCATTATCTGCTGAAGCTCAAGCTGAAGCTCGTATCTTAATGCTTGCTGCTCAAAACATTTTGAACCCGAAAGATGGAAAACCAGTTGTTACGCCATCTCAGGATATGGTGCTTGGTAACTACTACCTTACACTTGAGCGCAAAGGTGCTATCGGAGAAGGTATGGTCTTCAAAGATACTGACGAAGCCCTTCTAGCTTATCAAAATGGTTATGTGCATCTTCATACACGTGTAGCTGTTGCAGCTAGCTCGTTGAAGAATGTCACATTTACTGATGAACAGCGTTCTAAATTGTTGATTACAACAGTTGGAAAACTGATCTTTAACGAAATCTTACCGGAATCATTCCCATACATGAATGAGCCGACAAAGAGCAATATTGAAGAAAAAACGCCTGATCGTTTCTTCCTTGAAAAAGGTGAGGATGTAAAAGCTGCGATCGAGAAACAAGAAATCAATGCGCCGTTCAAAAAAGGTATTTTAGGTAAAATCATTGCAGAAATCTTTAAGAGATTCCATATCACTGAGACATCTAAAATGCTTGACCGCATGAAAAATCTTGGTTTCAGATACTCTACTAAAGCCGGTATTACGGTTGGTGTGTCTGATATCGTCGTATTAGATGATAAGCAGCAAATTCTTGAAGAAGCACAAGCAAAAGTAGATAACGTCATGAAGCAATTCAGACGTGGTTTGATTACTGAAGAAGAGCGTTATGAGAGAGTTATTTCAATCTGGAGTTCTTCTAAAGATGTGATCCAAGGTAAACTGATGAAGTCCCTTGATGAAGTCAACCCAATCTACATGATGAGTGACTCTGGAGCGCGTGGTAACGCATCTAACTTCACTCAGCTGGCTGGTATGCGTGGTCTGATGGCCAACCCGGCTGGACGTATCATCGAACTTCCGATTAAATCTAGTTTCCGTGAAGGTTTAACCGTATTGGAATACTTTATTTCCACTCACGGTGCGCGTAAAGGTCTTGCCGATACAGCCCTTAAAACAGCTGACTCAGGTTACCTCACGCGTCGTCTCGTTGACGTTGCACAGGATGTCATCATCCGTGAAACAGATTGCGGTACAGACCGTGGAATCTTGGCGAAGTCTATTAAAGAAGGAAATGAAATTATTGAGAAACTTGAAGAACGTCTGATCGGACGTTTTGCAAGAAAACCAATTGTTCATCCTGAAACAGGCGAAGTCATTGTAGCCGAAAACGAACTAATTGATGAAGATAAAGCACTTGAAGTAGTTGAAGCAGGAATTGAGGAAGTATGGATCCGTTCTGCATTTACATGTAACACGCCTCATGGTGTATGTAAACGATGCTACGGCCGTAACCTTGCAACTGGTACTGACGTTGAAGTCGGTGAAGCAGTTGGAATCATCGCTGCACAATCAATCGGTGAGCCAGGAACACAGCTTACAATGCGTACGTTCCACACCGGTGGGGTAGCAGGAGACGATATCACTCAAGGTCTACCTCGTATCCAAGAGCTATTTGAAGCGCGTAATCCGAAAGGGCAAGCGACAATTTCTGAAATTGATGGTGTCGTTGCTGAAATTAACGATGTTCGTGACAAGCAGCAGGAAATTGTGGTTCAAGGCGAAGTTGAAACTCGCTCATACACAGCTCCTTACAATGCGCGTCTGAAAGTTGTTGAAGGTGACACAGTTACTCGTGGTCAAGTACTGACAGAAGGTTCGATCGATCCGAAAGAACTTCTTAAAGTGACTGACATGACAGCTGTTCAAGAATATCTGCTTCATGAAGTACAAAAAGTATACCGTATGCAAGGGGTAGAAATCGGAGATAAGCACGTAGAGGTAATGGTTCGCCAAATGCTTCGTAAAGTGCGTGTCGCTGATGCAGGGGATACAGACGTATTACCAGGCACACTTCTTGATGTACATCAATTCACTGAAGCGAACAAAAAAGTACTATTCGAAGGCAAACGTCCTGCAACAGGCCGTCCAGTTCTTCTTGGTATTACAAAAGCTTCGCTTGAAACAGACTCATTCTTGTCTGCGGCGTCCTTCCAAGAAACGACTCGTGTCCTAACAGATGCGGCGATCAAAGGAAAACGTGATGAACTGCTTGGCTTGAAAGAGAATGTGATCATTGGTAAACTTGTTCCTGCTGGAACGGGAATGCCAAACTACCGTAAAGTTAAGCCGGTTTCGCAAGTGCAGCCGTCTGAAGATATGGTTCCTGTAGAGTAATCTTTCTCGTGAGATTCCTATAAAATCATCAAAAATGGTGAAGGATGTCAAGATAATCTGTCATACGATATTGACATCCTTCTGCCATGATGATAATATAACCAAGGTGCTCAAAATAAAACCTGTTACTTTGGAGGATATTCGATGTCTTATGATAAAGTATCACAGGCTCAATCCATTATTATCGGTACGAAGCAAACAGTAAAAGCTCTGAAACGAGATTCAGTAAAGGAAGTCGTCGTAGCGAAAGATGCTGATCCTGCTTTAACTGCTAGTGTATTGAAACTAGCACAAGAGAAGGGTGTAGACATTTTAGTGGTAGATTCCATGAAAAAGCTCGGCAAGGCCTGCGGAATTGAAGTTGGGGCAGCAGCTGTTGCCATTATGTTATAACGTACTTGTTTTGTTTTTGCATGCTTAAAATGCAAAAGCATTGTTTTTTGCCTTTTGATGAACCACCTGGGTATGTGGGTTATAAAAAAAGTAATGAAGGGAGGAATAACAACATGCCTACAATTAATCAGCTAGTACGCAAAGGACGCGTGAGTAAAGTTGAAAACTCAAAGTCTCCTGCACTTAACAAAGGATACAACAGTTTCAAAAAAGAGCACACTAACGTAACATCTCCACAGAAGCGCGGGGTTTGTACTCGTGTCGGTACAATGACACCGAAAAAACCAAACTCAGCACTACGTAAATATGCTCGTGTACGTTTGTCTAACCTGATTGAAGTAACAGCTTACATTCCTGGTATCGGACATAACCTACAAGAGCACAGTGTAGTACTTATCCGTGGCGGACGTGTAAAAGACTTACCGGGTGTACGTTACCACATCGTTCGTGGTGCGCTTGATACTGCCGGAGTTGACGGTCGTATGCAAGGACGTTCTAAATACGGAACAAAACGCCCTAAACAAAGCAAATAATACAAACAAACATAAGGGTTTTTAGAAGTTGATATCAGATCAGTGGAGTCAGGTAACTGACAATGATATTGAGATGAGAGACAGATAGAAATCCTTTTAAAAGAGAAGGGAGGCTATTCAGATGCCACGTAAAGGTCCTGTAGCAAAAAGAGACGTATTGCCAGATCCAATTTACAATTCTAAACTTGTATCTCGTTTGATCAACAAAATGATGATCGACGGTAAAAGAGGAAAAGCACAAACAATTCTCTACAAGTCATTTGATATCATCAAAGAACGTACTGGTAATGAAGCGATGGAGGTTTTCGAACAAGCCTTGAAAAACATCATGCCAGTTCTTGAAGTTAAAGCACGTCGTGTAGGTGGAGCTAACTACCAAGTTCCTGTAGAAGTTCGCCCAGACCGTCGTACTACTTTAGGTCTTCGCTGGTTAGTAAACTACGCTCGTCTTCGTGGAGAAAAAACGATGGAAGAGCGTCTTGCTAACGAAATCCTTGACGCAGCTAACAACACTGGTGCTGCTGTTAAGAAACGTGAAGATACACACAAAATGGCAGAAGCGAACAAAGCATTCGCTCACTACCGCTGGTAGGATTTATACCAAACTAAAAAAACTATTCCCTAATGAGGAAGGAGAAATTACCCAATGGCAAGAGAGTTCTCCTTAGACAAAACTCGTAATATTGGTATCATGGCTCACATCGATGCCGGTAAAACGACAACGACTGAGCGTATCTTATACTACACTGGTCGTATCCATAAAATTGGTGAAACTCACGAAGGAGCTTCACAAATGGACTGGATGGAGCAGGAGCAAGAACGTGGTATTACAATCACTTCTGCTGCTACTACAGCACAATGGAAAGGTTACCGTGTAAACATCATCGATACACCAGGACACGTAGACTTCACTGTTGAAGTTGAACGTTCTTTACGTGTACTTGATGGTGCGGTTGCTGTTCTTGATGCACAATCAGGTGTAGAGCCACAAACTGAAACAGTTTGGCGCCAAGCAACAACTTACGGAGTTCCTCGTATCGTATTCGTTAACAAAATGGATAAAACCGGTGCGGACTTCCTTTACTCTGTAAGCACATTAAGAGATCGTCTTCAAGCGAACGCTCATGCAATTCAATTGCCGATCGGCGCTGAAGATCAATTCGAAGGAATCATCGACCTTGTAGAAAACGTAGCATACTTCTACGAAGATGACCTTGGAACTCGCTCTGATGCTAAAGAAATCCCTGCTGAGTATAAAGACAAAGCTGAAGAGCTTCGCAGCAGCCTAATTGAAGCTGTCGCTGAGCTTGATGAAGAGCTTATGGAAAAATACCTTGAGGGTGAAGAAATCACAATTCCTGAATTGAAAGCTGCAATCCGTAAAGGAACATTGAATGTTGAATTCTACCCAGTTCTTGTTGGATCTGCTTTCAAAAACAAAGGTGTTCAGCTTGTACTTGACGCTGTGCTTGACTACCTTCCTGCACCAACTGATGTTGCTGCAATCAAAGGTATCCTGCCAGATTCAAATGAAGAGGTTGTTCGTGAGTCTACTGATGACGCACCATTCGCAGCTCTTGCATTTAAAGTTATGACTGACCCTTATGTTGGGAAACTAACTTTCTTCCGCGTATACTCTGGAACACTTGATTCTGGTTCATACGTGAAGAACTCTTCTAAGAACAAGCGTGAACGTGTTGGACGTATCCTTCAAATGCACGCAAACAGCCGTGAAGAAATCTCTACTGTATATGCAGGGGATATCGCAGCAGCTGTAGGTCTTAAAGATACTTCTACTGGTGACACTCTTTGTGACGAGAAAAATCTTGTTATCCTTGAGTCTATGGAATTCCCAGAGCCAGTAATCGATGTAGCTATCGAGCCTAAATCTAAGGCTGACCAAGATAAAATGAGTATCGCTTTAGCTAAACTAGCTGAAGAGGATCCAACATTCCGTACACAAACAAACCCTGAAACTGGTCAAACGATCATCTCTGGTATGGGTGAGCTTCACCTTGATATCATTGTTGACCGTATGAAGCGTGAGTTCAAGGTTGAAGCTAACGTAGGTGCTCCTCAGGTTGCGTACCGTGAAACATTCCGTTCTGGTGCAAAAGTTGAAGGTAAATTCGTACGTCAGTCTGGTGGACGCGGTCAGTTCGGACACGTTTGGATCGAGTTCGAACCAAACGAAGAAGGCGCAGGCTTCGAATTTGAAAATGCAATCGTCGGTGGGGTTGTTCCACGTGAATACATCCCAGCAATTCAAGCAGGTCTTGAAGATTCACTTGAAAATGGTGTATTAGCTGGATTCCCATTAATCGACATCAAAGCAAAATTATTTGATGGATCTTACCACGATGTTGACTCGAACGAAATGGCGTTCAAAATTGCTGCATCTATGGCATTGAAAAATGCTGTCAGCAAATGTAACCCAGTTCTACTTGAGCCAATGATGAAAGTGGAAGTCGTTATCCCTGAAGAATACATGGGAGACATCATGGGTGATATCACATCTCGTCGTGGACGTGTAGAAGGTATGGAAGCTCGCGGTAACGCTCAAGTTGTTCGCGCTATGGTTCCACTTTCTGAAATGTTCGGATATGCTACTGCACTCCGTTCTAACACACAAGGACGCGGTACTTTCACTATGCACATGGATCACTACGAAGAAGTGCCTAAGAGCATCAGTGAAGAAATCATCAAAAAAAATAAAGGTGAATAATTGATTTTGCCTTTAAACTAAAGTATAACTACTATTGAAGATCAGAAAGTGAGAGGTAACTCTTCACTTTCTATCACTCTATACCAAATACAATGAACCTTTAAGGAGGATTTTTAGAATGGCTAAAGAAAAATTCGACCGTTCCAAATCGCATGCTAACATTGGTACAATTGGACACGTTGACCATGGTAAAACAACTCTAACTGCTGCTATCTCAACAGTTCTTCATAAGAAATCTGGTAAAGGTACAGCTATGGCTTATGACCAAATCGATGGTGCTCCAGAAGAGCGCGAGCGTGGAATCACAATCTCAACTGCACACGTTGAGTATGAAACTGAAACTCGTCACTATGCACACGTAGACTGCCCAGGACACGCTGACTATGTTAAAAACATGATCACTGGTGCTGCTCAAATGGACGGCGCGATCTTAGTAGTATCTGCTGCTGATGGTCCAATGCCACAAACACGTGAGCACATCCTACTTTCTCGTAACGTAGGTGTACCATACATCGTAGTATTCCTTAACAAATGTGACATGGTTGACGATGAAGAGTTACTTGAACTTGTTGAAATGGAAGTTCGTGACCTTCTTTCTGACTATGACTTCCCAGGTGACGATGTACCAGTTATCAAAGGTTCTGCTCTTAAAGCTCTTGAAGGAGATGCTGATTACGAAGCAAAAATCTTTGAACTTATGGATGCGGTTGATGAGTACATCCCAACTCCAGAGCGTGACACTGAGAAGCCATTCATGATGCCAGTTGAGGACGTATTCTCAATCACTGGTCGTGGAACAGTTGCTACTGGTCGTGTTGAGCGTGGACAAGTTAAAGTCGGTGACGAAGTTGAAATCATCGGTCTTCAAGAAGAAAACGGTAAAACAACTGTTACAGGTGTTGAAATGTTCCGTAAACTTCTTGACTATGCTGAAGCTGGTGACAACATCGGTGCACTACTTCGTGGTGTATCTCGTGAAGATATCCAACGTGGTCAAGTACTTGCTAAACCAGGTACAATCACTCCACACAGCCGTTTCAAAGCTGAAGTTTATGTACTTTCTAAAGAAGAGGGTGGACGTCATACTCCATTCTTCGCTAACTACCGTCCGCAGTTCTACTTCCGTACAACTGACGTAACTGGTATCGTACATCTTCCAGAAGGTACTGAAATGGTAATGCCTGGCGATAACACTGAGATGGAAGTTGAACTTATCTCTACTATCGCTATCGAAGAAGGAACTCGTTTCTCTATCCGTGAGGGTGGACGTACTGTAGGTTCTGGTGTCGTTTCAACTATCATTAAGTAATAAACATATAAAAGAGACTCCTTGCAAAAGGGTCTCTTTTTTTGCTTTTCCAGATCAGAACGGCTACTATAAGCTATAGAATCTAAATGGAACCGAGAGGATCGCTGGAATGGCAAAGACATATTTGAAAAAATGGTCGATCGGTGGAATTGACCAATGGATTAGGATGAAAGAAGATCAGACGAGTGAAACGAAGCCTGTACTTTTATTTTTACACGGCGGGCCCGGCTCGGCTCAAATCAGTTATATCGATTCCTTTCACGAGGAACTTGATCAGGACTTTACAGTTGTGCATTGGGATCAGCGGGGCGCAGGACTTTCTTATCAAAAGAATCTTCCTGATGCATCGATGACCATTCAGCAATTTATTGAAGACACGATTGAATTGACAGAGAAGATCCTATCTTATCTAGGTCATTCAAAATTGTATATCGCAGGATACTCGTGGGGATCATTAATTGCCATACAAGCAGTACATAAGCGTCCGGATCTTTATCATGCTTATTATGGGATTAGTCAGGTAGTAGATGTGTTAAAGGAAGATATCGTATCGTACGAGCTCCTTTTGAAGAAATACCATCGCAATCGGCTGTTTGCTGGGTGTCTGCGATTACTGACGCCTCCTCCATGGAAACGGACATCAGCTCATGCCTTGTTTTCTCTATATAAAGAGTTTGCGAGCGTAGGTCTCACACATAGATGGAAGCCGGTTTTTCAAATACTAAAAGGGTTTCTTTTTAGTAAGCAATATCAGCTGAAAGATAAATGGAAGTTCATAAAAGGGCAGAAGTTTAGTCAAGACAAGTTATGGGATCAGCTCATGAATGAGAGTATTCAATACCGAGTTTCTACTATATTAATACCGTGCTACTTTCTCATTGGCGATCACGACATGATTACACCGGCTGCTGTATCAAAACCGTATGTTGATCAATTAAAAGCTCCAATCAAAGAATGGTTTACCTTTAAAGACTCTGCACATTCTCCGCATATCGAAGAGCCAGATGAATTTATACGTATCATAAGAAAGACTGCTATACATCATCTTCAGGGAAAGCTTGATTTATAGGCTGAATCCCTGTATAATATGAAAAGTGTGCAAATCATAAATTTATCCGATTTATTATTGCAACACGCAGGCCAATTTGGTACAATAGTGCATGTTGGTCTTTGACTGCGATGAAGTGAGAGGTTGCTGACACACCCGGCCGCTTTGCCATGGCGAGGTGATCAGGTTTTTCTCACGGAGAACTGTCTAACGTAAGTAGGCGAAAAGGAGGGAAAATAATGGCAAAACAAAAAATTCGTATTCGTTTAAAAGCATATGATCATAGAATTCTTGATCAATCTGCTGAGAAGATTGTTGAAACGGCTAAGCGTTCTGGTGCTAGTGTATCTGGTCCAATCCCGCTTCCAACTGAAAAATCAGTTTACACAATCCTTCGTGCGGTGCATAAGTACAAAGATTCTCGTGAGCAATTCGAGATGCGTACTCACAAACGTCTAATCGACATCGTGAATCCAACTCCGCAAACAGTTGATGCACTTATGCGTTTAGATTTACCATCTGGTGTAGATATCGAAATCAAACTTTAATTCAAATAGAAAACACATATTATAGGAGGTGTGACTAATGACCAAAGGAATCTTAGGTAGAAAAATTGGTATGACGCAAGTATTCGCAGAAAACGGTGATCTTATCCCTGTAACTGTTGTTGAGGCTGCTGCTAACGTTGTTCTTCAAAAGAAGACTGTTGACACGGATGGCTATGAAGCAATCCAAATCGGTTTTGATGACAAACGTGAAAAGCTTTCTAACAAACCAGAGAAAGGCCACGTTGCTAAAGCGGAAACTGCTCCTAAGCGCTTCGTAAAAGAATTACGCGGTGCGGAGTTAGATGCGTATGAAGTTGGTCAGGAAGTCAAAGTTGATATTTTCGCAAATGGAGATATCGTAGATGTAACAGGAACATCAAAAGGTAAAGGATTCCAAGGGGCTATCAAACGCCACGGACAATCACGCGGACCAATGACTCACGGTTCACGTTACCACCGTCGTCCTGGTTCAATGGGACCTGTTGATCCAAACCGTGTATTCAAAGGTAAACTTCTTCCAGGTCGTATGGGCGGAGAGCAAATCACTGTCCAAAACCTTGAGATCGTTAAAGTTGATGCAGAACGCAATCTTCTATTGATCAAAGGAAACGTACCAGGAGCTAAAAAATCTCTAGTAACTGTAAAGAGTGCAGTTAAATCTAAATAACTCTCTTAGGAAAGGAGGAAACAAGTCATGCCAAAAGTAGCATTATATAACCAAAACGGTTCTACTAACGGTGAAATCGAATTAAACGCTTCTGTGTTTGGAATCGAGCCAAACGAAAGCGTAGTATTCGATGCTATTCTTATGCAAAGAGCTTCCTTACGTCAAGGAACTCATAAAGTAAAAACTCGTTCTGAAGTACGTGGCGGAGGTCGTAAGCCTTGGAGACAGAAGGGTACAGGTCGTGCTCGTCAAGGTTCTATCCGTTCACCACAATGGCGCGGAGGCGGTATCGTATTCGGTCCAACACCACGCAGTTATTCTTATAAATTACCTAAAAAAGTTCGCCGCTTGGCTATCAAGTCAGTATTGTCTTCTAAAGTAATCGACAACAACATCATCGTTCTTGAAGATCTGACTCTTGATGCAGTGAAAACGAAAGAATTCGCAGGCATCCTTAAAGGATTATCTGTTGAGAAGAAAGCGTTGATCGTCACTGCGGATGCAAACGAAACAGTTGCTTTATCTGCTCGTAACATCCCTGGAGTAACAGTTGTTGAAGCTAACGGTATCAACGTTCTTGACGTTGTCAACCACGACAAACTTCTGATCACTAAAGCAGCGGTTGAAAAAGTAGAGGAGGGACTTGCATAATGAAAGATCCTCGTGATGTTCTAAAGCGCCCTATCATTACTGAACGTTCTGCTGATCTAATGACAGAGAAGAAGTACACGTTCGAAGTTGATGTCAGAGCTAACAAAACAGAAGTGAAAGACGCTGTTGAAGAAATCTTTGGAGTGAAAGTTGAGAAAGTCAACGTTCAAAACTACAAAGGAAAATCAAAACGCGTTGGACGCTACACTGGTATGACTAGCCGTCGCAGAAAAGCGATCGTGAAATTAACTGCTGACAGCAAAGAAATCGAAATTTTTGAAGCGTAAATCTTAAAAAGAAGGAGGGAAATTCAAAATGGCGATTAAAAAGTATAAACCAACCAGTAATGGTCGTCGTGGCATGACTACTTCAGATTTTGCTGAAATCACGACTGACAAACCAGAAAAATCGTTGCTTGCACCGCTACACAAAAAAGGCGGACGTAACAACCAAGGTAGATTGACTGTTCGTCATCAAGGTGGCGGTCACAAACGTCAATACCGTATCATCGACTTTAAGCGTGATAAAGACGGTATACCTGGACGCGTTGCTACAATCGAGTATGATCCAAACCGTTCAGCTAACATCGCTCTTGTAAACTATGCAGATGGTGAGAAACGTTACATTCTTGCTCCGAAAGGAATCCAAGTTGGTACTGAAGTTACTTCTGGACCAGAAGCTGACATCAAACCAGGTAATGCTCTTCCACTTATCAACATCCCAGTTGGTACAGTTGTGCATAACATTGAATTAAAACCAGGTAAAGGTGGACAATTAGTTCGTTCTGCTGGTACTTCTGCTCAAGTTCTAGGTAAAGAAGGTAAATACGTTCTTGTACGTTTGAACTCAGGAGAAGTTCGCATGATTCTTTCTGCTTGCCGTGCGACTATCGGTCAAGTTGGAAACGAGCAACACGAATTAATCAACATCGGTAAAGCTGGACGTTCTCGCTGGAAAGGCGTACGCCCAACAGTTCGTGGTTCTGTAATGAACCCTAACGATCACCCACACGGTGGTGGTGAAGGACGCGCTCCAATCGGACGTAAATCACCAATGTCTCCATGGGGTAAACCGACTCTTGGATTCAAGACTCGTAAGAAAACCAACAAGTCTGATAAATTCATTGTACGTCGTCGTAAAAACAAGTAACGGGGTTGTCTACGGTTCATTTAGGACCGTAGTTCAATCACGAAGGGAGGTTCCACAATGGCTCGCAGCTTAAAAAAAGGACCATTTGTTGATGATCATTTGATGGCTAAAGTCGAGAAATTGAATGAAACTGACAAAAAGCAAGTCGTAAAAACTTGGTCTCGTCGTTCTACAATTTTCCCACAATTCATCGGTCACACAATCGCTGTCTATGACGGACGCAAACATGTACCTGTTTTCATTTCTGAAGATATGGTAGGTCACAAATTGGGCGAATTCGCACCAAGCCGTACTTACAAAGGTCATGCTAGTGACGATAAAAAAACAAGACGCTAATGAGAGGAGGCTTTTAAATGCAAGCTAAAGCTGTCGCAAGAACAGTCCGTATTGCTCCTCGTAAAGCACGTCTAGTAATGGACCTGATCCGAGGTAAGCAAGTAGGAGAAGCAGTTTCTATCTTAAACCTTACACCTAAGGCTGCTTCACCAATTATTGAAAAAGTATTAAAATCTGCTATCGCAAACGCTGAGCACAACTACGAGTTGGACGCTAACAGCCTAGTGATTACTCAAGCATTCGTTGACGAAGGTCCAACACTTAAGAGATTCCGTCCACGTGCTATGGGTCGTGCGAGCGCAATTAACAAACGTACTAGCCACATTACAATCGTTGTATCAGAAAAGAAGGAGGGATAATCCGTGGGTCAAAAGGTAAATCCAGTAGGTCTTCGTATTGGCGTCATTCGTGATTGGGAATCTAAATGGTTCGCAGGAAAAGATTACGCTGACTTCTTACATGAAGACTTGAAAATCCGTGAATTCATCAGCAAGCGTTTGTCTGACGCGTCTGTTTCTAAAGTAGAAATCGAACGTGCTGCAAACCGCGTAAATATCACAATCCACACGGCTAAACCAGGTATGGTAATTGGTAAAGGCGGATCTGAAGTTGAAGCACTTCGTAAAGCTCTTAACAGCCTAACTGGCAAACGTGTACACATCAACATTCTTGAAATCAAGAGAGCAGATCTTGATGCTCAGCTAGTTGCTGAAAACATCGCTCGTCAACTTGAAAACCGTATTTCATTCCGTCGTGCACAAAAACAAACAATCCAACGCACAATGCGTGCTGGAGCACAAGGAATCAAAACAATGGTTTCTGGTCGTCTTGGCGGTGCAGATATTGCTCGTTCTGAATATTACAGTGAAGGTACTGTTCCATTGCACACACTTCGTGCTGACATCGACTATGCTACTGCTGAAGCTGACACTACTTATGGTAAGCTTGGCGTAAAAGTATGGATCTATCGTGGAGAAGTCCTTCCAACTAAGAAGAATACTGCGGAAGGAGGAAAATAATATGTTATTGCCAAAACGCGTGAAGTATCGCAGAGAACATCGTGGAAAAATGCGTGGTCGTGCAAAAGGCGGTACTGAAGTACATTTCGGTGAGTACGGTATCCAGGCTCTTGAAGCTTCTTGGATCACAAACCGTCAAATCGAAGCTGCTCGTATTGCTATGACTCGTTACATGAAACGTGGCGGTAAAGTTTGGATTAAAATTTTCCCTTCTAAGCCATACACAGCTAAACCTCTAGAGGTCCGCATGGGTTCCGGTAAAGGTGCTCCAGAAGGATGGGTAGCTGTAGTAAAACCGGGCAAAGTTTTATTTGAAATTTCTGGTGTGTCTGAAGAAGTTGCTCGTGAAGCTCTTCGTCTTGCATCTCACAAATTGCCAATTAAAACGAAGTTCGTAAAACGTGAAGAAATTGGTGGTGAATCAAATGAAAGCTAATGAAATTCGTGACCTTACCACTGCTGAAATTGAACAAAAAGTAAAGTCTCTTAAAGAAGAACTTTTCAATCTTCGTTTCCAATTAGCGACTGGGCAGCTTGAAAACACTGCTCGCATTCGTGAAGTGCGTAAATCAATCGCACGCATGAAAACTGTGATTCGTCAAAGAGAAATCGCTGCTAATAAATAATAATTAGAGGGGAGGCCCCGCAAACATGAGCGAACGTAACCAACGTAAAGTGTATCAAGGTCGTGTTGTTTCTGACAAAATGGATAAAACCATCACTGTTGTAGTTGAAACATACAAAAAGCATTCACTTTATGGCAAACGTGTAAGATACTCTAAAAAGTTCAAAGCACATGATGAAAACAACCAAGCAAAAATCGGAGACATCGTAAAGGTCATGGAAACTCGTCCTTTATCTGCGACTAAACGCTTTCGTCTAGTTGAAGTTGTCGAAGAAGCCGTTATTATCTAATAAAGTTCGGATTTCTTTTTCCGAAAGGAGGTAACATTAATGATTCAACAGGAGACTCGTTTAAAAGTAGCTGACAACTCTGGCGCACGCGAAGTACTAACGATTAAAGTTCTTGGTGGCTCTGGACGTAAAACGGCTAACATCGGTGATGTCATTGTTTGTACGGTTAAACAAGCAACACCTGGAGGCGTTGTCAAAAAAGGTGAAGTTGTGAAAGCAGTTATCGTTCGTACTAAGAGCGGAGCTCGCAGAAACGATGGATCTTACATCAGTTTCGACGAAAATGCATGTGTCATCATCCGTGACGACAAGAGCCCACGTGGAACTCGTATCTTCGGACCAGTAGCACGTGAACTTCGTGAAAACAACTATATGAAAATTGTTTCTCTAGCACCAGAAGTACTTTAATGAATACAATCCGCGACTCAAGGAGGTGCGATTAAATGCATGTTAAAAAGGGCGATAAAGTAGTGGTTATCTCTGGTAAAGATAAAGGTAAACAAGGTGTCATCCTTGCTGCTTTCCCTAAAAAGGAACGTGTTTTAGTAGAAGGTATTAACCTTGTGAAAAAACACTCTAAACCAACCCAAGCTAACCCTCAAGGCGGAATTTCTGAACAAGAAGCGCCGATCCACGTATCAAACGTAATGCCGCTTGATCCTAAAACGGGTGAAGTGACACGTGTTGGGTATAAAGTTGAGGACGGAAAGAAAGTCCGTGTAGCGAAAAAATCTGGGCAAGTTCTAGATAAATAGTAAATAAGGAAGGGAGGTCTTTCTCATGAACCGCCTTAAAGAAAAGTATGTAAAAGAAATTACACCTGCATTAGTTTCTAAGTTTGAATACACTTCAGTAATGCAAGTGCCAAAAATCGAAAAAATCGTGATCAACATGGGTGTTGGTGACGCCGTTCAAAACGCTAAAGCAATCGATACTGCTGTTGAAGAATTAACGTTTATCGCTGGTCAAAAACCTGTCGTTACTCGTGCGAAGAAGTCTATTGCTGGATTCCGTCTACGTGAAGGAATGCCAATCGGTGCGAAAGTAACACTTCGCGGAGAGCGCATGTATGATTTCCTTGATAAACTTATTTCTGTGTCTTTACCACGTGTACGTGACTTCCGCGGGATTTCTAAGAAATCTTTCGACGGTCGTGGAAACTACACGCTTGGTATTAAAGAACAGTTAATCTTCCCAGAAATTGATTACGATAAAGTAACAAAGGTCCGCGGTATGGATATCGTTATCGTTACTACTGCCAATACGGACGAAGAAGCACGTGAGTTATTAACTCAAGTAGGTATGCCGTTCCAGAAATAATCAATGAAAGGGAGGCGAAATCGTGGCTAAAAAGTCTATGATTGCGAAACAACAACGCAAACAAAAGTTTAAAGTTCAAGAGTATACGCGCTGCGAACGTTGTGGACGTCCACATTCAGTTATTCGTAAGTTTAAACTTTGCCGTATTTGTTTCCGCGAACTTGCATATAAAGGACAAATTCCTGGCGTTAAAAAAGCCAGCTGGTAATCCCCATAAATGGGAAGGAGGTTATTAAATAATGGTTATGACAGATCCGATTGCAGATTTGCTGACTCGTATTCGCAATGCGAACATGGTACGTCATGAGAAGCTAGAAGTACCGGCTTCAAAAATCAAAAGAGAAATTGCTGAAATCTTAAAGCGTGAAGGTTTTATCCGTGACGTTGAGTACGTCGAAGACAGCAAACAAGGAATTATCCGTTTGTTCCTTAAATACGGCCAAAACAACGAACGTGTTATCACTGGTCTTAAAAGAATCAGTAAACCTGGTTTACGCGTATATGCGAAATCAAATGAAGTACCACGTGTACTTAACGGACTTGGAATCGCAATTATTTCTACATCACAAGGTGTTTTATCGGACAAAGAAGCCCGTGCTAAACAAGCTGGTGGAGAAGTACTTGCTTACGTATGGTAAAAAAAGTTTAAGATGAATGGAGGTGCTTGGTATGTCTCGTATAGGTAAAAAACTAATCGAGATCCCTTCAGGAGTAACTGTGACAAACAACGATAACACAGTGACAGTAAAGGGACCAAAAGGTGAACTAACTCGTGCATTTCACCCTGATATGGAAATTAAAATTGAGGACAACGTCTTAACTGTAAGCCGTCCGTCTGAAAATAAAGAACACCGTGCATTACATGGTACAACACGTAGCTTGATTGCAAACATGGTTGAAGGTGTATCTAAAGGTTTCGAAAGAGGTTTAGAACTTATCGGTGTCGGTTACCGTGCAGCTAAATCTGGAAACAAACTTGTTCTTAACGTTGGATACTCTCATCCAGTTGAAATCGTTCCTGAGGCTGGAGTTGAAGTAGAAGTTCCATCTCAAACGAAAGTAATCGTTAAAGGTATCGATAAAGAGCGTGTAGGAGCTCTAGCTTCTAACATCCGCGCTGTCCGTGCTCCAGAGCCTTACAAAGGTAAAGGAATTCGTTACGAAGGTGAATTCGTTCGCCGTAAAGAAGGAAAAACTGGTAAGTAAGATCGCTTAAAGTGAAGAAAGGAGTGACTCGGATGATTACGAAAACTAGCAAAAACGCTACTCGTCTTAAAAGACATGCTCGTGTTCGTGCGAAACTTTCAGGTACTGCTGAAAGACCTCGCCTTAACGTTTTCCGTTCTAACAAGAATATCTACGCTCAAGTAATTGATGATGTTAACGGTGTAACACTTGTAAGTGCTTCTACTCTTGATAAAGAGTTAAAGATCGAGAATAGTTCTGACACTGCAGCTGCTACGAAAGTTGGCGAACTTGTTGCAAAACGTGCTGTTGAAAAAGGAATCTCTAACGTGGTATTTGACCGCGGAGGATACCTATATCATGGACGTGTAAAAGCTCTAGCTGAAGCTGCTCGTGAGGCTGGACTTAAATTTTAATAAAAGAAGGAGGGACACATCCGAATGAGTCGTATTGACCCAAGCAAATTAGAGTTAGAAGAACGCTTAGTTACGGTTAACCGCGTAGCGAAAGTTGTTAAAGGTGGACGTCGTTTCCGTTTTGCAGCTTTAGTTGTTGTCGGTGACAAAAACGGTCATGTAGGTTTCGGTACTGGTAAAGCACAAGAAGTACCAGAAGCGATCCGCAAAGCTGTTGAAGATGCGAAAAAGAATTTAATTGAAGTACCAATGGTTGGAACTACAATTCCACATGAAATCATCGGTCGATTCGGTGCAGGAAACGTTCTATTGAAGCCTGCTTCAGAAGGTACAGGAGTTATCGCTGGAGGCCCAGTGCGTGCGGTACTTGAGCTTGCTGGTCTAGCTGATATCCTTTCTAAATCTCTAGGTTCTAATACACCGATCAACATGATCCGCGCAACACTTCAAGGTTTAAGTGAGCTTAAACGTGCTGAAGATGTAGCGAAGCTTCGTGGAAAATCTGTAGAAGACCTGTTAGGATAAGGAGGGAACAATAATGGCAAATAAATTAGAAATTACCCTCAAACGCAGTGTAATCGGTCGCCCTGAAGATCAGCGTGTCACTGTTCGTACTCTTGGTCTTAAGAAAACAAACCAAACAGTCGTACATGAAGACAATGCAGCGATCCGCGGCATGATTAACAAGGTGTCTCATTTAGTTTCTGTTAAAGAACAATAAAACATTTTTAATCGATAAGGAGGTGCCCAAATGAAACTTCATGAATTGAAGCCTTCAGAAGGTTCACGTAAAGTACGCAACCGTGTTGGTCGTGGTATTGGATCAGGTAACGGTAAAACTTCTGGTAAAGGTCATAAAGGTCAAAACGCTCGTTCTGGCGGCGGTGTACGCCCTGGTTTCGAAGGTGGTCAGATGCCTTTATTCCAACGCCTTCCAAAACGTGGTTTTACAAACATCAACCGTAAAGATTACGCGGTAATCAACTTAGACAGATTAAACAGTTTTGACGAAGGAACGGAAGTAACTCCTGAACTTCTTCTAGAGACTGGTGCAATAAGCAAGTTAAAAGCAGGAGTAAAAATTCTTGGCAACGGTAAATTAGAAAAAAAATTAACTGTAAAAGCCAATAAATTCTCTGCTTCTGCGAAAGAAGCGATTGAAGCTGCTGGCGGTACAGCCGAGGTGATCTAACTTGTTTAAGACAATCTCCAATTTTATGCGCGTGAAAGATATACGGAATAAGATTATATTCACACTTTTAATGTTAGTCGTCTTTCGTATAGGTGCTTTCATCCCTGTGCCTAATGTGAACGCCGAAGTTCTCCAGGCACAGGATCAAATGAGTGTTTTCGGAATCCTCAACACGTTTGGGGGCGGGGCACTTTTCCAATTCTCCATTCTTGCAATGGGGATTATGCCGTATATCACTGCTTCGATCATCATTCAGCTCTTGCAGATGGATGTTGTTCCGAAGTTTACTGAGTGGTCAAAGCAAGGAGAGGTTGGCCGCCGAAAATTAGCACAATTCACAAGGTATTTTACAATTGTTCTAGGATTTATCCAGGCGCTGGGAATGTCATATGGATTCAACAATATGGCAGGAGGCATGCTGATTGAAAACCCTGGTGTTTCAACGTATCTCTTAATTGCGGTCGTACTCACTGCGGGAACAGCATTTTTAATGTGGCTGGGTGAGCAGATTACTGCTCACGGTGTTGGTAATGGTATTTCGATTATTATCTTTGCCGGTATCATCGCTGGTATCCCTCAAACATTAAAACAAGTGTACGCTCAACAATTTGTAGGTGGAGATGGACAGCTGTTCATGCAAATCCTTAAAATTGCCCTTATTGTCATTGCCATTCTTGTCATTGTTATCGGTGTTATTTACATTCAAATGGCAGTGAGAAAGATTGCAATTCAATATTCAAAAGGAACTGGCCGTGCACAAATGTCTGCTAGTCAAGCAACGCACCTTCCATTGAAAGTGAATCCAGCAGGGGTGATTCCAGTCATCTTTGCCGTTTCTTTCATTATTACTCCGCAGACGATCGCATCGTTCTTCGGAACCAATAATGTGACAACTTGGATAACCAACAACTTTGACTATACTAAGCCAATCGGTATGACGATTTATGTAGCACTGATTGTTGCTTTCACATATTTTTATGCCTTTGTCCAAGTCAATCCTGAACAAATGGCTGAAAATCTGCAAAAGCAGGGTGGCTATATCCCGGGAGTTCGTCCAGGGAAAATGACTCAAGATAGAATTACGAGCATTTTGTACCGACTCACGTTTGTGGGCGCCATTTTCTTAGCCGTGATTTCAATACTTCCTATCTTTTTCATTCAATTCGCTGGATTACCTTCCGCTGCACAAATTGGCGGCACAAGTCTTCTCATTGTTGTAGGTGTTGCACTTGAAACAATGAAGCAGCTTGAAAGCCAATTAGTGAAACGAAATTACCGTGGATTTATGAAATAAAACAGAGGGCTGGGCAGCTGCCCAACCTCTCTAAGTAAGGAAGGGGAAATCCGAAATGAACTTAGTCTTAATGGGGCTTCCGGGTGCTGGTAAAGGCACTCAGGCAGAACGAATTGTTGATGATTATGGGATCCCTCATATCTCAACAGGAGATATGTTCCGCGCTGCTATGAAAGAGGAGACACAACTTGGGCTCGAAGCAAAATCCTTTATCGATAAAGGAGAGCTTGTTCCTGATGAGGTCACAATCGGTATTGTTAGAGAAAGACTTGGCAAAAATGATTGTGAACAAGGTTTTCTTCTGGACGGATTTCCGCGAACAGTCGCTCAGGCTGAAGCTTTAGAAGAAATTCTAAAGGACCTTGGCAGAACGATTGATTATGTCATTAATATTAAAGTCGATAAAGATGCTTTGATGGAGCGTCTGACTGGCCGAAGAATTTGCAAAAATTGCGGAGCAACATATCATTTAGTATTCAATCCACCTGCGAAAGAAAATGTTTGCGACAAGTGCGGAGGCGAGCTTTATCAACGTGCAGATGATAATGCAGAAACCGTTTCGACTAGACTTGAAGTAAACGTAAAGCAGACTGAACCTTTACTGAACTTCTATTCAGAAAAAGGATATCTTGCAAACATTGATGGTGCGAAGCACATTAACGATGTATATGCAGATATCAAGGACCTGCTTGGGGGATTAAATAAATGATTATCTGTAAAACTCCTCGCGAGCTTGAGATTATGAGAGAAGCTGGACGTATTGTCGCACTGACTCATGAAGAGCTGAAGAAACACATAAAACCAGGTATTTCGACAAAAGAATTGGATCAAATTGCCGAACGTTTTATTACAAAGCAGGGTGCAATCCCATCTTTTAAAGGGTATAATGGTTTTCGCGGGAGCATTTGCGTTTCGGTGAATGAAGAACTCGTTCACGGTATTCCTGGTAAACGGGTTTTACGTGATGGTGACATCATTAGTATCGATATTGGCGCAAAGTTAAATGGCTATCATGGTGACTCTGCTTGGACTTATCCAGTTGGGGTAATCAGTGATGAAGACCGCAAACTACTGGAAGTCACAGAGGAATCTCTATATAAAGGCTTACAGGAAGCAAAGCCAGGCGAACGTCTGTCGAACATTTCCCATGCCATACAAACGTATGTTGAAAATGAGAATTTTTCAGTTGTTAGAGAATATGTTGGACATGGGGTCGGACAGGATCTTCATGAGGACCCTCAAATTCCTCATTATGGTCCGCCCAACAAAGGCCCGCGGCTAAAACCTGGAATGGTGTTGGCCATCGAACCGATGGTGAACGCAGGCAGCCGATATGTGAAAACATTGGCTGATAACTGGACGGTTGTAACGGTTGATGGGAAAAAGTGTGCTCACTTTGAGCATACGATTGCGATTACAGATACAGGTTTTGATATACTGACTAAGATTTAGGTCTTCACTGAAGCCTTTCAGGCCCAAATCGGGCAGGTTGTCTGTATAGTCCAAAGAAAGAACAAGATCAGTATACAGGTGTCATCGGCATATTCGTTGACTGCCATGTACTAATCGCAGACGGAGAAAAGCGTAAATTTCATTCTCCTAAGAAAAAATATCAATCATATAACCTTTTATGATTGCGTATCTCCGGAAGTTCAGAACAGTATATTCAAAACAGGTCGGGTGATAGATGAACAATTGAGAGATTCTCATTTGGACATTTGTCAGAGAGCAAGTTACTGATTTGAAGAAGGGAGAACACTTGAATGGCGAAAGACGATGTAATTGAAGTGGAAGGTACTGTAGCAGAAACTTTGCCAAACGCAATGTTCAAAGTTGAACTAGAGAATGGTCATACAGTTTTGGCTCATGTATCAGGAAAAATCCGTATGCACTTCATTCGCATTTTACCTGGAGACAAAGTTACGGTAGAATTATCTCCATATGACTTAACTCGTGGTAGAATTACGTACCGTTACAAATAAAGCAACTCCGGAAGAAGGAGGTTGGAAACACATGAAAGTGAGACCATCTGTTAAACCTATCTGTGAAAAATGTAAAGTGATTCGCAGAAAAGGAAAAGTAATGGTGATCTGTGAAAACCCAAAACATAAACAAAAACAAGGCTAATAACAAGGAGGTGCCCAAATCATGGCTCGTATTGCTGGTGTAGATATTCCACGTGATAAGCGTGTTGTCATTTCTTTAACATATGTTTTTGGAATTGGTCGTACGACTGCGCAACAAGTCCTTAAAGAAGCAGGTGTTTCTGAAGACACTCGCGTTCGCGATCTAACTGAAGACGAACTTGGTAAAATCCGTGATATCATTGACAAACTTAAAGTAGAAGGTGACCTTCGTCGTGAAGTTTCACTTAACATTAAGCGTCTAATTGAAATCGGAAGCTACCGCGGAATCCGTCATCGTAGAGGACTTCCTGTTCGTGGACAAAACACAAAAAACAACGCGCGTACTCGTAAAGGTCCGCGTCGTACTGTAGCTAACAAGAAAAAATAAGTAAAGGAGGTAGTTAAAGAATGGCTGCTGCTCGTAAACAAAATACGCGTAAACGTCGCGTGAAAAAGAATATTGAAGCTGGAATCGCTCATATCCGTTCCACTTTCAACAACACGATTGTAACGATTACTGATGTTCATGGAAACGCAATTTCTTGGTCAAGTGCTGGTGCATTAGGATTCAGAGGTTCTCGTAAATCTACTCCTTTCGCTGCACAAATGGCTGCTGAAACTGCTGCTAAAGGTTCTATCGAACACGGTCTTAAAACACTTGAAGTAACTGTTAAAGGTCCTGGTTCTGGTCGTGAAGCTGCAATTCGTGCACTTCAAGCTGCAGGTCTTGAAGTTACTGCAATTAGAGACGTAACTCCAGTTCCTCATAACGGATGCCGTCCACCAAAACGTCGCCGCGTGTAATTTGTTTGTATAGATTTTGTGTCCCTGTCAATAATGGGTTATGATACAGTTATTTATGAGACGAATACACGACTCGTTGCCTGAGCACATACGGGACTAAACAATGAGGAATTTCGGATGGAATCTCATATGATTCTATTCGAGGTTTCGACGTTTTGAAGGAGGGTTTTATTAGATGATCGAAATTGAAAAACCAAAAATCGAAACGGTTGAAATCAGCGACGATGCCAAGTATGGCAAGTTTGTCGTAGAGCCACTTGAGCGTGGATATGGTACCACTTTAGGGAACTCCCTTCGTCGTATCCTTTTATCCTCACTTCCTGGTGCAGCTGTAACATCGATCCAGATAGATGGTGTCTTACACGAATTCTCAACGATCGAAGGCGTGGTTGAAGATGTTACAACGATTATCTTAAACATTAAAAAGCTTGCACTCAAAATCTACTCTGAAGAAGAGAAGACGCTTGAAATTGATGTACAAGATGAAGGTACTGTAACAGCTGCTGATATTACACACGACAGCGATATTGAAATCTTAAATCCAGATCTTCACATCGCAACTCTTGGCAAGAATGCGAGCTTCCGTGTTCGCTTAACTGCACAAAGAGGTCGCGGGTATAATCCTGCTGATGCAAACAAAAGAGACGATCAGCCAATCGGTGTGATTCCGATCGACTCAATCTATACACCTGTATCTCGTGTGACTTATCAAGTGGAGAACACCCGTGTTGGGCAAATCACAAACTATGATAAATTAACACTAGATGTATGGACTGATGGAAGCACAGGACCGAAAGAAGCGATCGCTCTAGGTTCTAAGATTTTAACTGAACACCTGAATATTTTCGTTGGGTTAACTGACGAAGCTCAGCATGCTGAAATCATGGTTGAGAAAGAAGAAGACCAAAAAGAAAAAGTGCTTGAAATGACAATTGAAGAGCTTGATCTTTCTGTTCGTTCTTACAACTGTTTGAAGCGTGCGGGTATTAACACTGTTCAAGAGCTTGCTAACAAGACAGAAGAGGATATGATGAAAGTTCGTAACCTTGGACGTAAATCTCTTGAAGAAGTGAAAGCGAAACTAGAAGAACTTGGACTGGGTCTTCGTAAAGACGATTGACTAGTTTCATTGTGAACTAGGATTTTCGTGTGTTTTTTATTCATACAGCATCTCTAATTAAGGAGGGGACATCACATGGCATACAGAAAGCTAGGACGCACTAGTGCACAACGTAAAGCAATGCTTCGTGACCTAACGACTGATTTGATCATCAACGAACGCATCGAAACAACTGAAACACGTGCGAAAGAACTTCGCTCTGTAGTTGAAAAAATGATCACTCTTGGCAAACGCGGAGATCTTCATGCTCGCCGTCAAGCTGCAGCTTACATTCGTAATGAAGTAGCTAACGCTGAAACAAACCAAGATGCACTTCAAAAATTATTCGCTGACGTTGCAACTCGCTACGAAGATCGCCAAGGTGGATACACTCGTATCATGAAGCTTGGACCTCGTCGCGGCGATGGCGCACCAATGGCTGTCATTGAATTAGTTTAATCACATATCGTGTATCTAAGAAAGGGCGGGACAGTTCATAACTGGATCTATGCCCTTTTTTAGGTACTACGGCTTTTTTAGGAATAAGCAAAGAAGAGGTTGAGCTGAGAGGAGGTCCGGTAGAGATGGGGAAGACATTAATTGACGTAAAGGACATTGTATTTCGTTATCACAAGGATGCGGACAAGCCCGCTTTAGATCAAGTGTCACTGCATGTGAATCAAAATGAATGGCTCGCCATTGTTGGTCATAACGGTTCAGGTAAATCCACACTTGCCCGTGTGCTGAATGGGCTCATTTTACCGGATGCTGGTACGGTCAAGGTTGGAGAGATTGAGCTCAAAGAAGAAAGTGTTTGGGATATTCGCAAAAAGGTCGGAATGGTCTTTCAAAACCCAGATAACCAATTTGTGGGCTCAACAGTTCGTGATGATGTGGCTTTTGGTTTAGAAAATAACGGGGTTGAGCGGGAATTGATGATAGAACGTGTAGATTGGGCTGTCAAACAGGTCAATATGCAGGAGTTTCTTGATCAAGAGCCGCACCATCTATCAGGCGGGCAGAAGCAGAGAGTCGCTATTGCAGGTGTGCTTGCCGCAAGCCCTGACATCATGATCTTGGATGAAGCAACATCAATGCTTGATCCGATTGGCCGTGAAGAAGTGTTAGAGACTGTTAGACTTCTGAAGGAACAAGGTACAGTCACAGTCATTTCCATCACACATGATTTAGACGAGGCTGCCAAGGCAGACCGCGTCATAGTGATGAATGGCGGGAAGAAATTTGCCGAGGGAACGCCAGAGGAAGTATTTGAACTAGATGAACAGCTGGTTCAGATTGGACTTGATCTGCCATTCTCCTATCGATTGAGCAAGCAATTGAAGCAGCAAGGTGTGCCGCTTGCAAATGCCCATTTGACACAAGAAGGATTGGTGAAAGAGCTATGGACATTACGATCAAAGAATTAGAGCATCGTTATCAAATGAAAACGCCGTTTGAGCGTCTCGCTTTGTATGATGTCAATGCTTCCATCAAAGAGGGCAGCTATGTCGCTGTCATTGGTCATACGGGCTCTGGCAAGTCTACATTGCTGCAGCATTTAAATGGATTGCTCAAACCAACGAAGGGGAGCATTGCGCTTGGAGAGACCATTTTACAAGCCAATAAAAAGCAGAAGGATATGAAACCCCTCCGGAAAAAGGTAGGCATCGTGTTTCAGTTTCCTGAACATCAGCTCTTTGAGGAAACCATCCTCAAGGATATCTGCTTTGGTCCAATGAACTTCGGTGTCCCTCAAGAGAAGGCAGAAGCGAAGGCGAAGGAGATGCTGAAACTGGTGGGTCTTCCTGAATCCCTATTATCTCGATCTCCCTTTGAATTAAGCGGCGGTCAAATGAGGCGTGTGGCGATTGCAGGCGTTTTAGCGATGGAGCCAGAAGTGCTTGTGCTTGATGAGCCGACTGCTGGGCTGGATCCACGCGGACGGAAGGAAATCATGGACATGTTCTATGACCTTCATCAAAAGGCAAACCTCACCACGATCCTCGTCACACATAGTATGGAGGATGCCGCTCATTATGCGGATCAAATGATTGTGATGCATAAAGGGACAGTGAAGGCAACAGGCACACCGAGAGAGTTGTTTGCCAATCGTACAGACATGTCTTCGTTTGGTCTCGACCTCCCAGAAACGATTAAATTCCAGCAGACTGTAGAAGAAAAGCTTGGTATTACGTTTCCAAGGCCGCTTCTGACCATGGATGAGATGGCAGAAGCCTTAACAGCTCTTTATCAGGAGGACACGACATCATGATGGATAGTATGATTATCGGCAAATATGTGCCAGGCTCATCCTTTGTCCATCGTCTTGATCCAAGGACAAAGCTGTTATCAATTTTCTTTTTCGTCTTTATTGTCTTTTTTGCTAATAATTACATCACTTACGGGCTTTTAGGTGTCTTTACCATTCTTGTGGTGATGGTTTCTCAGGTGCCGCTATACTTTATTCTCAAGGGAATGAAGCCGATCCTATGGATTGTCCTGTTTACCTTTATTCTGCATATTTTCATGACAAAGGATGGCGCCTTGCTATTCCACTTTGGTTTTCTGAATATTTATGAAGAAGGTCTAAAGCAGGGGATCTTCATTTCACTCCGTTTTGTCTATCTCATTATGATGACGACACTTCTTACGTTAACCACAACGCCTATAGAAGTGACAGACGGGATGGAAAAACTGCTGCACCCATTCCGTAAAATCAAACTGCCTGTTCATGAACTTGCTCTCATGATGTCCATCTCTCTTCGGTTTATTCCGACTTTACTAGAAGAGACGGACAAAATCATGAAGGCACAAATGGCACGAGGCGTTGATTTTACAAGCGGACCTTTAAAGGATCGCCTGAAAGCTATTGTTCCTTTGCTTGTTCCGCTTTTCGTCAGTGCGTTTAAGCGTGCAGAGGAACTGGCGACCGCGATGGAAGCGAGAGGCTACCGCGGGGGAGAAGGACGGACGAAATACCGTCAGCTTGTCTGGGGCATGAAGGACACGTTCACGCTGCTTCTATTCATCCTGTTAACAGCACTCCTTGTGCTGCTTAGAAATTAGGTGATTCCTAGATGAAGGTCAAATGTACCGTATCCTACGATGGGACACATTTTAAAGGCTATCAGGTGCAGCCAGGGCAGCGAACCGTTCAGACAGAGATAGAGTCTGCCCTGGCAAGAATGCACAAACAGGATGAACTGATTCCGATTGTGGCTTCCGGCCGGACGGACAGCGGTGTTCATGCAAAGGGACAGGTCATCCATTTTGAGACCCCGCTCTCAATCCCGATGGAGAGATGGCCTTTTGCCCTCAACAGCCTGCTGCCGGATGATATCCGTGTTCTAAAGGCTGAGGAGGTCGATGATTCGTTTCATGCCAGATTTGGTGTTGTTTCGAAGGAGTACCGTTATAAGGTCTCAACAGAAACACACCAAAATGTGTTCACGAGACAGTATGCCTGCCACTATCCTTACCGGCTGGACATCGATAAAATGAGAGAAGCCGCAGAGCACCTGATTGGGACACATGACTTTACAAGCTTTTGTGCGGCCAATACAGAGGTTCAGGACAAGGTGAGGGTTATTTATGCCCTCGAGTGGAAAAGCGTCTCAGACGGGCTTGAAATGCGTGTGAGAGGGAATGGTTTTTTATACAACATGGTGCGGATTATCGCTGGAACGTTGCTTGAAATCGGTTCTGGTAAATTTCACCCTGATGACATAAAAGCCATGCTTGCCGCCCGAAATCGCGAAGCGGCAGGCAAGACTGCGCCTAGTCACGGACTGTATTTATGGGAAGTTTTCTATGACAACTAAACCAGGTGTAACATGTTCTTGACACAGGAAGCAGAAAGTTATAAGATATCATATGGTATGTATTTCAACCCCACAAATAAGCCCCGGAAGACTTATCTGTGTTTTGAAATAGAACGTAGCATTTGATTCAAGGAAAATTCATTGATTTATTTAGGAGGGAAACTCATGCGTACAACACCAATGGCGAACGCAAGCACAATTGAGCGCAAATGGCTAGTTGTTGATGCGGCAGGCAAGACTCTAGGTCGTCTTTCTACTGAAGTAGCATCACTTTTGCGCGGTAAGCACAAACCAACTTATACACCACACGTTGATACAGGTGATCATGTGATCATTATCAATGCTGAGAAAATCGAATTAACTGGTAAGAAATTGACGGACAAAATTTACTACCGTCACACGATGCACCCAGGTGGTTTGAAACAAAGAACTGCTCTTGAGATGCGTACAAACTACCCTGAAAAAATGTTGGAGCTTGCTATCAAAGGTATGCTTCCAAAGGGTCCACTAGGTCGTCAAATGTTCAAAAAATTAAATGTGTACCGTGGTTCTGAGCATCCACATCAAGCACAACAACCTGAAGTTTACGAACTTCGCGGTTAATTATAAGGGAGGTTAACAATTTGGCACAGGTTCAATATTACGGTACAGGTCGTCGTAAAAGTTCTGTAGCGCGCGTTCGCTTAGTTCCAGGTGAAGGCCGTATCGTCGTTAATAATCGTGAAATTACTGAATACATTCCATTCGCTGCTTTAATCGAAGACGTGAAACAGCCTTTGAACATCACAGAAACAGCTAACAGCTACGATGTTCTTGTAAATGTTCACGGTGGTGGATTCTCTGGTCAAGCTGGAGCAATTCGTCACGGTATCTCTCGTGCTCTTCTAGAAGTAGATCCTGAGTACCGTACACCACTTAAACGTGCTGGACTTCTTACTCGTGACTCTCGTATGAAAGAGCGTAAGAAATACGGTCTTAAAGGCGCTCGTCGCGCACCTCAGTTCTCAAAACGTTAATCAATTTTATATTGTATGGACGTTTTACAAAGGTTTGTTACAGACAAACCTTATAAAAAAAGCATCAGCATCCTGCTGGTGCTTTTTTATTTGTGTTTTTTTCTGTATGGAAACATATAAAATAGGATTATAACAAGGTTTCTGTTTAAAACACGAAGTCTATGGAGGGGGTGTCATATGAATCTAACAACAGAAAGGTGTATCATTCGCTCATTTGCTGAGGATGATTGGCAGGATGTCTATGCATATACTTCTGATCCGGAAGTGATGAAGTATATTCCGGAAGGTGTTTTTTCTAAAGAAAATGCGCAGGAATTTGTTAAAAATAATCGTCTTAAAACAGCCAAGAATTTTGCTGTTCTATTAAAAGAAGATCAGATATGTATCGGGCATATCGTGTTTCATCCTTACTTTGGTGAGCACACTTATGAGATTGGCTGGGTTTTCAATCCTGCCTATCAAAACAAGGGATATGCATCAGAAGCGGCTTATGCTGTCCTGCATCATGGTTTTCACACACTAAACTTACATCGGATCATCGCCACTTGTCAGCCTGAAAATGTGCCCTCGTGGAGAGTGATGGAGAAAATGGGGATGAGGAGAGAGGGGTATTTTAAAAAATGTATACCACAAGGAAATGAGTGGTGGGATGAGTTTTACTATGCCATCTTACAAGAGGAATGGTTCGTAAAGAAGAATTGGTAAGTTTTAATGATATAAAGTGATTCATCATCCCGAATATTCTCTGGCTTTTTTAATCGATATAGTCAGTTCAAATAAGCGGAAGAGGGGGGCGGGCATGAGGATTTTTGATTTTATGTACATTTTCATTTCATTGATTGTGATTTTCCTATTCAAGAAAACCAAAGGTATACACCGCCAAGTTATGTGGTGAATGATTATAGGAGATAGACAGCTGTTTGGGGATTGTAGGTGGAGTAATTGTGTCAGGTTTATTTCAGGGCTTTGATCAAGGCTATTTGTTGAAAAGCACTAGATGAAATGGGAACGGCTTTTTGCGGTGTAACCCATTACCTTTTACAGCAACTGATGATGAGATTGTTCATTTGGATCAACAAGAGGTAAAGGTTTTACGATTTAATGTGAAGCGGGGCGGTTCGGAGGGAGGACATTTCAAAGCTCGATTATTTTGCGAGAAGGGTGAATGAGCTGGCTGGCATAGTGAACTCTACATAGACTTAAGCATCTCCCTGACATCTCATCTACGCTTGAACAGCTGCCGGCCTTTTCAATTTAATCATTAAGGCTTATCGGAAGAAGAATTGCTGCATTTGCTCAAGCTCGTTGAAAAAGGTGTTCGTTTGAAAGCAACGGGCTTTGGACGTGTTGATTTAAACATCGAACATACATTGACATCCATTTATCAAACGAATCCTGATGCAGTGATGTTTAGATAGACATTCCATCTACATGGGCGCAACTTCCATTTAATACGGTGATATTCAATTAATTCAACATCTTTTTGATGTTTTAAAATATAAGATTCTTAACGAATTGATGCGAATCAAGGATAATTAGTTAATTGTATTTGATTTTATATTTTTAATAATCTTATTATGAACTATTAAAATTAAAAACACTTTAAGAGAAAGAGTTCTTCGCTTAAAGTGCTTTTTTGTTTCAGGAATCACAGGTACTTAAAAAGTATTTTAATTTATTTATCCTTTGTTGAGTTTAAATCTTGATACAGGTCTTTTCGTGCTTTGTTTGAGTTAACTAAATTATCCACTAAATCTTTTTTCCAAAGTGTTTCACTCTCTTTATATTCTATATATGAGTGTGGTAATTTTTTTTCAAGTTGCTTTCTCTTAAAAGCCACTTTATTTTCTCTGGGTCCTTCTAATTCAAATTGTACCTCATCTAAGTTCTCAATTAAGATAAAGGCAGCTAAAGCATTGTATAGAAAGTTCTTTTTGATAGTATCATTATTGAGCCAATAGTCAGTGAATTGTTCCTCGCTTATTGATGAGTTTTCTTTTAAGCCATATACAACTTTTAGCTTGTTTCCATCTACTATTTCAAATTCTTTATACATGTCTCCACCTGGAAGTATAGAGATTATAGAGCCAACAGATGAGTTGTTTCCAAGCTGTGTTTCTTTATGTTCTAGTAGCTGCTGTAAATTATCTTTTTTTTCTTGGTTATCGTTAGCGTCTTTATTACTGCACCCGGTGCTTAAAATAACAATAAACATTAACATCAATATCAAATATTTTTTCATTATATAATGCTCCTTCAATTATAATCAATTAATTAATAAATCTATATCAGATGAGGTGTTCTCCTTAATAACCCTCTTGATAGTGCCATTTTGTATTTTAAAGACTCCTTTATCAGAGAAAATATATTTTTTGTTCATAAAACCATTGATATTACCAACATCTAATTTTAACACTTCAGCATTTGGTTTACTAAAGCTATTGGTATTATAAATTTCTAGGTAAGAAGTGTTAGAAGTTCCCGAAATGATATAGAGTTTATTATTATCAAATTGCATGAATTTAGGTGGATAAGTAGTATCTATTTTTTTTTCAAGTTTATTTTTTATAAAGTTATATGTCATTATAAGTTTAACCGGTTTTTTTTCTTTTTGAGATTTTATATTTATGTCCATTAATTCTTCCTGTAGAAGCAACCACAATTCACCATTTTTTAAGAAGGCATTTAAATCATAAGCTTTATCAAAAACTTGAGTCATTTGAAGCTTTTGAGTTTTTGTATTTAGGGAGTATAAAATGGTGTTGTTATTTATTGTTAATATATATATATTGTTAGAAGTTTCATCAAAAAGCATTCTCTCCGGTAAACCTTTCAGACTCCAAGATTCAATAGGTTTTTCTATATTATCAATATTATATTTATTTAGTGTTACTTTATTGGCCTGATTTGGAGGATATGCCAGTACATAAAGATAATTATTTATAATCATGGCTTCATGTATTGGTTCTTTTATTAATCCAATCTTTTTTATTTCATCCTGATCTTGAACAAAGATCTGGTATCCATACGGCTCTAATTGTTGAGTTACTACAACTGATTTTTTTTGCTTTTCATTATAAGTTGTTGAAGAATATAAATCTTTCTCTTTTTGAATTTTAAATTTTTTTATAATTTCCTCTTTATTAAAATTAAATACATTAATCATAGGAACACCTTTGTCTTCTGATAAATAACTAATTGATTCTCCACTATTGTTTTGAAGCTGGGTGTTTTGAGGAATAAATAACATAACTACATAGATAATTGAAATTATTGCGATCAAGATAGCAATAATCTTTAAAATTCTTTTCATGAATCATTACCTCTAATAATTTCTGTAATATGAATTGAAGATGCTTTAAGAATAGGTCTAAAACTTGAAATAAAACTAACTAATACAATTAAAATAAAACTAATGAAAATCTGTATCCATGTCATATTAACTGAAAAATCAAAGTTAACTCCAATAGATTTTTCTAAGTAAGAGTTTAATAACTCAATGATAATAAAACTTGAAATAATAGAAATAACAAAAGATATTAAAGATATAAATAAAACCTCTATAGAGAATAGCTTGATAAGGTGAGACTTTTCATAACCAAAAGTTCTCATAACTCCAATTTCTTTATAACGATTTCTTAAAGATTGGCCAATAACTGATGCAATACTGACCCCTGAGAAGACCAATAGTACAACTAAGATAATACCTCCAATAGCAATAATTATTTTAGCTACTAGTGGAATAGACTGAGAGGCTTTTAATGAATAGCCTGTGTCATAACCTAATTTCTCAATATCATTAGCAACTTGAGTTAAATTTTCCACATCATTTACAATAACAGTTCCAAACTCATAGGTTAAATTTTTTCTGTAATCTTTTAAGGGAAGACCAAGAAAATCAGCATTAAATTTTTCTACAAAATCAATACTACCTAATGATACATCATCTGGATAGTTATCTAAATAGAACTGATCAAACTTTGATTGAATCGTAGTGTTTTTTGTTTTCCGAATACCTTCCCCTTCTTTAACCTTAACCGTGTAACTAATTTTTATTTGGTCATTTGAGGCTAACTCGTCTGCTAAAGAGGAATTAATTACGATTTGATTATTGTTTATCATTTTATCTTTATTGGATGTAAAGTACTCTAATCCTTTATCATTAACCCCAACGAGATTTGTCGTGGTCTTACTGTTTTTATATTCTACTCCTACAAAAGCTTCTATCTTAGGGAATGCTGTTACAACATTATCTATTTCATTTAATTTCTTAAAAGAACCAGAAGTTAACTCATTTTCTGAGTTTGATGATATTTCTATAAGTTTGAGGCTTTGATTTTCAATAACAGTAGTATTTACACTAGCAGTAATGCTTGAAAATAATGATAATATGATATTTAATATAATGATGCTAAGAGTAATGATTGTAATAGGCGCAATGCTTTTAAACCCATTTCTCAAAAAGTTGTTCCAACTAAGTTTTAAATAATCATTTAATCTCATTTTAAACTGTATCCTCCTGAAGTATTCCAGATCGCATTGTGTAGAAATGATCGCTATATTTCGTGAAAATTGGGTTGTGAGTAACTATAACAATTCCAACTCCAGATGAAGATAACTTTTTAAAAAGTTCTATAATTTTAATTTCATTAGCTTCATCGACATTACCAGTAGGCTCGTCAGCCAGAATTAATTTGGGATTGTTTATCAATGATCTTGCTATCGCAACTCTCTGTTTTTCGCCCCCAGATAATGATCTAGGAAAGTGAGTAATTCTGTGTGATAGACCCACTAGATTTAATAATTCTTTTGCACGTTCTTCCCTTTCCTTTTTACTTATATTTTTATGAATCAATAAGGGAAGGGTTACGTTATTTAATACGTCTAAATTAGGTAATAAATTGAATTCCTGATAAATAAAACCTATAAACTCTGATCTTAATTTAGCTCTACTTCTTTCATTCAGTTCAGTCGTGAATAGTTGATTTAAACAAATAGACCCTTCTGATGGGCTATCAAGAAGCCCCATTAAATTTAATAATGTACTTTTACCTGAACCGGAAGGTCCCATTATTACACTGAAATCACCTTCCTTAACTTCAATATTTACTTTTTTGAGAATTGAAAGGTGCTGGTTTTTCAATATAAAAGTTTTCTCAACATCTTTTAATTTTAGTATTGTATTACTCATTTTTTTCCCCCATTACCATTTTGTTAACGCTCGTGATTAAATATGTAGAGTACATATCAGGGAAATTTTGCTTTTCATTTAAGGTGTACCCTGTGTTCTTATATAGTACTGTTATTTGATCGGCGATTTCATTCTTATCGTATTGAATATCCAATTTTTCCATTAGTGATACTTTATAGTAAATTAAATAGGCTGCAATATCAAGACTGGTATTTATAGAGACATTACGTATGTCAGATTCAAGTTTTTTCAATTCGGTAGAATATAAATTAGTTCTAGCTAACGTATCTAAAAAGATTAGTGAAGTTATTTTGTTCTCTTCGTTAAAGTAATTTCCAGGATACTTTGTTATTTTGTTAATTTTGTCTTCTGTATTCACTGGCAGAAAGTCTTTATTGAAGTCCTTTTCCAAAATTAGAAGAGATCGAGTATAAAAACTCCAATTCATTACATTTTGTACATTAATAGGTTCTCTTGTTTTTTTTATTAAGTATTTTTTTAATTGCATACTTAATTGATTATCTGGGTGTTGTGCTCCAGTTAGATCTAAAAGTGCTAGGTAACTATAAATTTCTAATGCGTCTAATTTTAATAAGTCGTCTAAAGTCACCTTGGCGATATGTTTTCTAATGATGGTATTTATTTTCTTTGTTTGATCATTAGAAAATTGAGAAAGATCTTTACCAATTAAGATTGGAGTAAATGCATTGTTAAATGGTGTAATTGTTGGAAACATACCGTTATTATATTCAAAAGTTGAGTATTTGTTTAAGAAAGCATCTTTCTCTTTTGAATTGATAGTCACATTTAAATTCCTCAAAATATTCAGTTTAAAATATTCACTTTGCATGTCAGAAACTTCAATAGATAGGTATTTAATTTTATTAGATATTGATTTTAATAACTGTTTATCTGCTTTTAACATATTACTTTTATGGATATTCACATAACTGTTAATCTCTAATAAGTCATCAAAGTCTAAAGTTTTTTTAGTTATTCGTTTTCTAATTATTTCATTATTCAAATTAAATTTTTTATCAATCCCTAAAAATCCATATATGCCAAGGAGTGTTTCTAGAGTAACAAAATCCTTTGGTTTAATGTTATCAACCCACATATTTATTTTATGCTTATTCACTTTTTCGATTAAATTTAGATTCGATAGTAATGCTAGCATCATATAAGTGTGTTGCAATTTTACATCCTGATAATCTGGATTATTTTTAAATTCTTTAAATTCTTCAGATAAAAAAAACCCGTTTTTATAAAAGGATTCTTTAAGAAGATATTGTGTATGTTTTTTTAATAAAGGAATTGCGTCTGTTTTACAATTTTGTATTGATTGATATGCTCTATAGACTCGTTCAATTCCAGTAAATATCATATTATCAGTTATATCTCTTGCAAAGGATTCTTCCTCCAGTTTCTTTGTTATTGTCTTACAGTAATTGTTGTCGGTTGGTTGATTCAAAAGTAAAGCAGACTGGTGGAAATAATAGGAGGTATATTCATCTTCTGTACCATTAATTGCATTTACAAGAGTAAATAATGAATCATCTTTCCAACTATATTGTATATTTTGAATACTTTGTTGTTGTTGCTGTTTCAGTTCCAAGGAGAGTTCATTGGACAATTTAGTCGTATGTTCGATTCCCTTGTTATAAAAAAGTAAAAAATAAATTGAGAGCAGCAATATGAAGATTATTAATATTGAGATTATTTTTTGAGAAGTTTTCATTTATCATCTATCCCCGATAAAGTTTTTTACAGTCTAAAAAGTGAATACAAATGTATTCACTTTTTTTGTGGTTACACATATATAATTTTAGTAAAGGCGGAATATAGAAGCTGTTGTAGAACGTTTTACACCACGAGCTAAGAAACTTGCAGTATTATTTAGGCTTCCTGTTAATGGTGCTCCAGAAATCTTATAAGAACCAGCAATGTCTGAAATCCATGCATTTTTATTAGTCCATGTCCCTGAAAGAGAGTTGCCACTAGTTGAACCGGCGCTAGCACCTTTTAAAGATACACCAATACCGTTTGCTTCAATATTGTAAGAAGTCTTGACCCAATTTGCTTTTGGAGGGTTATTGCCTAGGAATTTTGCGCTTACTTTAAAGCTTTGTTTTTGTAAAAAGTTTGTGTTACTCATCCAAGCATTAGATTGAATCGAGTTACCTTTTAATTGAGGGATAGATTCTTTTGAAGAATCAGAATAAGCATTTACTGTGCCCTCTAGATTTAATGATAATATTCCAATGATTAGAAATGCAGATAATTTGACGAAAAATTTACTTTTCATTATTTTCCTCCTATGTTTTTTTTTGCAACCACATACCAAATTATATTTTTTTTAGGAAAATTGTCAATTGATTTAAAGTAAATTTAAGGTTTTTACCTATGATTTTTTATTATTTGGTTTAGTTACATTTCGAAAAAGGGGATTTTATCCTAAGTATCTGATATGTAACATATTTATTTAGTAAATTATAGTGTGTAATTTTGTGAGATATGTTATAGATAAATGCTAATATAATCTTGTTTTAAATTCATAAGGATAATTTTGGTGCTTTACTGAACTGCATGTTTTGTTCAAACCAACGAACAATACAAAGAAAAAAGGAGTTCAGTCCATGGCAGAAGTGCTTTCATTTTATCAACTAAAAACAAAACGAGATGTCACGCTTGAAAAGAAGCTTTTGCGTACATTGTCTCTTCAACAAGTAACGGCCGCTTCTGAGAAATTCACAAAGAAGCTGTTTCCATTTGCAGATGATCCAGCTGGGATTATGAGTGATGGCTGTATCGATTTCGCCATTGAAGCTTTTTTAGCTGGCGGGAGATACGGTGAGTCGAGTAAATACGGGGAATCGTTCGACGATATCAAAAAACGGTCCTCTCAGGAGGAAGCCGAGCTGATTGAAGAGCTCGCAGGTTGCTTGCAATCGTGGGGGAATATGTTCCGTATGGAGCGCAAGATGTCATGTTTATATCCATTTGCGAAGGATTTTTTAAGCATGTGGTGGCAGGAAGGCTTTCGTGAATCAGAAAAAAGACACAAGCTTCGGCTGCACTAAGCATATTTCCAGCCCTTGTCCCATATCTATAAAATAATGGTGTATGGGAGGGACAGGGATGAAAAGAAAGCTGAAGTGGACAGGGTTTTTAATCGGGTTTATTGTCCTCTTATTCTTATTCAGGTTTCAATTTCTAAATGATGATTCTTGGAAATCGTGGAATTTGCCTCTAAGCGGGAAGATCATCTATTTAGATCCGGGTCACGGCGGTCCAGATGGCGGGGCTGTAGGAGGAGAGCTGCTTGAGAAAGAGATTGCACTGGATGTATCCATGAAGATACGTGACTATTTGCAGGAGCAGGGAGCACTTGTTCTCATGACCCGAGAGGATGATTCTGATTTATCATCAAAGAATACAAAGGGTTATGCCCGGAAGAAAGCGGAGGATTTAAGGAACCGCGTTAAAGTTATCAATGAATCTGAAGCGGACCTCTATTTAAGCATTCATTTAAATGCGATACCATCGAACAAATGGAGTGGGGCTCAGACGTTTTTTTACGGAAAGTATGAAGAAAATGAAAAGGCAGCGAAGTTCATTCAAGATGAATTGCGCAGAAACCTTGAAAACACAGATCGAAAGGCGAAGCGGATTAATGGCATTTATTTAATGCAAAATGTTACAAAGCCAGGAGCTCTTGTGGAAATTGGATTTCTCTCCAACCCGAAAGAGGCTGGCCAGCTGGCAACACCTAAATATCAGGATCAAATTGCTGCCTCTATTTATAAAGGGATTTTAAGATATTTAACAGAGCAAAAAGAGCCGCCTGAATAAGGGGCTTTTTCCTTTTGATCGCAGGCAAACAGGACAGACATTGTAAGGATATGTATGATATACTTGGATTGTAAACGAATTCAATAAAGGGTGAGGTTCTGCTATGATCGGACAAGATGATGTGAGAAAACTAGTTGGGAAGATGGACGAACCTTTCCTTCATATACCGCTTGGTGAGCTGGATGCCATCAAGGAAATCAGCCTAAAGCCTGAGAAAGAGCATGTGAGCCTAAAGGTGGCTATTGCCAAAACAGGCACTGCTGAGCAGATGAAGCTGCAGCAAGACATCGTACAAGCCTTGAAATCAGCTGGCGCTAACACAGTAGGACTTCGTTTTGAGGAACTTCCTCAGGAAACACTTGAAAAGTTTATGCCATCACAAGATGAGGAAGAAACCCTGCTTAACTCTAAAAATCCGCCTGAGTTCTTAGCGATTGCGAGTGGAAAGGGCGGCGTTGGTAAATCGACTGTTTCTGTTAACCTTGCTGTAGCGCTCGCTCGTCTAGGGAAAAAAGTCGGACTGATTGATGCTGATATTTATGGCTTTAGTGTACCGGATATGATGGGAATCACTGTCAGACCAACAGTTAAAGGGGAAAAAATTATTCCTGTGGAGCGCTTTGGTGTCAAAGTGATTTCAATGGGCTTTTTTGTTGAAGAAAATGCACCTGTTATTTGGAGAGGACCGATGCTTGGAAAAATGTTAAATAACTTCTTCCACGAAGTTGAGTGGGGAGAATTAGATTACTTACTATTAGACCTTCCGCCTGGAACGGGAGATGTAGCGCTTGATATTCATACAATGCTGCCTAGCTGTAAAGAAATCATTGTCACTACACCACATCCAACGGCTGCCTTCGTTGCAGCAAGAGCAGGCGCAATGGCACTGCAAACAGATCATGAGGTGCTCGGGGTCGTTGAGAATATGAGTTATTATGAAAGCAAAAAAACAGGTGAAAAGGAATACGTCTTTGGAAAAGGCGGCGGGGACAAGCTGGCTGAAGAGCTGCGTGTATCAGTCCTTGGCCAAATTCCTTTAAGACAGCCTGATTGGAATGAGGATGATTTCGCGCCTTCTGTCTATGATGCAAGTCATCCGACAGGAGAAGTGTATCAACACATTGCGAATAAAGTCATTGAACAATTAGCAGTGAAAGCATAATGAAAGCCCGAGTGGATGAACGCCACTCGGGTGATGTTTAACTAATCGCTTCCTTCGCTATCTTTCGAGCCGGAATCACTGCCGCTTTCAGATGCTGCCTTTTTGAGCTCATCTTCGAATTTCTTCTTATAAAGAGGGCTGCTCAATGTTTCCGTAATGACTTTTTCTAAGTGCTTTCTAAACTCTTTGCTTTTTACAAGTTCACCGTATTTCTTTTCCATCTCAGGATCCTTGAGAATATCCATCATCAGCTGTTGATAGTCAGGATCCTTCATTAACTGTTTTAACATTCTTTCATGCTGTTGCTGCATGGATTTTGCGAAAGTCTCGGCAAATTTAGAATCCTCAAAGACCTTCTTCCAGAACTCTTTGCCTTTATCAGAAGTCAGTGTTTTCTCTATCGTTTTTTTCACAGTTTGTTCATCCATTACCAAAGCTTCATTCATTGCCTCGTCATTTAATAACTGTTGAATGGCCTTTTTACCGTCATCTGTCTTTAATATATCGACGACCATTTTTTTTGTTTCGTCATAGTCCATATTAGATGAGGATTGGGTTTTGGGAGCACAAGCTGTTAGAGATAAAAGAAGAAAACAGCTCATTATACGCAAGATGCCTTTTGACATACTGTGGCTCCTTTCGTTACATGTCTTACTTTTAATATGAATGTTTCACGTAAATTTATACATAACAAAAATAGGGGTTGGATCAATTCAATGAAAAGTCGGGATTTAGTTCGTTTTTTCTTCTCTGTGCTAGCTGTTGGAGCGGTCATTACAAGCGTGGTAGGCTTTGCGCTGGAGTGGGGGAAATATCAGAAGCTTTTTATATCGTTTGAAATTCTAGAGATCGCATCTGTGTTGTTTTGGTTCATTGGTGTAGGGATGATCTTTAGTGTTATTAGCCAGATGGGGTTTGTTGTCTTTTTGACAGTCCACCGGTTTGCGTTAGAGATTTTCCGGTCGCATTCTTTATGGAATACCATTCAGCTGTTTCTTGTGATTTTTGTGCTGTTTGATTTAGCTTACTTGCGATTTTTGTTTTTCGGGGAGAATGAATCATTTTTTCCATACTTGTGGCTGCCTTTATTTATCGGTGTGTTTGCTTTGATCGTGGCTTACTTTAAACAGCAGCAGTCCTCTAAGAAAACATTTGTTTCTGCAATGTTTCTCATGGTCGTCATCACGTCGTTAGAATGGTTCCCGGCGCTTAGAGTCAATGAAGAGGACTGGCTGTATTTAATGCTATTCCCGCTATTAGGCTGTAATGCGTTTCAGCTGTTAGCGATGCCGCGGTTTTCAAAAGCGAAAGCTACTTAACTTCCGATGACTTTGTTTTCGTATTGGAGATCAGTTCGCCAACCGTCACATTTTTTAAATGCTTTTCTTTTATTTGTTTCAAAATAGCGGGTAAGGCTTGGGCGGTTTGGGTTGCTGAATCTGAGGCGTGAAGGAGAACAATGTCTCCGCTTTTCATTCGATCATTTACATTCTGAACAATCTGGTCGACACCCGGATTCAGCCAATCCTGTGAATTGATACTGTAATGAACAACGGTATAACCGTACTGTGTGGCTATTTTTAGTGCTGTTTCGTTAAACTGTCCAGTTGGCGGTCTTAATAGTTGAATGTCATCTAGCCCAAGCTTTTGAAATGTATTTTGTGCACGGACAAGATCTTGCTTGATCTCACTATCTTCAAGCTGGCTATAATTTTTATAAGCATAGCCGAGGCTTCCGATCTGGTGGCCGTCCTCCCTAATTTGTTTCACGATATCAGGATGACGCTCAGCCCAAGAAGCAGACAGAAAGAAGGTGGCGTTCTTTATACCGTACTCTCGAAGGACATTTAAAATAGGAACAGCCTTCTCATCCCCCCAGCCAATATTAAAAGTGAGAGAGACATGTTTTGATGAAGTCTCGCCTTTATAAATGGCTCGGGGTCCATGTTCAGTTTTAAATACCGACAGCGGCGGTGCCTTTTGTACATAAAAAAAGGTTGCAGCTGCAAGGGCTGCTACAAGAATAATGACAACTTGCTTCAGCCGTTTAATAGGCAACACATATAATCGACTCAATTCAAACACTCCTGCCTTGTCCAAGATTGTTACTTGATTGTATGCAGGACAAGGATTTAAGATGCTTAATAAAACTATTTCAAAAAAAGTTTTGAAAAGACATTGACCAAGAGAATGTTTTCGTGATATATTATTAATCGTCGCTGACACACAGTGACAAACACAAAACGCTTCGGGAAATAAACTTGAAAAAAGTTGTTGACATAAGATGAAGCGAAATGTTATATTATTAAAGCCGCTAAGAACGGCGGAGATGATCTTTGAAAACTAAACAAGACAAAACGTACCTGTTAATTCGAGTTTTTATA
>ERZ1023192.22-NODE-22-length-110376-cov-19.446615_pt1 | contig 110376 bp, 108 predicted proteins | sample MGYA00380440_ERZ1023192 | MGnify/ENA primary metagenome ERZ1023192 (study PRJEB33173, sample SAMEA4830328) | metagenome | study: EMG produced TPA metagenomics assembly of the PRJEB25223 data set... | reverse complement strand
CGTTTTCAAACTTGAAGGTGTTTTTTATTTGTCTCATCTTATGGGGTCAGTCCCTAAACGCTCAGGATGCTTTTTTATTTAAGAATTCGCTTTTATCAAGTTGATATGCAGCACGGTGAGTTCATGCTGGCTGATATCAGGATCATGTCCAACGATAAATTCGAGCTCATAATCACCGGTTCGATACACATATTTTTTCTCTTTTGTCTGCGGAATGGTGCTCACTGAATCCGCTGGTCCAAGCTGTTTCTTTAGTAACGAAGGGGTCATACCGCCGATATTTGTTTCTTTTTCTACATTTGTACCGAAATAACGGATTTCATCAATTTTGCCTTTTGCATCATAGTGAAAAGCAAATCCGGGATTCCCCATTTCCGCATGATACAAATCAAAGCTGCTTTGACCTGTTTCTGGATATGGATTTCCGAGCTGATGATGAACGTCTTTTTTTGTTTGAACGCCTATTTTCAATCCTTTAGCATAGTAGGGTATTTGTCCTTTATGTGCCAGCTCATAAATGCTGGTAAGCGCGGCTTTTGGACCTTGAGGAACAGATTGTTCTGCTGCCGGTTTGGTCATGGCGTGTGCTGAGACAGCAGGGCTGAAACCGAAAAGGGCAGACGAAGCAAGTGAGGCAGTCACGACAAAAGCTGCTGATTTCTTCATGATATATCCCTCCTTCTTCTCCTATACCCGGAGTAATCATGATCAAACGTAAAAAGAACCAGCTGATCAAGGATCGGCTGGTTCTTAGCATGAGAACGTTATTTTGAAGAAGAGCTGGATTCATCTTTGGCGGAAGAGGAATCCTTTTCATCCTGTACTTTCTTTGTATAGTCATAATCATTGCGGTCAATCGGTGTAAAGCCTTTAGGCTTGTAGAAACGGAGTAAATCTTCGGTGACAATCTTATCAGATGTCTCCAGCATCTTTTTCACCGTTTCATTTTCTTGGGATGCCTTATCAGTTGGCTCGATTTTCTCGCCTGTTTTGTTGCTGTAATAGTAATTGCCTACTTTCGTGTAGTCCTTAGACACGAAGTCACCATTTCTAAATGGCACAAGCTCTTTAAAGTTCTTCGATAAGATATCAGAACCAGACATTAAATAGTTCTTCGTATCATCGCCAAGCAGGTGCAGAAGAGTTGGTGCGACATCGACTTCACCAGAGTATTTATGAATCTGTCCGCCTTTTACGCCAGGAACATGGATAAAGAGCGGCACACGCATGAGCTGCGCATTTTCATAATCTCCGATTTTTTGTCCTGTCACTTTTTCCATCGCTTCATTATGATTTTCAGAAATACCGTAATGATCTCCGTACATAATGACGACTGTGTTGTCATAGAGACCTGACTTTTTCAAATCGTTGAAGAACTGTTCAATCGCTTCATCTAAATAATGAGCCGATTGGAAGTAGTTATCGACGACAGAGTCACCGAAATCACCAGGCTCGAAATCAGTATCACCTTCATCCATTCCAAATGGGAAATGGTTCGATAAGGTAATGAATTTCGAATAAAACGGCTGCTTCATGTTTTTAAGGATTGGCATCGACTCTTTGAAGAACGGTTTGTCTTTCAGTCCATAGTTCTTCGTATCCTGCTCGTTCATATCGTAGTACTCAGAATCGTAAAATCTGTCATATCCAAAGGATTTAAACATTTCATTACGGTTCCAGAAGGTTTTCGTATTGCCATGGAATTCTGCTGACGTATATTGATCCTTCTTCAAAATACCAGGAAGTGCTTGATATGTGTTTTGCGCTTTGTTAATAAAAACAGAGCCCTGTGATAATGGGAATAGCCCAGTATCCATCATAAATTCAGCATCAGACGTTTTTCCCTGTCCTGTTTGATGGAAGAAGTTATCAAAGTAAAACGTTTTGTTGTCGTGTGCCAATGAATTAAGGAATGGCGTTACTTCTTTTCCATTCACCTTATAATCAATGACAAAGTTTTGCAGAGATTCAAGAGAAATTGTAATGACGTTCATGCCTTTCGCTTTCCCGTAATAAGCAGGGTTAGGATCAGCGCTGTTCGCTTTTAAATAGTTCTCTACATCTGTCACGTCATTTGAATTTGCCAGAGCACGCTGGCTGTTTGATTTCACATTTTGAATGGCATCAAACACAGTAAAGTTATAAGCACCTAAATATTTAACTAAATAATTGCGGTCGAACGATCTTGATAAAAGCTCTGGACGATCGATCTCTGCAGCAACTAAGTTTAAAACAAAGATCACAACAGAGGACACAAGGACGAGTCTAAACGATTTTGACTTTTGAACAGGTACAGTGGCTGTACTTGTTTGCTGCTGCCTTTTCATGCGGACTGCAAGTACAATCAAAATGATTGTATCAATAAAGTAAAACACATCAGTCCAACGCATGAGTGAAAATGCACTATCACCTAATTGTCCGCCATTCGTTCCTGCCTGCATCACTGTAGGCAGCGTGATAAAGTCATTGAAGAATCGATAGTACACGATGTTTGCGTATAGTAAAAAAGACATGAAAAAGTGAATCACAATGATAGCGGCAGGCTGCCATTTTTTCTTGAACAATAAAGCAAAGCCAAGAAAGAACAAGCTGGAGCTAATAGGATTCACGAAAAGCAAAATATGCTGAAGCACATTTGATATACCAAGTTTAAATTCGATTAAATACGCTGAATACGTTTTGAGCCATAGTAAGATGGCTGCAATCAGAAAGAAGCCGAGACCTCTTTTTTGAATAAATGTTTTCATATAAACACTCCTTTTCTCCGTTAAACGGAAGAGGCGGAACGAAAGAAAACGAACCATTAGAATATACCACGAAATGCACAAATAGAAAAGTCATAACCAGTGAAGAGCCTTTGCAAGCCTGTCCGAGCAATAAAAGGAGAGAAAATGAAAATATTCGCCCATCGAAAAACTTTTTATGAAAATCGTCCTATTATTGACAGAAAATTCAGCAATTTTCCAGTTGCTATATCAATAAAACAGGTAAAAAGATACAAGTCTAAAGAATTAATTTAATTTCTACAATGGTCATTTAGAGAGTATTTCCATTGTTTATTAATGTTTATGCAGGTTAAACAAAAAAAATGAGCCATGTAATAGAATAAGACGATGGATAAAAATTCCTCCTATACAATATATCAATATATTTTTGTGTTTCATGAACATAATGGTTTTCATGTGTTTTTTAAGGGTTTCATTTATTTTAATAAGTGAACAAATTATCTAAATATACTTAAGTGAACATATCGAGACTATAAACTTCTGAATTGGGGTCGATATAGACAGTGACAGGAAATCTTCCATTGAAAGGATTGATAGTATATGACTGTACGAGCAGAGAACCTCGTTCAGAACTGGTTTCCGAGTGAGGACGGAAATGCAGGAGAGCGTAAAGAACTCATCAAATTGATGGAGCAGATCATTTCAGGGGTCGATGACCTGAAAGATCCCAACCGTGCACACCTTAAAGGTGAAAAGAATCGTGGGGAGGACTTTTACAAAAAGCTCACTGAAACAAGTCAAATTCCGATGAACGGCCAGCAAGCGGAACTTGTGAATGAAGAATTACTGAAGCTTTTACATAACCATCCATACCACACCAAGTATTTCTTCACGAACATTTTGCCAATGGCAAGTACACCAGGAATTTTAGGCATGCTGACAGCTATGCTGGTAAACGGAAACAACCTTTGGGATGTTTATGGACCAGCAGGTGCGGAAGCTGAGGTCAGAGTGGTTTCAATGATGTCTAAGCTCATCGGATATGATCCAAATATGAGCGGGGGATACACAACATGGGGAGGTCAAGGAGCGATTTTTTCAGGACTTCGTTTAGCGATCGCAAAAGCTGCGCCGGAGTCACTGCGAAAAGGAGTTCCACAAAATCTTTATGCGTTTTGTTCTGATGCTGCACATTACAGCTTATTTAAGTCAATGGAAGCAACAGGACTAGGCACAAACAACTTAATCAGAATTAAGACGAATAAAGATCATTCAATGGATATGGAAGATTTGCGTTGTCAAATGGAACGTGTTGCACAGGGTGGCGGGATTCCCGTTTATATTGTGGCAACAACCGGAACAACAGATGCCATTGCAATTGATGATGTCAAAGGGGTACGTGAAACAGCAGAAGCGATTGCTGAAAAGTATGATCTGAAGGTGCCGCATATTCATGCAGATTCGGCGCTGGGTGGATTCTTTGCTTTCTTTAATGAGTATGATGTATCAGAAAACCCGCTGCAATTCTCAGTCGGTGTTCTTCGGATGCTAAAAGAAATCAAAGCGAAATTCCAGCATCTTTCTCTTGCAGACTCGATGTGCTTTGATTTTCAAAAGCTCGGCCAAACACCTTACACATCCAGTTTATTCTTAGTGAAAAACGCTGCTGACTTAAAGCGTTTGGACCTGGAGGAACAAGAGACGCCATATGTTGGCCATAGAGGCTACGGTGAATACCATACGGGTTATACGCTTGAGTGCTCAAGAATGGGAAGCTCGATCAGTATGCTGAGTGTGCTCTTAACGTTTGGGGTTGAAGGCTATCAGCGCTTGCTCGGTCAATTCTTAGAAGTGAACCTTGCCTTCAGAGAAGCACTTAGTCGAGAAATTCCGCAAGCAGAAGTCGTGAATGATGACAACGTCGGAATGGCTACATTATTTAGAATTTACCTAGACGGCTCACCGCGTTTTCAAGAAGAGATTTCTGGCGAAGCGACTTCAATAGAAATTGAGCGAAACAATGAATTGAACAAAATGCTGTTTGAAAAACTTGGAGAGAAAAGAGATGAGATGTTCTTTGGCGATACAACGAAGTTTTTACTTGTCAACTCAAAAGAAGGTCAAGAATTCTATCTAAGTGTTAGTAAGTTTTTTGTCATCTCACCTTATACGTTACCAGAGCATATCCCTCATATCGTATCTTATTTAAAAGATGTGATTGCATCTGTTTGTGGACAATTTGAAAATGTACATGCTTAAATCAAATCTGAGAGTGGAGATGTAGGAAAAAATGGCGAAACAAAGGAAATTTGGAGGATACACGATATCCTCTAAAATCATGTCAGTCGTTACCGTAACATTACTCGCAACCGTAGCATTATTCGTTCTAACCTTTTATCTAGTGAGCCAGGATTTATCATCCCAGTTATTAAAGCAATTTGATTATCGATTAACAACAGATATTGATACCGCCAAAAAAGAAATCGATAACATCGATGGAAACGTACTCAGCATTAGCGGGAAGGATGATCCTATTTATGCTGAGATCAAAACGAAATTCGCAGAGCTTCAAAAAGATCATACGCTTGAGAACTTATACGTGTTATCTAATAAAGGCGGCAAAGAAAGAATTATTATACTAACCGGTGAAGAAAATGACTTTGATCAAGATTATGCTTTTTCAGAAGAGATGAAACAAGCGCTCTCTGAAGATAAAATGGTCAAAAGTGATATTTACAAAGATTCATTTGGTACACATAAATCAGTCTTTTTGCCAATTAAGGATTCAGGCGGTGAGTTGACAGGGATTTTAGGCATTGATTTAGATGCGTCTGTCGTGCCTCAAACAACGCAGAAGTTGATGATCTATATCACAGTGGCATCTGCCATTGTGCTTATCGGTGGATTACTCTTCTCATACTTCATGGGAAGAAGAATTGCAAAACCAGCACGTTCCTTGATGGAATCAGCGAATCGAATTGCTGACGGTGATTTAACTGGTATGGTAGAGGTTGAAAGTAAAGATGAGATCGGCCAGCTTGCCGCATCCTTCCAAAAGATGCAGGGACGGATTAAAGAGCTCATTTCGAAAATCTCAAACTCATCTAGTGAAGTGTCGAAAATGTCTTCACAGCTTCGTACGGTGACGACCGAATCAAGTCAAAGTGCGCAGCAAGTATCAGAAGCTATGACGAATATGAGTGAAGGAATCAATGATTCTGTCGCAAATATCACGGATTGTACGACATCCGTTGCAGAGATCGATACTCAAATCGAAGGCGTCACAAAAGAAGTCGACGAAATGAAATCTGTTTCATCTGACGTACAAAAGCAATCAGAATCTGGTCAAAAATTAGTGAACCATGTGCTTGATCATCTGAATATGCTACATGACAAGATGACCAACTCAAAGCAGGCAGCAGAAGAATTACAATCTCATTCAACGGAGATTGAAAGTGTCATCTCAATTATTACGGACATTTCAGCCCAAACGAATCTGCTTGCACTGAATGCTTCAATTGAAGCGGCACGTGTTGGAGAAGAAGGAAAAGGGTTTGCTGTTGTGGCAGATGAGGTGCGCAAGTTAGCTGAGCAATCAGCGGATGCGGCTAAAACCGTTTCAGACCTTGTCATCGGCACACAGGAAAACAGTCAGCGCGTTCTTGAAAGTGTAGAGGAAAGTAGTAAAGCAGTGGAAGAAGGACGTGAGCAAATGGAAGGCACGTCACAAAATTTCGCTTTGATTTACGACGGTGTATCTCAGTTTTCAAGAAGAACGAACAATTTGCTTGCTTCTATTAAGCAAGTTGAGCAAGCATATCAAACGATTTCTACATCGATTGAGCAAATTTCTGTTGTATCAGAAGAACATGCAGCCAGCTCTCAAGAAGTGGCGGCAGCAACAGAACAGCAAAGTGCTGGTATGCAGCAAATTTCAAGTGCCATTGAACAGCTCTCTGACATGTCAGAGGACTTAGCACAAATGGTCTCAACCTTCAAAGTCGACAATAAATAACGAGAAAGGGCTAAAATATTTTAGCCCTTTTTCTCTTTTCAGCGAACGAGCACCTGAGCGCAGGATAGACACCGAATGCGAGGGCTTGTCTAGACGCTGAAGCTGGCTCTTGTGAGAGAGCCAGCTTTTTTGCTATGCTTAATCAAATACTTGCGGCGAAAGGAGAAACGCTATGGATTTTGCGCAGAGATTATCAGAAGAACGGATCAAAAAAGCGATGGATAACGGGGCTTTTGAAGGATTATCTGGCTTTGGGAAACCTCTGCCAAAAGATGATGCTGCTCATGTACCAGAAGAACTTAGAATGGGCTACCGCATCATGAAAAATGCCGGATTTGCTGGGGAAGAAACAGCGCTGAAAAAAGAACTCATGACTGTCAAAGAATTACTTCAATCAAGCATAGATGGAGAAGAAAGAAAGAAACTGTCTCTTATCTGTGAAGAAAAACAAAAACGTCTGGATGAACTTACATCTAAGCGCCAAACTTTTGCCCGCCCAGCCTCCTCCTTTTACAAAAATAAGGTCTACGAGAAATTAACAGAGCATAAAAAAAGATGATGACACGCTGACTCTCCCTGAGCACATTGAGGGAGCTTTTTTTATGTAAGCGCTGCAATTTGTTGTTGACTACATGTATATACAAATATAAAATAATAATCAAACATGTATATACAAGTTTTTTGGTTCTTTTTTCTTATAAAAAACGATCTCGGAGGGGATAGTATGGCTGATTATCAGGCAGCAGCAGATCAGATTGTGAAAGCCATCGGCGGCAAAGAAAATATCGATCAAGCGACACATTGTGTAACAAGGCTGCGCTTTGTGCTGAAAGATGAAGACAAGGTTGATGAGAAAGCACTTGAACAAATTGAAGAAGTGAAGGGATCTTTCTCAGCAAACGGTCAATACCAAGTTGTCATTGGTCAAGGGGTCGTCAATCGAGTATATGCCGAAATGGTCAAAAGGACAGGAATTGGGGAAGCCACAAAAGAGGACGTCAAGCGTGCCTCTGATCAGAAATTGAATCCATTGCAACGTGCTGTGAAAACGCTTGCGGACATCTTTATACCGATTCTTCCTGCCATCGTCACAGCCGGTTTATTAATGGGAATTAATAATATTTTAACAGCTCCTGATATTTTCTTCGATCAAAAGTCGATTGTGGATGTGTATCCGGCATGGGCTGACTTAGCGAATATGATCAACTTAATTGCAGGCACTGCCTTCACGTTCCTGCCAGCATTAATTGGCTGGTCAGCTGTGAAGCGGTTTGGGGGAAATCCGCTTTTAGGGATGGTACTTGGTCTAATGCTCGTACACCCGGACTTGTTAAACGCATGGGGCTATGGAGCGGCTGAGAAGACCGGTGACATTCCTGTTTGGAACTTGTTTGGACTTGAAGTGCAGAAGGTAGGCTATCAAGGACAGGTTCTTCCGATACTCGTCGCCTCGTATTTACTAGCGAAGCTCGAATTGTTTATCACAAAACGGACACCTGAAAGCATTCAACTGTTAGTGGTTGCTCCGATTACGTTATTAGTCATTGGATTTTTATCATTTATCGTCATTGGACCTGTTACATTTGCAATCGGTAACGTTCTAACATCTGGACTTGTAGCTGTATTCCAGCAATTCGCAGCACTTGGCGGTCTATTATACGGCGGTCTGTATGCAGCATTAGTCATTACAGGAATGCACCATACGTTCCTCGCTGTGGATATTCAATTGATTAACTCAAAGCTGCACGGCACGTTCCTATGGCCAATGCTTGCACTGTCCAATATCGCTCAAGGATCAGCTGCACTGGCAATGATGTTTGTCTTAAAAGATGAAAAGCAAAAAGGACTTTCGCTGACATCAAGTATTTCTGCTTATTTAGGAATTACCGAACCGGCCATGTTTGGGGTCAACCTGCGTTATCGATTCCCATTTATTTTTGCACTGATCAGTTCAGGATTAGCCGGCATGTTTATCGCCTCTCAAGGGGTACTGGCAAGTTCAGTTGGTGTTGGAGGCATTCCAGGAATCTTCTCCATTATCCCGAAGTATTGGGGTGCATTTGCAATTGGAATGGTGATTGTCCTCATCCTCCCATTCATCGGTACTCTTTTATATGCAAAACTAAAAAAGAAGAAGGATTTTTCAGAAGAACTTAATTAGTGGTGGTGAAGGAAATTGAATCAGCAGACAAATGAACCATGGTGGAAAAAAGCGGTGGTCTATCAAATTTATCCGAAGAGCTTTTTAGATACAACGGGCTCTGGTACAGGTGATATCAATGGCGTGACGAAAAAGCTTGATTACATTAAAGAGCTTGGGGCGGATTGTATTTGGCTCACGCCAATGTATGAGTCCCCGCAGCATGACAACGGCTATGATATTAGTGATTATACAAAAATCCATGACATGTACGGCACAATGACAGATTTTGAACGCATGCTGAAGGAAGCGCATGAGAGAGGAATAAGGGTCATTATGGATCTAGCCGTTAACCATACATCCATTTTTCATGAGTGGTTTCAAGCCTCGCGTGAGTCGAAGGATAACCCTTACCGAGATTATTATATTTGGAAGGAGCCAAAAGCGGACGGATCTCCTCCGAATGATTGGCAGTCGAAATTTGGCGGTCCAGCCTGGGAACTAGACGAAGTAACAGGAGATTATTATCTTCATTTATATGATGTCACTCAGGCAGATCTCAATTGGGAGAAGGATGAGGTGCGTGGGCAAGTATATGACATCATGCACTTTTGGTTTGAAAAAGGAATTGATGGGTTCAGGCTGGATGTCATCAACAACATCTCAAAGGATCAGCGTTTCTTAGATGACGCCGGACAATCTGTGCAAGGTGACGGCCGCATGTACTATACGGACGGGCCGAGAATTCATGAATTTCTGCATGAAATGAACCAAGAGGTTTTTTCAAAATACGATAGCATGACAGTTGGAGAAATGTCTTCAACGAATATCGCAGACTGCATTCGGTATACAAGACCTGATCGGCAGGAGCTGGATATGACGTTCAATTTCCATCATTTAAAGGTGGATTATCCAAACGGCGAAAAGTGGGCGATCGCACCATTTGATTTTCAAGAATTAAAGTCGATTCTGTCTGAATGGCAGACGAAAATGCATGAGGGTGGCGGCTGGAATGCGCTCTTCTGGTGTAATCATGATCAGCCGCGGATCGTCTCAAGGTATGGTGATGATGACACGTATCATCAGCAGTCAGCGAAGATGCTGGCGACCACGATTCATCTGATGCAGGGAACTCCGTATATTTATCAAGGTGAGGAAATTGGCATGAAGAATCCTCGCTTTGAGGACATTTCGTTTTACCGTGATATCGAATCACTCAATATGTACGAAGTCATGCTTGAAAAGGGAAAATCAAAGGAAGAAGCACTCGCCATTTTACAGGTCAAGTCAAGAGATAATGCGAGAACACCAATGCAGTGGACCTCAGAGAAGAATGCAGGTTTCTCAACAGGAACACCTTGGATTGAGCCAGCCCATAACGACATTTCGGTCGAAGCTTCATTAAAGGACCGGACGTCTATTTTCTATCATTACCAAGCCCTTTGCAGACTGCGTAAAGAACTTGATGTGATCACATATGGCAGCTTCTCCTTACTTTTAGCAGAAGATCCAAAGATTTTTGCTTATGTTAGAGAAAGCAAGGATGAGAAGCTACTCGTGATTAATCACTTTTATCCAGGGGAGGCGGACTTCACGCTTCCTGATGAGCTTGTGCAGGCTGTAGATGAGATGGAGGGGCAAGTCTTGTTATCCAATTATGAGGATGTGCCGGCACACATCAAGGGATTTACGTTGCGCCCATATGAGTCAATCGTTTATCATTTAACCAAACGCTAGAAAATGGGGCGGAGGGAAAATGAAAGAGAATAAGTTTCGAGTGATTTATGATCAGCTCGCAAGACGAATTGAGCAAGGTGAATGGCAGGATAAAGGCATCCTCCCATCAGAACATGAACTTTCTATCATGTACGACACGTCCCGGGAGACGGTGAGAAAGGCATTAAATATTCTTGTGCAAAATGGCTATATTCAAAAAATCCGCGGAAAAGGCTCTGTATTGCTGAATCGGGAGAAAATGCAGTTCCCTGTATCAGGTCTTGTCAGCTTTAAAGAGCTTTCCCAAACGCTTGGCCGAAAGACAGTCACAACGGTTCATGAATTTGGCTTAATTAAACCGGATCAGTATATTCAGTCTCAGCTGAAAATTGATGAACAGACAGACGTTTGGAAAGTCATTCGATCTCGTAATATTAGCGGGGAAGAAGTGATTTTAGACAAGGACTACTTCTTGCAAAAGCATGTCGAAGTCTTGACTAAAGACATATGCGAAGGATCCATCTACGAGTATATTGAGGGAGAACTCGGTGTATCGATCAGCTATGCTCAAAAGGAATTTGTGGTAGAGCCATGTACAGAAGAGGATGCGAAGTACCTTGATTTGAAGGGATTTGACCATGTTGTCGTGGTAAAGAATTATGTGTTCTTAGAGGATACGAGTCTATTTCAATACACAGAAAGCCGTCACCGATTAGACCGCTTCAGATTCGTCGATTTTGCTAGAAGAGAAAAAACGGACAGAGCATAGGCTCTGTCCGTTTCAATTTTTGGAGAAATGATTTATAGGAGGAAAAATGATTAGACTGAATCGACCACTAAAATTACGGGATTTAGAAATTTTTAGCGTGATGAAAGATCATCGAATATTATGTTACGTGATCATTGAAGATACTCGAAAACCGTTTACGGAAGAAGATCGAAAACTAGAGCCATTATGTTATATGGATGAAGAAGATATACAAGCGATTTTGAATGTGTTTCATATTTCAATTATTAATGATGAAAAGTTAAGTGAAGAGGATTTAACTCTTGTAGAGGATTATTTTGCTGATTTTGTGAATAATACGAACTTAACGAATTTTATTATAAGAGATTATGTTCAAGAGGATTTATATGCCATCGATGATGAAGATGATATCACGTTCTTCAATAGAATGCTGCGTCATATAGGATCAGATAATGTGAAAGAATTTGATAAGCGCAATTGGATTTATTTATCCCAAGATTGAGATGAAAAGAAGACAAAGGGCTAAAATCAAGATCATTTTAGCCCTTTGTCAACAATATGAGGACAGAGCATACGCTCTGTCCTTTTTTAGGATGATACATTTTTTCTTGTACGCTTGCGCTGGTAGTAATATAGGATACCGCCTAAGGCAAGCATAAGTACACCAATCAATACAGCTGTATACATCATCGTTGCTGTATTAGGCAGTGTTCCGCCTGGGAGTCCGGTTCCATCTTGGTTTGGATCTGTACCTGTACCTTCGCCTGGCACTGATGTACCGCCGTCTCCGCCAGTTTGATCTGGCGTTGTTCCAGCTGCCCCGCTTTGGTTGAGTACGGTATATTCGCTGAAGTGTTCAGTTTGACCTGATACGACCCCATTTTCGAACGATCCGTTACTTGTTTTGGCATAACGGTTTTTCTTGCGGTCTACATAATATACACCAGGTTTCTTCGCCTTTTGAGGCTCATCTAATGTAAAGGATAGTGTGACAGGATCTTTAAAGGTAGAAACCTTTTTCTGATCTTGTTTGATTTGGAAATCATACGTATCCGTTAATGCATTTTTCACCTTATTCGTCTTTTTCATCCATATATCTGCGCTATTTTCGGACAAATTAGAGAGCGGTAATGCGAGTCCCACTTTGTCATGATAGATGGTGACGTTTGGATCTTGCTCTCTTTTCTTCAGCTCGGCTACCTGCGCTTTTGATAGAGACAATTGAACGTTTTTCGCTTCGCTTGCTTTGTCTAAATAGAGCAATGCTTTGTTTGTATGCTGCACATACGTTTGGAATTTCTCATCATCTTGAATGTCATAGGCGCCTTTTCCTTTCGCACGCGGAAGGAACACTTCTTTCACTCGATGATCGATGACAGGAGAAATATGCCCGCCGTCTGCCTGTTCAATTTGCTCTTTGAAGATTTCATAGTCAACATAGCCTAAGTCTTCGCCGTGAGAAGCTTCTGTAAAGACGCTGTAGCCATCTCCGCCTGTGCCGACAAATGCGTTTGTCGCCACGCGGTATGTTTTCTGATCATCAATGTCTGTTAGTTTGCCGTTTTGGTCTTTCAGTTTGACATCAATGAGTCTGCTGCCAGCTGGTTTACTCAGTGTAAACGTATATTCAATGCCGGCTACATGAGGGAACGCGCCGCCGCCTTCTTCAATCCCTGAAAGCCCTTGTTCGAGTGCTTTCTTAATTTGGCTGCCTTTTAAATCTGCGACATAGAGTGTGTTTCCGAATGGCATGACCGTTAAAATATCACCTAATGTGATATCTCCTTTTTCAATGCTGCCTCGAATACCGCCGCCGTTTGTGATGGCAAGGTCAGCACCAGCAGATTCTTGTGCTTTTTTCAGCATGCCGTCAGCAATAAAGTTCCCAAGGTTCGTTTCCTTCGCACGGACATGCTCGCGTTGTCCATCTAAGAGGACATCGGTAGACCCGACTTTTTCCGTTTTTAAATCTTGAATATCTGCCTTGTACTGATCGAGGATTGCTTTTGCATCGGCATCTTCTTTGACGGAGTCATCGATGGTGATGAGGTCAAAAGAAGATTCCTTTGGCTGTACGACTCCTTTTTGATTAAAGGCCACGTCTACTTTTCCTAAGAATTGTCCGTAGTCTTTTACCTGTGCGACAATTGTTGGTTCTTTCTTATTGACGACCTTTAATTTTTCAACAAGGGTGTGCGTGTGACCGCCAATGATTAAATCAATCCCGTCTACTTTTTGAGCAAGCTCAAGGTCACGGTTATAGCCAATGTGTGTTAAAGCAATGATTTTGTTGATTTTTTCTTTTGTTTGAATGGTGTTGACTGTTTCTTTTGCTTTCTTGTACGCATCCTTGAATTGAATGTTAGGACCGCTGCTGGACGTAATGGCCGTGTCTTCAGTCGTTAAGCCGAATACAGCCACTTTCTCACCGTTTACATCAAGTAGGATGTATGGGTAAATCCCAGCTTCTTTTTTCTCACCAGCTTTAAATGTGGCTGGCTTTTTCACTAAGCCGCTCAATTGTTTTTCCTTAGAGACATCAACGTTTGATGACACAATTGGGAATGCAGGCTTTTCAAATTGATGACGGTTTTTCGCATCTACATCTGATGCATCACCTGTCAGGAATTGACGAAGAACAGAAGGCCCTTTGTCAAATTCATGATTACCAAACGTCATGGCATCATATTTCATTAAGTTCATCAGTTTTAGGTCGGCAAGTCCTTGCCATTTTGTGAAATATAGGTCACCAGAGAAGACATCTCCAGCATCTAATAAAATGTTGTTTTTGCTTTCGGCTCGAACTTCTTTAATCTTTGTTGCACGTCTTGCCGCATCATCAAGGTGTGCGTGTGTATCGTTTGTATGCATCACCGTTAAATTCCAGTTATCTGATGCAGGCGGTTCTGTTGTGCCATCCTCTTTAAAGGCTAGCTTGTACACGCCAAGACCATCTGTGCTGGCGTTACGAACAAAGTCTACGCTGCTTGATTTTTCGGCAAACGCCTTAGCTAAAAGAGAAGATTCGAATGTGACTGTTGCGCCCTTGACTGGTGCAATGGACCAGTTTTGATCCGCACTTGGATTGATGGTTTTTTGTTCGATAATATAATCCATCAGCACTTGGCGGTTCTCATCAGCTGAGGCAAGCACCACTTTATCTTGCGTCAGATGCGGGAAGCCCCCGCCGCCAGAAGCTCGATAGTTGTTCGTTACGACTAAAAATTCTTGATTGTCAGAGACTGGTTTCCCGTTGTAGGACAGGTTTTTGATGCGGTTTGCATTCGCATTAACAAGAGTGCCTGTTGTGCTGTATTTAGCAGGCTGCGTCACATCGACTTGATAGGTGACACCATCGATCACATCAAAGTTATACGAGCGGTATTCTTCGTTTAAAATAGGCTGTTCATTTGAATCGTTTGGTTTGATTTGATTAAACTGTCCGGCAGACATCTCGAGCCAGTCTTTTACTTCACTGCCTTTCAGTTTGACAATCTGCACGGTGTTGTCGTAAAGGTAGAGATCGCCGATATTTTTAATCGCTAAATCTCCTTTTGCGATATTAGTATAATAATTCACACCGTTTCGGCCGCCGGCTTTAAACGGAGCGCCTGCAGATAAAATCGGTAAGTTTTTGTATGACGTATCCTTCATTTTTTCTTGTGCATACCATTTTTGTGCATCTGTCACAATTTGAATAGAAGGGTCATCCATCACTTGAGCAAAAAAGCTGTTAATGTCTGCTTCTGTTTTACCGACAGGTTTTCTCACATAATCAAGTGTGTTTTGATGCGTCGTTTGAATGGCATCTTTCACAGTGCTGTTTTGAGAGGTGACTCCTGCAACTGATTCAATTTTTCCTGTTCCGTCTGTGACCTTCCATTTGCTGCCGTCAGGCTCTAATGTTAAATCAATAACTCCGAGGTAGCTTCCCCAGTTTTTTGACATGACGACTGGAATGCCGTTGATGGTTCCTTTTGAGACATCGAATTTGTCGACGCCGCTATATTCAGCGCTTGGGAATGTGCCGTGCTGGTGGCCGGACACGATCGCATCGATGCCTTTCGTTTTTGTGGCAAGGTCAAAGATCATATTTTCTGATCCTTTAGGCGAAGCGGTTTTTTCAATTCCTGTATGGGCAAGAGCGACGATGATATCTGCGCCTTTTTCCTTCATTTCAGGAATGGTTTCATTGGCAGATTCGACGATATCCTGCACTTGAACTTGTCCATCTAAATGCTTCTTATCCCACGTCATAATTTGTGGTGGAACGAATCCTATGTAACCGACTTTCACAGTTTGGGAAGCTCCGTTTGCATCTTTAAATGTTTTTTCTTGGATCACATAAGGCGTAAAACGATGTTCTCCATTTAACTTTTTGACGTTCGCATTGACAATCGGGAAATTAGCCCCGGCAATAGTACCGTCAAGAAATGATAATCCGTAGTTAAATTCATGATTGCCAAGTGTGCCTGCATCGTACTTTAGTTTGTTGAGTGTATGAATAATGGGGTGAACCTTTGTTTGATTGATGATACTGTCTTTTTCATTTTTGTAAACGTATTCTCCAAGAGGGGTTCCTTGAATCAGATCTCCGTTATCAACAAGGAGTGTATTTGGATTTTGTGAACGGTGCTTTTCAATCAGCTCGGCTGTTTTTGCCAAACCAAATTCATTTGTTTCTTTGTCGCTGTAATAATCGTAATTCATCATGTTCGCATGAACATCCGTTGTGGCTAAGATGCTGACTTTTACGGCATCGCCGTTTTCTATTGCTGCATGAGTAGGTACTGCTGGGAGAATGAGACTAATCATCATAATGGAAGTGAGCAGAATAGACAGGTTTTTCCTTCGTTTAGACCTATGTGCTTGCTTCTTCACCTGATCTCCGCCTTTCTAATTTTTTTGACCACAATACCTATTGTAGAAATGTTTCGTTAACTTTTGTAGTTATTTTTTGCAGATTATTGTAAAGATAACATAAATCATACGAATTACCTTGTTGAGGAAATATAAATAAGTCTAAATGCTTATTTTTATCATAAGGGGTTATCTGATCGGGATAGGATGTTTGATTTCAATGTACCCGGGTATAGTGTGTAGTGTAAACGATAATCAAGCAGGAGGGTTTCTACATGGGTAAGAAAATTGCAGTTGTATTAACAGATTACTTTGAGGATGTTGAATTCACCGAGCCTGCAAAAGCCTTTAAAGATGCAGGCCATGAGATCACAGTCATTGAAAACGAAAAAGGAAAAACAGTGAATGGGAAGCAAGGAGAAGCAGAAGTGAGAGTGGATGCGTCCATTGATAACGTGAAGCCTGAAGACTTCGATGCTCTGCTAATTCCTGGCGGGTTCTCACCAGACATTCTGCGTGCAGATGACCGCTATGTCCAGTTCACAAGAGCATTTATGGACGAGAAAAAACCAGTATTTGCGATCTGTCACGGACCGCAATTGCTCATTACAGCAAAGACGCTGGAAGGCAGAGGTGCGACTGGCTATACATCCATTCAAGTAGATATGGAAAACGCAGGCGCGAAATTCAAAGATGAAGAAGTTGTCGTTTGTCAGGATCAGCTTGTGACAAGCCGTACACCTGATGACATTCCAGCATTTAACCGTGAATCATTAAAACTGCTCGCAAAATAAGCAGTTTTGACAGGATAAACAAAGCCAGCACCTTGCGGGGTGCTGGCTTTTTCTGCGCATGGATGGAAGAAAGCGGCGTAAACCGCAATCTTAGTTTCCTTTGCACGATTATTTTCTTAAGTTTTTTAGCTCGCTTGCGATGGCTTGCATTTCACTTGGGCTGAATGAAGATTTTTTCATCACCATTTGGTGTAGAAATTCAATATCTTCGTACTTGTCTGGACTGAAGTCCTCGGCTTTGATGACTCCAATGTTCAGCATATTTAACTTTTGCGAAATGTCTTCAATCAGCTGATTGACTTCAGCCGCTTTTTGCTCTGACAAGGGCGGCACGTCCTTTCCTGCATATGTGTTGAATAATATGTCTATTTTAACAGAAAAGCAAAAGAATAAAAGGGCTATTAAGACGACACCGAGATGTTTTTCTCCTTTTTCTCCTGTTTAATTTTTTCAATGATTCGTTTTGATTCAAATACGACAACTCCTGACAAACCGATGAGGCCGATTAAGTTAGGAACAGCCATCAGTCCGTTTAGCATATCCGCTACGCCCCAGACGAAATCATTCTTAAACACGGCACCGAAAAAGACAGCAATAACAAACACAACTCGATAATACATCACATATGAATCTTTCGCCAAATATGTAAAGCATTTTTCGCCATAATAGGACCAGCCAATGATGGTTGAATAGGCAAACAAGAGCAGTCCGATTGCCACAATGGTTGAGCCAGCTGGACCGAGGAAGTGAGCAAAGGATAACGAAGTCAGCGCATCACTTTTCACTGTTAAATACATATCTGCCATGACAATGGTAATGCCAGTGATAGAACAAACAATGATGGTATCAATAAACACTTGTGTCATAGAGACGAGTGCCTGGCGTGCAGGCATATCCGTTTTCGCAGCTGCAGCAGCAATTGGTGCTGACCCAAGACCTGCTTCATTGGAAAAAACTCCTCGTGCGACACCCCAGCGAATGACAGTCCCAATTGCACCCCCTGCTACGGCTTGACCAGTAAAGGCATCTGAGAAAATAAGACTGACTGCGCCTGGAACAAGATCAGCATTCATAACAAGAATGATTAGACCGCAAATGACGTAAAATAAAGCCATGACAGGTACAAAGATAGATGTGACCCGGCCAATGCTTTTGATTCCGCCTAAAATCACAAGTGCTGTAAAAGCCGTAATGATGATACCTGTTACCCATGTTGGAATTTGAAAAGTAGAATTCATGACGCCTGAGATAGAATTAGACTGGACCAGGTTGCCGATCCCAAAGGCAGCACTGGCGCCGAAAACAGCAAATAGCACCCCTAGCCATTTCTGTTTTAATCCATGCTCTAAATAATACATAGGTCCGCCAGACATTTCGCCTTTTTCATTTTTGACTCTGTATTTTACAGCAAGAACAGCTTCTGCAAACTTGGTGGCCATCCCGAAAAATGCAGCAAACCACATCCAGAAAACTGCACCAGGACCACCGGCTATAACAGCGGAGGCCACACCGACGATATTCCCTGTACCGACAGTTGCAGCAAGAGCCGTCATTAACGCTTGGAAATGTGAAATATCTCCTTCTGACATTTTGTCTTGTTTTGAAAAAGCGAGCTTTAAAGAATAAGGAAGTAATCTAATTTGAATGAAGAGAATGCGAAAGGTGAGGTATATTCCAGTACCAACAATTAAAATCAACAGGGGAGGTCCCCACAAAAAATTGTTCATCGTCGTGACAAACTGCTCAATTATTCCCATCTAATATCCCCCTTTGTTTGTGTAATTCTCCTAAAGTTTCTCCTGTTTTTGTGTATTTTGTCAATGGCGATGAGAGCTTTTCTTGCAAAGTTTTCAAAAGAAAAAGGGCTTGATATGATAGAGAAAAGGTTTTCGAAAGCAGTTCTTAGGGAAAAGATAGGAGGAGAATGAAGGATGATTCATGTATTATTCGTATGTCTTGGCAATATTTGCAGATCACCGATGGCAGAGGCCATGTTTAGAAAACGAGTAGAAGATGAGGGGCTAAGCGAGCACTTTGTCATTGATTCAGCAGGCATTGGCGGCTGGCATCAAGGCAGTCCTCCGCATGAAGGAACACGAAAGCTGCTTGATGAAAAAGGGATCAGCTATGAAGGGATGTCCGCAAGACAAATCATAGATGAGGACATCACAGCATACGACTATATCATTGCGATGGATGCTGAAAATGTAGGGGCACTTCGCAGTATAGCCGGCTATGGGAAACATCACTTTATTGGCCGTCTTCTTGACTTTGTTGAAGACGACGATCGAGATGATGTGCCAGACCCTTATTACACTGGAAACTTTGAGGAAGTACATGATTTAATTGAAAAAGGAATTGATCGTTTTTTGACGTATGTAAAAAAAGAGAAACACCTTTAACTGAAAGGAGATCAGACGAGATGGAAGAAAAAAATCAAATCATGCTTCGAGGAGCTGTGATAGGAGCAGCTTGCGGTGCACTGCTGACATTATTTCATCGGCCAACGAGAATCGCGCTCAAAGACAAATGGGATGACTGTCAGGAAAAGCTGGCGGAATACCGTCAGGAGCCAGCCAGAATTTCTGCTTGTATGAAAGAAAAAATGGAAGAAACGAAGCAGCTGATGCGAACAGTCTCAGATGATTTGTCATTTTTAAATGAACAAGTCAATCAGTTAAAGGAAACAACCCCAAAAGTATTAGAGATTATTGAAGAAACAAAGGATCACTTTCGATCGAAATAGAAAGATTGATCATTGGAGATGAGGCGTATGGGTTTTATCAAAGCGTTAATTGAACGCTTTTTGCTGCATGAAGGACCGGCAAAATCTGCTGAGCTTGCTTACTTCTTTTTGCTTTCATTATTTCCGTTTCTCATCTTCGTGCTGACGCTCGTTGGATATTTGCCGCTGACGTCGAAGGATGTCCTAAACGTCATCTCTGGTTATGCGCCAGAAGGAGCGCTTTCGATGATTGAATCCATTGCCGAAGAGACACTGAACAGCCGTAACGGCGGATTGCTGTCATTCGGGATTATTGCCGCCCTTTGGTCTGCATCTAACGGCATTAATGCCGTCGTCAGAGCATTTAACCATGCTTACGAAGTTGAGGAAAATCGTTCCTTCATTCTCGTACGTTTAACATCAATCATCTTAACCATAGCAATGGTTCTCACGATTATTTTTGCCTTAATGCTGCCTGTCTTTGGAAAAGAACTTGGCTTATTTCTCGCTGAATTAGTCGGGCAGTCAGATGCCTTTCTCACCATTTGGACGGCCATGAGGTGGATCATTAGCCCGCTGATTTTATTGATTGTGTTTACAGCCTTGTATTATTTCGCCCCAAACATTAGACTGAAATTGAAATTTGTTCTGCCAGGCGCGATTTTTGCATCGATTGGTTGGATTTTGGTCAGCATGCTGTTCTCATTTTACGTAGGCGAGTTTGCGAATTACAGTGCGATGTACGGAAGTATTGGGGGAATCATTATTTTAATGATCTGGTTCTATTTAACCGGTATCATGATTATCCTTGGCGGCGAGCTCAATGCGCTTTTACATAAGCGTAAAATCGTACCAGGCAAGGTGTGAAGAAATCCGGGCATCCTAAAGAAGAACGAACATGTTCAATCTTGATGGATGGGGGAATCACATATGTCCAAACAATCGAAAAAAGGCGGAAGCAACACGAAACAAAACAAAGGCCATCAGCCAAAGCACAAAACAAGCGGCAGTGCAAACGGGCAAAATGGTTATCATTAAATGAAAAAACTCCTCTGCATAGGTGCAGGGGAGTTTTTATTTCGACAATCGTATATATCGTTTAAGGATAAAAGCTGTATCTGATTTTGACTGGTAGTGAGGATCATGCTGAAACCCTGCGTTTATCGCTACACGTTCACTTCTGACATGGCCAGCAGGACAAAAAATTTCAAATCCATCGACTTTAGGAGCAAAGGTTTCTGTCATAGATTTGACGATGGTTGTCACAATGCCCTGTCCTTGCGCGTCTTCATCAATCCAATAACCGATATTGCCTAATTGTTGATTAATTGTCAGACGGAATACACCGATTAATTGCTCGTTCAGCTGAATGCCAGCTTCCAACCCTTTTTGTTCATTGTAGATGGTTTGAGTTGATTGAATAAACGTTTTGACAGCTTCTACGCTTTGGCATTGATGAACCCAAGGCAGCCACTCCCCTAAATGGGCCTTATTCTTTTGAATAAGGCTAAATAGTGAGTCCGCATCATCTAATTGTAGAGATGCCAAAGTCAATTCATTTGTGATGTGATATGTAAACAACGATTGATCCCCCATTTTAGTGACTTTCCAGCACTGCCTGCGTTCTCCCAAATCGAACGCAGCAAAACACAAATAATATCACGATGCTGACAAGGTAAAGTAAATTCATTCCTTCAAACGTTTGCACAAAGAATCCTCCGAGTACCGGCCCGAGAATACTGCCTGCACTAAACGCCATTCCGCACATCAAATTCCCGGCTGGAAGCAGATGCTTTGGCAATAAGTCGGTCATATAACTGATGCCAAGTGAGAAGGTAGAGCCTACAGCCATTCCGGCAATAAAGAAACAGATGGCTACAGCCAAAACGGATTGAATGAAAATCCCTGCCAAAAGGAAAAAGAATGATCCAGCGAGTGTCACACATAAAATGATGCGGCGCCTGCCAAACCGGTCACTGAGCATCCCAAGAGGAAGCTGAAAGACAATGCTCCCTATGGCAAATGCAGGTAAAATAAATGCAACCGCATCTACTGTCACACCGCTTCTGAGTGCATACACAGGGAAGTTACTATTAAGCGTCGTTTCTAAAAAGCCATAGCAAAATGGCATCATAAAGGCGACCCAGCCAAATTGAAAGGCCTTTTTAAAGCGCTTTAAACTGTTTGTCTGCTCTGACGTTTGCACTTCGCCTGTATCTGGATATGTATTTTTTAAAACAAACACAAGCAGCCAAATACATAAACTAACGGCACCAGAAACAATAAAAGGCAAGGCTGGATTGATCTCAATGAGCGGCGTTAAAAAAGGGCCGGCGGCAAAACCGAGTCCAAATGATAATCCATACAATGAAATATTTCGTCCGCGATTTCTTGATGATGAAGCATAGGTCACCCACGTCTGTGTAGAGAAATGCAGCATATGGTCACCAATCCCGATCATGAGCCGAAGGAAGAACCAGACGACATAAGATTCAAAAAACACAAAGCTAAATAAGCTTAAAAAGACAGCGGCGCCTCCAATGACGATTAATGGCTTAAATCCAAACCGGCGAAGCGGTGCTTCCATAAAAGGAGACGCAAGCAGCACACCGAGATATAAGCCTGTGGCATGCAGTCCGTTTAACGTAGGAGAAGTACCGGCATGTTCAAAGATAATGGAAATGACAGGAAGTAATGCCCCTTGTGAAAAACCAGATACGGATACAAGTAAAATTAAAATCATAAAGTGAATTCTCGACATAAGATGCTCCTTACAAGTTCATGCTTTCATCGTACAATGGAACCATAGGGGTTTCAATAGAAAGGTGGAAAAGGAATGACGCTGACATGCAAAAAGGATCATTGGATCGCACATATTGAGGACAGGCAGCTGCCTATTTCAGGAACAGAAGAACTGGGGTTCCGCCCATCTCAATTATTCACCTCAGCCATTGCAGGCTGCTTTGGAGAAATGCTTATTCATGTATGCCGTAAAAAGCGAATATCCTATGAAGGGCTTACGATCACACCTGAAACGACAAGGGCAGGGGCTGTAAACAAAATTTCCTGCATTCATTTACATATCTTATTTGAAGACATCAATACATCTGATGAACAAATCGATAAAGTGATCACTCTTGCATTGAAGCATTGCTCAATGGTGCAGTCTGTGAAAGGGAGTATTGATATCACTTTCTCACACGCGCGAATCTAAAATGTATACGATGCCGGCACTCACGAAAGAATAACAGTCAGACATATGTAAAGGAGAATGGCTGTATGAATCGTTTGTTTCTTGTAATTGTCGCAATCGGTGTTCCGCTATCGGTGATTGGCAGTTTTCTTCATTTCCCGCAGGTCATCATGTTTGCCGTTTATTGTATTGCCATTATTGGTCTTGCTAGTTTTATGGGAAGAGCCACAGAAAGTCTTGCCATCATTGCGGGGCCTAGAATTGGCGGACTTTTAAACGCCACATTCGGAAATGCAGTGGAATTAATCATATCGTTTTTTGCCTTAAAACAAGGACTGACGGCCATTGTACTTGCTTCATTAACTGGATCAGTCATCGGAAATTTACTGCTTGTGGCGGGGCTGTCTTTTTTTGTTGGCGGATTAAAATATAAGCGCCAAGTGTTCAATGTCCATGATGCAAGGCACAATTCAGGCTTGCTCATGTTTGCTATCATTGTAGCGTTTGTCGTTCCAGAAGTGTTTTCGGTGGAGATGGCAGAGAATAAACAGTTTGTTTTAAGCATTGGGATCAGCATTGTGATGATTTTGCTTTATGTTGCGGCGCTTTATTTCAAACTAGTCAGCCACCGCGGTGTTTATGTTGCCAAGCAAGAGAGTGGGCAAGGTGAAGCGGAGACGGAAGAAGAAACACCTGAATGGTCTGGGAAATTTGCCACCGTAATTTTGCTACTTTCGACGATCGCAGTTGCGTACATTTCAGAGCGCCTTGTTCATACATTTGATACGGTAGGAGAACAGTTTGGCTGGAGTGATCTGTTTATCGGTGTCATTATTGTGGCCATCGTCGGCAACGCCGCAGAACATGCCTCAGCTGTTATCATGGCGTATAAAAACAAAATGGATGTAGCAGTGGAAATTGCCTTTGGCTCCACACTTCAGGTTGCCATGATGGTCGCGCCAATCCTTGTCATCAGCTCGCTATTTTTTGATAAGCAGATGCCGCTCATTTTCTCCTTGCCAGAGCTCATTGCGATGGCATCCTCTGTGCTGCTCACGGTCATTTTATCAAATGATGGTGATACAAACTGGTTTGAAGGCGCCACATTACTCGCTGCCTATTTTATTATGGCGATTGGATTTTTCCTTTTATAATCTTTTGTGGATAAGGGACGTCTTTGCGGAAAATACTATGGAAAAATGAATGAGAAAGAGTGATGATATGAAAAAGATGCTCCGCATCATGTTTGTTGTTCTCTTATCCTTAAGTTTTCTATACAGCTTTCCAGCAGAAGCGGCAAAGCAATTTAAAGTGCCATCCTCTGTCGCCAGTATCTCCAAGGAGAATACGTATCCAAACGCGTCACAGGATCAGCCGCTGCTCCAGCCGAGCGAGCTGACGGCTGAATTGTTCAAAACAACAAGTGTACCGATTGAGAACACTCATTTGATTAAAATGCTGAATGAATCCAGCATTTCAGGGACGCCATTAGCTGTTGGATACCGTGCGACCGTTTTCCTCGGGAGATGGGCGCTGAGCTACGATTCAAACGAAACGGTCGCCAACTGGGAATACAAAAAAGTGAATACGAACCACATTGATAACAGAGGCGGCAACAAAACAGCCATTGGAAAATACGTTCAAAAGCAGCAAGTGAAAGTAAGCGGAGGCCTCACAGCAAAAGTGCCGAACCCAGAAGATGTGAAAACATTGATGATGCAAAAAGCGATTCAAAAAACAAAGCTGCCCCTCGCTTTTGACACCGTGATTGGTGCAGGAACAAAACGAGATCAGTCATACCACGTCTCTCCGAAAAAAGCAGCATCGCTTCATGCCTATGCACCAGCGATTAACGAAAAAGGTAAGGTCACATACGGAGAAGTGTACCTTGTACTAAAAGGAAATAAACGAAAACTCGTCGTGAAAAACGTGACCTCACAAGGAATCGGCGCTTGGATTCCTGTTCAGGATCACTTGACGTTTGGGTTTCAAGGGATGAATTAAAACAGTCATCTCCTCTTATCAATAGAGGAGATGACTGTTTTTTGCTAATAGGGTTTCTCTTTTTTTCTTTTTAGTTCATTTTTGTAAAAGTCAAAGGCGTTATATAAATACCAAATGATAAAAAGAAAGAAGATAACTTTAGTCAATATCGGTAAGTTGTTGAAAATAAGACATAGGCCAAAATAAGGGATGATCATAAATCCATAATAAGAAAACCACCATGTTTTAAAAATGAAACTCATCTCCTTGGAAATTGTAGACATTAACATCTTATACATATATTACATTTTTTAAGAAAATAAAAAAGCCATAGTAGAAGTTGAATGAACTCAACGACTACTATGGCTTAAGTTTTTTATTCCCCTAAATCCACATTATGATAAACCTGCTGCACGTCTTCAAGCTCTTCTAATACATCGATCAGCTTTTCAAATTGTGCTTTCGATTCATCATCTAATGTCACTTCGTTTTGAGGGAGCATTGTGATTTCAGCGACAGTGAATTCTTCTACGCCGGCTTGTTTGAATGCTTCTTGTACTTGATGGAATTGATCTGGTTCAGCGTACACAATCACCGTTTCATCTTCTTCCATGATGTCACGTACATCAACGTCAGCTTCCATTAAAAGCTCAAGCGTTTCTTCTTCGCTTTTCCCTTCGACACCGATGACAGCTGTTTCGTCAAACATGTAGGCAACAGAGCCGCTTACGCCCATGTTTCCACCGTTTTTCCCAAATGCTGCTCGAACATCTGAAGCTGTACGGTTCACGTTATTGGTGAGGGCATCAACGATCACCATTGATCCGTTTGGACCAAAACCTTCGTAGCGCAGCTCATCGAAGTTCTCTTCTGCACCGCCTTTGGCTTTTTCAATGGCACGGTCCACAATATGTTTTGGGACACTATATGTTTTTGCACGTTCTAGGACAAAACGAAGTGCTTGGTTTGATTCTGGATTTGGCTCACCTTGTTTGGCAGCCACATAGATTTCACGCCCGAATTTTGCGTAAATACGACTTGTACTAGCATCCTTTGATGCTTTCTTTTCTTTAATGTTGTTCCACTTACGACCCATCTTATTCACTCTCTTTCACTTAGAAAATACACAGTATGAGGGTCCCCATGCTGCATGAAATCATTCTGCTATCTATTATACATGAATCAGTCAAGAGGATAGAAGTAAGAGGGCTGAAATGAAAAGAATTGTTAGCGAATGTTCAAGTGTTCCAAGTTTCTCGCAAGCCCGAGTCAGCCCGGCAACTTGTATATAAAAAAATAACCCCATCATAAATGAGGTTATTTTGCAGGCTGAGGGTAAGCGAGATCCTCAAGCAATTTGACATCATGCTGATGAAGTTGTTTGATCATTTCTTTTCGCACAGCAAGGGCGGCTTCAAAGTATTTTTCGTCTTCGACCATTCCCTTTACTGTGATTTCAATCCCGCGATTCAGCTTATTCAAGCCCATAATTCCATGAACCTGAAAGGGTTCAATGGCGTTTTGGAATTCATCTTTTTTAAGAAAATCATGATGCATTTGATTTAAGTTGTCACATGCTGATTCAAGTGCTTGGAAGGCGATATCTGGGTTTTGATTCGCGCTAATTAACACAGATTCCGTAATCCGCATGTAGTGCATGTTATAGTTTTGGATTTGACGGATATCCCCGTTAGAAATGGTTAACAGCTTGCCGCTCCATTCTCTAATTTGCAGAGAGCGGAGACCAATCTCTTCAATGGTTCCATTAAAGAGGTTATTCACCGTCACATAATCCCCTTTATGAATCTGACGTTCATAGATAAGAAAAACGCCTGCTAAAATATCACGAATCAGCGTCTGTGCGCCAAAACCGATGACGATCCCAGCGACACCAGCACCCGCAAGAATTTTCCCAAAGTCATGAAAGAAAAGAGAAATGACATAGAGCACAAAGCAAATCGAAGCGGTGTATTGCGTGACCGATTTGACCAAGCTCTCGATCGTTTTCTTCTTCTTGTCCTCGATAAACTCAGTTCGTTTAAAGAAAATTTGAAGGGCTTTGTTAATCATAAAGACGGCAAGCCAAAGAACGAGTCCAACAAGGAGAATTTCAATATATTTATTTTTGACCACTGTCAGAAATGTATCGTCCATCTATCGGTTACCCCCTGGCTGTACGAGAAGTAAAATCAACATCTTGATAATAGCTGTTTTTCACTAAAACATTCGGACCGAGGCATTGCACGTTTGGGCAATGACAATTTAGTTCTTTTGCTAATTTTGTGTTCATCCAGCGTGTATAGGCTGATTGCAATGTATCAGTTGCAATGTTTCCAAGCGGCGGAGTATCGCCAAAGTCTGTCACAATAATATTCCCATCAAAAATATTCACATTCAACCGTGAACGTCCATCAGGGTCATTTCGTACCGTGACATTTTTCTCCTGGCGCAATCGATTGAGGAGTCGCTGGTCTTCTTCATCTGTGCTGCATGAATAAAACGGCAGGGTGCCAAACAGCATCCAGGTGTTTTGATCACGAATATCAAGCAGCTGATGAATCGCATCCCGCATTTGCGGAAGCGTCAATGATTCAAGGGCGCTGGCGAAATCACTTGGATACATCGGGTGAACTTCGTGGCGCTGGCATTTCATTTCCTCGACGATTTGCCGGTGGATGTGTTCGATATATGGAAGCGTACGCTTATTCAGCATGGTTTCAGCGGATACGGTTACGCCCGCTTTGACAAGTGCCTGACTATTTTCAATCATGCGGTTAAATAATTTCTCGCGCTGCTCAAAGGTTGGTTTTCGATCCATCATGGCAAAACCGACTGTTGCAAACTCTTCGACAGTGCCCCAGTTATGTGAAATGTGAAGGACATCTAAGTATGGAATAATTTCTTCATATCGCGCCAAATCAAGGGTTAAATTTGAATTGATTTGTGTACGGACGCCGCGTTCATGGGCATACTTTAATAAAGGGACGACATATTCTCGTACAGATTTAAGAGAAAGCATGGGCTCTCCGCCTGTAATACTAAGTGAGCGCAGGAGCGGAACTTCATCTAAACGACGAAGTAACAAATCAATCGGCAGTGCATTCGGATCTTTAGGCTGTAAGGTATAGCCGACCGCACAATGCTCGCATCTCATGTTACACAGCGTTGTTGTTGTAAATTCAATATTTGTCAGCTTCATTTCTCCGTAATCCTGCACATCGAGATAGGCTTCCCAAGGGTCGTATGCAGGTGTGATCGGACGAAGTGCTGTTTTTTGGTTCATGGTATCTATCTCCTTTTCATTCGGGCAAACGTAGACCCGCCAACAGTTAATTTTAAGCCTCATCACGGTTATACGCAAGGGGGACACAATTGATTTGCAAGGGAAAAAAAGATAAGCTATAAACAAACGCTAAAGGGAGTGTATCGATGGGTAAGGCAGCAGACAGCAAAGAACAGCAGGTTGATTATTTAAAGAACCGATTAGATATGTTTATGAATGTGATTGATTCATTAGATCCCGAATCAACAGACGTTGAGGATATAGACAGACTGATCCAGATGATTGATGACCTGGAAGCGAAATATGAACGGTTTAAAAACGATTGGAAGGAAGAATAGCTCGCGCGATGCGGGCTTTTTTCTTTAAATTGGCAGGTGAATCGGTGTATGAGTCTCGGTCTTATTCTGCACAATAGAAGAAAAACCGGGAAGTGACGTAAATGAAAAAATACATGCTGATCTGTTTATGTGCGCTTTTTGTTTCCATGCCTCTCTCAGAAGCGGCAGCCGTGTCTAATAAGCCCATCCACTGGGGATTTGCAAAAAGTAAAGAGCACAGGCCGCCAGATGCGGGCAAAGAATTGACGGCACTGTTAAAAAAGTATGATGCGTTCTATTTAGGCAACACGAAAAAGAAAGAGATTTATTTTACCTTTGACAATGGCTATGAAAATGGGTACACGCCCAAGATCTTAGACGTGCTGAAAAAACATCAAGTACCAGGCACCTTTTTTGTGACAGGTCACTTTGTAAAGGACCAGCCCGGGCTTGTCAAACGTATGGCAGAGGAAGGTCATATCATTGGCAACCATTCCTATCACCATCCAGATTTAACAACAAAGAGCACAAAAGAAATCAAAGAAGAACTGGACCGTGTCAATGAAGCTGTGTACAAAATCACAGGAAAACAAGATAACCTCTATCTTCGTCCGCCGCGCGGTGTGTTCAGTGAACGGGTATTAAAAGAAACAAAACAGCTCGGCTACCAAACTGTTTTCTGGTCAGTGGCGTTTGTGGACTGGCATATCCATCATCAAAAAGGAAAACAGTATGCTTACGATCAAATGATGAAGCAGGCGCACCCAGGCGCCATTTACTTACTTCATACCGTCTCAAGAGACAATGCCGAAGCGCTGGATGATGCCATCACCGCTCTGAAAAAACAAGGATATTCCTTTAAAAGTCTAGACGATCTCATGCTTGAAAAAGTATGGCATCTGCCACAGCTATAGAAAGAAGCCTGCAGAAGACCTGCAGGCTTTTTGATTATCCCTCTCTGATTTTACGCTGAAACAAAAGAGGATGATGACGTGAAAAAGAGTCAATCAAGCCCTCGCCGAAAACGGTGATGCTTTGCTCCCAAGGATGTCCTAGCAGTCCCCAATCCATTTCTTTTGATAAAAAGAAATAGTAATCCCCATTAGGGAGAACAGGAATTTTCCATTCTCCAAATTCATCTTTTTCAAACAAGCCATATGGTGTGATCCAGTAGCATTCGTGCTGCCAATCAAGTGCCAGCATATATTCGTCCGTTCCGGTGATATTCTCCTGAAAAGAGAGCAGTGCCTTTTTTTCAAGATCTTCATCTGTATGTAGAAGAGAAGAGTCCTCAAAATAAGCAGAGATATCATATGTGATGTAAGGAGAGGGTGCTTGAAAAGCGGGAAAGCGAGAGATGCTTGGTTTAAATTTGAACTCTCGAGCAAATGTCTTCCAGGCAAATTTTAATTCTTTGTCTTTCAGTAGAATCCAGTTTTCCATATGATCTTCCTCCCAAGCACTTCTCTCAAAACATTATTTAAAAATCCTAAACCACCCTTTATGTTTAAACCACAAAAGCATCCCCGAAACGAGGAGACCCATGAAAATCAACACGCCAAAATATCCGTACTTCCAGTGTAATTCAGGCATGTTGTCAAAGTTCATTCCGTACACCCCAACAATAAAGGTCAGTGGAATAAAAATGGTCGACACAATGGTCAATGTCATCATGATCGCATTCATCCGGTTGGAATTCAGCGTCTGATAGCTGTCTCGTAAATCGGCTGTCATATCACGGTTTGACTCAACAATTTCGGTTAGTTTTAATAGATGATCATAAATATCATTAAAATACGCTTGACGGTTTGTATCGCTCTTCATCATATTCGTGTTCACAATACGATATAAAAGGTCCCTCATCGGGATAATCGTTCTTCGCAGTTTGAGTAAATCTGAGCGAATCCCGAATACTTCGTTCATCAACGTGCCATAAGTTTTATGCCCTTCTTCATCCTCAATTTCATTCAGCCTGTCTTCAATTTGATAAATAATAGGGAAATAATCATCAACAAGCTGATCAATCAGCATGTAGGCAATATGCTCAGGTCCGCTGTTTCTCGCTTTATCAGACCCTTTGAGCTTTCGAATCACACGTTCAACGTACGGCGCTTCCTTCAAATGAAAGGTCACGATATAGTTTTCACCAACAAACAGATCGACTTCCTCAGAACGAAGCGTTTTTTGATTAAGGGCATGCAGCACGAAAAACAAATACCCTTCATAAAAATCAAGCTTGGGCCGCTGTAAATAATGAAAACAATCTTCAATCGCAAGCGGATGGAAATGAAAATATTCCTTTAAAAGCGCTGCTTCCTTTTCCGTTGGCGCATGAAAATCAATCCAATACCAGGCGATATCGGGGCTTGAAAGCTGCTGCAATGTTGCATGTTCAATCAAGTCGCCGTTTTTTGTCACTGCAAGTTTTCTCAGCATGTGCACCCCTCCAGACTTGCATTATATCATGAAGCAGCACCGGTGAACTTATACGTTTTCTTCATAAAAAAAGCCGATCTCATTTTTGAGATCGGTTCAATGTGCGTGTATGATTGATGGATAAAACCGAGAATTAAGGACGACGGAAGTTGACGAAACCACCATTACGGTCGAACCAGCCTCTAAATGCCCAGTTGATGTAGCCGCCGTCACCTTTGTTTGTGAAAGATCCATTTTCGAATACCCAGACTCCGTACGTAATACTTCCGTATTTCACAGTAGCAAACGTTTTGACGCCGTTGAAACGAGTCTCATAACCTTGGCTTAAGTTAAATACCATGACATTGTATTTTGCGCCAGCAGCATAGAAAGCAGACTCCATTAATCCTTTGACAAAGCCTTCACGGTTTGTGTTAGCATTTGCAGCATTGATTAATGCATTTGCAATACCAAGTACATCAAAGTTAATATTAACGTTTCCTGCAGTTGTAGATGCTTTACCTTCAGCAGCTTTGTTTAAGACAGTTTGCTGAAGTGTAGTAGAAACAGGTGCTGAAGTTTTTGGCTCAGCAGCGTCAGCGAATACTGGCAGTGTCGAAGAAACAGCAGTGGCAAGGGCAACAGAAAGAATTGTTTTTTTCATTGGTCGGATCTCCTTTGTTTTTAAATTTTGGGTCTTCTTTTTTGTAAAATGTGAAACTAAGTGAAGCCGGTCATCAATGAGGTAAATATGTTCCTGCAAGATAAAACAAATGATTGCCTAATCCGCTAATTTCTTTGTTCACCTCCTTGATATGTCATAATTATACAAATATTTTTGGAATGGAAGATATCACCCAGAGGTTCTATTTCTAATTTAAGGAAAATGAGCCTAAAATGTTGAAGGATGCTGTCGAATTTTAGCTGAATTCGACTAAAAACTTTCATCTATCCAAAAGGAGAATGACCACAAATAAGGAAGATATAACTGATAAATTCTTGTACTCTTTATGTTTAAAAGTATTCAATCTAGAGAATCATTCATGCAAAATGAAACAATCACATCTGCGTATGTTTGCAGAAAGGAAGAGGACATGTATGTGGGAGAAACAGCTTGCAGTAGAGCCGCCGTATCATTTCGATCAAGTGCTTAGACGCTTATCAAGTGATCCATTAAAAGCAGTCGATTTGAGTCAAAGAGAAATCAAAGTGCCGATCAGATTAGGGGAAAAACCGTACGTGGTCATCGTTCAAGCTACTGGAACAAAGGATGCGCCTATGTTTCGGGTACGGGCAAACGGCCCAGAGGAACTCCTTCTTTCTGAGGTGAAACGGATATTTGGCATGGAGCATCAATTACACATGATTCAAGACCATTTTTCTCAAACCAATCTAGCGCCCATTTTTGAGCAGCATATCGGAACGCCGCTCATGCTGGATTTTCATTTATATCATTGTTTAATGAAATGTATCATTCATCAGCAGCTTAATCTTTCGTTTGCTTACGAGCTCACGAAACGATTTGTCCATACGTACGGCGAGCAAATAGAAGGTGTATGGTTTGATCCTTTACCAGAAACCATTGCCTCTCTTGAAACAGATGATTTGAGAAAGCTTCAATTTAGTCAGCGAAAAGCAGAATATGTCATCGATGTATCGAAACGAATTGTGAGCGGCTCACTTTGTTTAGAGGAATTACACGATTTATCTGATTTGGAGGTGGAAGAGCGATTGCTTCCGATTAGAGGGATTGGACCTTGGACGGTTCAAAATGTGCTCATGAATGGGCTTGGAAGACCAAATCTTTTTCCGATGGCAGATATCGGCATTCAAAATGCAATCAAACGGCACTTCGACCTGCCTGAAAAACCGACAAAAGAAGAGATGTCAGCGCTAAGCAAGGAGTGGACCCCATATTTAAGCTACGCTTCTTTATATTTATGGAGAAGCATTGAGACAGATAAATAAATGAAAGGCATTTTCTCTCTTTGTCTAAGACGTGGTATACTAATGAGATGGAATAAAATGAAGACAACCTATTAAGGTTTTAAATAGAACGGAGAGAATAAAGTGAAAGAAAAACAGCAAGGTGCCCTTTTGCAAAAGGGACAGCAGTTCCCGCTTACCATTAAACGCCTTGGCATTAATGGTGAAGGGGTCGGTTATTTTAAAAAGCAAGTGGTCTTTGTCCCAGGTGCGCTTCCAGGTGAGGAAGTGGTGGTTGAAGCAACGAATGTCCAAGCAAAATATGCAGAAGGTACAGTGAGGAAAGTGCGAAAGCGCTCCGAGCATCGAGTCAAACCGCCATGCCCAGTATACGAACAGTGCGGCGGCTGTCAGCTTCAGCATTTGGCGTACGAGCAGCAGCTAAATGAAAAGCGTGATATTGTCATTCAATCAATGGAGCGCCATACAAAGCTAGCGGTTGAAAAGCTTGATATTCGGCCAACGATCGGCATGGAAGATCCGTGGCATTACCGAAACAAAAGTCAGTTCCAAGTAGGACGTTCTCACAGCGGAGACATCATTGCAGGACTTTACGGACTGAATTCTCATAAGCTTGTACCGATCAAGGAATGTATCGTGCAGCATCCAAAAACGAACAAAACAACAGGCGTTGTCCGCAAAATTTTAGAGAAGTTCGGCGTATCTGTCTACAATGAACGTACAAGAAAAGGTGACGTACGCTCGATTGTCGTGCGTGTCGGCTTTGAAACAGGTGAAGTACAAGTCGTTCTTGTCACATCAAAACCTGAATTTCCAAAGAAAAAAGAAATCGCAGAAGCCATTCAAAAACGTCTGCCTGAAGTGACGTCCATTATGCACAATATCAATGGAGAAAAAACATCAGTCATCTTCGGCCATAAAACATCTCACCTAGCTGGCAATATGGTCATTCAAGAATTTTTAGGAGACGTCTCCTTTGAATTGAGTGCACGTGCTTTCTTCCAATTGAATCCAAAGCAGACGCTAAAGCTTTACGATGAAGCGAAAAAAGCGGCCAAACTGACTGGAAAAGAAAAGGTTGTCGATGCGTATTGCGGTGTTGGGACCATTGGGATGTGGCTCTCAGATGGCGCCAAAGAAGTACGAGGAATGGATGTCATCAAAGAATCGATTGATGATGCCAAGAAAAATGCCAAAAAACACGGCATGAAAAACGCGACCTATGTGACAGGAACAGCTGAACATTGGCTGCCAAAATGGGTCAAAGAAGGCTTCCGTCCTGACGTCATCGTCGTCGACCCGCCAAGAACAGGCTGCGAACGCACCTTCTTAGACACCGTCAAACAAGTCAAACCAAAACGCTTTGTCTACGTCTCTTGCAACCCATCCACACTAGCAAAAGACCTTCAATACATGTCAAAAGACTACAAAATCGAATACATGCAGCCAGTTGATATGTTTCCGCATACCGCGCATGTGGAGTGTGTGGTGTCTTTATCTCTTAAATAAAAAGGAAATAACAGCTATGATGGACCGAAACCAGCAATAGAAAAGGCAGTATCTAAATGATAAAAACCCTTCCAACAGGAGGGGTTTTACTTTAACTAACAATCTATTTTTCCTATTCGGGTTCTTATTGTACTTAGTTCTCTATAGTGAGACACCCATCATGTACTCTCGATTCTCAAAACAACTTATGTCTCACGCAATTATCAGCTGGATGAATATAAAATCAAGGTCTTCGGCAAGGTGCTCTTTAAATATAATTTTAAGTATTTTAATGGGAGTGATTCAATATGAGACTGAAAGAACATGAAAAATAACAACTTTATACATTCGTAAGAGGCCCGCCAAATATTTAATCATTAAACTCAAAATGATAATTGGAGGGATTATGATGAATGCCAAACAGTTTTCTTCATTTATAAAACAAGCAGATGAACCTTTTGTTGGGTGGGATTTCTCATTCATATCTGAAACTGGAAGAATGAAAAGTGAGCTGCTTTCATGGTCATATGGTAGTATAGCTACTTCTCTTGTTCAAAATGCAAAATCAATGCTGGACATGGGAACAGGTGGTGGAGAGTTTTTATCAAAATTAAGACCTTTTCCAACGTCAGTTTATGCTACAGAAGGTTACTTGCCTAATGTACCTATCGCAAAAGAACGATTAACACCCTTAGGAGTGAAGGTAGTTCAAATTTCTAATGATGGAAATCTTCCGTTTGAGACTGGAAAATTTGATCTTATCATCAATCAACATGAGTCATTTTCATCTAAAGAGGTGAGAAGAATTATCTCGAAAGAAGGTATTTTTCTAACTCAACAAGTCGGTGGACTCGATTGCATAGAGATTAATGAGAATCTAAGGGTACCAATAAATAAAGATTTTATTGATTGGAACTTAAAGAAAGCTTTAAACGAAATACAGGAGAATCATTTTGAGGTGTTGAAAAGTGCAGAAGAGTTCCCTATTCAAAGATTTTATGATATCGGAGCATTGGTGTATTATCTGAAAGCAATTTCTTGGCAAGTGCCAGGTTTTGAAATAAGTAATTTCAAGGATGAATTATACACCATTCATAAAATCATTGAACAAAAGGGTTATTTTGACGCAAAACAACACAGATTTATTATTTTAGCTAAAGCAGTTTAGTTGGAAATGGAGCCTTTGATATATTTGAAGGCTCCAGCCTAATTTTGAATAGATGCCACCACGAAACAAAAGATGAAAAATAATAAAACGTACGATTCAGTTGATCATATGTTTCCTTTTATTATTGTCGGGCTTGAAAGCATTCTAAAAATAGAGGAGGATAACGATGAGCCAATTTGATAGTCTAACAAAATACATACCGATGCTCCGCGAGGACCATATCGGAGAATGGGTGATCGATCAAGAAAATGATGGAACAGCTGAACGCCCAATCCAGATGCCTTTTGTGCATTATTCCGAAACGGTCCAACGCTTTATCGAAGATGTCTATATCTTTGCGGAACAACATCAAGAGCTGGAGCTTATCCGCTACAGAGAAATCCTCAAAGAAAATGGCATTGAAGGTGGATTGAACGATATCGAGAATGTGGACCTCTCACATTTAAATGCGCAATGTATACTTGCCCTTATCATGGGAGTGGTGAGTGCTGAGCGGTTTTGCGATGGTGCCATATTGGGCTCTTTTAAAAGTGGAGCCATCTTAAAATGGCTTGAAAGATTGAAAAACCTAGATGTATGACATCTAGGTTTTTTATTTCTGAAACGAGATTATGAGCATGTGAATTGCTCCACTTCTTGACGAAATAGATCAAGCAGCAGCTGCTTGGTGTTTTCCAGAGAGAGATGGGGTTCCTTATGAGTTAAGATTCCTATTGGGATAAAAGGGTCTTCCATTTCAATTGGAACTTTCACAAATTCGTCTGACAATAGAGTAGAAGAAAGAACAACTCCGACAGAGGGGAATTTTTTTAGAAATGATGGAATCGCTGAAATCTGGCTGATGGTGTAAGTGAACGGCTCCACATTTATTCTTGAGAGTTCCTTTTGTAATTTTATGTGATATAAACAACTTTCCCCGCCAATAATCAAAGGCTGTTCATAAAGATCTTTGATCAATGAAATCGGTCCAATTTGATCTGCCTGCTGTTTTGCGATAATAAAAGACATTTCCTCCTTGTACAACTCCTCAAACGGAAGTGTATTCATCACTGGTTCCCCTGAAATGGCAAAATCGAGCTCTCCCTTGAGCAGAAGCTTGTGAAGAAAGTCTGTATTACCAATGATAAAGTGGCATGTGATATTCGGTTTTTGCCTCCTGAATGTTTGAAGGACGGAAGGAAGAATAGTGGCAGCAATTGGTTCTATGACGCCTATATTCAAGGTTCCGATTTCTTCTTTTTGGAGTTTTTGTGATTGCTCTAATACAAAATGCCAATGGAGTATCAGCTGATCAATCTCTTTGGCAAACAATTGTCCCGAAGGGGTTAATTCAGCCTCCCATCCTCTTACAAACAATTGAAATCCTAACTCCTTCTCTAATCGTTTGATCTGATTCGTTATGGTCGACTGGGCATAATTCAATTTTTGAGCGGCTTTTGAGAATGTCCCTTCCTGAATGATGGCTTGAAATGCTTTTAACTCTTTTAAGTCCATTTCTAATAATCTCCATTCATTTTATGAATACAATTTTATATATTATTCAATTATATAAAACAAGTATTAGGATGTAAAATGAATCTAGACAGAAAAAAGGAGATGACATTCATGCCATTTGTAAAAGTCAGCTATATGGAAAATGCGTACGATACAGAAAGCTTAGCTTCTGTTAGCCAAACGATCATGAAGGCTCTGATGAAAGAATTTCAAGTTCCTAAAAAAGACTACTTTCAGGTATTCAGTTCACATAAGAAAGAAGAATTTTTTTATAATCCCCATTATCTTCTTCGTCATGAAAGAGATCATCGTCTTTTATATATCCAAATTACATGTGGTCCAGGAAGAACCGAGGGGCAGAAGCAGTCTTTATATAAGGAAATAGCTGACCAGTTGTATTGCCAGCTTCATATCCCGAAAGAAAATGTATTCATTATGCTGATTGAGACAGGGGTGGAGAATTGGTCCTTTGGAGAAGGACTTGCGCAGATGATCAAGTAACAGAACAAATGAAAGGGGAAATAGCTATGCATCAGCCAATCAAGCCAACTGTAAAATTCACTCTCGGAGATTTTGCCCCAGCATTTGTTGAGTATTCAGAAAAAGTTCTCTTTGGAGATTTGTGGAGGAGGGAGGAACTCTCTCTTAGAGATCGCAGTCTGATTACAGTCTCAGCCTTAGTAAGTACGGGCAGCCTGAATCAGCTGGAATACCATTTACATCTTGCCAAAGAAAATGGTGTCACGAAGAACGAATTGATTGAAGTCATCACTCATCTTAGTTTTTATATCGGATGGCCTAAAGCAGCTTCAGCACTAGAAGCGGCTAAACAAATTCTTGAGGATAAATAAAGTTCATCAAACAACGAGCCCTATTTGAAATAGGGCTTTTTATATGCAATAAATTGAATTCTAAATTCTTCTGTTGACTTTCCCCTTTACTGAAAGGTTTATACTTTGATCAGATCAACAAATCGGAGGAGATGCAGGATGTTCAAAATCGGTGATTTTTCTATGTTAAGTAAAGTCCCTGTCAAAACCTTAAGGTATTATGACCAGATTGATTTATTAAAGCCTAAGAAGATCGATCAAGATTCCGGATACCGGTATTATTCAGCTGAGCAGCTGCTTGAGGTTAATCGAATTTTTCTGTACAAGGAATTAGGCTTTACGTTAAAGCAAATGGGGCAGCTTCTTCGTGAAGATATTTCTGTCGAGCAGATTCAGGGCATGTTTCTCTTGAAAGAGAGTGAGATTCAGCAATTGATCGAGAGAGAACAACAGAAATTAGCGCGTATTAAGGAGCGGATGCACCTCATCAAACGAGAGGGGTGTGTTGAAAAAGCGCAGGAGGTCATCATCAAATCGGTTGAAAGCAAACGTATCATGTCTTTTCAATCCCATGGAACTGTTGACGAAATCCCAACATTCTTTCAAACGTTTCATCATTTGTTACATAAACATCCGCAAGAATTGAACTCTGAGCCGCAAATCGTGCTGTGGAGGGAATCAATTGCTAAAGAAAGTGAGTTCGAATTTGAGGTGGGATATTCAGCGAAAGCGCTAAGGAGCTCTCTGCCTCAGGGTATCACGATGCGTACGTTACCAGCTGAAGAAACTATGGCGACGCTCTTATTTCATTCAGATTCTCCATTTGCACAAACTGCTTGTGTTGATCTGGCGACATGGATTGAACATAACGGATACCGCGTGAAAGAAGATCAGCCGGGGAGAGAGATTTATTACCCATTGTCTGAAAATGAAGAAGGAAGACTCATTGAAATTCAAATTCCTATAAAAAATGAAGTCAAATCGTAAACATTGTCCAAAGGAGAAAAGCCACGATGAAAAATAAAGCCGTTGTCTATTTACTTGCTTTAGCAGCCTTTTTAATTGGAACGATCGAATATATCATTACAGGCATTATTCAAATGGTCGCAGATGATTTACAGGTCACGACATCTGCTGCTGGTTTATTGGTCACATCATTAGCGCTCTCAGCAGCAATCGGCGCGCCGATTGTCATTGCACTGACCATCAATATCGACCGCAGAAAAATATTATCATGGATGCTGATCATTTTTACTTTAAGTAATATCATCACAAGTGTCAGCCATTCGTTTGAAATGGTGCTGATGACAAGGGTTTTACAAGGAATTAGTGGGGGGACGGCCATTGTGGTGGCAATGGCAGTGGCCACTCGTCTTGTCGAACGAGAAAAAAGAGGAACAGCGATTGGCATCATTTTAATGGGATTAAGCAGTTCCTTAGTTTTAGGTGTGCCAATCGGGACATTTCTAAGCAGCATGATTGGATGGAAAGCATTATTTGCAGCCATTGGATTGATCACGCTCATTCCGCTGATTGTTGTGTATAGGCGCATCCCCTCTATGAAAGAACAAGAACCGGTGACGCTAGGTATGCAATTATCGATATTAAAAGATAAGCGAATTTTGCTTGCAGTGGCAGTTACACTCTTTTATGTAGGCGGATATTCCACTTTATTTACCTATTTAACGCCCTTCCTGCAAGAATCAGCAAACCTTAGCATCACAGAAATCAGCGGCATTTTATTGCTAGCGGGAATATGCAGCTTTTTGGGCTCCAGTCTTGGAGGGGTTGCAGCAGATAAAAAAGGCCCAACATTCACGATTTTCTCCGGAATTATTCTACAAATCATCATGCTGATGCTGCTTGCATTTGTGACAGGGAATCTCGTGGTCATGGTGGCGGTTATCATGATATGGATGATTGCTACATGGAGCACATCGCCAGCTCAGCAGCTGTATCTCGTCACACTTGTACCCACATCTCCTGATATCGCATTAAGTGTCAATACATCATTTATTCAATTCGGATTTGCTTTAGGCTCGGGTTTAGGTGGGCTTGTGTTGAGCAGGACATCTATACTGCACCTGAGCTGGATCAGCGCTGGAACGGTTCTTCTTGCTTTACTCATGACCATCTTGATGGTGGCGTTTGACCGAATCTCTCAGCAGAAGAGTTTGAAGGTGATGGAGCAAGGAAGGTAACATATTCAGTTTTGTATTGTGGGAACTACTTCTTTCGGGTAGTTCCTTGGCCCAGTTTCGTAGGGTTTTTTTATAAAAATTCTTATCTCTTTAGTTCTGCTTTATTACTTCTGTAAATACCTGATCTCCTTGTCATACTTTTGAATGAAATTGACTCAATAGAATTGACGCAAGAACCATGAATAGGTGAAGATGAAATAAACTGTAAGATAAAGGGAGACGAATAATGATACATATCATATTTGGGGCGGCAGCTGCCGGTAGTTTAAAACAAGCAGTACGTGAAATGAAGCAAGATCAAATAGATGATATCATCGCTTTTGATGATATTTATTCGATTGGACCACTTCTACATTTACACGAAGATGAAGGACAAGCGAACCGTATAGAGTGGCTGCGTAACGTGATGTCAAATGAATATGGCTATTTTGACGACATGGTCAACGATCAGCACAGAATGCTTCAGCAAATAAAAGAAATAAAAGCTGGCAGTCGTATACTTCTCTGGACAGGAAGTAATGCCCATGAGCAAATTGGCTTGCGATATGCCGTCTATTTATTAAAAGAGAAAAGCATAGAATTGTCAGTAATCAATACAACGACAGCATTTGATCAGCTGTTCAATACAAATACAAGAAGAATGGATATTCGACATTCCGGAGAAATCGCTTCTGAAAAATTTAAAATTTTGTATGAGAGTAAAGAGCATATTCACCCAGTGTCAACAGAAGAAAGAGAAAGATTACAAAATGATTGGCTTTCATTTGCTAAAGAAAATCATACGCTGCGGATATGGCAAAAAGGACAAACGATCAGCGTACCAGAAGATGAATTTGATGCTTATTTAGTGAAAATGGCTAAGCGGCTTCATCAGTCCGCGCCAGAAGAGGAGTACATCGTAACTCCACGCTTAATAGGAGAAGTCATTGGTCATTTAGATCAGTATATCGGCGATGATTTTATTGAATATCGACTGAAGACATTAATTGATCAAGGGATTTTTGACATGAAAGGAAAACGAACTTCCATGCGTTATTACTCGTTTAAACTGACAGAGTTCGGTCAGCACTTCAAAAAATGGGTGTGCTGTCGAGAGTTTAAGGATCATCCCTTTGTGAAAATTGAAGGAGATTACGGTGAACCTTTTCAGTGTGGGTATTGCGAATGTCATTTAGAAAGAGATGATGTACCAATGAGTGATACTCTTTTCTCAAAGATATGGAATTGGAACATACAGTATGGCCGCTGGTTTGACGAAGAAACCGATGATTTGCTGCCAAATGGCGTAGACATGGAAAGGAAGTTCAATCAAGAAGGAGAGCGTATCACTGAAGAAGTGAAACGAGCCTTATCTCCTGCGTTTCAAATTGAATACAGCCCAAGTGAATACGCGCAATATTACATTTAAAGAATGAATTTTCTTATCACTGTACAAAATAATCCTTTACACAATCCATCATCATCATGTAAGATATGGAGAAATTAAAAGCGAAGAAAAGGACATGAGCAATTTTTTACTGGTTACCAGAGAGGGAAGTGACGCTGAAATCTTCCTAACACAGAAAAGTTGTCTTACCACCTTTGAGCTGTATTGGGGAAATCACAGTATCCAATATCGTTTACGCCACGTTACGGCACCAGAGCCATAAAGCGAATACGCATTATGGGAATTTGGGTGGAACCACGGATATCACATTCGTCCCTTTATGAGGGATGGGTGTTTTTTTTTGTACACTCATATAGGATCATTGCTTTGAAAAGGACATGAGCAGCTTTTACGGTTACCAGAGAGGGAAGTCACGCTGAAATCTTCCTAACGCAGAAAAGCGGTCTTACCACCTTTGAGCTGTATTGGGGAAAATTGCAGTATCCAATACCGTCAATGCCACGTTACGGCACCAGAGCCATAAAGCGAATACGCATTATGGGAATTTGGGTGGAACCACGGATTACACATTCGTCCCTTTACGCGGGATGGATGTGTTTTTTTATTTCAAAAAATAGGAAAGGTGTGTCGGTTATGAGAGAAAACATGGTGAAGATTCAATTTCCGGATGGAAAGATAAAGGAGTTTCCCGCAGGTACGACTGTCGCAGATGTTGCCTCCCATATTAGTCCGAGCTTAAGAAAAAAAGCAGTGGCAGGTAAGGTCAATGATCAAATGGTTGATTTAAGTGAGCAGCTATACAGCGATGTTCGGCTGTCTATTGTCACACTAGATTCAAAAGAAGGGCTTGAAGTGATGCGCCATACATCTGCCCACGTATTAGCCCAGGCTGTGAAAAGGTTATATAACAATGTCACACTGGGGATCGGACCGGTCATTGAAAACCGATTTTACTATGATATGAAGCTCAATCAATCATTAAGCGTAGAGGATTTAGCAGAAATTGAAAAAGAGATGAAAAACATCATAAATGAGAATCATCCTATCCAAAGAAAGGAAGTCTCTTACAAAGAAGCTGAAGCGCTGTTTGCACATGATCCATATAAGCTGGATATTTTAAAAGATTTACCCTCTCAAGAAGCCATCACAGTTTATCAGCAAGGAGAATTTGTAGATTTATGCCGCGGGCCGCATGTACCTTCTACAGGGTACGTAAAGTCATTTAAACTAACACGTGTTGCAGGGGCTTATTGGCGGGGAGACAGTCATCAGGATGTCTTGCAGCGAGTGTATGGTGTGGCGTTTCAACACCCAAAGCATCTCGCTGAGTATCTTCATTTCATGGAAGAAGCAAATAAACGTGATCACCGGAAATTAGGGAAACAGCTATCCCTCTTTATGTTTTCAGAAGAAGCGCCAGGTATGCCGTTTTATTTACCAAAAGGACAGATTGTCAGAAATGAATTAATGGCCTTTTCAAGAGAAGTGCGAGGCAAAGCGCAATATGAAGAAGTGAGTACACCGTTTATGATGAACCAAGAGCTTTGGGAAAAGTCAGGGCACTGGGATCATTATCATGAAAATATGTATTTCTCAGAAGTAGACCATACAAGCTTTGCTTTAAAACCGATGAACTGTCCAGGGCATATGCTTATGTTCAAAAACAGCTTATATTCATACAGAGACCTCCCGATCAGAATGGCTGAGTTTGGTCAGGTGCATCGTCATGAATTTAGCGGAGCGTTAAACGGATTGTTCAGGGTCAGAACATTTTGCCAAGATGATGCCCATATTTTTTTAAGAGAAGATCAAATCGAAGCTGAAATCAAACGAATTTTCCAATTAGTTGATCATGTGTATCGGACATTTGGATTTGAGTATTCAGTCGAGCTATCCACTCGTCCAGAAAAAGCCTTAGGGGATGACGCCATTTGGGATATATCCGAAACAGCACTAAAAAATGTGCTTGATCGTCTAAAGGTCGACTACCAGCTGAATGAAGGAGATGGCGCATTTTATGGTCCAAAGATCGATTTTCATATTAAAGATGCCTTGCAGCGGAGCCATCAGTGCGCCACAATTCAGCTGGATTTCCAAATGCCAGAGAAATTTGGTTTAACATATATCAACGAAAAAAATGAAAAGGTTCGGCCAGTTGTGATTCACAGTGCCATTTTTGGTTCTCTAGATCGTTTCCTAGGTATTCTCATCGAGCATTTTGCAGGCGCTTTCCCATTATGGCTAGCACCGGTACAAGTGCAAATCATCCCTGTCTCAACTGTTCACCTTGATCACTGCTTAGAGGTGCAGCAGCAATTAAGAAGTATAGGAATAAGAGCCACAATCGATGAGCGGAATGAAAAACTTGGCTATAAAATGAGAGAAGCACAAATGCAAAAAATCCCTTATATCGCGGTCATCGGCGATAAAGAAATGGAAGACAACACACTAAATATTAGACAGCACGGAGAAAAGACGTCAAAAAAGCTGTCTATTGAGGACTTTAAACACATGGCTGCTAAGCAAATCAAAGACAGATCGGCTGCTCAGATATGATGTGATGATTTTATGAAGAAGGATCAGACGTTCATTGAATGATGGGCGTCTTTTCATTTGCGAAAAAAGCCGAATTGACAGTAGAAAGGGAAAATATTGAAACATTTTTTCGTTAAAACCGTAATAGAGATAGAGCGCTCAACAGGAACCTTTAAAACGGAGAGGAGTATTGCATGGAACAAGCTGCCCTGAAAAAGATGAGATCGAAACAAGTAGTTACCTCTAATTTACTATTCGGCATGGTGATCTTGATTTTTTTTATTTTGATTCAAAATGTTGAAATTCAATTTACATATTTCTTTCTTTGTTTAGGAATCTTCATGCTCCTTCAAGGTATTTACGGCTTGATTAAAAAAGGATCAACAAAGTCTATCATTCCCATATTTGAGCAGGTAGCCATTTATGAAAAAGAGAAATTGGGAAAAGAGTGGGAGAAAGAACAAAGAGTGGAGAATATTTGGAAATTGATATTGAGCGGGCTAATGTTCTTCCAATCATTTAGTTTTCAAACGATGCAAGATCCATTTTTTCATATAGAACCTAATTTTCTCATTTTCTTATTTGTTATGGCTCTAGCCATTATCAATATAAGCATGCTTTTTCGCTTTAGAAAAATTGACCGGTCGACTGAAGGCGAATTAACAGGCTATACAAAAGAGTCAAATATAATGGCAATAGCTTTAGGGTTCTTAACTGTAATCATCATTTTCATCTTTATCGTCATTTTTCTTCTTCCATAAAACAGAATTTTGAGGTGAAACAAATGAATGCAAACATTCAACAACTGATCGATCAGACAAAGGCGAAATTTGGTTTAGATCTTTACTATTTAAAAAGACACAGTTTTCATCGCTACGTCAATATGTTCAATGAAACGGTTTATACATTGAATATGGAATGGTTCCCCTCTCATGAAGCTGAACCCGAGGACGATGATCTAAACCCGGACGGCACAGCTGTGATTGACGTGAACTTAAATACAGGCCAGATTGAAACGGTCATTTTTGTCATGGACAAAACCTTCGCGAAGAATGGTGTCACATTTAAGAGGCCTTATCCAGCTCATGTCATTCAATGGATCGAACAAGAAACAGGGTTGGTCTATGGTGAGCATTTTCATATGCATCAAAAGGAGAAAGGGGAACTTTTTTTCGAAGAAGCAATAGATGGTGTGAAAGTGACGCCTTCAGGCAGAATCGAAGTGAAATGGGATGAACATGGGCAGCTCATTCACTATATACATCGAGGGCCATTTATGGCAAAAGAACGACTAAGAACTGAAGAATATGTGCTTTCCATTGATAGGATCGAGAATTTAGCTCAGCAGCAAGTGCAGCGGTTTGATTGGCCATCCTTCGAGCAGAATCGAATCCGCCCTATATATGCGTTAGAAGAAATTTATATCAAGAACGATGGAACAGGAACGATACCGTTTGAAATTGGGCGTGAAGAAACGCATTGTATCCACATGAATCAGGTCATGGAGTGGAATGAACCGTCAAACAAAGCTTTTGAAAAAAAGGAAATCGATATAAACGAGGACATTACTGCTGAACAAGCCTTCTCACTGGAGCCTTCGCCGGATACATTCCCGATCTCAAAAGAAGAGCAGGCTGAGTGTATCAAAGCGGTTCGCACCTTTTTGGCGCAAAAATATTCAAAGGATACAGGGAAGTGGGTGCTAAAAACACTCCACCGCGACCATGGCTGCATCGAAGCGATATTAAAAACGAATGAGCAAGAAGGCTGTGGATTTATGGATAAGATCAAGGTCTTCATTGATGCCAGCACTTTTGAAGCCATTAATTACATAGATAAAAAAGAGATGTTTCAAGTATGCGGGATACTCAATCCATCTCAATCAGCTAGTGAAATCACCATGTCTCAGAAAGAAGCCTTTGAAACATTGAAAGAACGCCTCGAACTTACACCCATCTATGTCTATGACGATGTGCAAAAACAATATGTTTTATGCGGCAAGCTTGACTGTCATGATGGCGTTGATGCAGTGAGCGGCGAAGTATTCTCTTTGACAGACCTTTCATAACTTCTAAAAGAACAGTGAGCAGCTGTTCTTTTTTGTTCCATTTTCCTCTTTTTAGAATAAAAATGGAATTTTGTAGAAGGAAGTTGTCGATTCATCACGAAAGAAACAGATAAGAATATGATCATAGGTCCATCGGTTGGAATTCGTATTTCATATAGTATACGTCATACATATTGAAAACCCATTGCAGTAAAGTTGATCTACAAATCTTTTAGAAGAAAAATGAAATCATGTCTCTAGTAGTAGCGAAAATAGGCGGACTAAGATCATAGGATGAGTTGAACATGTTTGTTTTAGGTAAGCTTAAAGCTATAAATAGAAGAAAGTGAGGATATCTAACTTGAGTACATTGGAAGTGTTTCGTCAGTTTTTGGTTGACCATTATCCTGCGTTACAAGATGAGCTTTGGCTGAAAGATGTTGATACCCTTCGAATCTCTCCTATTCTTCATCCTTTTCTGAAAAGCAAGCTGCCAGAAGGAATCGAAAAATTCACTTGTGTTCTATTCACGCAGCAGACAGATCAAACCGCTGCACCGCTCAAAGTCTACCTTTTATTAGATGAATATGAGCAATCGCTTTACGCCATTGATTTGATGAATGAACAAATAGCGCTTCATTAATACAGAAGCAAAAAAGCTGCTTGAGAGCTCCTCAGCAGCTTTTCTTGTGAATATTAGTTTGTCATATCAACCAATCTTGAGTGCAAGTTGTCCACTTCTTTCTTTGTTGGAAAAGAGCTGATCAGCAGCGTAGACCGTCCTAATTGATTAGGAAGCTCAGTATCGGTCACAACCATATCAATCCCAAGTTGATCCATTGTCAGTTCATTTAATGTATTTTCTGGACTTGTGAAAATATGAATGAGAGGAGGCAATCTTAATTTAATTAAATCCGCAATAAACAAACTATGATTATAACCTAATGTTGAAATGACAAAAATGTTCAACACGTTTCTCCGATCCATTTCCAAATGAACAAGCCCCCTCCAGTTAGAAGTAATGATACGAATCAATTCTCGTTCATTTTTCACAAAAGACGCAAGTATATCGTCTGTTTTTAACTCTTGGATGATATGAGTAATCCTCGAATAGAAGTAAGGAAGCTGTTTTTTTACCTCTGATAAATACCTCGATTTCTTTTTGAAAAGGAATCCATCTCTTACGGTAATTTCCCTAGAATACACATAATATTGGAGCAGAATCAGTGTCATCGCCTTGCGATTAGCCACCTCTTGATGAAAAATCAACTCCAATTGATTGATAAAGGAATGAATGGCTTCGAAGAGGTGTGGTGTATGCGATTGAAAGAACGTCAATTTTTCTTCGACAGTTTCAATTGATTTATAATGGCCAATAGCTGGTTCAATCAATAGTAAAAAGACAAATTCGTGACGATCCAACGTAACACCAAAAGTGTCCTTTGTCATTTGGCAAACGTGTTCTTCTAAGTTTTTGATTTGTTTATAGATACCTTTAGCTGTAGATGTTTGTTTTTCCTGATCCATTGAGTACCTATAATTGCGTCGTATGGTAAAATTTTTCCTCACTCGGTGTATGGAAACGGCGAGCCATAGGCAAAATTTATCTATAGCCACATCAGGTAGATTGACTTCGAGCACCTGAAATAGCTTTTGTAAAAAATCAACTGCATCTTCCTTTTGAATATCTTCGAATGGCCAAAGCCTGCTTCCATACACTTCAAACAAAAATTCCACAAAAAATTGACGAATCTCCTTCTCATTTCCATGGAACTGCATACTATCTGGTCGTAACTCAATGTCATACGAGATAAGAAGCGAATTGATTTTATGAATGGTGTTATACAATGTGGATCTACTGATATTCAGCGCGTCCATCCATTCATAGAAAGACCTATTTTGTTCAAAGAAAACGCCGTCAATCAATCGAATTTCAATCGTATCTTTTAGAATTTCTTTGATATAGTAGTCGACTCGTATCGCCTGTGTATAACAAATGGATATGCCTTGTCTTGGCTTTATGTGGATTAACGGCTCTCCGTTTTCTGTTTGGAACGACTTCATTTGTTCTAAATCGCTTTGAATCGCACGAACCGAGCCGATATTTTCATTCGATATCTCTTGAAGGCTCCACCACTTATCTTTTGATACAAGCAGTTTTAAAATTTTTATCCATCTCTTTGATTTATTATCAATGAGCTCCATTAAACAACTAACTCCTTCCCTTGGCTTGCCTCTATATGATGAAGTTCACTTAAAGAACATTTGATTTTCTAAATAGGCATAAAATGATTTTAATGTTTAGGCTAAATCGTTTTGTCTTCACTTTTCATGATAAAAGAGAAAAAAATTAGACGAAAACAAATGTTATTCCCTGATTCTCCATATATTTCTTTTAAAAGGTGATAAGTAAGCCATGAATCCTATAAAAATGGATCATTTTAGATATTTAAGTTTATTTTTTTGCTGTTGAAACGGTAAATGTAAGAATAAAACGCAGCAGCTTTTTGATTACCATATGAAAGGGAGTAGAAAGGAAGGCGATTTATATAATGCTGAACTGACGCACCTTACATACGATATGATACATGCTTGTTTCATATGAACGAACCATATGTGAATACATGCTTATATATGCATGTACACATCGTTTATTGTTCATTCCAGTATAAATATAAAAATTCACATTTAATCTTTTCACGATCCTCTCACTATTCCCCATTTCTATAGACCCCAACCCAGTTACTCAATCCACTACTCATGATGACCTTTCAAGCTCATGATTGATCAACTCATTTTATTCATAGGGTCTTAAGGTGCCATTTTTAGAAAATATTGATCAGAAGCGGAGTGATTGATCTGACAGTATACTAATGATTTTTTTATCGTTGTTGAAAAATAATTTTAGAAAAGGGTGGATGTATTGAAAAGAATATTGTCGCTGGCACTCATTACAGTGCTAGTCATACAGTCTAGTATATTAGGAGTCTTGCCTTTAGCAGGGGCACAAGCAAAAGAAATTCAAGAAAACATTTATGGGGATATTGAGTTTGCTGATAGCGAAGGCAATAAGTTATCAAGCATAGAAGATCAGCAAGTAAGAAAAGCCACTGTGCATTGGTCTATAAAAGGAATTGATCTAAAAAAACAATATCCGTATGTTCTCACTCTTCCTTCAGCCATCCAGGTAGAGAAGGAGCAGAAGGAACCCATTACTGTGGGTGACATACCTGTTGGCGAGTATACCGTTTCAAAACAAAATGAAGTGACGGTGAAATTTAAAGAAGATGTTGAGATCGATCCAAATTTAGAAGGATCAATTGACATCGATGTCACCAGTATAACTCAGCAAGAAGAGAAAACAAAGCAAAATGAGGGTGAAGAAAGCCTTCCAAAAGATGACTCAATCTCATCTGAGAAAGATAAAGCTTCTAACAATCAAGAAGCCGCTCAAACGAAACAAAACGATGAAGATGAATTACTAAAAAACAAAGTGAGCGTGTCTAAGCGTGCAGGGCTGCAAAGTGTTTCAAAACAAATGCAGATACAAGAAAATCTCCTCACTGATGCGAAATTAATCTTTGAAGATCAGGAAGGAAATTCAGTTGAAAAGCCTGATATTAACTCGCTGATTTCTATTAACTATGAGTGGGCCATCCCGAACGGTCATAGCTATAATGGCGGGGATGAATTCCATTTCAAGGTTCCAGAGGAATTAGTGATTTATGAAAAAATCGATCGTCTTGAGATGAAATTTAATCAGGCAACCATTGGTTATTTTTCTGTAGATGAAAGCGGAAATGCCTCCATCGAATTCACTGATTTTATTAAACAATATTCAAATATCCATGGAACACTTCAAGTGTGGACGCAATTAGATAAAAAAACTGTCATTACTGAAGAAAAAGAAGTGGTCATTACCCCGATTGAAGGAAAGGATAAAATATCAATCCCGATTCAATACATTCCAAATGGCCCAAACGTCTCTAAAAAGGGAGAACCAAATCGATCTTACAATGCTGAAACCATTCAATGGACAGTAGATTTTAATATGGATTTAGAAGATGTGAAACAAGCGAAACTGTTAGATCCGATTCAAGAAGGTCAGGCGTTGAAAAAAGATTCAATTAAGCTTTATCGTATTGATACAAAGCTAAATGGTGAAACATCGATTGGTCAGCTACTTGACGAAAACCACTACACAATTGGCCAAACAGCAGATGGTCAAGATTTCACGATTGAATTTAAAGATGACGTGCATCTAGCTTACCGTTTAATGTATGAAACAGATATTACGAATCAGGATCAATCTGCATTTCATAATAAAGCGTCCCTTGTTTTTGGTGATAAAGTGATCAGTTCAGCAGAAGGAACAGTGAATGTGACAAGAGGCAGTCCTTTAAATAAAAAAGCCGCGCACTACGACCCAGTCACACAAACAATTACATGGGAAATTCGTTATAACTATAACGAAAAAAAGATTGCTGAAAAGGATGCTTTGTTAGAAGACTTCTTTAACGGCACACAGGCGCTGATATCTGATTCCATTCAAGTCAAAGAAGTCACAATTGATCAAAATGGCAACGAAGCTGGAACAAAAGCGTTTGAAAATTATGTGGTTCAACCTCAAAAAAAGGATGAACAAAACGGGTTTACCTTGCAATTCAATCAAGATATTCAATCAGCTTATCTCATCACCTATCAAACAAAAGCAACCGAGCGGATTTTTGAATCTGAAGAGATTATCAATACGGTAACAGCTGGCAAAGAGAGCAAACAAGGGAAGCAAAGAATTGACCAGCAAATTCTAACGAAAAATCATGGAACACCGAATTACAAGACCAAGACCATTCCATGGCGTATCACCTTCAACAAAGATCAACAAACGATGAACAATGTGATATTAAAAGATACGTTTACAAACGAAGGATTGACGCTGCAAAAAGATAGTTTAAAAGTGACGACAGGTAATACAGTGCTTGAAGAAGGCACAGATTATCAAATCGTTGAACATGCAAATGGATTTGATATTCAATTTACGAAAGAAATAAAGACAGAACATACCGTCACATATACAACGTCTTTTGATTATGAAAAAAGAGCAGATAAAGACCAAAAGAACTTGCGTAATCATGTAAAGCTTGAATGGGTAAATGAAGATGGCAAAGATTTGACGAAAGAAAATCAATCTGTCTTCACCCCTGACACATACACGCAGTCAAATGGCTTCAAAAACGGAACTTATAATGCAAAGAAAAAAGAGATCACATGGAATATCGGTGTGAACTATAACTTGAAACATCTAGAAGAGGCGAAAATCGAGGATTTCATTCAAGGAAATCAGCGTTTGCTTAAAGATTCAATCACCGTCTATTCGCTTGATTTACAAGGCGGGGAAAATGGAGCAGAAGAAAAAGAGGTATTAGCGAAAGAACATTATGACATCAAATTCCTTGAAAATGAAAAGGGAGAAACAGGCTTCGAAGTGATTTTCAAAAAAGCCATTGATTCCCCATACAAAATCACGTATCAAACAAGTGTTGAAGGAATGGATTTAGTACAGAAAACCTACGATAATAAAGCGACCCTTTATGATGGGCAGACAAAAGAATCTGATGTGAATGCAGTGGTGTCCATTCCAAATGGGGGGAAATACACGAGCAAATCAGGAAATCAGCAAGGGAAAGTCATTGATTGGAAACTGAATATCAACTTTGGTCAATCAACAGTCCAAGATGCGACGATTATAGACCATCCGAGCAGTAACCAAGCCATAATAGAAAACTCATTTCATCTCTATTCGACGACAATAGATGAAAAGGGGCAAGTGACAAAAGCAGAAGAGCTGGAAAAAGGGAAGGATTATGAGCTAGACCTTGAATTTGATCCAGATTCTTTTCAAATTAAATTTAAAGAAGAAATCACAAGACCATATATTTTAGAATACCAATCTCTCATTTTAGATAAAGTGGGAAGTACACTTCAAAACGAAGTAACGTTTAGAGGTGAAAATGTAAAAGAAATCAAAAAGGAATCTGAAGCCTCCGTTATTGTAAAACGCACCGCTGGTATGGGAGATGGCACGGGATCGATTGGTGCTTTAACCGTTAAAAAAGTAGATGCGAGTAGTGGAAAAGCGCTAAAAGGAGCAAGCTTCTCTCTGACAGATGCTGCGAGCGGCATCGTCATTGGTACAAAGACAACAGATGAAGAAGGAGCTCTTCGATTTGATCGTCTTCTGTATGGTGATTATATCGTGACAGAAGAGAAAGCACCTGATGGTTATATTAAAACCAAGGATCCGATTCATGTAACGATTGATCAGCCTTACGAATCAGGAGATCAAGCGAAAACAGGAAATAGCATGACGGTGCAGAACCAAGAAATCCGCCAGCATGTCAAGTTAACGAAAAAAGACAAAGAGACGGGTGCAGCATTAGAGAATGCAGAATTTGAACTGAAAAATGAATCTGGAGAGACCGTCCAAACCGATTTGAAAACGGACGAAAATGGAGAAATCCTTTTCAAACATCTTGAGCCAGGTTCCTATTATTTTGTGGAGACAAACGCACCGAAAGGTTATCAATTAAATCAGCAAAAATGGCCGTTCACCATTAAAGAAAATCAAACAGAAACAACGACTGTCACCGCAGTAAATGACATCATCAAAGGCTCAGCAGAATTGAGCAAAATAGGTGAAGGCGGGGAGCGACTAGAAGGTGCACAGTTCAAGCTTTTAGATCAAGATGGGCATGAGCTAAATGGTTCGCTTGTCACAGGAGAAAATGGCAAGATCACGATAAACGAACTAAGGCCGGGTACGTATCAGCTCATTGAAACAAAAGCACCAGATGGTTATGTATTAGATGAAACGCCAATCAAATTTGAAGTACCACTTGATCCAAAGGAACCAGTCGTCATTTCGCAAAAGAACCTATATGAAACAAGTGCATTAGAAGTGTTAAAAGAAGGGGAAGATGGCAAGAAGCTTCAAGGTGTTCGATTTGAAGTCTTGGATCAAAATGACAAAGTTGTGCGTAAAGATTTGACAACAGATGAAGATGGGAGGATTTTGGTCGACAACCTCAAACCGGGCAAATATCAGCTCGTGGAGACAGAGAGTGTTGATGGTTACCAAAAGAATAATAAACCTTATCCTTTTACCATCGAAGTGGCACAAAAAACACCGGCAGAGATCAAAGTGATCAATGATCTCAAAACTGGAGATGTCCAGCTCACGAAGCTCGGTGAAAAGGATGATGTGCTTGAAGGAGCAGAATTTAAGCTTATAGATGCAAATGGAAAAGAGATAAAAACAGGTCTTGTCACTGATCAGAACGGGAAAATCATCGTCAACGATCTGAAACCTGGAACGTATCAGTTTGTTGAAACGAAGGCTCCATTCGGTCATGAGCTTGACGAAACACCTGTCACTTTTGCTATTCCATTTAACCCTGAGAAGCTGGTCAGTGTGACAAAAGAAAATAACCGCACAACAGGCGGAGTGCTGCTGCACAAAAAAGGCGAAGATGGGAAATCATTAGAAGGGGTTGTCTTTGACCTATCTGATGCCAAAGGAAAGATAGTGGCAGGAGGAGAAGGGATTACAACCAATCAGGATGGAAAGATCACCTTCACAGGTTTAAAACCTGGAACCTATCAATTTGTTGAAAGAAAGAGTCTTGAAGGCTATGAATTGAGTACGAAACCACTTGTCTTTGAAGTTGAATTAGGTCAAAAAGAGTTGATTCAAGTGGAGGCAATCAATCAGCTCAAGAAAGGTTCTGTAGAACTCACAAAAATAGGGGAAGAAAAAGAAAGATTGAAAGGAGCAGAATTTACCCTTTTTAATGACGATGGCAAAGAATTGATGTCAGGTTTAACAACCAACGAGAAAGGCATCATCACTGTCAACGATTTGAAACCAGGCGCTTACCAATTGGTTGAAACGAAGGCTCCTTTTGGACATAAACTAGATGCAGAACCAGTAGAATTTAAAATTGATTTCAACCCAAAACAACTGGTGAAAGTGACAAAAGAAAATATTCGGACGACAAGTGCTGTGCAGCTTCAGAAAAAAGGAGAAGATGGTCAGTTACTCAATGGAGTGACCTTCGATCTGCTTGATGAGCACGATCAACGTATAAAGAAAGACTTAAAGACAGACAAAAACGGTCAACTGACAGTCGATCAACTGAAGCCAGGAACCTATCGATTTGTCGAAACAGCAAGCATTGCCGGCTATGAATTGGATCAGACACCTGTCTCATTTACGATTCGTTTAGGTCAAGACAAACCAGCAAAAGTAGAAATGATCAACAAACTGACGCCGGGAGCAGCGGAACTGACCAAAGTGGATGATGAGGGACACACGCTGGAAAATGCAGAGTTTGCTCTTCTGAGTAAAGAAGGAAAAACGTTGAAGAAATCACTTGTAACGGACCAAAAAGGAAAGCTTCACATCAATGATTTAAAACCGGGACAATATCAATTCGTTGAAACGAAAGCACCTCATGGCTATCAATTGGATGATAAGCCGATCCTGTTCACAATTGATAAAAATCAGCAGAAGCCGCTTCAATTAACAGCGAAGAATCACTTGATCTTAGGAAGTCTGCGTATCATAAAGGTAGACCAGCAGACAGATAGAACCTTAAAAGGGGCATCCTTTGACATTCGTACAAAAGCCGGGAAAACCATAAAATCTGTGACAACAGGAAAAGACGGAGAAGCCATTGTCAAAGGGCTTAAACCTGGAGAGTATCTACTCACAGAGACGAAAGCTCCAGATGGTTATGTAGTTTTAAAGAAGCCGCTCGCTTTTACAATTCAAATGGGCGAAGTGGAGATCAAGACAATGATTGTGGAAAATGCACCAGTGAAGAATGAAGAGGACCACACGAATCCGCCAGCCTCAGATAAAGGGGATCAGCATCCGCCTCATGACTCAAACGGTGAGCTGCCAAAGACTGGTGAAGAATGGCTGCGTTACTTGATGTATGCAGGGATTTTACTAGTAGCTTCTGGAACTGTTCTTCTTGTTGTCAGAAGAAGAACCATTCAGTAAAAGGAAGGAACGAGTGTATTGATGAAAAAAAGAACCTTATTAGGCAGCTTTTTGGTGGTCACGGGGCTGATGCTCACCTCCGTTCCTTTTCTATATGAGTGGCGAACTTCTCAAGAGACAGCAGCAATGGAACAGGCATTAAAGATGATTAAAGAAAATGAAAGTGATGCCCTTTCTTCTATTCCACATTTAACTGTGTCAGAAGAAGACCTGCGAGATGTGATGGAGCTAGAGATCCCGTCAATTGATTTAAACGAAAAAGTGCTTCCTGTTACAACAAAAGAAAATTTAGGTATAGCACTGACTCAAATTAAATCTCATCAAATGCCAGGTGAAGGGAATTTCACGATTGCAGGGCATAGAGGGTATAGAGGCGATCGTCTTTTCCGTCAGCTGCCAGAGGTGCCTAAAGGAGAAAAAGTTGTCTTACATCATCAAGCTGAAACATACGAATATAAAATTGTCAGCTCAGCTACGATTGAACCGACGGATGTGGATGTACTAAAGGATCGTGGGAAAAATGAACTGACATTGATCACTTGTACACTTGATGGTCAGAAACGATTTGTCTTAAAAGGAATACGAATCAACGCTTCAAAGGGTGAGCAGCCATCGGATGTATAACATCAACATAATAAATGATGGATGCAATGGAAAAGCAGCGCTCACGACCGATATGTTACACCAATTGTTATCAGAGCATTATCCAACTTTAAAAAACGAACGTTGGGAAGTTGATGTAGATACAATTCGGGCTTCGCCTATTCTTCACCCTTTATTAAAAAGAAAGCTGCCAATTGGTATTGAAAAATTCACATGTGTTTTGTTCACGCAGCAGACAGCAGCTTTTGGAGAGCCTTTGATTGTGTACTTTTTATTGGATGAGAAAGGCGAATCGATTTACGCAATGGATCTCTTGCTCGAGCAGCAAGACACCCATTAAACGAGAAATAAATTAGCGGGTTCGATTTTAAGGTGGAAAAATAAAATCAGTTATATCATGAGGACTCTAATTCGTATATGAATTAGAGTTCTTTTATTTGTTTATATATAGTCGTTTTACTAACTTTATTATCTACTAAGAAGTCCGCTGCCTAGCAGATAGTCTCCAATGACTGCTTCATATTTTAGATGATAAAGATTTTATAAAATGGATCGAAAACAGAGGTCATAATCAAGATTGGCGACCAAAGAAGATCATCTAGTTTTTATCCTTTCCCTGTTTCTTCAAAAGGAATATCAGAAAGTGCTAAAGATAATAATGTGTTGACTCCAAAATACTGATAAAATTTATTTAGATATTCCTTAATTATAGGTGTGGAGGTAAAAGCATGCGAAAAGAAGACCCCCAATATATTTTTCATCATGATAAACGACCAGAAGTTGTTCATGATTTAGTCGATGTAGATGAAAATTCCACTGAGTTGTTAATCACAGGAAAAACAAAAAATATTGAAAGGTTGAAATCTTTTTCTAACCTGACGAAATTGTGGATTTACAAAGTGAACCAAAAGGAGTTCAATACGATCTTAAGCTTAGTTAATCCCAAAATGCTCTTTGTGCATGAACTGAGAGTAGAAGATTTATCAATCATCAGTTCTCTTAAAGATGTTGAGGTATTGGCACTTGAATGGAATACAAAGGCACAAAGTTTATGGGATTTATCAAAAAACACGTTTTTAAAATCTTTATCCATAACAGATTTTTCAAAGTTGAATGACATAGCCCCTTTGCAAAAAAATACTGGTTTAGAATTTCTACAATTGTCAGGCGGGATTTGGAATACATTAAATATAAATACTCTTCAACCTTTAAGATACCTCAAGAATTTAACATATCTGTGCTTATCAAATATAAAAGTGAAGGACGAGTCTTTGGAGCCGATATCGGAATTAGAGGGACTCAAGGAACTTGAAATTTCGAACCAATTCCCGACAGAAGAATATGCCAGGTTATCCGTAACCCTCCCAAATACGAAGTGTGATCGTTTTGCGCCATACATCTTTTTATCAAGTCCTATTGTAGATAAAGATGTGATGGTGATTGGAAAGCGAAAACCGAAATTAAATTCAAAAGTTGATGGGGAAAAGTTGCAAAAATACGAAGAACAATTTAAAGCGTACCAAGAAAAGTATATAAATTAACTGAAAAAGCAATGGAAAATTAATTCCATTGCTTTTTCTTTCTTGTGATTCAATCAAGCAAACAACTTCAGCCCAACCACTCCAATGACAATCAGCAGCAAGCTGAGTATACGAATCATGTTTTTTGGCTCTTTAAATAGAATCATATTAAACAAGACAGAGCCCGCCGTTCCAAGTCCAATCCAGACCGTATAGGCAACAGATACTTGAACGGAAGAAAACGAGGCGTATAAAAACAAAAAGGATAAGGCAAACCCGCCAACAAATAAAATGCCTGTCGTGATTTGCTTTTTCTTACTAAACATATTGAGGCCAATGGTTCCGCCGATTTCGCAGGCAGAGGCCAACAGTACAAAAAACCAGCCCATTTATACCGCTTCTCCTTTCTGCTCATGGGCATCTCCATCAGACACTTTCAGTCCAATAATCCCGAGAATTAAAATGCCCATAAATAAGAGCTTTTCTAATGAAAACGAACCGCCGAACAGCGCATAATCCATCAAAGATGTCCCTATCGTTCCAACTCCGGCAAACACGGCGTACACGGTCCCTGTCGGCAGCTTCTCGCAGGCTTTCATTAAAAAGTAAAAATCAACTGGGATCAGGCAGATAATGATCGCCCATTCCCACAGAGCATCTGCTCTATTTAAACCAAACACCCAAAGTAATTCGAATAAACAAGTGAGTGCAACATACATCCAGCTTTTTTTCATCGTATTTCCTCCTAAAACTTAAAAATGACGATTCGTCATTTTGAAACCAAAAAAGAGCGTACAGCAAGTGCTGTACTCAGATTGTCGACAAAGGGCTAAAATGAACTTGATTTTAGCCCTTTGTCTTCTTTTCAGCGTGATAGAAAACCTTTGCAGTCTAGGAAGGACGAGCAGCGGAGCGGAGCGAATTTGACATTCGTGAGCACCGGAGCGCAGACCTGACACCGAATGCGAGGGTTTGTCTACACGCTGCGTACAGCGAGTGCTGTACTAAGTTAAGGTGTCTCTATGCCAAGTGCGTAAAGAAGAAATTGCTTCACCTCTCGCTTTTGAATCAGAACCTCTTCTGTATCTGTTTCCGTAAACAAGTACATTTGCTCAGCAGACGATTCGAGTAAACCGATAATAAATTTGGCTGCATATTGACAGTTCAAATTCGCACGGACCCTTTTGTCCTGCTTTGCTTTTTCTAGAAAAGCAGCGACCCATTTGTAAATCGGCTCATAAATATCTTCCCATTCCTTTAAATGCTCTGTGGCAGCTAAGCCTGAATAGGTCAGGGCAAGAACATCACGGTATTGCCTTGTAAAAGCAAAAATGAATTCAACAAGCGCATCTGCTTGATCGAGGACATCTGCATGCTGAGTTAATTCCTTTTCGATCGCAGGCACCATCTGAGCGATCAGATGTTCAGCGATCGCAGGCATGACGGAAAGCTTTGAAGGAAAATATAAATAAAACGTTCCTTGCGCTACTCCTGCTGCTTTCACAATATCCGAAATGGTCGTCTTTTCGATTCCTTTTTCTTTAAACGCATCAATCGCAGCTAGCATAATCTTTTCTCGTTTCGACATATCATCACCGACCTTAAATGACTGAATGTCATTCATTTTAGCGAGAAAATGACGATTTGTCAATATGGTTTTCTCTTCATTGAATGTGAGAATAAGTGATGAATAGATGCGGGCAAGCCTGAATAAGCTGTAAATATGGTCAAGCATCATCATGTGAGAAAGGGGCAGCTCTCTGTATGACTTCCAGTGCTATGTTTTCCATTGCTTATTTTCTCCTGCTCGTCCCGCTCTATTTACATATGAGATATAGACAGGCAAAAAAGCACAATCGTTTTATCTATTTGCGAACAGAATTGGTCCTTGCCTGTCTGTTTATTTATACGAATGTTTTACTATATTTGACGGTCTTTCCAAATCGTTTTTCCGCCCCAAGAGATCAGGTGAGTGTCAACCTCATGCCGTTGCAGTCCATTTATCAAAATCTTCACGCCTACCATCACGGCTATCCAAATCTTGTCTTTTTAAACTTAGCAGGCAACATATTGTTATTTGTACCACTCGGTTTTTTTCTATATCAAGCCTTTCGGACTATGCGCTGGCAAAAGGCGGTTCTTGGGGGCTTTCTCCTGTCAACCATGATCGAATTGCTCCAATGGATGTTCTCTCAATCTGGTATCATTACAAGAAGCAGTGATATTGATGATATTCTCTTAAATACACTTGGCACAGCGCTAGGCTGTATCGTGTATCAGATTTATCGAAAAAGGAAGGAGAAAATCAAGTGAAGCGAGTTTGTATCATTCCATGTGGCGCGAAGAAAATTTGGGATGTCGATCCAGAAGCAGGGAGCCAGCCAGCGAACCATGTATATTTAAGTCCCCTGCATCAGCGTACGAAAAGCTATGCTCAAACGTTCTTTTCAGACTGGATGATCTTATCAGCGAAGCACGGGTTCTTAAAGGCAGATGATATCATTCACGAAAATTATGATGTGGCTTTTGGTACACCGCATGCTGACCAGATCACACGAGAAGAACTGAGCCAGCAATTTCATCAAAAAAATCTTTTCGCATATGATGAACTGGTGGTACTAGGTGGAAAGAAATATCGAAAAGTGATCGATCCTTTATTACAGCCTCATCAAAAAGCCAATTATCCGCTGGCTCCATATAAAGGAATTGGCTACATGCTTCAGGCGTTACATCAAGCAGTGGAATCAAAAATAGAACTTCCGCCGCATATTTAACACATTCACATCTACCGGTAAGCAGGGTTTTGATCAATAAAAAGAGAATAATTGAAATAGCGATGCTGATTGTTTCATATCTTTTCAGCAGCCACTAGCATACCCGTATCGCTCGGGTAAATTGTCTCAATGAAAAAGGGAGGCGTATGAACATGACAACCATCTATTTAGCTGGTGATTCGACGGTTTCATCTTATCCAGATCGTCCTGTTCAAGGAGGATGGGGAGAGTTTTTACACCGCTATACAGCGCAAGGGGTGAACGTCGAGAATCGTGCCATTGGTGGAAGAAGCTCAAAAACATTCATTGAAGAAGGACGCCTTGATGACATATTGGCTGACATTCAGCCAGGAGACTGGCTTTTCACGCAAATGGGGCACAATGATGCTTCCAAGGAAAAGCCTGAGCGGCATACAGATCCTTTCACGACGTATAAAAGCTACCTGTCTCAATATATTCATGGAGCAAGAGCAAAAGGGGCAACACCACTTTTATTAACGCCAGTCGGCCGTTTTCATGAAAAAGACGGAGAATTTATCAATGATTTTCCTGATTACTGTGCCGCTATGAAAGAATTAGCTGATGAAGAAGAAGTTCTTCTCGTCGATTTAAATACCGCAAGTCTTCAGTTTTATCAAATTTCCGGCATAGAGAAAACGACCTCTTACTTTATGCTGTCAACAGGAATTGAGGATCGCACGCATTTTACAAAAGAAGGCGCAGATGCGATTGCAAGACTTGTTTCTCTTGAATTAAAAGACCTTGGTTTAACCATTGTGTGATGGATGACAGGACGAGTGAGCGCTCGTCCTGTTCTTTTTTTGCAGAAAGCTATTGATTCCCTTCACTAGAGTAGACTACAATAGGTACATATGATAATGAGAATCAATATCACTGAAAAATAGATCATTCGATGGAAAACTGGAGGGACTCAAATGACAGATCAGCTTGAATTGTTTGACGTCACCATTATTGGCGGCGGTCCAGCAGGCATGTACACCGCCTTTTATAGTGGGATGCGGGACTTAAAGACGAAGGTACTTGAGTACAACGAAAGCCTTGGCGGAAAAATCCTACTGTATCCAGAAAAGGTCATTTGGGATGTCGGCGGTTTGCCGCCAACAAGAGGAGAACAGCTGATACAGCAGCTGGAAACACAGGCGAAAACATTTGAACCAGAGATTGTACTGAATCAAAAAATCACGTCATTTGAGCGAGATGAACATAATCACATCATACTGACGGCTGAAAATGGTGATCGTCATTTGACAAAGACCCTCATATTAGCGATGGGTCACGGCATTCCAGTTCAGCGGAAACTTGAAATCGAGGATGCAGACCGCTATGAAGTGACAAACCTTTATTACACTGTCCAGGAGCTCAAGACATTTGCAGGGAAGCGGGTTGTGATTTCTGGAGGCGGCGACTCAGCGGTTGACTGGGCCAATGCCCTTGCATCGATTGCTGAAAGTGTCACCGTCGTGCATCGCCGTGACATGTTTGGCGGACATGAGAAAAACGTCGCCAACATGAAGGCAACTTGCAAACGAATTTTAACCCCGCATGAACTAACAGAGCTGCATGGTCAAGGTGACAAAATTTATGCTGTCACCATTCAAAACATAGAGACAGGTGAAAAAGAACGAATAGAAACAGATGCTGTGATTGTCAATCACGGGATGAAAGGCGATTTAAGCGTGCTATCAGAATGGGGCCTCAAGCAGGGTGAATGGGGACTGATCGAGGTTAATGAAAAAATGGAAACCAATTTACCGGGCGTCTATGCGGTAGGCGACTTGTGTACACATAAAAGCAAGGTTCGCTTAATTGCCGGCACGTTTGTTGATGGAGTCAATGCACTGAATAGCGCAAAGCTGTACATCGAACCAGAAGCTGAAAAAGTGGCATACGTTTCCTCTCATAACGAACGCTTTAAAGAGAAAAACAAAGAATTACAAACAGCTGGAGCTCGTTGAAGCATTCAAATAACATAGCAAAGTGCTGCCCGTATGTGGCAGCACTTTTTATATGGGTCCATTAATTGCGAGGCGCAAATAACATCACACTGACTCCAGCCAAACAGATCAAAGCACCCATCCAGTCATATAGATCAGGTGTTTTTCGATCGACCCACCAGCCCCAAAACACAGCAAGAATGACAAAAACACCGCCATAGGCAGCATAAACCCGTCCGAAAGTCGGGAACTGCTGAAAGGTTGGAATGATGCCATATACAACCAAGATGAGGCTGCCGGCGATCCCGAAGCTGACAGGTTTTGCTTCACGCAGCCAAAGCCATACCAAATAGCCGCCGCCAATTTCTGCTAAACCTGCTAATAAAAAAAGAACAATCGTCACCATCATATACGGACACTCCAATTTCTCCAATTTACACCCTATTATGACATGAGGAAAGGATGCGTTCTACCTCAATTGAATGGAGAGGATCGAAGGGGAACATTTCGGCAAATGAAACGTAGTACATATTGAGGTGAAACACATGAAAACATCCATAGAAAAAGACCTATTTCTCTTATCAGTCAGACACGCATGTATTGCCATTTATTTCTTGTGATCCCATTTGTAGTCCCAATTTTTTATCACCCATCTCCTTTATCGATTGCGCTTATTGCACTTTTTATAACTCATAACTTAGCAGAAAGTATCATTTGGCTCTATAAATCGAGAAAGATTAGAAAGCACCAGTCTGGTGATCTATCAAAACGCGGGCATGTCTTTAGCCAGCTCGTGCAAAGAGTTGCACAGCTCCTCATCCTCAGTTTTGTAATTCTATTGATCAATGAATGGATACAAGGAAGGGCGGATCTATCTACACTGTCATTCACTCTTTTTCTATTGATCATCGTTTTTCTTCAGCACGTCCAGTTTTACTACGTTCAGCTATTTTTTAAATCCCACAGCTGGTTCACTTATGTTCCTTCTTTGCAAAAGGCACGTCCTTCATATATGGCGAGGGAGCGAAAGGCCCTGAAAAGGTCATAAATGTGCCATCACTCGGTTGATCCAGCCATAAACATCAGAAAATTATGATAAAATGTGGAAAGAAAGAATGGAGAAAGGGAGTGCGAGCGAGTGAAAGCAGTTGGACTATTGGAGTATTTGCCGATTGAGCATGAGCAAAGCCTGATGGATCAGGAGGTCGAAAAGCCTAAGGCGTCTGGCAGAGATGTACTCGTGAAGATAGAGGCTGTGTCAGTGAATCCAGTTGATACAAAGGTGAGATCACCGAAGGATCAGAAGGAAGAAAAACTGAGAATTCTAGGCTATGATGCAAGCGGTACGGTTGTTGAAGTGGGCGAAGCGTGTACATTGTTTCAGCCAGGTGATCACGTATACTATGCGGGAGATATTACGCGTCAAGGGTCGAATAGTGAATATCAGCTTGTGGATGAACGTATTGTGGCGAAAAAGCCTGCCAATCTATCCTTTGCAGAGGCAGCCGCGATGCCCCTTACAACAATTACGGCTTATGAAGCTTTATTTGACCGGATGCATATGAAGCGGAATGCTGAAGGTTCAACCTTGCTGATCATTGGTGGTGCAGGCGGTGTTGGGTCTATCGCCATTCAACTAGCCAAATTAGCGAAGGCAACTGTAATCGCTACCGCATCAAGACCAGAAACAAAAGAGTGGTGTCTGTCATTAGGTGCCGATCATATCATTGATCATCATCAGCCGCTTTTAGCGCAGCTCGAGGAAAAAGGAATTGGCGAAGTGGATTTTATTTTATGCTTAAATGATACAGATGGACATTTCAATGGCATGGCAAAAGCGATAAAACCGCAAGGCACGATTTGTACCATTGTCGAAAACGAGCACAACCTAGACATTCAATTACTCAAAAATAAAAGTGCGGCATTTGTATGGGAATTCATGTTCACACGCCCTATGTATGAAACAGCGGACATGATCAAACAGCATGAGCTTTTGACAGAGGCGGGTGAGTTATTTGAGCAGGGAAAAATAACGCATACCTTAACAAAGGTTCTCAGTCCGATCAATGCTGCTAACTTGAAGCAGGCACATCAAACACTTGAGCAAGGAAAGATGATTGGAAAATTTGTGCTTGAAGGATTTGAGAGAGGAGAGAGCGTATGACGTCATTACAATATCCGATTGGCTTATATGAACCGGTAGAAACAAAAACGAAAGCACAGCTTGAAGCATGGATGGATCAGCTGGCTACAATCCCCGAAGAGTATGAAGCGGTGACCGCACCGCTGACAGATGCTCAGCTTGATACACCTTATCGGCCGGGAGGATGGACTGTTCGTCAGCTCATTCACCACGTAGCAGACAGCCATCTGAATGCATACTTACGATTCAAACTTGCTCTCACAGAAGATACACCGGATATACGTCCATATGATCAGGAGGGATTTGCCTCACTTCCTGACAGCAAGGCACCCATCAGTTTATCCCTGCCTTTGATCAGCAGTCTGCATCGCAGGTGGGTCACTTTACTGCGGGGAATGTCAGAGGATGACTTCAACGCTTCGTATTATCACCCTGCCGATCAACAAACGGTGTCCTTATATGATGCAACAGGAATGTACGTCTGGCATTCAAAGCATCACCTTGCTCATATCACAGAATTAATCAAAAGAAATCAGTGGAATTAAAGAGTAAACGCATGTCTGGAAGAAGAATTGTCGGCGCCATGTTTATCTGTATGGCGGGATTGTTTTATATAGCGAAATATGTTCTTTTTGAGATTCATTTTTTTAGAACGAGCTTTGATGATGAGGTAAGTAAATTTCAGCTTCTTGAAGAAGTGCTCCCTGGCGGTACGTGGATCAGCATTTTTTTCCTCATCATTGGCTTAGCCTATCTTTTATGGGATGACAGGGAAGTGATTCGTAAAAATCTTCTCACCCCAAATCGGCAAGTAGAAGAAACAAAAAAGACGGACTTCAAGTGACCGTCTTTTTTCCTTTTCATGTTTAGCCGCGTTCAGGACGCAGTGCTTTTTCTAAGATAGCAAGGCCTTCATTGACTTTTTCTTTTTCCTCGTCATTGAGCCGCTGCAGGGAATTTTTGATTTTTTCGTGTCCTTTTTGATAAATACTTCTAAAAATATTTTTCGCTTCCTCTGTCAGTTCTACGACAATGATTCTCCGGTCACGCTCAGAGTGCTTTCGCACGACAAAGTTAGACTGTTCTAACCGGTCAAGCAGACCTGTCATATTGGACAAAGAAGCGCCCATTTTTTCAGCGATTTCGGATACTTTGAGAGAGCCATGGTTATTGAGCAGCATGAGCACCTTCATTTGAGGCATACTCATATCAAGCTTCATCCATTCAGAAACATCTCCAAGACCTGCAGCTGTGAGCACTTTCATATAAAGAATCCATGTCTTTTTTTCTTCTGGAGATAGAATCTCTTCTTTTAATACGGTGGTGTCATGAATATTATATTCCACGCTTGTTCACTTCCTTTAAGCGGCTCTTTTTCTTTATATTACTGATTTTTACTTCTAATTGAAAGGTTCGTCAAGCTTTTGAATGTTAAACTGCATGAATCAAGTGGTATTTGTTGTATAATAATGTTCAGTTGAAATAATGAAGCAACCTAGAAAGTTGGGAAAAACATGTGGAACAAAAAAACGGGTATGACGATCTTAAAAATGCTTTTTCCGATCGTCATTATCCTTGTCTTGATTTTTGTCGCGAAGCAGGAGCTGAGCGGACTTTCCATTAAAAAGACGTTTTATATTATTGACAGCTTGAACCGAATGGACTTGTTTATTCTTGTCTTTCTTGGACTTGTCGCGGTTTTATCGATGTCCTTATATGATTTTATTTTACGAAAAAGCCTTGATATGCCCATCAGCGGCTGGAAAACGATACGCATTTCCTGGATTGCGAACTCCTTTAACAGTGTTCTTGGATTTGGCGGTCTATCAGGAGCAGGGCTTAGAACGCTTCTCTATAAGGAGTACATAACAGATACGAAAAAATTGCTGAAAGGCATTGCCCTTTTGACTTCCTCTGTCCTTTTGGGCTTATCTATTTTCAGTGATTTGATCTTGGTCAGGGTGCTTCCAGTTGAAAGTATTATCAGCCAGGAGCCGTGGCTATGGGCATTTGTCATTATCTTTGCCTGTATTGTACCGATTTATATCGTCATGGCATCCATTCGAAAAAGCTCGATCGAGAACGGTGAAAATGGACTGAAGCATCCAATTTACGCTTATATCGGAGCATCGTTTTTAGAATGGCTGGCAGCTGGACTTGTCATGTACATGGCTGTCGTCTCCATGGGGATGAATGTCGATGTCCGAATAGTCTTAGGTGTATTTGCGATTGCGTCAATCGGCGGTTTAATCAGTATGGTTCCGGGCGGATTTGGTTCGTTTGACCTTATCTTTTTACTGAGCATGCAATACATTGGTTTTGATAAAGAGATGGTGCTGACGGCGCTCGTCTTGTATCGCTTCGTGTACTCGATTTTCCCGTTTATCTTAGGGCTTTGTCTAGCTGCTTACGATTTAACGGGAACGACGCTTAGACGTCTTGAAGGCAATCCGAAAATGGCCCCTGCCATTGAAACAACGAACGTTTTAATTGTTTTGCACCGTGCTTTATTAATCCGTTTATTATACGGATCTTTATCGATTTTAACCTTTGGAAGCGGCTTGCTTATCATGGCATCTGTTGTGCTTCCAGTCGACCGATTAGGTGTGATTACCAGCATTCCGCGCTTTTTGTTATCAGGATTTAATGGTCTTTCTTTAATGTTCGGAATCATTCTGATGATTTTGTCCATTGAAGTGTATAAAAGAACGAAAAGATCATACGTGCTGACAATGATCTCTTTAGCAGGCGGTTTTGTGTTTACTTTGTTAAAGGGGTTTAATCTCAGTCTGATCTTTATTTTGCCAGTCATCATGGCTGTGTTTTTCTCTCTTCGAAATCAATTTGTGAAGCAGCAGGCACCTTATTCTTTGAACCAGTTTGTGGCTGCTGCCGCTGGATATTTACTCGTACTCTTTAACTATAATGTTATTGGCAACTTTATTTGGACAAAAATCGGGCATTTCTTGAGTAAGGATTACTTGGTGCATAATGAACGGCATATCACGATGACAAGCATGATTGCTCTCATCGGTGTCCCGCTTTTCTTCTTCATTAGTAAATTGATTTTTAATAAGAAAGCATTTCCGATTGGAGAAAAAGCAGATGAGGAAAAACTAAAAACGTTTTTAGAAGAAAAGGGCGGAAATGCCCTCAGTCATCTTGGCTTTTTAGGCGACAAAAAACTATTTTTCTCAAGTGATGGAGAAGCGATGCTTCAGTTTGGACGAATTGGCCGCTGCGTCATTGTGCTCGGAGATCCATCTGGACGTGAGGCGTCTTATCCGCTTGTACTTGAAGAGTTTTTACAGGAGACAGAAAAAGCCGGCTACCGCGTCGCTTTTTATCAAGTAGAACGAGAAGGGATGGCTCTTTATCATGACTTAGGCTTTCACTTCTTTAAGCTTGGGGAAGAAGCCATGGTCGATTTAGAAACGTTTACTCTGTCAGGTAAGAAAAAATCAAATTTACGAGCTGTGGCGAATAAATTTGAACGAGAAGGCTACACCTTTGAAATGCTGGAACCTCCCTTTTCAAATGAGTTGATCTCAACCTTAAAACAGATCTCAGGCAGCTGGCTCGGAAAGAAAAAAGAAAAAGGATTTTCGCTCGGTTATTTTCAAGAAGACTATCTTCAAAAAGCACCGATTGCGATTCTAAAGGATGAACAAGGGCAGATCATTTCCTTTGTATCATTGATGCCGATGTATCAAGAAGGGGAGATTTCCATCGATTTAATGCGTCATATGCATGATGCACCGAACGGGATGATGGATGCGCTGTTTATCCACCTGTTTCAATGGGCGAAAGAAAGAGGCTACAAATCGTTTAACATGGGAATGGCACCTTTATCGAATGTGGGGACGTTCCATCAGTCCTTTCTCACGGAGCGTTTGGCGAGTGTTATTTTCAACAATGTCAGATACATGTACAGCTTCAGCGGTTTACGGTCATTTAAACAGAAATATAAGCCTGAATGGCGCGGGAAATATTTAGCGTATAAAAAGAATACGTCACTGCCTGTCACAATGGTACTTGTCACCAAGCTGATCGGGATGGACCCAAATCGAAATCGGCGTCGATAAACCAAAAGACCTTTACCTTTCACTAGGTGAAGGTTTTTTTAGACAAAAGAATAGCAAAAGTGGTAAAGTTGAAGGGTAAGGGGGATGTTCATATGACATTAAATGAATGGTTTACAAAGGGATTAGCTGAACGTACATATGTACACAACATGGAGAAAAACCGGGAAAATCTGCTCACGGTGTACAACCAGTATGCAATTCATCAAAAAGAAAAAGAGCTGCTTCAAAAGCTGCAAAAGAAAAAGCTCAGAGCACTTGTCATCACAGCGGATTGGTGCGGAGATGCGATGGTCAATGTCCCAATTTTCATGCGTATTGCAAATGAAGCACTCATTGATGCGCGCTATTTCATTCGGGATGAGCATCTAGACCTGATGGATCAGTATTTAACGAACGGGACCGCAAGATCGATTCCGATTATCGTCATCATTGATCAGGACGGGAATGAAGTGGGCAAATGGGGACCTCGCTCAGCAGAAGCGCAGCGCTTTGTCGACGAGAAAAAACCGGACAAAGATGCACCTGATTATGAAGAAGCTTTTCAAGTATTTGCGAAAGAAGCCGCACATCACTATACGACAGACCGCTACTTATGGAAAGATATTGAGAAAGAAATAGTAGAAGTTTTGGCAAAAATATAAACCAAAAGACTACTTCGCCGCAATGGGAAGTAGTCTTTTTTTATCTTGTTTTTGCGTTTTACCTACAAAACCACCGCATAAAGATGTAGAAAACCGCAGAATTCTATCAAATGCCGCAGAAAACCGCAAAGCACCACGATTTTCCCAACCACTTTTAGTTGAAAAACCTCATATATGCTATGAAATCAATGATTTTGCCCTTATCCAAAGGCTCATATAACGCACAACGGTTGGCTTTTTCCCAATACAAGAGGCCCAGCAACTATAGTAATCTAGTTGTAATCTCCTTTGAACGAACTAAAAAAATGATGGAAAAGGACAGGCGATCAATTTATGAAAAAAATCATTTATCTCGATCAAGAAAAAAAGAAGCTCGCTGAATCGAAAAAAAGAGAACAGCGTTCCATTAAATCACTGAGGCTGCTTGTGTTTTATGACGGACAAAGCCCTGCATGTGCAAAAACGATTGATGTGTTAAGATCACTCGATTGGAAAAATCGGATTCACTTTGAATCCTTTAGACACTCGCAGCTGCTCAGGCTGAATAAAATCAGTGAAGAGAAGGCGGAAAAACGAATTGTGTCTATTTCCCTAGCCAAAAATCAAAAGAATTCAGGGATTTATACTTGGCTGCGTATGGCCTGCCATATCCCTGCTTTATGGGGAACGGTCCCATTCATCGTGCTCAGTATTTGGCTAGGCTTTGGACAGCATGCGTACGATTTCTTTGCAAAAAGACGGTATATTCATTCTGTCAAACGGGTGAACCATCATGATACAGATCAACAAGAGACCATTTAATAAATAGAAAAAGCATGACCTTCGATCGGCAGAAGGTCATGCTTTTTTGTAATAGGGAAGATATACTGTTAAATGATCGAGCAATTTCTTTGTATAGGACTTATAGGCCTGCTCATCAAGCTCAGCACCTGCGTAGGTAAGTAAGGTTCTAAGAGCAAACAAATATTCACTGTGCAGCTCATTGTGTTCAAAGTAAGGAAGGGCTGCTTCGACCAAATAGGTTTTCAAATCAAGAGGGTTTTCCTCAATCATCAATTTATAGATTTTGATCATATATAAACAGTTTGGCTGAATACGAGGCTGTTTTAACAACTCGTGTATGTAGGGAAGTGCTTTTTTGCGGTCATATTCAGCGTATAGTGTCGCAATTTCATATAGCGTTTCACAGTAACGATCTTCTATCTGTTCTTGATTAAAGTAATTGAGTGAATCTAGTAAATAAGGCACGGCTGAAGAGAAATCACCTTCACGTTTTAAGAGCACCCCGTAATAAAAATAAGCGGACATTTTAATATAGGCATCAGGATGAAGGGACGTGTGCAAAATCACTTCCTTTATATATTTCTTCGCAGTTTGATAGGCTTTTAGTTCAAGTGAGATCACGCCGTGAATAAGTGTACAGTGAATAATCCGCTTGAAATTGTTCTTTTGTCTATATAAATCCATCGCTTGATGTGTCGCTTCAAGCGCATCACCCAGCTGTCCCATGTTTCCAAGTGCTTTTGCATAGTGATAATACAAATCACTTTGTTCGACTGAAGCGTAGGAAAAGCAGCTTTCAAGCTTTTTGAGCCCATCTTCAAGCTGACCAATTTTAATTTGATGAATGCCGTCAAGATATTCAAAAATTTCTTTTTCCGTTTCAATAAAGGTTTTTTCGAATTTTTTGAGCACGCGGTGTGTTTTTAAGGCAAGCGGCTGTTTATCCGTTAATAAATAAAATTGAAATAAGGACAAATGATACTGAATACCTAAATCGAGCGAAAAGAACTGCTCCTCGTGCTGAATGATCATTTCTGCATTTTGTTCAGCCTGATCGAGAGCATAGAAATACATATTCATTTGAAACTCATCCAAAAGTGATAGCAGATGACGCGCCTTTTGTGACAGCTTTTCTTGGCTGATGCCAAGCCGTTCAAGCAGCAAATTGATCGTATCTTGATTGGCCTCCTTTGAGCCATTTTCAATTTTACTTAAATGAGAGACAGAACAAATTCCTTCTGCCAATTCAGATTGGGTCATATTTTGTTTATAACGGTAGAGTTTAATGATTTGTCCAATATTGATTTTCATTCCATCCAGAAGCCTCCCTTCCAATCATGGTTGAAAGCCTTTTGACAAAAAAACCAGATCAGACAAAATGGGAATACTTGAAAATCATTTCATCATCTTGGCTTTTTTCTCAAAATTTGTTTAAAACGTAATATGATTGTAACATTACTTGAAAAAGTCAAACAACTATTTAGACGGGGAGGAGGGATACTTGATTTGCAACTGCACGCGATGACGTTTATAATGTGAATGAGAATCAATTTCAATTAAGTTGATTGAAAGGATGACATATATGCCAGAAACGAAACAACAAACAGAAGCGTTAACGGTTCGAGACGCTGTCAGATATAGACGATCGATTCGAAAATTCAAAGACATACCGGTGACGATTGAGCAGCTTCAGCCGCTATTAGAGGATGCAGTCTATGCACCGAACCATAAAATCACGGAGCCGTGGCGCTTTTTATATGCGGTGACGGATGAAGCGAAAGCGACTTTTGTAGAGCGCTTTATTGCTTTCTTTCAGCGCAACAACCCAGATGCAAAAGAAGAAAAAATCAATCAATACAGAGAATACTTTTCTAAGGTTCCAGCGCTTTTACTTGTCGTGCTAAAAGAAGACGAGAACCCTGTCGTGAGAAATGATGATTTTGCCGCCGTCAGCGCACTTATTCAAAATCTTCAGCTGCTTGCGTGGGATCAAGGGATCGGTATGGTTTGGAAGAGCGGACGTATTTTATACGACAAAGGCTTTCAACAAGACATGGGATTAAAGGAAAACGAACGGTTTGCTGCGATCCTTCATATAGGTTATCCAGAAGAGGTGCCTGAGGAAAAATCACGTCAGAAAGCATCAAGTCTTCTTACTGAAATCAAATAAAAGAAAAGCAGACCGCTGAATAAGGTCTGCTTTTTTACTTATTGTTTTTTGGCGCGCTGATCGGCCGCTTTCATACGTGCCATTGCTTTTACGTCATTCGGATCTGCAAGTTCTTTGGAAAATTCAACATATTCGCCATCCGTCTCTTGTGCCGCGAGCTCGTGGTTGGATTTTTTGTGTTGGTCTTTTTTCAAAGCCTTTCCCTCCTTTACAAGATCACTTTAGTTATGTGCTTGTTGGAGGGGAATATCCGTCTTATTTGTTTCTTTTTTCTGCTGCTCTTTCCGCTTTTTTGAATTCCTGCTGATACAGGACTTCCTGGGTTTTCTTCAGCTTCGAAGTTGGCTGGTGTTCTTTTTTCTTCATCAAAATCGCCCCCTCATATCATTTCTAATAGGATGGGTGTTTTTGACAACATTTATTCCTTAGAATGCAAAATCGCTTCTTTTAGTTCAGGGTGCAAAAAGTCATAAGAAGAGAGCAGTGCTTTTTTTGGCAGAGCACGCTGACCTTCTAAAACAAGTAATGACATTTCGCCAAGGGCTGTTTTGATCACAAAAGATGGCACCTTCAACCAATGGGGGCGGTGAAGGGCAGAAGCAATGGTTTGTCCAAGCTGTTTCATTTGAACAGGATTCGGTGATGTCACATTGAGCGGGCCTGAGATCTCGTCATTATGAATCGCATAAGCAATGAGATGTGCCACATCCTCAACATGAACCCATGAAACCCATTGCGAGCCTGAGCCGATTGTCCCGCCGGCAAACAGCTTGTAAGGAAGTGTCATCAGTGGCAGTGTCCCTTTTTCGCCTAACACGACGCCAAAGCGGGTGTAGACTGTACGAATGCCGAGTGCTTCAATCTTTTGTCCCTCAGCTTCCCAAAGTTTTGATGTATGACTTAAGAAATCAGTATCTGCAGGAGGTGACTCCTCCGTAAAATCTCCTGTTTGAGATGTGCCATAAATTCCGACAGCACTTGCTTGAATCAGCACAGATGGCTTTGATTCCTGCGCTTCTATAATGCGTCTTACCTCTTGTGTTGATTTGAGACGGCTGGAGAGGATGCCTTCTTTTGCCTTGTCTGTCCAGCGTGTAAAAATAGATTTTCCAGCAAGGTTAATCCATACATCGATGGCAGGCAATTCATGCTCAGGCGCAGCACCTTCAGTCAGCCACTGCACATAATGTAAATGATTTTGTTCGGATTCCTTTGGATTTCTTGTTAAAATATATAGATGATGTCCCTCAGCAGCGAGCACTTTTGTGACATGCTGGCCGATAAAACCGGTTCCTCCGGTAATGGCGATATTCAATTGACATCTCTCCTCTCATATACATACCTATATCTTTCACGATTTTGAATCAGAAGAAACATCCTGACTGTTTTGGAAAAGGAGTGATCACAGGATGCCCTATATTACAAAAATTTCTGCTCAGAAAAACAATACAGAGCGGGTCAACATCTTTCTTGATGAAAAGTACGCCTTTAGCGTTGATTTAGATGTGCTCGTCCAGCACGATTTGAAAAAAGGAAAAGAGCTGGACGAAGCAGATATCATTGAGATTCAATTCGGTGATTCGGTGAAAAAAGGATTTCAGCAGGCCGTTGATTATTTATCCTACCGTATGAGATCAGTGAAAGAAGTCACCGATTATTTAACGAAAAAAGAAATCCCGGCACCTGCTATTAGTGAAATTATACACAAATTAAAGCATTATAAGTATGTAAATGATCTTGAATTTGCAGAAGCCTATGTCAGCACCCACCGCAAAACGAACAGCAAAGGACCGTCCGTCCTAAAAAAAGAATTGAAGCTCAAAGGCATAGACGATGACACGATTGAACAGGCGCTATCGCAATACCCTGATGACTTACAGCTCGAGGAAGCTGTTAAGCAGGTTCTCAAGCTTGTTAAAAAAGAAAAAAATCGTTCTGCAAAAGAGATCGAGCAGCGCATTAAGCTGCAGCTGCAGCGAAAGGGATTTTCGTTTGAGATCATTGATAAAGCCCTTCAAGAAGCCTATGATGGACAAGAAGAGGAAAAGGAAGAAGAAGCCCTCCTATATATGCTGGAGAAGGCAAAACGTAAGGTAGGATACGACGGATCATTTGAAAAGAAGATGAAAGTGAAGCAATTTTTATTCAGAAAAGGCTTTGATCTCGATACAATTGATCACGTTTTAGACAAAGGGGAATGACAGATGGAAAAACGCTATAGTGAAATGACAGAATACGAATTGAAGCAGGAAATTGCCGCCCTTTCTGAAAAAGCACGAAAGGCTGAGCAGCTTGGCATTGTGAATGAATACGCAGTTTTAGAACGAAAAATCGATATGGCGAAAGCCTATTTATTAGATCCAGCTTTGATTCAAACGAAAACAACTTATCAAATCAAAGACACAGAAGAAGAGTTTTATGTGGAATATTTAAATGGTGTGTTTGCGTGGGGATACAGAGTATCGGCTCCAAATAATGAAGATGCCTTGCCGATTTCAATGCTGACGCAAAAGGACTGATCCAAAGAGATCAGTCCTTCACCGTGTAGACAAACCTTCGCATTCGTTGTCAGGTCTGCGCGCCGGTACTCACGAATGTCAAATTCGCTCCGTTCCGGTGCTCACCCTTCCTAGGGCTGCAAAGGTTTTCTATCACGCTGAAAAGAAGACAAAGGGCTAAAATAAAAATCATTTTAGCCCTTTGTCAACAATCTGAAGGACCGATCCAAAGAGATCAGTCCTTTTCTTTACTTCGAACGCTGTTTACGGACGTTGTTCTGAAGTACGATGTCGTGCTGCGTTTGCTGCGTTTCTCCGTTGACCTGAGAGGCAGAATGCTTTGCATTTGCCCATGGTTGAGGGTAAGCGGTTGTCCTTAATTGAACAAAGTCTGCCATATACGATTTCCCATTTGAACTCATATCTCAAGCACTCCCTTTGGAAAAATTAGCGTTTCCCTGATGCCCTCATACGTTCCTGCGGACGTGTATTCGTTTCACCATTCGGCCGTTTAGACGCATAAGCATCTGTAGCGCCTGGTTCGCCTTCAAACTTGTGATTTACCTGATTTGGAAAGCCTTTTGCTTTATTACGCATATCGATTCCCTCCAAACAATACAAATCATTTGCGTCTTTTGAAGACGTAAGGGTAGTATATGAAAAAAGAAGTTTTTTTAAAAAGGCACTTTCTGCTAGATGAAGGAGGAACAAGCATGGAACAATACTTTGAGCGATTAACAGAACAACTTATGGAAAAAAACAATATGCTGACATATGACGAAGCACGTACATGGGTAGAGCTGCTTTGGAGTGATTTTGAAACGACTTATGCAAAGGCTGGCCGCAAGTATAAAGGACAGGAAACAACAGAACGAATTGTCCAAGAGTGGATCGAGAGCTACGGCGCACAGCTGCATCTATTTCAAAATAAACAATCAAAGGCAAACGAGCATCTGCAACAAAACAATCGAGGGCTGCTTCATTAAAAGGTTGCCCTTTCACTTCCATTCATCTTTTTCAATAAATAGGAAAATATACAAATGAACAAATAACTTTATGAAACAATACCCAGTCTGTGATCGAAATTACAGGCTTTTTACAATGATTAAACTTAAAATTACATTAAATTCATCCTGCTGAAAATCACTGGAAATAAAACTCTGATATAATGAAACGATTGAAGAGACATGTAATTTATGGATAATAAAAAAGGGTTTCGTTTTCTGACAAAAAAGGAATAATGAACATATCAGACTATGTGAAAAAAGTGAAGAGAAGGTGCGATATGGAACGGGAATTGCTCTCTGTGATAATTCCTTCTTACAATGAAGGTGAAAACATCAGACGAATCTTTGAGGCACTCGAGGAAGAGTTTCGCGATTTTCATTATGACTTTGAAATCATCTTTGTGAATGATGGAAGCAAAGACAATACGCTTCAATACATGAGAGAGCTCTCTCGCAAAAGTGCAAAGGTCAAATATATATCCTTTTCGCGTAACTTTGGAAAGGAAGCCGCTATTTTGGCAGGTCTTGAACATGCAAAAGGAGCAGCTGCGATTATTATGGACGCCGATCTGCAGCACCCGACGTATTTAATTCAGGACTTTGTCAGAGGGTATGAAGAAGGCTACCATCAAGTCATTGCCAAACGGAATCGTAAAGGTGACAGCAAGCTACGCTCTTACCTGTCATCCATGTACTATAAGGTGATGAACAAGGTAGTAGAAGTGGACTTGCGTGATGGCGTCGGGGATTTCCGTTTAATTTCACGCCAAGCCATCGATGCACTGCTTCAGCTGAAAGAGGGAAATCGTTTTTCGAAAGGGCTTTTTTGCTGGATTGGGTTTGAAGAAAAGGTCATCTATTATGAAAATGTAGAAAGGCAGCATGGTGATACAAAATGGTCACTGAAGAAATTATTTAACTATGGCATAGATGGCGTCATTTCTTTTAACAACCGCCCGCTGCGAATTTGTTTTTATACTGGCATACTGATCTTATTTCTCTCATTGATTTACATCGTGGCCACCTTTATTCAAATCGTCAGAACGGGCATTATGGTGCCGGGTTATTTTACTTTAATATCAGCTGTGCTGTTCCTCGGAGGTGTCCAGCTTTTGAGTCTAGGTGTGATTGGAGAATATATTGGCCGTATTTATTATGAAACGAAAAAGAGGCCGCATTATTTAATCCAGGAATCAAATGTGATGGAACAAGAGACAAGCTCAAAGGAACAAGACCGAGTGTTAACGCAGTTATTTAAATAACGTGGAGTCAAATAACCGGCAAGCACGAATCGCTTGCTGGGTTGTTTTGTTTCAAAGAACAGTGGATCTTTTGTGGAAAGGATTTAGATGATGAAACGTAGATGGATAATCATAGGAATGTGCCTCATTCTCGCTTTATTAGGACACTCCTTTTTCTTATATGAATATACGCAGGGCCGGTATATGACAGGAGATGGAGACGGCATCTCACAAATGCTCCCATTTAAAAAGCTGCTTTACGATGAATACGTCAAAGGAAACTTCTTTTATTCCTATCAATTCGGTCTAGGCGGCGGTACATATACGCAATTAGGTTATTATTTCACAACCTCGACTGTCTTTATGGTCACAGTCGCTGTCGTCTGGCTGATGAATGCGCTTCATGTCATCCAGTCAACGGACATTCATTTCTGGGCAAATGCCGTCATTTGGCTGAGTGTGATGAAGCTGACGCTTATTCTTTTCATCGCTTACCGTGTGCTTCTTTCCATGGTCCAGCATAGGCTGAGTGCATTAACAGGAGCCGCAATTTACGGATTGTCTATTGTGTATTTTCGGCATCAAACATTTTGGGAGTTTTTCACCGACAGTATGATGTGGCTCCCGCTGCTTGTGCTTGGGGTTGAACGGATTTTCAAAACAGGTAAGCCGGCTTGGTTTATTGCGAGTTGCAGCCTGATGCTCATCAACAATTTTTACTTTGCTTATATTCATTTTATCTTTTTAGCGATCTATCTTGTCTTCAGGTATATCATCAAGCTTCGAAGTGAGGAGCATGGGTGGAAGGTATTCTGGATGCTGGCGGTCTCTACACTGTTATCCTTTGGAATCAGTGCTGCCTTTTTTGTTCCGTCTGTCTATGGATTTCTTCATAATATAAGACCGCCATATGATCAATCTATACCTTGGTTTGATCTGCATGATCATCTGCTGTTTACAAGCAGAGTGTATTTATTACCTGTGATCTTTCTCATTTGTATGTTCCTCGTTCCGCTTTACCGGAACAGGTGGTTTTTTATGTTTACATCGATCAGCGTTCTGCTTATTGTTTTTCACTACAGTCCAAAGATGGCGAGCGTGTTTAATGGTTTTTCAGCACCGCAGTACAGATTTGAATACATTCTTGCCTTTACAGTTGGAGCGGTCGTAGCCATCACCATCAAGCATTTCTCGCAAATCGAGTGGAAGTGGAAAAAGCGTGCGGTCTTAGGCGCTTGGATCGTGTTTCTTCTCGCAGTCATCTTATCAGAACGAGCAAAGGGAAATATGGATGTTGTTGTATTTACAGCCATAGGACTGCTTGTGATCAGCGTGTTTTTCCTTGTGATTCATGCGGAAAAACGCCAGCACCTTCGTCTCTTTTCAGCTGTGCTCATCGCTTTCAGCTTACTGACAGCAGGCGTGTATCAGCAGGGCTACTTATCTGAAAGAAGCAATATTAAGAGCGTATCAGATACGTATCTGAATAGTGAGGCATATGCTGGACATGAGCAAATGAAGCTCATTCAGCAGATTCAAAGCCGCTCTTCAAAAGATCCGCTTGCCCGGATTGATTGGATGAATGGCGTGCGCAACAATACCCCGTTATTTGAAGGCTTTCAAGGCATGAGTGCGTATTCAAGTATATTGAATCAGCATTTGCTCAATTTCTACTGGAATGACCTGCAAATCGATATGGGACGTGAAAGTGTCAGCCGTTATGCAACAATGGGGGACAGGGTGAATTTATACAGCCTGACCTACGGAAAGTATTATATGAGAGACAATACGATGCCTTACTCACCACCAGCTTATTTTAAGCCAATATTGGAAAGCGAGCATTATAAAGTGTATGAAAATACACGGCCGCTGCCATTTGCAAGAACAACAAGCACGATTTATTCAGAAGAATCCTTAAAAAATGCCTCAGCGCTTGATAGAGAGCATGCAATGCTGCAAGGTGTGATTTTAGACAAAAAAGGAAACGCTGAAATTGAGATTACGCCAAATCGAGTCAAGGATACAAATATTCATACCGAACAAGCTATATACGAACATGGTGTGCTTGATGTATACGGAGAAACAGGCGGCCTGAATATCACGCTGCCAGATGATATGGCCCGCGCTGGAGATGTGTATGTGAGCTTTTATGTGAAGCGGACAGACCGAAACGAAGGATTTCAGTTATCCGTTGACAACTACGTCACCTCACGAAAAAGCAATACATCCATCTACAAAACAGGCGTCAATGAAGTGACGATTCGAGTCCCTGCGGAAAAAATCCTTTCCATTCGAGTACCAAAAGGGACGTATGAACTCGATCAACTGAAGCTGTACCAAGAGCCTTACCGCATTCTAGAAAAAGCATATGAAAAAGAAAAACAGGATAATGGCAGCCAGCAAGTAAAGCTCGAAAACAACCGCTTTACGATTTCATATGATAACAAACGTGGCGATGATTATATGATCTTGCCAGTACCATATGAAAAAGGCTGGGAGCTCACGGTAAACGGAAAGCAGACCGATATTGAACAAGCCAATTACGCCTTTATCGGTTTTCCAATAGAAAAAGGCAAAAACGAGATTGTGCTAACCTACTATCCGCCTTATATCAGAATTCTTGCGTTGATTTCACTTGTCAGTTTGATCGGTGCGATCCTATATGCACGAAGAAAACACAAAAAACACCACTTTTTATCATAAGTGGTGTTTTTTATCTTCCAAGGGCTGATCGATTATATGAAGCAAATCACTAAGCTTCTTTTTCAAACGAAAACGTCGCATAATCAAACAAAAAATGAAACAACCAAAGGCTTAGGGCAAAGAGAATTTCCTCAGAAGTAGACAGTAAAATGCCCCCCACCAATTCATCTGATAAATAGACAGCACCCCAAATAAACAAAAGATGAATGGATATGGCATAGAAAACGATGGAGCGTTTTTTGGAACGGCACTTTCTAACAACCCTCATGAGCATATGCTCCACATGCTCAAAGGATATCCCAAGTATCACATAGATGCCCATAAATAAAAGCATCGATAAAATCGATTGATAAAAAGCACCCGTCAAATGAAAGAACAGCACACAAAACAACAAAAATATGTAACAGACAGCCGACGCCGCCATGAGCCATTTCAGCCCTTGCCATAAAGCGTGAACAGATTGCTGCATAGGTGAACAAACACTCCTTTACATGAAGATACCTGCAAAAAGGACAGCCTTTTTGCAGGAAGTCATATGTTAATCCTCTTTTTTAGGCGCAACGATCACAGGATGTTTTTCAGTATCAAGCAGTTTTAAGAAGTCTTCGCCTTGATCTAAATGATCAAGAACAAGCTGTTTCGGTGTGACCGCAAGCCATTGATTAAGTGAAATGTCTGCATAATGATCGCTCTTAAAGATTTCTAAGAAATAAAGCGGTTCGTCGCCTGTATTCTCTACATAATGCCCCATCGCAAATGGGACATATCCAACGTCTCCGGCCTGATAGTTGAAGGTTCTCGCATGTCCATCAGAAGCAAATACCGTCATTCGTGCTTTTCCAGAAATAAAATATTGCCATTCATCCGTATTTGGATGCCAGTGCAGCTCGCGAATGGCACCTGGATCAACTTTCACAAGAGCAGATGCAATCGTTTTAGACGCTTTGAAATTGGTAGAGTCCGCAATCCACACTTGTCCGCCGCTTGACGTAATCGGCTCCTGTTTTAACAGCTCATATTTAAAGGAATTCGGGACTTCTCCTTGCTCTGTTTTTACCTTGTCACATTCAAGGGAACCAGGAATTCCTTTTTGGAAAATATACTTTTCTTTCTCTGGCAGCTTGTCAAACTGCTCTTTTGTCATACCGAAGTTCTTGAGCACGACTTCCTCTGGCGTGTGGGCAAGCCAATCGGTTACTTGGAACGTACTATTTTCTGAGAATGACCCATCATCAAACACAAGCAAGAATTCAGCTCCCGGTTCAAGTGCTTGGATAGAGTGCGGCAGGCCAGAAGGGAAGTACCACAAATCACCCTCAGTCACATCCTCTGTAAAATTGCGCCCCTCTGCATCAACCGATGTAATCCGGGCTTCCCCATAAATCATGTACGCCCATTCCGCTTCTTTATGCCAGTGCAGCTCACGAATCGCACCAGGCTTTAGCCGCATATTAACAGATGCAAGACTTTTAGAGATCGGCAGTTCGCGGACCGTTACCTCACGGGCGTAGCCGCCTTTTTCTAAACGATTGTGTGTATCAGAAAAAGAATATTTCAGGTTGGAGACCGTTCCATGATCGGTTTCTGGTGGCGTGAGCATATCTGGATTTTGTCTGTCCCGCTCGAGATTACGTGGAATTTTGACCGTTGCTCCTTTTTCTCCTCGAATCGGCTGTGGTATTCCATTTTGCTTTTCACTCATGATAAAATCCCCTTTCAACATCGTATTGTGTGAGGTGACAAAAGGCCTTTCATTTCGCCCTCGTTTTCATAAGGTGAAACGAATCAAGCAGATGTCAATCTGATTCATCATTTTTTTGAGCAGCGACTAATCGTTGGATGAGCTTGCTTAATTCATCAAACTTTCGTTCAAAGCGTGTCAGCAAGTAAACCGTCAAAATGGCAGGGAAGCCAGCCTGACCGAGCTGTTTCAGCCATTCCTCTGAAAAAAAGGTCTCCATTTGTCTCACCTCCCAGCGGATGCTCGTCTTCTATATAAGTGGTATGAAAGAAGAAAAAGGAAAGCAGAGGGGGATAAAATGAACCATTAGACCCGTTTCACGAAGTTTACTTTTTTTAACTTTTGTCCACTTAATGCTAGTAGAGGGAACAAAGGGGAGGATGCACATGGATTATCGGCTGTTATTGAAAGCAAAATGGAAGGAAATCATTGATCACCCACTCATTCAGCAGTTTTTAAGCAACCCGAAAAACGAGCAGCTGCTCCGGCAAGTTATGGAAGAGCCAAACGAGGAAAATGCCAAAAAACTAGATTCCGAGTTCAAACAGTTCTATCAGAAAATCCGCATCATCAAGTATATCTCCACAATGATACGCATCTTTTCAGTCGACTTTGACAAACGAGTCAAAAAGAAGCAGCAGCGTTTTCCACTCATACTCGATCATCCTGATACACAAGAAGTGAAAGACCCTGTTCAAACAGATACGTATGAAGCCGTGCTCTTCAACCAGCAAGACTTAGGGGAGCATCTGCAAGACCAAACATTGTACAAGGCCTACCAGCTGCTGACAGACAAACAAAAAATGGTCTTAACCCAAATCTATGTCGAAGGCCAAACGATGAAAGAAATAGCCGATCAGTTAGGCGAAACAAGACAAAACATCTCAAACATTCACAAAAAAGCGCTCAACAAACTAAAAGAAAAAACAGGGGGAGATGTCCGTGCCCGAAGACAAAATGACCAATGGAGAAATGGAAGAACTCATTGAAACCTTCACACCCATGATCAAAAAGAAACTACAAAACACGGCATATCAAGAAAGAGAAGACCTCGAACAAGAACTCTATATCAAACTCATCGAAAAAATAGACCGGCTGATTTACCAAGAAGGACCTGGATTTTGGGAGTTTATTGTGGAATATATGACGAAGTTGTAAGAGAGGCTCTTGGTGCGAATGTGAGGTGAACATAAAATCCCCGGGACATTCGCACCTTTTTATTCGACAAAATTGAGAAAAAATGTATATTTTATAAAGGGGAAAACAAAATTCTTTATTGAAAGTTGTGGATTTTGCCTATCATTTCCTAAAAAATGTTACAATTAGGGCAGAAATCGCAGTCGCACTCTATATGAGTGCGTGGATTGAAATGAGATCAAAGCGACTAGGATACATCATCAAATGGTCGCACTCTATATGAGTGCGTGGATTGAAATTTTGGACCATAGATGCCATCAGCAGCAAGCCCATGGTCGCACTCTATAATGAGTGCGTGGATTGAAATAATGGCAGTTGTAGGCTGGCTACCGAAGGGTTCAGAGGATGAATGCATGTATTGAAATCTTTGTCAGTAGGTAGCTTGAAAGATATTGAAAATTGCGCTTGATATAGGTGTGAAAAATATGACTTGCTCAGTAGTCATGTTTTTAAATGAATTCAAAGCTGTTGATGAAACAGTGAAAATAGGTATGATTTTCAAGAGCAATAGTTTTTAATTAAATAGGATTAAGAAAGATTCGGTGCGAATGTGAGGAGAACATAAAATCCATGGGGCATTCGCACCTTTTTATTCGACAAAAATGTATATTATTTAGAGGTGAAAACAAAATTCCTTATAGAAAATTGAGAGTTTTAGCTACTATTTCCTAAAAAATGTTATAATTAGGTCAGAAATCGCAGTCGCACTCTACATGAGTGCGTGGATTGAAATCATGTGTTTATGATCACAGGATTCCTGACGTTTCGGCGTCGCACTCTACATGAGTGTGTGGGTTGAAATAAGCTCATGCCACACTTTCCCAGGGCAGCCGCTCCGTCGCACTCTACATGAGTGGCGTGGATTGAAACTGTAAGCAGGCTCCAGCCTGCACGAAGTCGGTAGGTCGCACTTTCACTCTACATGAGTGCGTAGATTGAAATGTTAAGTTAATACCAAGAATGAGTGTCCTCACTCCGTCGCACTCTATATGAGTGGGAGGAATAAAATTCTTGTCAGTAGGTAGCTTGAATCATGAGCAATAGTTTTTATTTAAATAGGATTAAGAAAAATTCGGTGCGAATGTGAGGTGGACATAAAATCCCCGGGACATTCGCACCTTTTCATTCGACAAAAATGAGAAAAAATGTATATTATTTAGAGGTGAAAACAAAATTCTATATAGAAAATTAAGGGTTTTTACTATGATTCCCTAAAAAATGTTATAATTAGGGCGGAAATCGCAGTCGCACTCTACATGAGTGTGTGGATTGAAATTTGATGTACGCACGTATATAGTCATAGTCAACGGTCGCACTCTACATGAGTGCGTGGATTGAAATAAGTGATTTCCTATTTCTCGTGACAATTCGGCTACAGTCGCACTCTACACGAGTGCATGATTTTAAATGATTGTGTCTTAAACGGGTATGACATTCTCAGAGATTATGTTCTTACAACATCACTTTAAGATACAAAATCCATCAAAATATACCGTTCATTTGTAAAGTGAAAACATGACTCCTTGCAGTCATGTTTTTTTCTTCTTCTTTTTCCTAAATAAACCTTAAAAAATCTCAAAATAAGTCGAAATGAAAAGTAGTCATTTAGATTCAAATTTTATCCATTCGTAATGAATGATGAAGGAGGAATTGGTTTGGGTGAAACTGAGCGAACCGGTAAAGTGGAGCAGCTGATCTTAGAGAATTATCAAAGATTAAACAGCATGATATCAGAAGAAGTGGACTTTGCTTCTAACCATGGAGGGCTGACAGGGGATTCTAGAGAAGTGATGTGGATGGAGTTTTTTCGGAAAATCATTCCTAAAAAATATTCAATAGCACAAGGTGTCATCATTATTGACTCAGATGGAAATCATTCTAACGAAGTCGATATTGCCGTATTTGATGAGCAGTATACGCCGTATGTGTTCCAACACAATTCGTTGAAGTTTATACCGATTGAGGCGGTTGCGGTTGCTATTGAATGTAAAAGCTCTAATTTGAAAGAAAAAGGTTTAGAAGAATGGTCTGAAAAAATAAAACAGCTAACACCAAAAACAACAGGAATTGCTAGAATGGCTACAGGTTACTTCACAAGTGAAAGTAACACACAAAAGAGGACGCGTCCTTTACTCATTTTAGCAAGTAACTTTAAAAGAGAAGGAGACCAAACAATTTCAAGTAAAGCAGCTAAATTAGCGGCGTCCTTTGATTTCATGCTCATGAAAAAAAGCAATGAATTTCAATTAAAAGTACCTAACGAACATGAACATCTAAGATGGTGGTCAAACGAATTAAATTGTTTCAAACAAGAAAAACGATCTAAGGAAGAAGAAAAATTTTTAGATGAAAACAAACTCAGCGATTTACGTATTGATGGATACGATCTGTTGACGCTAAACTTCCAATTAAATCAATTGCTAATGCTCATTAACAATCCCATGTTTTTCCCCCACTATGCATATGCCAAGCTGTTTCAGAAACAGATAACAAAGTGAAGAAAGGAGAGCGACATGACAAGGGAATCTAGTAAACCCAAAACCAATTGGCATGATGTGAAACATGCGATTGACACGAAAATTCATGAAGACCAAAAACTGTTTAAAGAGCCGCTCACTATTCATTTAGTTACGCCAATGTTTGGGGGAGGGCCCCAATCAAACTCAATTGATCAAGACAGACCGATTCGAGAAAGTGCGATTCGTGGACATCTTCGTTTCTGGTGGCGTGCAACTCGGGGAGCTGTTTGCAAGAATGCAAATGAATTATCTAAACGAGAAGCAGAGATATTTGGTCATACAGAAAAAAGTAGCTTAATTAAAGTAATCGTTGAAGAAATATTTAAAGAAAAAAAACAGATCAAATTCCCTCCAACATATATTTTTCAAAAAACACCAAATAAAATGTTGATGGGATATTTCAAAATGAATGTGTATTTGACCGAGAGTGCTTCAATGACTTCGCAAGACAAAAAGAAGTTAGGCAATGAAATCGAAGCCGCACTATGGGCGTGGATCAATTTTGGGGGACTTGGTGCAAGAACGAGACGTGGTTGTGGGAGTTTATACTGTGAAACATTTTCTCCTAAAGAGCAAGAAGTCAGTAAGGAGCGATTCGATCAATGGTTTAAAGAGAAGATATGTCAATATGCTATCTCTATTCCCGAAGTGCCTCGTGAATGGGCAACGCTAAGCTGGGAGTTTAGATTACAAAATAAAGCTTCTCAAACGCATGTATCCTGGACGAGAACAATGGATACATACATTGAATTTCGTAAAAAACATAATATCCAAAATGGGGAGGCTGGGAGAAGTTATTGGCCTGAGGCAGATTCCATACGTCATCTAGCGAATATGTCACATCCTGATCATCAATTACCATATCCTTCAAATAAACCAAAGGGATATATCGCTTTTCCTAGGGCGCAATTTGGTATGCCGATTGTTTTTAACTTTAAAAAGAAATCGAAAAAAGATAAGGAGCGAAGCGAAGAAGAAATAGCAAAAAGAAAGTGGTTTCAAAAGGAGCCTAATACAAAGACGTTAGTCCCGCGAAATAAAAATCGTTTGGCTTCACCGCTCATCTTAAAACCGTTAGCTATTAATCAAAAGGAATCAGTGGGCATGGTGATGGTGTTGCAGCAACCAAAGATCGAAGCTTTATCGCTTTTAGGGAAAGGAAAGCCTTTGCCTGATGTGACAGATGAACAAAGTATCTACCCAACCGCCACCTACTCAAACAATCCATTACGAGACGAGAGTGGCCGGACGCACTCATCGGCGATTCAAGCCTTTTTACATAGCAAGGAGGTGCAAACATTTTGTCAGAAGAATCAAAAAAACAAACATTAATGCTATTTTCTATAGGGCCTGTTCAAGAATTTATTGCGCAAGCAAGGCGGACGCGTGATTTATGGTTTGGCTCTTTTCTACTTTCTGAATTAAGTAAAGCAGGTGCGAAGAAATTTCAACAACTGGGTGGAACGCTTATTTTCCCTGTGTTCAACGAATCCTCTGCAGAACCAAACAACGCACCAAATAAAATATTGGGGGAAATCTCACACGAACAGCTTTCATCCGTTGCAAGACAAGTGAAAAAAGCAATATATGACAAATGGAAGGAATACGCAGACTTTGTTAGAGGAATAGTTGATCCTTATATTCAAATAGGCACATGGAATCGACAAGTAGATGATTTAATAGAATTTTATGCTGTATGGACTGAGATGCAAACTCAAGAGGAAGCGGCAAATGCGTCCGCAAGTCCATATCATTTGGCTCTTCAAGAAGTCGAAGGTTTAATGGCTGCAAGGAAGACTTTAAGAGATTTTAAACAAAATGAGCCAGGGGCGTTATTCGGTGAACCAAAATCATCACTTGACGGTGGACGGGAATCTGTTTTTCAAAAGCAAAAAACACCACAGCAAGTGGCGCAACTAGCGAAATGGGGAATTGGTGAACATGAATCATTAGATGCGATTTCAGTGATCAAACGATTGTCCTTACATAAGCATCCGAGTATGACATTTCCATCTGTATGTGATAAAGCTTTTGCTCCCTATCAAAATATGTTGGACCAAAATGAACAGATGAAGCAAACAGCCATACAATATGTGAAAGATGTAGAAACATATCTTGAGAATATGAATCTAAAAGTAGCTCCTATTGATTGGAGTGAGGCATCGCTTTTTTATGAAAGAAGAATAGAAGATTATCTTGAACAATGTGGACTTGTCGGAATAGCACGAACAGAAGCGAAAAATGATATCACACAGCTCCTCGAAAAATATTTCAAAGGTGCATACAGCAAGCATCACGGCCAGCCGATCAAACCACCAGTACCTTCACCTTACTATGCTTTTCTCATGGCGGATGGAGATAAGATGGGCAGCCAACTGCGAAATATACAGCATGTAGAAAGTCATATTGCATTTTCTAAAACGCTCTCAACTTTTGCTTCAAAGGCAAGTGAGATTATTTCCAAATGTGAAGGTACATTGATCTACGGCGGTGGAGATGATGTCATGGCTTATGTACCGGTGCACCAATGCTTAGAAGCAGCTGGGAAATTACAAAGAGAATTTGTTTCAACGATGAAGGCTCATCAACATAGTGAAATACCTCCTTCGATTTCAATTGGAATTGCCATCGTTCATATGCTTGAGCCTCTTGAAGAAGTAAGAAGCATGGCACGTCAGGCTGAACAATATGCAAAACAAGAGCGAAATTCATTAGCGATTCATTTCCAAAAGCGAGGCGGAGGAGACACAATGAATATCTCAGTCTCATTTCAAATAGATCCAGTGGCCTCTATCCAAGAGATGACGACGTGGTTAAAACAGTCTTATTTCACATCTGGCTTTGCATATGGCTTACGAGAGCTGTATCAAACATACGAACAGTCTTCTTTTAGAAAACAGCCGGAAATTTTAGATGAACTCATTCCACTAGAGATAAGCCGTCTTGCATTCAAAAAGAAAACGGAAGCAAAAACAGAGCAAGAAACGAAAGAGTGGATCGATCAATTGATTGCGAAGTATATACCGAAGAAGAATACATTAGAAGAATTACATACAATCGCTGAATGTATGATCATTGCTCTTCAACTAGAGGAGGTAAGTGGACATGCCTGAAAGATGGTTTCACATTCAACCGCTTGATCCGCTGCTTATTCGTGATGCACGCCCATTTCAAAGTGTACCAGGTATACGGGCGCGTTCACTAAACGATGTTCCGCCAAGTGTGGTCGCAGGAACACTTCGTACAGCACTAGCGAAGAAACGACAATCAATCAAACACACCACGCCACTTTCTTATTATGCGAAATCTCTTGTACGAGGTCCTTTATATCGCTGGCATGATCATTTATATGTGCCAATGCCTAATGACCTTGAGTTATTCGATGATGAGTATGGCATGTATCAAGTGAGACCGAAGCCAAAGAATTCGAAAGGCCAAGGCTTTTTTGGTACAGGGAAAACAGGTCGTTTTAGTGAGGAATTATGGCCGCCAGTTGGAGCTGGTGCTCGTAAAAAAATGAAATCGCCGCCTGCTTTTGTATCACTAAAGTGGATGGTGAACTGGCTGACAGACGCAGTGGATGAGAGTCAGCTGAAGGAAGCCTTGACTGAATACCAACACATGCAGAAGGAAAATCATTCTTTCAAAAAGGAAACACCACCGGCATTTATTCCAGCATTACAGCGTCAGGAACGAACACAAATTGAAGTGGAAACTGGCAGTAAAAAGGCAAAAGATCAGCATCTATTTTCAACAGAATCACTCGTATTCCCAGATGACTTTAAACTGGAGGCGGGAATAGAGTTATCTACTGAAGAGTCAGAAGCATTAAAGCCTTTCTCAAGTCTTCACCCAATCGGTGGTGAACGGCGGCTGGCTCATATAGAAGACCGGCCGCATGTATACCAACAAGATTGGACATGTCCAGATATGATTAAAGAATCGCTTAAGAACAAGCCGTATGTTCGCATGATATTGGCGACACCTGCTTATTTCAGTAAAGGATGGCAGCCCGGCTGGCTGGATGAACAGCTTATGTCAAAATCACTATTTGATACAAATGTACGACTGAAATTGGTTTGGGCATCTGTTCCACATTGGCAGCCAATCTCTGGATGGAGTTTAGCAAATAAAGACAAAGGGCGTGAAAAAGCAATACGCCGCTTAGTCCCCGCGGGTAGTGTTTACTTCTTTACAGTAGAAGAAGGAGATCCAGCAGAACTGGCCGAAAAAATGTGGCTTCAATCAGTATCCGATCGTAACCGGCGCAAAGAAGCGTTTGATCGTGAAGATGGCTGCGGGTTAGCACTTTGGGGAACATGGAAGCCGAATGAATAAGAGGAGTGAGATGATGGAAGCAAGCCGTTGGTTTTGGATACATTGTTTATCCCCCCTTCATATTGGAGCGGGTGAAGGGGTTGGCGTGATTGATATGCCCATTCAACGAGAAAAAGTAACAGAATGGCCGATTATACCTGGAAGCAGTATCAAAGGCGTGCAGCGTGAGCATTATCGCGCGAAAGGACAAGACACATTCGTACAAAAAGTATTTGGTACACAAGGAGATCAAGATGGAAGCGCAGGAGCAGTCGTCATGACAGATGGCCGGTTATTTTCATTCCCGGTGGCGAGTAGATACGGTACATTTGGATATGTGGCAAGTCCACTCATATTGAAAAGATTAGCCCGCGATGCAAAAGCATTAGGCGTATCGCTGGATATCCCTGATCTCATCGAAGAATCAAGCACGCTAGTCACCATGAATTCTAAATTAGTAGAGAATGACGAATTATATCTAGGTGAATTTCAAGGGGCTGCGAAAAAATCTCCACAACTAACCGATTTTGCTGAACAGATGGCCAAACTTTTATTCGACGATAAACAATCACAAACTCTTTGGATAGAACGATTTGTGATTGTAAGTGATGACGTTTTTCAATACATTGTCACCATGAATTCTGAAGTGACACCTCGTATTAGAATTGATCATGAAACCCAAACAGTTAGTAAAGGAGCTCTCTGGTATGAAGAGTATGTACCAGCAGAAGCCATATTTTATGGGCTCATGTGGTGTGATCGTGTCGATGGAAGCAATGATTTATCTGTTAGACATCAACTTTTAAATCAACTAGAAAAGCAGATGTATCTTCAATTAGGTGGAAACACAAACGTAGGTAAAGGAAGAGTATCCTGGCGTATGACAGGAGGGGAGAGATCATGAAACTCATTCAACATCATTATGCTGAAAAAGCGTATCAACATGTGATGAATGCTAAAACGAATGAGGAGAATTTCTCAAATCAATATGGACAACTCTGTCACAGATTCGCCTCAATGATCTTAACAAATGGATTAAGGCTCACCATTACATTTTTTGAAGCAAAATCAAAAAAAGGAAATGCTTATCAACAATTCGTTCAGGATATAAAAGAAACACTAGATATACAAGGAGATTGGTCAGCTTCTAATCAAAATTACTTAATCAAATCAAGACAAGCTTTAAGTGCATCTGTTTGGTTCAAAAGATATGCGGAATCTATTTTAAAGGTGGAACAAGGGGCGGAAAATGTGGAGGACATCCAATGAATCTGTCATTAACCTTAAACAAAAGCAAATGGGAGATTGGTGGTTCTACATTGTCGGACATCATAAATGACAGTGCGGAGAAGCAGTCATTTTATGAAAATGTGATTCGTCTACATCGAAAACAGTGGGGGGAAAATCGCTTTTTGTATGAAAGATTTGTGGAGCAATATTATACCGATATGAACCCCACATGCCTAGTCAAGTCCATATCGCCGTTAGTCATTGGACATGGAGGAGAGGGTGTACTTGAAACGGGATTGTTATTACACCCGATATACGGCATTCCTTATTTACCAGGAACAGCTTTAAAAGGCGTAGCCTCTCATTATGCCCATTCTGTATTAGGTGAAAACTTTGAAGAACTAAAACAAGGTGGTAGTGATTACAACACATTGTTTGGAACAAACGAACGTGCCGGAATCATCGAATTTCATGATGCGCTCATGATGCCAGAGACGGTAGGAGAAGCATTCAAAGTGGATGTGATGACACCACATCATTCAGACTACAACAGCGTCAAGCTAGATAAGATGAACAAAGGGGGAAGTGTTCCAGCCCCTCGAGACGATGACTCACCAACACCGATTCATTTCTTAACGGTGGTCAACGGCCGCTTTCAACTTCTATTGAAAACAAAAAAGAATCGACCAGAAGAAGCGGAATGGCTCGAGCTCGCCAAAACCATCTTACTAGGCGCTTTAGAACACGAAGGAATCGGTGCTAAAACAAATGCAGGCTATGGAAGACTTAAAATGGATGACGTCATTTCATAAGACTAAGTGCGAATGTGAGGTGAACATAAAATCCCTGGAACATTCGCACCGTTTCATTCGACAAAAATGAGAAAAAATGTATATTTTTTAGGAGTGAAAACAAAATTCTATATAGAAACTTAAGGATTTTGACGATCATTCCCTAAAAAATGTTATAATTAGGGCGGAAATCGCAGTCGCAATCTACATGAGTGCGTGGATTGAAATTTTAACTTTTGAACCTTTATCACCAAGACCATATGGTCGCACTCTACATGAGTGCGTGGATTGAAATTCTACAGCCTGTGCTGCTTCTTTAGCCGGTTCCTGGTCGCACTCTACATCAGTGCGTGGATTGAAATTTGTTTGTGGACATTTGATGGACATTTGATGGTCGTCGCACTCTACATGAGTGCGTGGATTGAAATATTAGGCGTTGAGTTCCCAAGTAATATAGAGGCGGTCGCACTCTACATGAGTGCGTGGATTGAAATTATATCTGCATTCAGCAACTTTATTGCATGTTGGTCGCACTCTACATGGGTGCATGGATTGAAATCAGACTGAGGGTTCTCACACGAAAGAACAAGACTCGTCGCACTCTATATGAGTGCGTGGGTTTAAATTAGCGGATGGTTCAGCTTGATGTTTTTTCAAATCGCACTCTATATGAGTGTGAGGAATAAAATTCTTGTCAGGAGGCAGCTTGAAAGATTGATATATTGACAATTGCGCTTGATATAGGTGTGAAAAACATAACTCTGTCTTAGCCATTTTATTAATGAATTCAAAGCTGTTGATGAAACAGCGAAATAAGTATGACTATCATCAGTAATAGTTTTTAATAAATAGGATTAAGAAAGAATCGGTGCGAATGTGAGGTGAACATAAAATCCCTGGAACATTCGCACCGTTTTATTCGACAAAAATGAGAAAAAATGTATATTTTTAGGGGCGGAAACTTAATTCCTATATAGAAAATTAAGGATTTTGACGATCATTCCCTAAAAAATGTTATAATTAGGGCGGAAATCGCAGTCGCACTCTACATGAGTGCGTGGATTGAAATAAATGATATTCCATGTTATCTGCTCCTTACTACGTCGCACTCTACATGAGTGTGTGGATTGAAATAATGATGCCTAAACCTACGATTTCACTTACGACAGTCGCACTCTACATGAGTGCGTGGATTGAAATTTGAGAAGCAATACCATTAACAATCCGATACTCAGTCGCACTCTACATGAGTGCGTGGATTGAAATTCGTTTGGATGGACGAAAAGGACAGGTTCAAATAGTCGCACTCAACATGAGTGCATGGATTGAAATGGTGAATGGTGGGAAAAGACAGGAAAGCCTGGTATCGCACTCAACATAAATGCATAGTTCACAGTTTCTGCGAATTACATAAATTCAAATATCTATCCACCTAAATCCAAGCTCTACACAACAAAAAAAGACTCGCTCACACAGAGCCGAGTCTTAATTTTTTTTGCAGTTTTTCTTCACTGAAAATCCAGCCGGTATAGGAATTTTTGATTTGGTGGTCCATGTCGATATGGCAGATCGCGACAAAAGGATAATGACCTTTGCTGCGGTAGCGTAAATCAATGAACCGCACCTCATAATGATCCTTGTATTTATCTACTTCCCACCGGTAGACAGGGGAGAAGGAGAGAAAGGCTGAAATGTTTTCATCTTGCTTGGCAATTTTCATAATTTCGGTGTCAGGGACCGGCACCCGGTTAAAGGTGTCTAAAATGACGACCTCTCCATTCATGCTGCGCCCAACATGGAAAGAGGATTTACATTTCACGGCGATGCGCCATTGTCTGAACTTCATTGTAGGCGAAATAATAATCTCTTCAATTTCATCGAATCGTGCACGCAGCTGACGTTTAATCTGAAGCTGCATGATGACCCTGACGATATAGTAACAGAAAATCACGGCATACAGCGTAATAAACGTATAGCCGGGATGTCCGCCAATCGCCCAAACGACAATGGCGACAAGGTGTGTAAAAAAGATAAACGGATCAAACGTATTAATGATCCCAAGCGCTACCCATTTCTTTGAAAATGGACGAATGGCCTGCGTGCCGTATGCATTGAAAATATCGACAAACACATGAAGGACAACGGCTAATAGTGTCCATAACCAAAGGTGAAGTAAATTCGCCCCGGGCACAAATGGGAAAATCACAGCCGGAATCAGCAATGACCAAAACAGTACAGCCGGAATGGAATGTGTAAATCCTCGGTGATTTCTTATATAAACCGCATTATTTTTTAGTTTTAGCACAGTATCAATGTCTGGTGCTTGGGAGCCGGCGATGGTCGCAATCATCACGGCGTGTGCCATGTGTGGATCTGCGCTGACGGCTGGATCTAAAAGTGCAAGTCCCCCAAGAGAAATGCCCATTACTACATGAGTACCAGTGTCCAATTGATTACCTCCTAGTTGTCATGCTTAGGAACAATCATACAAAGTATACGTCTCCAATCAAGACTATGTGCAAAATCACTTTTGCTTTATCCCGATTTAATGTAACATGTTAACGTATCTACAAACAGTATACAACAAATAAGGTTCTATTCAGAACGTTAGCCCTCGGTCCAATGAGAAGGAGTATAGATATGAAAGACATTCAAGAAAAGCTGGACTGCAAAGATATTGCGGGCTTTCAGCATGATTTAATTGATTGGTATGAAAAAGAACAACGAACATTGCCATGGCGTGAAAATCAAGATCCATACCGCGTCTGGGTTTCAGAAGTGATGCTTCAGCAAACGAGAGTGGATACGGTCATTCCGTATTTCAACCGGTTTATGGAGCAGTTTCCGACTGTGAAGGATCTCGCTTTAGCTGATGAAGAAAAGGTCATGAAAGCATGGGAAGGTCTTGGCTACTACTCAAGAGTGCGTAATTTACAGGCAGCTGTGAAAGAAGTATATGAATCCTACGGGGGTGTTGTCCCTGATACGAAAGAGCAATTTTCAAAGCTCAAAGGTGTAGGCCCATATACGAGCGGCGCAGTACTGAGTATCGCCTATAACAAGCCGTATCCTGCGGTAGACGGCAACGTGATGAGGGTCATTTCTCGTATTTTATCCGTATGGGATGATATTGCAAAACCAAAAACGAGAAACATTTTCGAGTTTGCAGTCGATCAGCTCATTTCCCGGGAAAAACCGTCAGAATTCAATCAAGGGCTGATGGAGCTAGGTGCGCTCATTTGTACCCCAACATCCCCTGCCTGCCTCATTTGCCCTGTGAACATGCATTGTTCGGCACTCGAGGAAGGCGTTCAGTATGAGCTCCCAGTGAAAAGCAAAAAGAAAAAGCCGACTGCAAAATCAATGGCAGCAGCGGTGTTATTTGATGACGCAGGCAACCTATATATTCATAAGCGGCCAAGTACAGGCCTCCTTGCGAATTTATGGGAATTCCCTAACATGGAAACCATGAAGGGAAGAAAAACGGAAAAAGAGCAGCTCATTGATTTCTTAAAAGAGGAGGCGGGTGTACAAGCGGAGCTTGGTGATTTAGAAGGCACCATTCAGCATGTATTTACCCACCTCATCTGGAATATTTCTGTTTTCTTTGGACGAGTTACCTCTGTATCTGATGACACGAAGCTGAAAAAAGTCACAACAGATGAATTTGAGGCATATGCTTTGCCAGTCTCACACCAAAAAATTTGGAAGCTGGCACTTGAGCAGCCTAGTCATATTTAACCGTTGTACCGTGGGTATAATCAGCTTCATTTCGGTGCAGACCCCCACGGTCTTCGATTTCAGAAATGATTTCTCGATACTTAGATTGCCCTTCTTCATTCAAATAAGGTAAAATTTGTTGGAAAGCATGATGAAAGTAAGCAAGCTCAGTATCTTTCCATTGATCCTTGGACATCATGCCAAGCTGGCTTAAATCGCGTCCGACATACATGAATGTAACCTCCTAATAGGAACTTTCCTATTAGTGTGAAGCGAATGAACGAAAACTATTCAAATCAGGAGATGAACCATAATGAGTCAACGTAAATGTGCATTAATTACAGGAAGCAGCAGAGGAGTAGGGAAAGAAGTAGCCCTTCGACTCGCTGAAAAAGGATATGACATTGTCATTAACTATGCGAGAAGCAAAAAAGCCGCACTTGAAACAGCGGCAGAAATTGAAGCGATGGGTGTCAAGACATTGGTTGTTAAAGCCAATGTAGGCCAGCCTGAGAAAATCAAAGACATGTTTCAGCAAATTGACGAAACCTTTGGCCGTTTAGATGTATTTGTGAACAATGCAGCATCAGGTGTTCAGCGTCCAATTATGGACCTTGAAGAAAATCATTGGGACTGGACGATGAATATCAATGCGAAAGCCTTGTTATTTTGCGGACAAGAAGCGGCGAAACTAATGGAGAAAAACGGCGGCGGACATATCGTCAGCATTAGTTCACTAGGCTCCATCCGCTACCTTGAAAATTACACAGTAGTCGGCGTATCAAAAGCAGCACTAGAGGCTTTGACACGTTACCTTTCTGTAGAGCTTTCACAAAAAAATATCGTCGTCAACGCAGTATCAGGCGGCGCGATCGATACCGATGCACTTAAGCACTTCCCGAACCGTGAAGAGCTTTTAGAAGATGCGAAGAAAAATACACCTGCCGGCCGAATGGTGGAAATTAAAGACATGGTCGACAGCGTGGAATTCCTTGTATCAGGCAAAGCAGACATGATTAGAGGCCAGACGATTATTGTAGATGGCGGACGTTCTTTGCTTGTTTAAAAAAATCATGAATAGGATGTACACCTTCTGCACAAATTAATGTGCGTGGAGGTGATAATGATGGATCAACAACAAAACAAAACAAACGCACAACAAGTGAAGAAACAAAACCAAGCTGCTGCACAAGGCGGTCAATACGGCACTGAATTTGCTAGCGAGACTGACGCACAGCACGTAAAAAAATACAACCAAAAAGCTGAGCAAAACAAACAACAAAACAGCTAATCACTGAAACAAAGGAAAGCACTTCATATACGAATGAAGTGCTTTTCTTTTTGCCTCTCACCACCATCCGACAAAACCTGTAAAACCTCTACATAAACAGTCAAAGGATTTCCTCCTTCTTTCAAGAAATGGTATACAGACAAAAAGTGGATTCGATGAAAAGGGAGGAGTTAGATGTCTGATTTCGATCAGCTTGTAAAAGAACAAATGCAGCTCATGGATCAGCTGCTCGATGTGCAGGGAGAACTCGATCTATGCTTAGAAACAGAAAAACAATTGCTGCAGGATGAAAAAAAAGAAGAGTGGCATAAGCTTTGTGATCAGATCAAACAGAAACGTGAGGAACTGCAAAAAGTGCAAACCTTGTTTACAAAACAGACAGAAGAGGTCATCAACTCATATAAACAGATCGAAAAGAGTTCTAGCGTGATGTAAGTCAGTGTGCCGTTCAATTGGGTTGAATGGCTTTTTCATTTCATTTTTTAATGATGTAACGGTATAATATAATAGAGACATGTTTAGTTGGGAAATTAGGTCTTTGGACTGTTAGGTTTGTTTGTTATAGAAAGTAGGGGAGAAAATATGGGCTATCCCAAGGAAGGAGAAACCATCCAAATTCAAAGCTATAAACATAATGGCTTGATCCACAGGATTTGGAATGAAACCACCATTCTGAAAGCAACGGAATTGTGTATCATTGGTGCAAACGACCGTACAATGGTGACTGAATCCGACGGCCGTACTTGGATGACGAGAGAACCGGCTATTTGCTATTTCCATGCAAAACAATGGTTTAATGTAATTGGGATGCTTAGAGATGATGGGGTATATTATTACTGCAACATCAGCTCTCCTTTTGCGACAGATGATGAGGCAATTAAGTATATTGATTACGATTTAGACGTCAAAGTCTTTCCAGACATGACGTACAATATTTTGGATGAGGACGAATATGCAGATCATAAGAGGCAGATGAATTATCCAAAAGAAATCGATAGTATCTTAAGAGAGCATCTGAATACATTACTGCATTGGATTCACCAGCGGAAAGGTCCGTTTGCTCCTGAATTTGTGGATATGTGGTATGAACGTTTTTTACATTATACAAAATAAGCAAGAGCATCGAAAAACCTGTTTGGCTTTTTAGGCTAACAGGTTTTTGACTGCGTACGGATAAGAGGCACTGATAGATTGGGAAGGAGATTTACATGGGGGTCATTAAACGCTACATGGCTTTTGTAACACCGTATAAAAAACAGATTGCATTGACAATGGTCATCGGAATGATTAAGTTCTCGATTCCCTTAACCTTGCCTCTGCTTTTAAAGTATGTCATTGATGATGTCATTCAAGGCTCGGGGTCAGCTGAAGAAAAGACATCAACTCTACTGATCATAATGGGAATCATGCTCGTATTATTTTTAGTGTTGAGGCCGCCTGTTGAATACTATAGACAATACTACGCACAGTGGACAGGCAGTAAGGTATTGTTTGATATTCGGGAGAAGCTGTTCTCGCATATTCAAAAGCTAAGTCTTCGTTATTATGCCAACACGAGAACAGGAGAAATTATTTCAAGAGTGATCAACGATGTGGAGCAGACAAAGGAATTTGTCATCACAGGGCTCATGAACATTTGGCTGGATATGATGACCGTACTGATCGTGATCGCTATTATGTGTACACTGGATCTGAAGCTCACCATCGTGTCTGTCATTATTTTTCCGCTATACGCGTTTGCAGTAAAGTATTTTTACGGACGGCTTCGTAAGCTGACAAAAGAGCGGTCACAGGCGCTGGCTGAAGTGCAAGGGCACCTGCATGAGCGGGTACAAGGAATGCCGGTCATTCGCAGCTTTGCGATTGAAGAATATGAACAAGAGAATTTTCATGATGAAAACAAAAATTTCTTAAACAAAGCAATCAATCATACGAATTGGAATGCCAAAACATTTGCTGTCGTCAATACCATCACCGACATTGCGCCGCTGTTAATCATTGCATTTGCGGGTTACACCGTGATTAACGGGTCGCTTTCAATTGGGACGATGATCGCCTTTGTCGGCTATATTGACCGGATGTACAATCCGATTCGACGTCTCATTAACTCATCCACGACGTTAACCCAGTCCGTTGCATCAATGGATCGGATCTTTGAGTTTATTGATGAGCCATATGAGGTCACAGACCGGCCAAATGCAAAAGAAGCCAATCATTTAAAAGGAGAGGTAGAGTTTAAACATGTGTCGTTTCGTTATGAACACACGCAGGAAGAGATTCTGCACAATATCTCCTTGAAAGTAGAAAAAGGACAAACAGTTGCCCTTGTAGGAATGAGCGGTGGAGGAAAGTCGACACTCGTCAGCTTAATTCCAAGGTTTTATGATGTCACAAACGGGTCACTTGAAATTGACGGCATTGATATCAAAGAGTACAAAGCAAGAAGCCTTCGAAATCAAGTCGGAATGGTGCTGCAGGATACATTCCTATTCAGTGACACGATTAAAGAAAATATTGCGGTTGGTGACCCTGAAGCATCTTTTGAAAAAATCGTGTCGGCTGCAAAAGCGGCAAACGCCCATGATTTTATTATGTCTCTTCCTGAAGGATATGACACGAAAGTAGGAGAACGGGGCGTGAAGCTGTCAGGCGGACAAAAACAGCGGATTTCCATTGCAAGGGTATTTCTTAAAAATCCACCGCTGTTGATTTTAGACGAAGCGACGTCTGCACTTGATTTAGAAAGTGAGCATTACATTCAAGAAGCGATGCAAAAGCTGGCGAAGGATCGCACAACTTTTATTGTCGCACACCGACTATCGACCATTACACACGCTGACCAAATTGTGGTCATGGAACAAGGCGAAATAGTGGAAAAAGGAACACACGAAGAATTAATGAACCAAGACAGCCACTATCGTCATTTATTTACCATTCAAACATTAAATTAGTAGAAGCCTATCCGATTCTAGCGGATAGGCTTTTTTATGCTTGTCAAAAACATGACATATTTCCCAGCTTGTCTCAATACAATTTTAAAAAGTATGACGGGGTGGTGAATATGTGAAAGAACAAGACGTGCTGCTAGATGTCAAACAGCTGTCCATTGCGTTTCAGCAGAAAAAGCAAAAAGTGCCCATCGTCCATCACATATCGTTCTCGATTCAAAAAGGGGAAACGTTAGGAATTGTGGGCGAATCTGGCTGCGGGAAAAGTATCACAAGCATGTCATTAATGGGATTGAATCAGCAAACCGATACAACGGGCGAGATTCATTTCGAAGGGCAAAATCTGCTGTCACTTTCAGAGAAACAGTGGCGAGAGATAAGAGGAAATGACATTTCGATGATTTTCCAAGAGCCTATGACCTCTCTGAATCCACTAATGACCATCGGCAAACAAATGACGGAAGCCCTTTTCACACATCAAGCAATCGGTCAAAAAGAAGCAAAAGCGAAGGCGATTGATCTTCTTCAAACAGTTGGATTGAAGCAAGCCGAATTGCTGCTGAAAAAATATCCACATGAATTATCAGGCGGTATGCGCCAGCGAGTCATGATTGCGATGGCAATGCTTTGTCACCCAAAGCTCATGATCGCTGATGAACCGACAACTGCACTTGATGTCACCATCCAAGCGCAAATTCTTCGTCTGCTCAAAAAACTGAACGAAGAAATGGACACTGCTATTTTATTTATTACCCACGATCTAGGTGTCGTGCGGCAAATATGCCAGCGAGTCATGATTATGTATGCCGGTCGAATTGTAGAAGAAGGTACCGTTGACCGGATTTTTCAAAAACCTCTGCATCCCTACACGAAAGGTCTTTTCGCCTCAGTTCCATCGTTTAAAGAGAAAAAAGAAAAACTCATCTCTATTGCAGGTCATGTGCCTAAGCCAGGGGCCATCCGGTCTGGCTGTCAATTTGCACCACGCTGCCCATATCAAATGGCGCAATGTCTTGAAAAAGATCCAGCCTTACAATCCATTGAACAGAATCACCGCGTGGCATGTTTTCTAATGGAAGGAGGAGAAGACACTGAGTCACCCACTCTTGCAAGTGAATCAGCTGACAAAACGGTATGACACAGCCGCTTTTTTTTCTAAACATAAACAATCGACTTTAGCTTTAAATCAAGTGTCCTTTCACGTGAAGGAAGGAGAAACGCTTGGCATTGTTGGTGAATCAGGCTGCGGTAAATCAACACTTGGCAAAAGCCTAATGAGATTGACTGAACCGACGTCAGGCTCTATTCAATTAAAAGGGCAGGAGATCACCCTTCTGAAAGAACGAGACATGCGTTCCTTAAGAAAAGATATTCAAATGATCTTTCAAGATCCTTATGCTTCTTTAAATCCGAGAATGAAAATCAAAGATATTTTAGAGGAACCGCTGATTGTTCATCATCATGGGACGAAATCAGAAAGACGGAAACGGGTTAAAGAGATGCTGCACATTGTTGGGTTTGATCCTTCTTATGGAGAACGTTATGCGCATCAATTCAGCGGCGGACAAAGGCAGCGTATCGGTATTGCTAGAGCACTTATTACGCACCCAAGTCTTGTCATTGCCGATGAACCAGTTTCGGCTTTAGATGTATCCGTTCAAGCGCAAATTTTGAATTTGATGCTTGAATTGCAAAAGACGCTTTCTCTGACGTATCTGTTTATTTCTCACGACCTTGGGGTTGTCAGATATATGAGTGACCGGATCGCCGTCATGTATGCTGGGCGCATTGTGGAGATGGGGCCTGCCGAAGATGTGTTTCACAGCCCGCTTCATCCCTATACGTCGCTGCTTCTGAAATCCATTCCACATATGGATCACGTACTAGAGGCGCAAGATGTGGCAGCAGAAGAGACCACAATGACGGAACGCGGCGGCTGTCCTTTCTACAAAAGGTGTCCAAAAAGATGGGAGAAATGCCTGAAAGCAGTTCCTGCTTTGTATGAGGAGGCACCGGGGCACGCAGCCGCGTGTTATTTATATCAAAAGGAGGAACACAATGAAGAAGACATGGTTATTCAGTAGTTTCATTTTTGTGCTGGCACTGGCGCTCTTTTTAGGGGGATGCTCGTCTTCACCGACATCAGAAGAAAAGGCAACAAAAGATACCCTCGTATTTGGCAGAGGGGGAGATTCCACTTCACTAGATCCAATCACAACAACAGAAGGCGAAACCTTTAAGGTCACAGAGAATATATTTGAAAAGCTTTTGAATTACGGTGAGAAAGACACGACCATCCATCCTGGCCTCGCAACAGAATGGGATGTTGCAAAGGACGGGAAGTCATACACGTTCTACTTAAGAAAAGGTGTGAAATTCCACGATGGTACAGACTTTAACGCAGAAGCAGTGAAATTCAATTTTGAGCGCTGGATGAATGGAGACGCAGAAAAGTTTCCTTACTATGGGATGTTTGGCGGCTATAAAAAAGATAAAGGGCATGTCATTAAAGACATCATCGTCAAAGGCGAGCATGAAATTGAATTTCAGCTAAAGCGCCCGCAGGCGACATTCCTAAAAAACATTGCCATGTCACCATTTGGCATCGCCAGTCCAGCCGCAGTTGAAAAAAGCGGCGATTCATTTAGAGAAAATCCAGTGGGGACAGGACCATTCAAGTTTAAAGAGTGGAAGCAAAACGACCGTATCGTGTTAGAAAAAAACGAGGAGTATTGGCAGAAGGATAAACCAAAGCTGAATCAAATCATCTTCCGCTCCATTCCGGAAAACTCTGCTCGTTTAAATGCCCTTAAAACAGGCGAGATCGACTTAATGGATGGCGTGAATCCGTCAGATTTAGATGGCATTAAAACCGACAAAGCACTCCAGCTCATTGAAAGACCATCGATGAACGTAGGCTATATCGGACTGACCGTCACAAGAAAGCCGCTTGATAACAAGCTCGTTCGTCAGGCACTCAATTATGCGGTCGATAAAGAATCGATTATTGAGTCATTTTATGGCGGACTTGCTGAGCCAGCAAAAAATCCATTGCCGCCAGCTTTAGAAGGCTACAATGACGACATTGAGCCATATCCGTATGATCCAGAAAAAGCGAAAGAACTATTAAAAGAAGCAGGCTTCCCTGATGGATTTCGCATCAAGCTTTGGGCGATGCCTGTACCACGTCCATACATGCCAGATGGGATGAAGGTGGCGGAAGTCATTCAGTCAAATTTTGAAAAGGTCGGCGTCAAAGCAGAAATTGTCACATATGACTGGGCGACCTATTTAGATAAAGCAAGTAAAGGGGAAGCAGATGTGTTCTTATTAGGCTGGACAGGGGACAATGGCGATCCTGATAATTTCATTTACACACTGCTGGACAAAGACAGCATTGGCGGTAACAACTATACATTCTTCGAAAACGATAAAATGCATGACATTCTTATTGAAGCGCAAACAGACACAGATCAAAAGAAACGAAATGAGCTGTATAAAAAAGCGCAGGAAATCATTCATGACGAAGCGCCTTGGATTCCATTGGTGCATTCGATTCCAATGCTTGCCGCTTCTAATGATTTAAAAGGCTATCAGCCGCATCCAACTGGTTCAGAAGCTTTAACTGACGTGTATTTCAAATAAGCAAATAAGGGAGATCATGTATCTCCCTTATCAAACAAAGATAAAGGCGGTGAAAGCTGTTTGTTTGCTTATTGTATGAAGCGGGCAGGAATGCTCATCCCAGTACTGATCGGAATGACATTGGTCGTGTTTTCAATTATTCGTTTTATACCTGGAAATCCAGCGCAGGTCATTTTAGGACAGCGGGCAACGAAAGAGGCTGTAGAACAATTAACGATCCAGCTCGGTTTAGATCAGCCATGGTACGTTCAATACGGTCATTATATGCTTGGCCTTTTAAAAGGGGATTTAGGGACTTCCATTCGAACAGGAGCGGCTATTGCCCAGGAAATGAAACCTTACTTATTTGCGACGTTAGAATTGACCTTTTTTGCCATGGTGCTGGCGATTGTCGTGGGAGTGAATGCCGGAATCATTAGTGCTTGGTTTAAGCATTCTTTCTTTGATTATGCCGCGATGTTTATTGCACTCATCGGGGTGTCCATGCCGATTTTCTGGTTAGGCTTAATGGGGCAGTGGCTGTTCTCGATCGAATTAGGTATTTTGCCGACAACGGGCCGAGAAGACGTAAGGAATCCAGTCGAATCGATCACGTATATTCATACACTGGACACGCTTTTGCATGGCCGGTTTGATCAATTCGCTGACAGCATCAAGCATTTGATCTTACCAAGTACAGCACTCGCCACAATCCCTGCTGCGATTATTGCGAGAATTACAAGGGCAAGTATGCTGGAAGTGCTTCATTCCGACTTTATTCGAACAGCAAAAGCAAAAGGAGTACGTTCATTTTTTATCATTTATCAGCATGGCCTGAAAAATGCGCTCATTCCGATCTTGACGATTATTGGTCTTCAGACGGGCCTCTTGCTTGGTGGAGCGATTTTAACAGAAACCATTTTTGCTTGGCCGGGAATCGGACGGTATATATATGACGCCATCAGTTATCGTGATTACCCAGTCATTCAAACAGGTATTCTTGTCGTTGCGCTCATATTTGTCCTGATCAATTTCATTGTGGACATCTTGTATGCGGTCATTGATCCAAGGATTAAATATTAGGGGAGGGAGAGTGACAATATGGAAGCACAAAAAGAACTTGAACCACCTCAGCCCAAAGATGAACGCTCTCAATCATTGATTCTTGAATCGATGAAGCAGTTCTTTCAGCATAAGCTGGCGGTCATTGGCAGTGTGATTGTCTTTTTATTTCTGATCCTAGCGATCTTTGCACCGCTCATTGCTCCTTATGGAATCAATGAACAATCACTCGGTGAGCGATTTAGTGCCCCTTCAGCTGCACACTGGTTTGGTACGGATGATTTCGGCAGAGATATATTTTCAAGAGTTGTGCATGGAGCACGGATTTCCTTATGGGTCGGTTTTTTCTCGGTCCTCGGGTCTGTCATTTTAGGCACACTGCTTGGATTGATAGCAGGCTATGGCGGAAGAGTGTTAGATGCTGTGATCTCAAGATTGTTTGATATTTTACTTGCTTTTCCTAGCATTCTATTAGCGATTGCTATTGTCTCCATCCTAGGCCCCTCCTTACAAAATGCCCTTATTGCCATTGCGATTATTAATGTCCCAACCTTTGGACGGCTCGTTCGTTCAAAAGTGCTGAGTATTAAACAAGAAGAATACGTGCTGGCAGCAAAGGCGGTGGGGATGTCACACCGCCGCATCGTTCTGCGCCACATCCTGCCAAATAGTATGGTGCCGGTCATCGTACAGGCGACGCTAGCGATCGGAACGGCAATTATTGAGGCAGCCGCTTTAGGCTTTTTAGGATTGGGGGCACAGGCGCCAAGTCCAGAATGGGGGAAAATGCTCGCCGATGCGAGACCTTATCTCGTTCAAGCCCCTTGGACATTATTCTTCCCAGGAATAGCGATCATGCTGACTGTTTTAGGCTTTAACCTGATGGGGGATGGATTAAGAGACACACTAGATCCTAAAATGAAGAAAATAAAATAAGACCGATTCTCAGAATCGGTCTCAGCGCGCGGGCAAACCCTCGCATTCGGTGTCAGTCCTGCGTGCCGGTGCTCACGAATACTCAATTCGCTCCGCTCCGGTACTCGTTCTTCCTAGACTGCAAAGGTTTTCAGGTCACGCTGAAAAGAAGACAAAGAGCTAAAATCAAGATCATTTTAGCTCTTTGTCAACAATTTAAGACCGATTCTAGGAATCGGTCTTTTCTATTTATGCTTCTTTTTCTTCTGTCTCGATTTCACTATCTTTTGGGTGATACGTCTGGAAGCTTGTAATCAATGTATCTAAATGTTCTAATTCATCACGGTATTCGATGATGCTGGACATGACATTCAGCATGTTGTAATCGAGCAGGTCATTTTCTTGGTTTTGCTGATGCTGAATAAATGATTTCGTTAACGTCTCAAGGCGAAGAGAGCATTCATTTTGAAATTCATCATCCTGCGGCTTCATTTTTCCGACGAATTTCATCAAGGTGCGCTCATGCCAATACAGTAAATAATCAATTTCATCCGTTAAGCTTTCCCTGAAATGCTCTGGCATCAAATGAATCTCATTTTCTAATTTATGAAGCTTTTTCAGCAAATACAGAGCGCGATTTGAAGTCATAATGGCCTGCCTGAACAAAACAAGCTTTCTTGATTTGACATAGGTGGTTTTCTTTAAATAGCTTCGTTCCTCTTTGTATAACAAGTAAATATGATCTAATTTGATCATGCGTTCTTTTATTTGATCGATGTCATCCTTTAAAGTGGAATGATCAGTAGACTGTCTGGAGGTCAGACGGATCCATTTTAAAATCTCCTCCGTATTTTCCATAATGTGATGAACAAGCTTTGTTTCATACTTTGGCGGCAGGAAGATTAAATTCACTAAAAATGAAGAAAGAACTCCTAACACCACAGTAGCTGTTCGGATTAAGGCAAAGGAAAGGAAATGATCCCCTGCACTTTCTAAAATCGCAATGACGGTTACAAGTGCAATCGGAATCGTGTGTTCAATTTTCAGCTTTAAATTAATGGCGATGACCATGACGGCGGTTAAACCGATAATGACTGGTCCTGTGCCAAAAAGCAGACCGAACGTAATGGCAAGCGCTGCTCCAATAATATTGGCTTGCACTTGATCAACAATGGTTAAAAAAGATCGATAAATTGATGGCTGGATAGCAAATACAGCTGCAATTCCCGCAAAGACGGGCGTTGGCAACCCAAGCCATGTTGCCAGGTAAAGCGCGAGTACAATGGCAATACCAGTTTTTAAAATACGGGCTCCAAGTTTCATTGGTTTTGTCCCTGCATTCCTTTCTTTTCGATAATAGATGATCACTCGTCATTTATCATTCATATTTTGATGAAACAACTAAGTAATATACAGCGGTCTTCCGAAATATTCAAGTGATTTTTGAAAGTTCATGAAAACATCTAAAGAAGGTATTGAGAAGAAATGTAACAGATTCGCACGCTTTTGACAAACAAGAGTTGGTAAATAAAAAAACAGGCGCATGTTTTTACGCCTGTTTTGGACTTCATTATGATTGTTTTAGCTGTGCAAATGCATGATCTACTGCTTTTAGCGTCTCAGAAATATCTTTTTCAGTATGTGCGATCGTTAAGAACCAAGCTTCATATTTAGAAGGAGCGAGGTTAATGCCTTGGGCGAGCATTAATTTGAAGAAACGGGCAAACATTTCGCCATCCGTATTTTCAGCCTGCTCGTAGTTCACAATCGTTTCTGTTGTGAAATAAATTGTGAGCGCTCCTTTTAAGCGATTCACTGTAATATCTACTTGATGCTTTTTGGCATGGGCTAAAATGCCTTCTTCTAACATAGCGCCAAGCTGATCAAGACGCTCGTAAACACCGTCTTCTTTTAACACTTCCAAGCAGGCAATACCTGAAAGAATGGATGCAGGATTTCCTGCCATTGTGCCAGCTTGATAGGCTGGTCCAAGCGGGGCCACTTGTTCCATAATTTCTTTTTTACCGCCGTAAGCTCCGATAGGAAGTCCGCCGCCAATAATTTTTCCTAATGCAGTGAGGTCAGGTTTTACTTGAAGCAAGTCCTGTGCACCGCCATACATAAAGCGGAAAGCGGTAATGACTTCATCATAAATCACAAGTGCGCCTTTTTCATGTGTGAGGTCATTGACCTGCTGCAAGAAACCGTCCTTAGGCTCTACGATGCCGAAGTTCCCGACAATTGGCTCGACAAGGACAGCTGCTACTTCATCACCCCAGCGATCTAATGCTTCTTTATAGCTGTCAATATCATTAAATGGAACGGTAATGACTTCATTAGCGATACTTTTTGGTACGCCCGCAGAATCAGGTGTTCCTAAAGTGGAAGGACCAGAGCCTGCTGCCACAAGCACAAGATCAGAGTGGCCGTGATAGCATCCGGCAAACTTAATGATTTTTGTTCTGCCTGTATATGCGCGTGCCACTCGAATCGTTGTCATCACCGCTTCTGTACCTGAATTGACAAAACGAACTTTGTCCAAAGCAGGCATGGCTTCCTTCAGCATTTTAGCAAAAGTGACTTCATGTTTCGTTGGTGTTCCGTAAAGGACACCTGTTTCAGCCGCTTTTGTGATGGCTTTTGTAATATGAGGGTGGGCGTGTCCTGTAATAATTGGACCGTATGCTGCCAGGTAATCGATATAGCGGTTTCCGTCAACATCCCAAAAATAAGCGCCTTCTCCTCTTTCCATCGCAACGGGTGAACCTCCGCCTACTGCTTTATATGAACGAGACGGGCTGTTGACACCTCCAACAATGTGCTCCAGCGCCTCTTGATGTAATTTTTCTGATTCTGTGAATTTCATAAATAGCCTCCTATCTCAACGTATCACGTCGTCTATCATTATTTTAACATGGCGATGCAAGCGTCCTTAGTTGAATATCCTTTCAAAATTGGATAGGCTAATTAAAAAATAGGTTGGAGGGATTGTGTCATGACAATCGAAGTAGGGCAGCAAGTACCTGACATTGAATTAACCGGTGACAACGGGGAGAAAGTAAAGCTTTCTGATTTTAAAGGAAAACATATTGTCCTTTATTTCTATCCAAAAGATATGACACCAGGCTGTACAACAGAAGCATGTGATTTCCGCGACCGCCATCAAAGCTTTGCAGAATTAGATGCTGTCATTATCGGTGTAAGCCCAGACAGTCAAGACAAGCACCAAAAGTTTAAAGAAAAACATGATTTGCCGTTTATGCTTCTTGTAGACGATGAACAGAAATTGTCTGAAGCCTTTGGCGTATGGAAGCTGAAAAAGAACTTTGGCAAAGAATATATGGGAATCGAGCGTTCAACGTTTCTAATTAATAAAGAAGGCACGCTTGTGAAAGAATGGCGAAAAGTAAAGGTGAAAGACCACGTAGAGGAAGCGCTTGAGGAATTGAAAGCTCACGCTTAATATCCTCACAGGATGAGATCGGCAGTCATGCCGGTCTTTTTTGTAAAGAAGAATAGGTAAAAAAGAGGATTGTAATTGACAAAGTTTCGGCTCTGGGGGTACACTATTTATAAAGATTATAATATAAGAATATTTTTGAAGAGAGGTGCATGATGAAATGGCTGCTCACGAACTAAAAGACGCTTTAGATGCTCTAAAAGAAACCGGTGTTCGAATTACTCCGCAGCGCCATGCCATCTTGGAGTTTCTCGTAAATTCTATGACTCACCCAACCGCGGACGATATATATAAAGCACTTGAAGGAAAATTTCCAAACATGAGTGTCGCAACGGTTTACAACAATTTACGAGTCTTCCGGGAATCTGGATTAGTAAAGGAATTAACGTATGGTGATTCCTCAAGCCGATTTGATTTTGCGACATCTGACCACTACCATGCGATTTGTGAAAACTGCGGAAAAATCGTGGACTTTCACTATCCTGGCCTTGATGAAGTTGAACAGCTTGCATCCCATGTGACAGGCTTTAAAGTCAGTCATCATCGCTTGGAGATCTATGGAACTTGTCAAGAATGTGCGAAAAAAGAAAATCATTAATGAAAAAGCTGACCGTTTAAATGGTCAGCTTTTTTTATGACTTTTTTCGATTGTAGGATTCATCAAACTCTTTACCTTCTAATGCTGGATCAAGTGTAAGCGGCTCTCTGCAATGCATGCACATGTCCACCCGCCCAAGCACTTTTGTTTCCTTTTCACAGCCTGGACAAACGACACGTACTGCCTTCGTAGAAAGCATACCAATCCAAAAGTAAACGGCTGTACTTAATCCAATCGATAAGACGCCAAGCAGCATAAAGAAAGTCGACAGCCAGATCGATTCCTTGAAGAACACACCGATATACATGATCAGAAAGCCAACAAAAACCAAACTAAGTGCAAATGTTCTGATTTTATTAATCTTACTGGAGTATTTCGCCATCCCTAGTCCCCCTTATCTCCAATATAGCACATTTTACCTTTCCGTTTGAATTAGTTATAGAGTTTTGTGAATAAATTGCTTATAATGATTCAATGATCTTTTTTCATGTATTGAAGGAATTTTGATTCTATGAGGAGAAATACATAGCATTAGAGAAGAACTTTACACCGGAGTATTGGAGGAATCACTATGGAAAATCTTCTCCGTCCTATTTATCAAGAGAGAGCAAGCCATCCAGACACATTAGCTGTGATTATAGTAGAAAGAAGACATAAAGTATCTTCTGAGACGGATAACTTTGATGCAGCACTTTTGGTCATCGTAAAAGAAGCGGAAGAACCATTATTTATCAAGCACTATGAATCAGATCACCAAACAGCTTCTTTAAACGTTGTCACAGATGATCAACTGAAGGAATGGATTACCCTCGGTACTAACCGCCGAATCATCGATTGGATTTTGAATGGCAAAGTCCTGTTTGATCGAAATGAATATATCTTCAACTTAATTGATGAATTAAGTACATTCCCGTTTTCAAACCGCAAGCTTAAAATCGGTTTAGAATATGGCAAGCTCATTCGCAGATATATAGAAGGAAAAGCATTTTTTGAGTCAAATCAATTCCTTGATGCATATAATTCCATTGTGCATGCCCTGCATCACTTAGCACGTATTGAAGTAATTGATAAAGGCTTCCACCCAGAAGTGACCGTTTGGAACCAAGTGCGTCATATGGAGCCGGAAGTATACAAACTTTATTCAGAACTGATTGAAAGCCATGAAAGCCTGCATAAGCGTTTGGAACTTTTATTTTTAGCAAATGATTTTTTGATCCATTCAAAAGCAGAAATTGGTGCCGCTCATTTGCGTCATGTCATGGAACAGAAGGATATATGGCTTTTTGGTGAGCTTCTTGCACACCCTGATCTAAAGTATTTCACGCCTGACCTTAGCGTTATGATTGATTTCTTTGTGGAAAAAGGAATTGTTCAAGTGGAGCCGATTGAGACAAAGGGACAAAAAATCTATCATCGAGGATATTTTGTGAAAAAAGATATTGACGCATGAATATTATGATGGTATATTATTAAACGTCGCTAACGAGCAACTGAGTTGCTTTGAAAGAAAAGCTGACAAAAAGAAATTCTAAAAAACGCTTGACGCACACGGTGCTCAAATGTTATATTAAGAAAGTCGCCTCTGAGCGATAACGAAGATGATCTTTGAAAACTAAACAAGACAAAATGTACCTGTTAATTCGAGTTTTTATAAAAAAATCCTATGAAACTTCATAGGTAGTCAGTCAAACTGGCGAGGCAGGAAGTGATCACATGCTAAGTTCGCTACATCGTGTAGCAACGCATGTGTGATATGCATCC
>ERZ1023192.17-NODE-17-length-132990-cov-699.631414_pt1 | contig 132990 bp, 126 predicted proteins | sample MGYA00380440_ERZ1023192 | MGnify/ENA primary metagenome ERZ1023192 (study PRJEB33173, sample SAMEA4830328) | metagenome | study: EMG produced TPA metagenomics assembly of the PRJEB25223 data set... | reverse complement strand
TGTTGGGGCCCACACCCCAACTTGCATTGCCTGTAGAATTTCTTTTCGAAATTCTATGTGTTGGGGCCCATCCCCAACTTGCACATTATTGTAAGCTGACTTTTCGTCAGCTTCTGTGTTGGGGCCCCTGACTAGAATTGAAAAAAGCTTGTTACAAGCGCATTTTCGTTCAGTCAACTACTGCCAATATAACTTCGTAGAGCATAGAACATTGATTTATGTCCCAGCCTGTTCCAACTGAATTGTCATTTTGTAAAATAAAATAATCGATCCAATCGTTATCTAATTCATAAATGTGTAGACACATACGTTATGAATGGATAACGATTTTTTGTTATGTTAAAGTGGTACATTAATCATGTATTTCGTATGATAATTAACGACAAGTGTAATGGTTAAATGTATTTTATGATGAAATGCTATAATAGGCATGGTTACAATGAGCTTGCTCATACATATTAATATAATTACAAAAACACGTCGGAGGTACGACATGATTAAAAATACAATTAAAAAATTGATAGAACATAGTATATATACGACTTTTAAATTACTATCAAAATTGCCAAACAAGAATCTAATTTATTTTGAAAGCTTTCATGGTAAACAATACAGCGACAACCCCAAAGCATTATATGAATACTTAACTGAACATAGCGATGCCCAATTAATATGGGGTGTGAAAAAAGGATATGAACACATATTCCAACAGCACAATGTACCATATGTTACAGAGTTTTCAATGAAATGGTTTTTAGCGATGCCAAGAGCGAAAGCGTGGATGATTAACACACGTACACCAGATTGGTTATATAAATCACCGCGAACGACGTACTTACAAACATGGCATGGCACGCCATTGAAAAAGATTGGTTTGGATATTAGTAACGTTAAAATGCTAGGAACAAATACTCAAAATTACCAAGATGGCTTTAAAAAAGAAAGCCAACGGTGGGATTATCTAGTGTCACCTAATCCATATTCGACATCGATATTTCAACATGCATTTCATGTTAGTCGAGATAGGATTTTGGAAACAGGTTATCCAAGAAATGATAAATTATCACATAAACGCAATGATACTGAATATATTAATGGTATTAAGACAAGATTAAATATTCCATTAGATAAAAAAGTGATTATGTACGCGCCAACTTGGCGTGACGATGAAGCGATTCGAGAAGGTTCATATCAATTTAATGTTAACTTTGATATAGAAGCTTTGCGTCAAGCGCTGGATGATGATTATGTTATTTTATTACGCATGCATTATTTAGTTGTGACACGTATTGATGAACATGATGATTTTGTGAAAGACGTTTCAGATTATGAAGATATTTCGGATTTATACTTAATCAGCGATGCGTTAGTTACCGACTACTCATCTGTCATGTTCGACTTCGGTGTATTAAAGCGTCCGCAAATTTTCTATGCGTATGACTTAGATAAATATGGCGATGAGCTTAGAGGTTTTTACATGGATTATAAAAAAGAGTTGCCAGGTCCAATTGTTGAAAATCAAACAGCACTCATTGATGCATTAAAACAAATCGATGAGACTGCAAATGAGTATATTGAAGCACGAACGGTATTTTATCAAAAATTCTGTTCATTAGAAGATGGACACGCGTCACAACGAATTTGCCAAACGATTTTTAAGTGATAACTTAAAAACAATAAAAAATTATAAATTAATTAGTTAAGTGATATAAATAATAAACGAAATGTTTGCTTGTATGTTATTATTTGTGTATGAAAACGTCTGATATAATGTAATATAGGTTTAAACAAAATATGCTAAAATATAAGCAAAATATGTATAATTTTAAGTAATACACAGACATTTAGAGTTTTGATTTTAAAATGAGTTTTCAATTGAAAAATGCAACGAAATTTAAATAATTAAATATAGATATAGTTGAATGGAGGAAGTATTTTATGAAATACGCTGGTATTCTAGCTGGAGGTATAGGCTCAAGAATGGGTAACGTACCTTTACCTAAACAATTTTTAGATTTAGACAACAAACCGATTTTAATCCATACATTAGAAAAATTTATTTTAATTAATGATTTTGAAAAAATTATTATCGCGACGCCACAACAATGGATGACGCATACGAAAGATACACTTAGAAAATTCAAAATTTCTGATGAAAGAATTGAAGTCATTCAAGGTGGTAGCGATCGTAACGATACAATTATGAATATCGTTAAACATATTGAATCAACAAATGGTATTAACGATGACGATGTCATTGTGACACATGATGCAGTTAGACCATTTTTAACGCATCGTATTATTAAAGAAAATATTCAAGCTGCTTTAGAGTACGGTGCAGTAGATACAGTGATTGATGCTATAGATACGATTGTTACATCTAAAGATAATCAAACGATTGATGCAATTCCAGTGCGTAATGAAATGTACCAAGGTCAAACACCTCAATCGTTTAATATTAATTTATTAAAAGAAAGCTATGCACAGTTGAGTGATGAGCAAAAGAGTATTTTATCTGATGCTTGTAAGATTATTGTAGAAACAAACAAACCGGTTCGACTTGTAAAAGGTGAGTTATATAACATTAAAGTAACAACACCTTACGATTTAAAAGTAGCGAATGCTATTATTCGAGGTGGTATTGCCGATGATTAATCAAGTATATCAATTAGTTGCACCTAGACAATTTGAAGTTACGTATAACAACGTAGATATTTACAGTGACTATGTCATTGTACGTCCTTTATATATGTCAATTTGTGCTGCCGATCAAAGATATTATACTGGTAGCCGTGATGAGAATGTCTTATCTCAGAAATTGCCAATGTCTTTAATTCATGAAGGTGTTGGTGAGGTCGTATTTGACAGTAAAGGTGTGTTTAATAAAGGTACAAAAGTAGTTATGGTACCGAATACGCCGACAGAAAAAGACGATGTCATTGCTGAAAACTATTTAAAATCGAGCTACTTCAGATCAAGTGGACATGATGGGTTTATGCAAGATTTTGTGTTGCTAAATCATGATAGAGCTGTACCACTACCTGATGATATTGATTTAAGTATTATTTCATATACAGAGCTTGTAACAGTAAGTTTGCATGCTATTCGTCGTTTTGAAAAGAAATCTATTTCAAATAAAAATACATTTGGTATTTGGGGTGATGGTAACTTAGGTTACATTACAGCCATTTTATTACGTAAATTATATCCAGAGTCTAAAATATATGTCTTTGGTAAAACAGATTATAAATTGAGTCACTTCTCATTTGTTGATGATGTCTTCTTTATTAATAAAATACCTGAAGGCTTAACATTTGATCATGCATTTGAGTGTGTGGGTGGTCGCGGTAGTCAATCAGCCATAAATCAAATGATCGATTACATTTCACCAGAAGGAAGCATTGCACTGTTAGGTGTAAGTGAGTTCCCAGTAGAAGTTAATACACGTCTAGTATTGGAAAAAGGACTAACGTTGATTGGTAGTAGTCGAAGTGGTTCAAAAGATTTCCAAGATGTTGTAGACTTATACATTCAATACCCAGATATTGTAGATAAATTAGCGTTGTTAAAAGGTCAAGAATTTGAAATTGCAACAATTAATGATCTTACAGAAGCTTTTGAAGCAGACCTGTCTACATCTTGGGGTAAAACAGTATTAAAATGGATTATGTAAATAGAAAAGGATGAATTAACGTTGGTTAAAAGTAAGATATATATAGATAAAATCTATTGGGAACGTGTTCAGTTATTCGTTGAAGGACATAGTGAAAACCTAGATTTAGAAGATAGTAATTTTGTATTAAGAAATTTAACTGAGACACGTACAATGAAGGCGAATGATGTCAAAATAGATGGGAATCAATTCGTTTGTCGTTTCAATGTAGCTATCTTAGATAATGGTTATTACTTACCTGAAGATAAGTACTTATTAGTGAATGAGCAAGAACTTGATTATATTGCACAGTTAAACCCAGATGTGATTAATGATGCATATCAAAATCTAAAGCCAGAACAAGAAGAAGAATACAACGAATTAGAAACACAAAATGGTAAAATCAATTTCTTATTGCAGACTTACCTAAAAGAATTTAGAAAAGGCGGCATTTCGAAGAAAACGGTTTATACTGTTACACCTGAAATTTCTAGCGATGTTAATGAATTTGTCCTTGATGTTGTTGTAACGACTCCGGAAGTTAAAAGTATTTATATCGTTCGTAAATATAAAGAATTACGTAAGTATTTCCGCAAACAATCATTTAATACAAGACAATTTATTTTTAAAGCGATATTTAATACGACGAAATTTTTCCACTTGAAAAAAGGGAATACGGTGTTGTTTACATCAGACTCTAGACCAACGATGTCTGGAAACTTTGAATACATCTATAACGAAATGTTACGTCAAAATTTAGATAAAAAGTATGATATTCACACTGTTTTTAAAGCGAATATTACAGATAGACGTGGCATCATCGACAAGTTTAGATTGCCATATTTACTTGGGAAGGCAGACTACATCTTTGTTGATGACTTTCACCCATTGATTTATACAGTGCGTTTTAGACGTTCTCAAGAAGTTATTCAAGTATGGCATGCCGTTGGTGCCTTTAAAACAGTTGGCTTTAGTCGTACTGGTAAAAAGGGTGGACCATTTATTGATTCATTAAATCATCGTAGCTATACAAAAGCTTATGTATCATCTGAAACCGATATTCCATTCTACGCTGAAGCATTTGGTATTAAAGAGAAAAATGTAGTGCCTACAGGTGTTCCACGTACTGATGTACTATTTGATGAAGCTTATGCGACACAGATCAAACAAGAGATGGAAGATGAATTACCAATTATTAAAGGTAAGAAAGTCATTCTTTTCGCACCAACATTTAGAGGTAGTGGTCATGGTACAGCACATTACCCATTTTTCAAAATTGATTTTGAACGTTTAGCAAGATATTGCGAAAAAAATAACGCGGTTGTATTATTTAAAATGCATCCATTTGTGAAAAATAGACTTAATATTGCAGACAAACATAAACAATATTTTGTTGACGTTTCTGACTTTAGAGAAGTTAATGATATACTGTTCATAACAGATTTATTAATTAGTGACTATTCATCTTTAATATATGAATATGCAGTATTTAAAAAGCCAATGATTTTCTATGCATTTGATTTAGAAGATTATATTACGACGCGTGATTTTTATGAACCATATGAATCATTTGTTCCAGGTAAAATTGTGCAATCATTTGACGCATTAATGGACGCCTTGGACAATGAAGATTATGAAGGAGAAAAAGTCATTCCATTCTTAGATAAACATTTTAAATATCAAGATGGCCGATCAAGTGAGCGTTTAGTCAGAAATTTATTTGGTAGCTAAGTTTATATAGTAGTCAAAGTGGGAGAGGTATAATGATGAAATTTTCAGTAATAGTTCCAACATACAATTCAGAAAAGTATATAACAGAATTACTTAATAGCCTTGCGAAACAAGATTTTCCGAAAACTGAATTTGAAGTGGTTGTAGTTGATGACTGTTCAACAGATCAAACGTTACAAATAGTTGAAAAGTATCGCAATAAATTGAACTTGAAAGTAAGTCAACTCGAAACAAATTCTGGTGGTCCAGGTAAACCTAGAAATGTGGCGTTAAAACAAGCAGAAGGTGAATTTGTATTATTTGTGGACTCCGATGACTATATAAACAAAGAGACTTTAAAAGATGCAGCAGCATTTATTGATGAACATCACTCCGATGTCTTATTGATTAAAATGAAAGGTGTTAATGGTCGTGGTGTACCACAATCTATGTTTAAAGAAACAGCACCTGAAGTTACTTTGTTAAATTCAAGAATTATCTATACTTTAAGCCCGACTAAAATCTATAGAACAACATTACTAAAAGATAATGACATTTATTTTCCAGAAGAATTAAAGAGTGCAGAAGATCAATTATTTACAATGAAAGCATATTTGAATGCAAATCGAATCAGTGTGTTAAGTGATAAAGCGTATTATTATGCTACAAAGCGTGAAGGTGAACATATGAGTAGTGCGTATGTTTCACCTGAAGACTTTTACGAAGTCATGAGATTGATTGCTGTAGAAATATTAAATGCAGATTTAGAAGAAGCTCATAAAGATCAAATCTTAGCAGAATTTTTAAATCGTCATTTTAGTTTTTCTCGTACGAATGGCTTCTCACTTAAAGTTAAACTAGAAGATCAACCGCAATGGATTAATGCTCTAGGAGACTTTATACAAGCAGTTCCAGAACGTGTAGATGCATTGGTGATGAGTAAATTACGACCATTGTTGCACTACGCGAGAGCGAAAGATATAGACAACTATAGAACTGTAGAAGAAAGTTACCGTCAAGGTCAATACTACCGTTTTGATATTGTAGATGGTAAATTAAACATTCAATTCAATGAAGGCGAACCATACTTTGAAGGCATTGATATCGCTAAGCCAAAAGTGAAAATGACAGCATTTAAATTTGATAATCATAAAATTGTTACAGAGCTAACGTTAAATGAATTTATGATTGGCGAAGGACATTATGATGTCAGACTTAAATTACATTCACGAAACAAGAAGCACACAATGTATGTACCTTTAAGTGTCAATGCGAATAAACAATATCGTTTTAACATTATGTTAGAAGATATTAAAGCGTATTTACCTAAAGAAAAAATTTGGGATGTTTTCTTAGAAGTCCAAATAGGTACGGAAGTATTTGAAGTGCGTGTTGGTAATCAACGTAATAAATATGCATATACTGCAGAAACAAGTGCATTAATTCATTTGAATAATGATTTTTATAGATTAACACCGTATTTCACAAAAGACTTTAATAACATTTCGTTATACTTTACAGCTATTACATTAACGGATTCAATCTCATTGAAGTTAAAAGGTAAAAACAAAATCATTTTAACTGGTCTGGATCGTGGTTATGTATTTGAAGAAGGTATGGCTAGTGTCGTGCTAAAAGACGACATGATTATGGGAATGTTAAGCCAAACGTCAGAAAACGAAGTGGAAATCTTACTTAGTAAAGATATTAAGAAGCGAGACTTCAAAAATATTGTTAAGTTAAACACTGCACATATGACTTACTCGCTAAAATAAATAATAAATGCCCTCAAATCTATGTGAACTAACATGATTTGAGGGTTTTATTTTACTATTTATGAAATGATTATGACATTTCCCTGATTTTCATTTTCATATACATTAAATTGTATACACTGAAAATGAGGAGGTCGTCTATAATGATAAATAAAAATGACATAGTAGCAGATGTAGTAACAGATTATCCGAAAGCAGCAGATATTTTTAGAAGCGTAGGTATAGACTTTTGTTGCGGTGGACAAGTAAGTATAGAAGCAGCATCCTTAGAAAAGAAAAATGTAGATTTGAACGAATTATTACAGCGTCTCAATGACGTTGAACAAACGAATACACCAGGTTCGCTTAACCCTAAATTTTTAAATGTTTCGTCACTTATTCAATATATTCAAGCAGCATATCATGAACCTCTTAGAGAAGAATTTAAAAATTTAACACCTTATGTGACGAAATTATCGAAAGTACATGGACCTAACCATCCATATTTAGTCGAGTTAAAAGAAACATATGATACATTTAAAAATGGCATGTTAGAGCATATGCAAAAAGAAGATGATGTTGATTTTCCAAAACTAATTAAATATGAACAAGGTGAAGTAGTAGACGATATTAATACAGTGATTGATGATTTAGTATCTGATCACATTGCAACGGGACAATTGTTAGTGAAAATGAGCGATTTAACATCTAGCTATGAACCACCGATAGAGGCATGTGGTACGTGGCGACTCGTTTATCAGAGATTAAAAGCACTTGAAGTGTTAACACATGAGCATGTTCATTTAGAGAATCATGTTTTATTTAAAAAAGTATCATAAATAACGCGATTAGAAACTGTTGGCAAAGTAATGTCAGCAGTTTTTCGCTATACTTAACAGAAATTTAGTGATATGAACAGCATTATTTGAAAAGAAAAATGGTCAACTTAGCATAAAAATTGATATGAAAAATTAATGGTATAGATAATTAAATAGTAGCGTGTTTTTTAATAATTTATTCATGAATTTTACATGCACTATTATGATAAAATAAACATAATTATAATTCACTGAGGTGCTATCGTGCTATCGCTAACAATGTTATTACTTGAGCGTGTAGGTTTAATTATTATTTTGGCCTATGTGTTGATGAATATTCCATATTTTAAAAACTTAATGAATCGTCGACGTACATGGAAAGCACGTTGGCAATTATGTATTATTTTCAGTTTGTTTGCCTTAATGTCTAATTTAACTGGTATCGTCATCGATCATCAACATAGTTTGTCAGGAAGTGTGTACTTCCGTTTAGATGATGATGTATCTTTAGCTAACACACGTGTATTAACGATAGGTGTCGCAGGATTAGTTGGTGGCCCTTTTGTAGGTCTATTTGTTGGCGTTATTTCAGGTATTTTCAGAGTGTATATGGGTGGGGCGGATGCACAAGTTTATCTTATCTCATCTATATTTATCGGTATAATTGCTGGTTATTTTGGCTTACAAGCTCAAAGACGCAAGCGTTACCCGAATATTGCGAAAAGTGCCATGATTGGAATTGTTATGGAAATGATTCAAATGTTGAGCATTTTAACATTTTCCCACGACAAAGCATATGCGGTTGACCTCATATCATTAATTGCACTACCAATGATTATTGTTAATAGCGTCGGTACGGCGATTTTTATGTCTATTATCATTTCAACATTAAAGCAAGAGGAGCAAATGAAGGCTGTTCAAACACATGATGTACTGCAATTGATGAACCAGACATTGCCGTATTTTAAAGAAGGATTGAATAGAGAATCGGCACAGCAAATTGCGATGATTATTAAAAATTTAATGAAAGTATCTGCCGTAGCAATTACAAGCAAAAATGAAATCTTATCGCATGTAGGTGCAGGTAGTGATCATCACATACCAACAAATGAAATATTAACAAGTCTGTCTAAAGATGTATTGAAATCAGGAAAGTTGAAAGAAGTTCATACTAAAGAAGAGATTGGTTGTAGTCATCCGAATTGCCCGCTTAGAGCAGCTATCGTGATACCACTTGAGATGCATGGTTCTATCGTCGGTACATTGAAGATGTATTTTACAAACCCTAATGATTTAACTTTTGTGGAACGTCAACTTGCAGAAGGATTGGCAAATATTTTTAGTAGCCAAATTGAACTTGGTGAAGCCGAAACGCAAAGTAAGTTATTGAAAGATGCTGAGATTAAGTCATTACAGGCACAAGTGAGTCCACATTTTTTCTTCAATTCAATTAACACGATTTCAGCTTTAGTTAGAATAAATAGCGAAAAGGCACGAGAGTTACTATTAGAATTGAGTTATTTTTTCAGAGCGAATTTACAAGGCTCTAAGCAACATACGATTACTTTAGATAAAGAGTTAAGTCAAGTGCGTGCATACTTATCACTCGAACAAGCACGTTATCCAGGAAGATTTAATATCAATATTAATGTTGAAGACAAATATCGCGATGTGCTTGTACCACCATTTTTAATTCAAATTTTAGTTGAAAATGCCATCAAACATGCGTTTACGAATCGAAAGCAAGGTAACGATATTGACGTGTCAGTGATTAAAGAAACTGCAACACATGTACGTATTATTGTACAAGATAATGGTCAGGGTATTTCTAAAGATAAAATGCATTTGTTGGGAGAAACATCTGTAGAATCAGAGTCTGGAACTGGTAGTGCTTTAGAAAATTTAAACTTACGCCTAAAAGGATTATTTGGAAAATCCGCAGCATTACAATTTGAATCGACATCGAGCGGTACCACTTTTTGGTGTGTACTTCCTTATGAAAGACAAGAGGAGGAATAAATATGAAAGCATTAATCATAGATGATGAGCCATTAGCACGTAATGAATTAACATATTTATTAAATGAAATTGGTGGTTTTGAAGAAATTAATGAGGCAGAAAATGTAAAAGAAACATTGGAAGCACTACTGATCAATCAATATGACATTATATTTTTAGATGTCAATTTAATGGATGAAAATGGGATCGAATTAGGAGCTAAGATTCAAAAGATGAAAGAGCCACCTGCGATTATTTTTGCAACTGCACATGACCAATACGCAGTACAGGCATTTGAATTAAATGCGACAGACTATATTTTGAAACCGTTTGGTCAAAAACGTATTGAACAAGCAGTCAATAAAGTGCGTGCGACTAAAGCCAAAGATGATAATAGCGCAAGTGCAATTGCGAATGATATGTCGGCGAATTTTGATCAAAGTTTACCTGTTGAAATAGACGATAAAATTCACATGTTAAAGCAACAAAATATTATTGGGATTGGCACACATAATGGTATTACAACCATACATACAACGAATCATAAATACGAAACAACAGAGCCATTGAATCGTTATGAAAAACGATTGAATCCCGCTTATTTCATACGTATTCATCGTTCATATATTATTAATACGAAACACATTAAAGAAGTGCAACAATGGTTTAACTACACTTATATGGTAATATTGACAAATGGTGTCAAGATGCAAGTTGGACGTTCATTTATGAAAGATTTTAAAGCGTCGATAGGGTTACTTTAACAGTAATCCTTTTTTTTATGCATTTTACCTATGATATTTTGTATTTCGGACTAAAATTTACGCAAATCGAAGTGAGCCATCTATACTTTAGTTAAATCAAACGTAGGAGGCAATGGTCGTGAAACAACAAAAAGACGCATCAAAACCAGCACACTTTTTTCACCAAGTCATTGTAATTGCTTTAGTACTCTTTGTATCGAAAATAATTGAATCATTTATGCCAATTCCTATGCCTGCATCAGTAATCGGTTTAGTATTATTATTTGTATTATTATGTACTGGTGCTGTTAAGTTAGGCGAAGTCGAAAAAGTAGGAACGACACTAACAAATAACATTGGCTTACTCTTCGTACCAGCCGGTATCTCAGTTGTTAACTCTTTAGGTGTCATTAGCCAAGCACCATTTTTAATCATTGGACTAATAATCGTCTCAACAATACTATTACTTATTTGTACTGGCTATGTCACACAAATTATTATGAAAGTTACTTCGAGATCTAAAGGTGACAAAGTCACAAAAAAGATCAAAATAGAGGAGGCACAAGCTCATGATTAACCACTTAGCACTAAATACACCTTACTTCGGAATACTGTTATCCGTTATACCATTTTTCTTAGCGACCATATTATTTGAAAAAACTAATCGTTTCTTCTTATTCGCACCGCTATTTGTCAGTATGGTATTTGGTGTGGCCTTCCTCTATTTAACAGGCATTCCGTATAAGACTTACAAAATAGGTGGAGACATTATTTACTTCTTCTTAGAACCGGCAACAATCTGTTTTGCGATTCCGTTATATAAAAAGCGTGAAGTGCTTGTTAAACATTGGCATCGTATCATCGGAGGTATTGGTATCGGTACAGTTGTAGCGTTATTAATTATTTTAACTTTTGCGAAGTTAGCACAATTTGCCAATGATGTTATTTTATCAATGTTACCTCAAGCAGCAACTACAGCGATTGCGTTACCAGTATCAGCTGGTATCGGTGGTATAAAAGAATTAACATCATTAGCAGTTATTTTAAATGGTGTCATTATTTATGCCCTAGGTAATAAATTCTTGAAGCTTTTCCGAATTACTAACCCTATTGCCCGAGGATTAGCACTTGGAACAAGTGGTCACACATTAGGTGTAGCACCAGCCAAAGAATTAGGACCTGTAGAAGAATCAATGGCAAGTATAGCTTTAGTGTTAGTTGGTGTAGTTGTTGTAGCAGTTGTGCCTGTCTTTGTAGCAATATTCTTCTAAAACGAAAAACCTAAGCAAGATAATAGCAATTTGAGCCATTGTTATTATCGTAAAAAAACGTCTATACTCCAGTTTATAACTGGGATATAGACGTTTTTATGTATTTATTACTTTTTACTAGGAATATAAAACTGTGCATGACGATAATGAAATACGATGTCAGACGAATCAAAGGGTTTGCCAGTCATTGTATAAAAAGTCTGGTGGTAACGTAAACATGGTTCACCTGTAGACAATTGTAGTAATGAAGCTTCACTTGAAGTGAGTTTATCTACATTAAAGAAAATATCTGAAAAACCAATACGAAGTTTCATGTTTGATTCTAAATAATCGAAGATAGAGCCCTTAGCAATATCATCATTTAAATATTTCACGATTTCTTTATGATAATAAGAATATTCGATACATAAAACATCATCGTCCACGAATCTTAATCGCTCTAAATAGTAGACGGTATCATCTGCATTTAATTGGAGTTCATCTTGTACAGATTTAGGTGGCGTTGCCATCTCCTTAAAAACAAGTACCTTACTTGTCATTCGATGTTCACCTAAACTTTTAGAGAAACCATTAGTCTTAAAGACGTTGATACGATTGGCATCTGCAATATTTCTCACATAAATACCACTGCCTTGTGCTTGATAGATCAAACCATCTTGTTCCAATAAGCCTAATGCTTTAATGATAGTACTCTTACTTACTTGATAACGTTCTTTTAATTGCGTCACGCTTGGCAATTTATCACCGGGTTTGAATTTAGATTGATGTATAAACGCATTAAGTTGCTTAGCAATATGTTCATACTTTAACAATATTCTGTCCTCGTTTCACTTTGTCTGTAATTATTATAGCACAAAATATTATAATTGTATCGGCGTTTACAAATTGAACCGGTACAATTATAATTGGAGGTAAGTAAATACATTTTCATTCTACTATCAAGTTGAGGGGGTAATATTTATGAGCAATAAATATAAAGAACAAGCCCAAGACATTCTTACAGCTGTAGGTGGTGTCGAAAACATTGTTGATGCAACGTATGACACGAAGTGCATTACAATTCATATGCAACATACAATTCCTTCTACAGCAAATGAAGTGAAACAAATAGTTGATGTGACATCTGTAGCAGAAAATGATGCGCAGTTAGTCATAAAATTAAATGGAAATGTCGATGAAGTGTATCAGCAATTACAGCGATTAATTAAGAATGCTAATGTCGAAGAGAGTGAGAATACTGACAATATTAATAGCCAAGATACAAGTTATATACCTCAAGTAAAAGTAACAACACCAATTTTAGTGAAAGCACCAATCGCTGGTCGTCGTATTTTACTTAAAGAAGTAAGAGATTCAATTTTTAGAGAGAAAATGGTAGGCGAAGGCTTGGCAATCAAAGCTCATGAAGAATCCAAAGTAATCGCACCGTTCAATGGTTTAATATCTATGATTGTACCAACTAAGCATGCAGTTGGTATTCAATCAGAAGACGGTGTGGACATAGTCATTCATATTGGCGTGAATACAGTTGACTTGGAAGGTAAAGGGTTCAAGTGCTTTGTAAAGCAAAATGATCGTGTTGAAGCAGGGCAAACGTTGTTACAATTCGACCAGCAATATATACAACAACAAGGCTACAATGCTGACGTTATTGTCGTTATTAGCAACTCTGCCGATTTAGGAAAAGTAGAACTGACAATGAATGAAATCATTACGACTGAAGATGTTATTTTTAAAATATTTAAAAACTAGGAGTGTGTTGTAATAATGACCAAATTACCGCGAAATTTTATGTGGGGTGGCGCTCTTGCCGCAAATCAATTTGAAGGTGGATATGATAAAGGGGGTAAAGGGTTAAGTGTAATTGATGTTATGACGAGTGGTGCACATGGCAAAGCACGTCAGATTACAAAGTCTATAGATCAAAATCACTATTATCCAAATCATGAAGGTATTGATTTTTATCATCGTTATAAGGAAGATATTGCCTTGTTTAATGAAATGGGATTGAAATGTTTACGTACGTCGATTGCGTGGACACGTATCTTTCCGAATGGGGATGAAGATGTGCCAAACGAAGAAGGACTCGCCTTTTATGATCGTATCTTTGATGAATTAATTGCACAAGATATTGAACCTGTTGTGACGTTATCACATTTTGAGATGCCACTTCATTTAGCGAAACATTATGGTGGATTTAGAAATAGAGAAGTTGTCGATTATTTTGTGCATTTTGCGCGTGTTGTATTTGAAAGATATAAAGATAAAGTGACATATTGGATGACGTTTAATGAAATTAATAATCAGATGGACACATCAAATCCTATCTTTTTATGGACGAATTCTGGGGTAGCATTGACAGAAAATGATAATCCTGAAGAAGTCTTGTATCAAGTAGCACATCATGAACTTTTAGCCAGTGCTTTAGCAGTTCGTCTTGGTAAAGAGATTAATCCGAAGTTTAAGATTGGAACAATGATTTCACATGTACCCATTTATCCATATTCGTGTCATCCGAAAGATATGATGGAAGCACAAATTGCGAATCGCTTACGTTTCTTTTTCCCGGATGTCCAAGTGAGAGGTTATTATCCAAGCTATGCTAAAAAAATGTTGGCACGAAAAGGATATGATGTTGGATGGCAAGAAGGGGACGACAGTATTTTACAGCAGGGCACGGTTGATTATATTGGCTTTAGTTATTACATGTCTACGGCTGTAAAACATGATGTTGATACTACAGTTGAAAACAACATCGTCAACGGTGGTTTGAATCATTCTGTGGAGAATCCGCATATCGCAACGAGTGATTGGGGTTGGGCGATTGATCCAGATGGCTTAAGATATACATTGAATGTGTTATATGATCGTTATCAGTTACCACTTTTTATTGTGGAAAATGGTTTTGGTGCAGTTGATGAAGTGGTAGATGGACATATTCATGATGATTATCGCATTGAATATTTAAAAGCACATATTACAGCAGCGATAGAAGCAGTTGATCAAGATGGTGTAGATTTAATCGGTTATACACCGTGGGGAATCATTGATATTGTTTCATTTACAACCGGTGAAATGAAGAAACGCTATGGTTTAATATATGTTGATCGAGATAATGATGGTCATGGCACGATGGAACGCTTGAAAAAAGATTCGTTCTATTGGTATCAACAAGTGATAGCATCAAATGGAGATAAATTATAAAGGTATATTATAAGTATTTTAGGGTTAGAGCCCGAGACATAAATTAATATAGTAGGACCTACAGTGTTATATTGGCGGGCCCCAACATAGAAGCTGGCGGAAAGTCAGCATACAATAATGTGCAAGTTGGCGGGGCCCCAACACAGAAGCTGGCGGAAAGTCAGCTTACAATAATGTGCAAGTTGGGGAAGGACAGGAATAAATTTTGCGAAAATATCATTTCTGTTCCAATCCCGTGATGTTAAAATTTTTAAAAAAATAATGCCACTAACTAAGTATGTATAGTGTTAATGTTTGAGTGTTTATGAAAGTCTTTAACCAAAATTGATGACTTACTAATCAACGATAACGATATTGTTAAGTAGATGATTAGTGTCACAAAGAAATTAAAGTAGCAGTCAAACATAGATACAAAGTACGGTTAGTGGCATTATATTTAGTCCTCTTTTTTAGCGACAAAAGTAATATAATTCATATCTTTACGCAATTTAGTCATCGTTTTAAACATTTTACAAAACATTGGTCGATTTTCTTTTTTTAAAGCATTGTTGATAATCTTTATAGTTCCAACAATACCTTCGTCATAAATTAAACCTTTTGGTGTCATTAAACTCATTGGACCAGTATGATAATGCACATGATTAAAACCAGCTTGATTATATAAATCTAACCAGCCAAGTTTCGTCTGCGGTGAGACATTGACATTAATTGCTGCAGATAATGATTTAACTACATGTGTGGCATGTGATTCATTAACGATGACAATATCATGTGTTAACAAGATACCCCCAGGCTTTAAGACTCGGTAGTACTCGCGTAATGCTTTTTCCTTTATGGTGATGGGTAACATTGTTAACATTGCTTCATTTAAAACGATATCGAATTGATTGTCATCAAAGGGCAATTTAACAGCATTCGCTTGTTGAACTTGAATATATGATTCAAGACCTGCTGCTGAAATATTTTCCTGTGCTTTTTCTAATGCTTTCTTATTTATATCAACGCCTTGAATGTGACAGCCATATGTATGAGCTAGATAAATAGATGTTGTGCACATATTACATGCCACTTCTAACACTTGTTTATCTTGTGAAAATGCCCCTTGTTGTATTAACCAATCTGTTGCTTCTTTACCACCGGGGCGTAGACGAGTTTTTCCTAATTTAGCTAAAAATGTATGACCAGCTTCTTTAGACATAGCATAACCTCCTTTTAATTGATAATTATTATCATTAATATAGCATATTTATATGCAATAATTTGGAAGTTAAAAAGATTACAAAAAATTGTCACTTCATTTATAACTAAACATGAGTCAACAAGCATAGGTTTAGTGGAAAATTATTTCTAATAGATGATGTTTTATAAAGATAAAAAAGCACAGCCATGATATACGAATGTTGCATGTTATATGCTAAACCTTCATATCATAGCTGTGTTTGATTCATTTAAACTTGATTTACTTCTTCTAGTAGAGGAATAGATGCTTGCGCGCCGTGTTTTTGTACAGTGAGTGAGCTCGCTTTATTACCAAAATCAATAGCATCTGCTAAGTTATCTTGCGACTTGTTTAAGCGACTGACAAATGCACCAATAAATGTGTCGCCTGCAGCAGTTGTATCAATCGCATTTACTTTATAAGCTTCGATGTGTTGGCTTTGATTTTTAGTAGCAAAATATGTACCTTGCTTACCTAGCGTAATCAAAACAGTCTTAATGCCTAAAGATAAAAAGTAATTGGCATTGTCTTTCATAGATTGTTCATTAGTTACTTTAATCCCAGATAACAATTCGGCTTCTGTTTCGTTTGGCACAATAATATCGATTAATGATAATAATTCATTAGGTAATGCTTTCGCTGGTGCAGGATTTAATACTGTCGTCACACCATGTGCCTTGGCAATTTCAAATGCAGATATAATAGCCGGGATGGGTACTTCTAATTGTGCAACGACAAAGTCTGCATTGATTATAGCGTCTTTTGCGTTAATAACATCTTCAGGTGTCATCGTCATATTCGCACCACCATAAACATAGATGGTGTTTTGTCCTTCTGCATTCACAGTGATAAAGGCTTGGCCTGTTTTTGCTTCAGTTGATTTGATAATATATGATGTATCAATATGAGCCGCTTTAAAATCTTCTAAGATGAAATCAGCAACGCCATCAGTGCCAATTTTAGTAATAAATGTTGTGTCTGCTTGCATACGTGCAGTGGCAATAGCCTGGTTGGCACCTTTACCTCCGCCGAATGCTTTTTGTGCTTCTTCAACATGTAATGTTTCGCCTGGTTGTGCATATCTTTCAACTGTTAAAAATTGATCGACATTCGTTGAACCTAAAATAACAACTTTGTTGGTCATGTGTATGCTCCTTTCAAGTTATAACTTTTAAAAAGTAACATTCGATTCTAATGCAATATTAGAGTAGGGCGTTGTTTCACCAGTACGAATATTACCTTTATTTAATGGGTGAGCTAAGTTACTTTTCATTTCTTCGTGAGGAATGAAAATGATTTCGATTTCCGATGAAATCAATTGTTTAATTTGTTGCAATTGTGTAGGGTTATGTTCTTTTATTTCTTCTGCTAAGTATATTTTTTGGATTTCCATTTCTTCTAACACTGTAGCTAAGACATCAATAAAGCGTGGTAAGTTTTTAGTTACAGCTAGGTCGATACGACGATGATCATTTGGAATTGGCATGCCAGCGTCATTAATCGTTAATAAATCAAAATGACCAATTGTCGCGATTGCTTTTGAAATATGTTCATTTAAAACAGCTGATTTTTTCATGACATCTACACTCCTTATTTTATAAATACTGTAACAGAAGCGGCTACTAAAATGAGTACTAAGCCGATGATTGTAATAACCATTTCTTTTGACGTTTTATGTTGTTTTAAGAAATAAATACCAGTTAATGTAGCAAGCACAACGGATGTTTGAGAAAGAATAAATCCAGTTGCTAAACCATTCATATTAGGTTGTGCTGAAATAAGATATGTTAAAGCACCAAATGCAAAGAAGAAACCTGAAATAATTTGTAACCACGTAATTTTATTACGGAATGGATTCTCTGCTTTCATATTCATAAAGCCATAAATGACTGCAACAATTACCATACCCATTGCTTGAGGTAAAAAGGCAGTTAGGCCATCAATAGAAGTTGCTTGCGGTGCAGCTGAATATAACCAGTATCCAAATTCACCAATTAACAGAAGTACCACTGCACGACGTAAATTTTTGGCGTTACTTGCTTCTTTGCGTTCACTCCAAACTGTCATACGCGCTCCAATTAGAATAACGACTAAAGCTGTAAATCCAATGATTTTATGACCAATGCCTGGCCAATTTCCTAATGCAAAGACACCCCATAAAGATGCGCCTAATAATTGGAATGCTGTTGTGACTGGCATGGCACGAGATGAGCCGACTAATTCGAACGCTTTAAATGTAATGATTTGTCCGAATCCCCATCCTGCACCTGATAATAAGGCGAATAGCAAATTGGTTCCAGTAGGGAAGCCACTTGATGTGACTACGGCTAATATAATAGCGAAGATTAACGTACCTACAGTAGCACCGATAATTTGATGTACAGGTTTACCACCAAACTTTGAAGCGACTGTTGGGAAGAAGCCCCAGCCAATTAAGGGGCCTAACCCGATAAGTAATGCAACAATGCTCATGTTATACACCTCACGATTTGTTTTTAGTAAAACGTTTTACCAGTGCCATCGTACCATTTTTATTTGTAAAATGCATGCGTTTTCATAAAAAATGAAAACGTTTAAATCATATTTAAAAATTCATACATTATTATTTTAATTTCTTAGTGAAATAATTATGATTAAAAACCCTCAGCATTAAAGCAACGCTAAGGGCATAACAATGATGAGTATATTTCGGAAGATACGTAGTTAGTTTGAAAGATGATAGCCAGTTGTTGCACGAATTTTTAAAGTCGTTGGTAATTCAATCATATCAATGGATTTATCTAAGTGCTGTAATCGTTGAAGTAATAAGGTTAAAGATGTTTTGCCAATATCAGTTATAGGTTGTGCCACAGTAGTTAAAGGTGGCGAGACGTACGCTGCATAATCAATGTCGTCATAACCTATTAATGAGATATCTTTCGGAATACTGATGCCATGTTCAATTAGTCCTCGTAAAATGCCAATAGCGAGTTCATCGTTAATAGCGAAGATTGCAGTGGCAGATTGAACCATGATGTCATCAACAATGGTTAGCCCACCGCGCTTAGATAATTCAGTATGGACGATTTGTGGTTCTGGCAATTGATTCGCGCGCAAAGTATCAACAAATCCAGCGACACGAGTCGACATATTCGCCATCATGTCATATGGTGCAACAATCATCATATTGTTGTGACCGAGTTCTATTAAATGTTGTGCTGCAAGTTGTCCGCCTTGATATTCATTTGTCCGAACAAAATCTGTATAGCCTTGATGGTCATTTTGATCCAGTACGACATAAGGTACATGATGTTTCTTTAGATAGTTATTTAGGGCGTCCGGGGATGAAATGTATTGTGCGATAATTAATCCGTCAATACCTCGATCAATTAAATGTTTAATATTGTCATACAAATCAGTTGCTGTAGATGTTAAAAAGCATAAATCAACATCAGATGGTTTATGGTCATGAATACTTTGCATCAGTGCTGAGAAAAACGGATTTGTTAAGCTAGGCAAAATGACGCCAATAGTTTGAATTTTACTGCCGCGCAATTGTTTTGCATGTTTATTAGGGGCATAGCCTAAACGTTCTGAAACAGCATGTACGTTTTTTATCGTTGTTGCGGAAAAACGACTATCATTATGATTTAAAATATGTGACACAGTTGTAACTGATACACCAGCTTCTCTAGCAACATCTTTAATTGACACTTTTTTCATATTATATTCCTTCTCTTTATTGTGTAATTAATCATACAGTTATATACCCGATTATTATATTCATCATATCATGATAAACATTTGATGACATATGAAGACGTGAATGACTTTTATTGTCTACAAACAGACGCCTATAGTATGCGATTAAGGTTGAGGCGAGAGAATATATTATTAAGGTTAAATAACTTTTAATGATTATGATAACAAGAATTTTAAAATGTTTATTGTGATGAAAAATACAAAAGTCATTATTTTAAATAATAAAATATTTGTTTTTGAAAAAAGTATTAAAAAACATAACGAAATGATGTATATTGAACTATGTGATTGAAAAAATTTTTAATTAAGGCTTGTTAAAACATAAGAGAGGATGTTTTTAAATGCAATTCAAATTAAAAGAAGAAGAGATTATTAGTTTTTTAGAATTGAAATATCCAGAAAAAGAGTTCGAATATGGTCGTTTGTTAGTTGGACAACATAAACGTGATGATTTAGATGTTTATTACTTTGGTGATACGTTTTTAATGTGCACGATTATTTCATTCAAGACATTTGAAATTAAAGAAACAGTAGAATTATCATATGATGCTGTTAATCGTATTGTGTTAAAAGATGGATGGTTATTTAGAAAAATGAGAATAGAAACAATGCAAAAAGTGTTAAAATACGGTACATCTAAATTAATGTTAACTGATTTTCAAAAAGAGAATTATAATAAATATATTCAAGGTCAGAAACAACGCGTGATATTTGAAAATGGCCATTTTGTCTAATTGATAGTGAATATAATTAGAGTAAGCGAAGAACAGAGAAAAACGTTCTTCGCTTATTTTTCTTGAATTTCTTGTATATCATTTTAAAGTGATACAGATATTTCGAAACATGATGCTTCTATTATATTTAAGATTTAACCGTTTTTGGAATGATCATGTATGCAGACAATGAGCCAAGGATCATCAATACAATGCTGACGATAAATGTTACGGTTGCAGCTACACTTGGTGCATAGTTTAGTTGTAACATACTGAAAACTGTAGTACTTAGTGCTATACCAAAGGCGCCACCTAATGTACCACTCATTTTATATAATCCTGTAGCTAAACCAACTTTTTCATTTGGCATACTGAAAATTGCAATTGTAAGGCCGGGTGTTGCGACTAAACCATTTCCAATTGCACAAATGACGAAACCAATGATAACTGCAATGACATATTGTGATGCCGATAATTGAGTCATGCTAATAATAGTGATGCCGATGACAGGGAACAACGGACCAATGATGAGCATCAATTTGCCACCGAAACGTAATGTTGCTTTTTCACCTAAACGAATCATCGCAACTGCCACAATGGCATATGGCAATGTAACAAGTCCAGATTGCGCAGCTGATAAACCAAGGTGTGTTTGAGCATATATGAAAAAGACCACTGTTACGCCTAGGCCACTATTTAAAACAAAGTTATTTAAAAATGCACCAATGAACGGACGGTTGCGTAATACTGAGAAATCAATAAAAGGTACTTCATGTCGACGTTCGATGATGATGAATATCAACGTAGTGATGATAAAAATGCTCAGACAAATGAATGAAAATGTACTAAACCAACCTTGTTCGAATCCTTGTGTTAACAATAATGTAAAGCTACCAATCATAACAGCGAAAATCGACATACCTTTGTAATCGAATGGATGACGATGGCTATGTTGACTTACTTTTTCAGGTGTGCCTTTTAGAAGTAATATGGCAATGAAAGCAATGACTATACTAATGATGAAATTCGTTTGCCATCCGAAATTTGTGGCAATTAAACCGCCGATAACACCAGCTAGGCCGATGCCCCCAACAGTACTAATCATTAGATAACTAATCGCTCGTCTTAAATGTTCTCCTTTAAATTGATTATTTAAAACGCCAACTGTTGAAGGTAACAAGATAGCTGCTGATAGACCTTGTAAAATTCTACCGATGATGAGCAGTGCAGTGATGTCCGATATAATTAATAGAAGAGATGCAAACATACTGATTATGAGACCCATGTATGTCATTCTCAGTTGTCCTATTTTATCAGCAATATCACCTGCAGCCACCATGAAGATACCTGTGGCGAAGGAAGTTAAACTAATAGATAAATTTAACACGGCAGGAGAGGTTTGATACGTTTGACCAACGAGAGGTCCTATATTAATAAATGATTGTGCAAACAACCAATATGTTAATGCAGACAACATAATCGCAATAATAATATTACTGCGTGGTGAAGATTGTGTGTTATTCACAGATGTCACTCCTTGTAAAAATTAAATATAGAAAGTCATGAGATGAAGTGAACGGATGTATAGATGATCGTTCACTCACACATTAGTCATGATTTCCTTACATATCATACCACAGTTATTGAGAATGAATATCAATTAATTGCTTGTATGATTGAATTTTTATAGTATGTTTAAGTGAAACAGCTTTATTTGAAAGTGATTAAAGTAAATGAAGGTACAGAGGAGTGAGAACAATGTGCACAGGATTCACAATACAAACTTTAAATAATCAAGTACTTCTTGGACGCACGATGGATTATGATTATCCATTAGATGGTTCGCCAGCAGTGACGCCTAGAAATTATCGTTGGACATCTCGCACTGGCACGACAGGCCAAACGCAATATGGCTTTATTGGTACAGGAACAGATATGGAAGGTTTTATTTATGGTGATGGTGTTAATGAACATGGCGTTGCCATTTCAACACAATATTTCCGAGGTTATAGTTCATATGGATCAACACACAAAGCGGGCGCGATGAATATTACGCAAAATGAAATTGTGACATGGATTTTGGGATATACAACAAGCATTGAAGATATGAAACAACAAGCATCCCAAATACATGTTGTAGCGGTATATTTAAATGACATCGGTGAAGTTCCGCCATTGCATTATCATGTTTCCGATGCAACTGGACATTCAGTCGAAGTTTCATTTAAAGAGGGTGAAGTGGTTATAAAAGATAACCCTATTGGTGTCTTAACAAATCATCCAGACTTAGATTGGCATTATAGTAATTTAAGACAATATATCAATATTTCTCCTTATCCAGCAACAGCAAAGTTATTGGAAGGTGTAACGATTGAACCTTTAGGCAATGAAGCAGGTACATTTGGATTGCCAGGTGGATTTACTTCAACTGAGCGCTTTGTGAGAATGGCATTTATGAAAGCAAACATTGCTCAAAACAATGATAAAGAAATGGATTTAATGAATGCATTTTATTTATTAGATGCGGTAAATATACCGATTGGAATTGTACGTCCGCATGATGCTGACAATCACTATACGATGTATCAGACCGTAATAAATTTAACTACAAGAACGTTATATATTAAGTATTATGGCAGCAATGAATTAGTAGCATTAAAGCTCACAGATGATTTAATTAATAGAAAAGATATGACGATTTTTAAGCCTGAGAAGCATATCACTATTAGAAAGTTGAATGACAATCAATAGCGATTGATAATGGAATTTGGTTGATATGATTTGATGGATGATTACTATCATACATTAGCGTTGAATCGCGAACATGGACGAACGATTAGTTGTTAGTTTTGAAAATTTATAAAAGGTTAAACGAATGCAGTGAGAGATGTCATTTTAATATCAATGTATGGCTATTTTGTAATGACAATGTAATGAGTTTAGTAAAACATTTCGGGAATATTAAATAGTTGGAAAATGAGAATTAAATCCTTTACTCAGTTGTCTAATTCTTTTAGTATGTGCAGTACAGTTTAATTGAAAACTAACTTTAATTTTAATGGAGGATGTTTTATACATGAAAAAATTAACAGCAGCAGCGATTGCAACGATGGGCTTCGCTACATTTACAATGGCGCATCAAGCAGATGCAGCAGAAACGACAAACACCCAACAAGCACATACACAAATGTCAACACAATCACAAGACGTATCTTATGGTACTTATTATACAATTGATTCTAATGGGGATTATCATCACACACCTGATGGTAACTGGAATCAAGCAATGTTTGATAATAAAGAATATAGCTATACATTCGTAGATGCTCAAGGACATACGCATTATTTTTATAACTGTTATCCAAAAAATGCAAATGCCAATGGAAGCGGCCAAACATATGTGAATCCAGCAATAGCAGGAGATAACAATGACTACACAGCGAGTCAAAGCCAACAGCATATTAATCAATATGGTTATCAATCAAATGTAGGTCCAGACGCGAGCTATTATTCACATAGTAACAACAACCAAGCGTATAACAGCCATGATGGTAATGGAAAGGTCAATTACCCTAATGGCACATCGAATCAAAATGGCGGATTAGCAAGTAAAGCGACAGCTAGTGGTCATGCGAAAGACGCAAGCTGGTTAACAAGTCGTAAACAACTACAACCATATGGACAATATCACGGTGGTGGTGCGCATTACGGTGTCGACTATGCAATGCCTGAAAATTCACCAGTTTACTCATTAACTGATGGCACAGTAGTACAAGCAGGTTGGAGTAACTATGGTGGCGGCAATCAAGTAACTATTAAAGAAGCGAACAGTAATAACTACCAATGGTATATGCATAATAATCGTTTAACTGTTTCAGCTGGTGATAAAGTCAAAGCTGGTGACCAAATTGCATATTCAGGTAGTACGGGTAATTCAACAGCGCCTCACGTACACTTCCAACGTATGTCTGGTGGCATCGGTAATCAATATGCAGTAGACCCAACGTCATACTTGCAAAGTAGATAATACAGTAAATCCCAAGTTACGATATCATACGCAACTTGGGATTTTTTCGTTTTAATAATAGGTATAAGCCCATTGCTTGTCCTCTAAAACATGTTGATAAAAAGGATCTTGGCCAATTAACTTGATATCATCTGCAAGTGCTTCAACTTCATCTAAATGATGGGTAGTTAATATAATTAAACATTTAGATTTCATAATGTTAAGCAGTTGGTGGATGTCATGTCTAGATTTCAAATCAATACCAACTGTCGGTTCATCTAAAATTAGAATTCGAGGTTGACCTAGTAAACCTACTAATATATTAATTTTACGTTTATTCCCACCGGACAATGTAGATACTTTGGCAGACGTATCATCAAAATTTAATTGCTGTAAATATTCGTTGATAGTTGTATCGTTAATTGGATTTTTACAAAGTGATTTAAAAAAATTAATGTTTTCAGCCACTGTCATGTGTTCAAATAACGCAATGTCTTGTGGCACATAACCGATGTGATTTTGGATTTGTCTTTGATTCCATTTTTCGCCGAAATAGTTGATAGTTCCATCATTAGCTTTTTCAATACCAGCGATCATACGAAGTAATGTTGATTTTCCAGCGCCATTATCACCAAGTAATACGGTTAAACGATTACTATCAAAGGACATGGTTAAATGATTGAAAATCTGTTTGTTACGGTAACGCTTTGAAAGGTTATTAATTTCTATCATCAGTTACGCTCCTTTACATGAAAATAATCAAGTATACGATACCCATAGCAAGTGCATATATAAATGTCATGAATAATCGATGACTTATTGTTTGAATATGGAATAAGATAAAGACGATACCTATCTCATAAATCAATATAAGTAACAGTGATTTTAAGTAAAATATTAAGCTGAGTGGTTGAGACAAATATAGACTAACTGCCAATAGTACCAACAATAACAAGATCGTATGTGTCATTACATAAGTACTATATAGTTTGAAACGGCTTAAATGATATTGTGATAATCGTTGCAATGCTGCTTGTTGGTTTAAACGATAATGAAGTACTACTTGAACAGCGCTAACAAATAAAATCACAGCAAAGATTAAGCTAATTGAAATAGATTGTTGTGCTTGTTTAGTAAGCGACACAAATTTGATTTTAGATTCAGGTGTATGTTTATGATAGGACTTGTTGATAGCATCGATGGATTGATGTTGTTTCATATCCTCAAGGTGTTCATAAATAATGTTAGGAATTTGCTGTTCATATAATGAACTACTAACAATTTCTACAGCAATACCACCTATAAAGTCATCTCTACCATATAACTGTATCGTTTCTTTTAAACGGTTCTCTTTTAATTTTTGAGAGAAACCTTTAGGAATTTGCATACTTAAAATAGCTTCCTTTTTAGTAACATCATCTTCAATATAGCTTTCATCTTCATCGACTTTTTTAATAGTTACATAGTCAGATTGTTTAATTTTATTGACGAATGATTTTGATGCAGTGGTTTGGTCTAAATCTTGAATGGTAATCGGTATTTTGAAGTTGTCATGTGCTACACGGTAACCGATACCAATAAGTACGAGTGCGATGACAATGGTTGTTACGAGCAAGATGTATTGTAACCATTGCTTGAACACAACAAGTTGTATATAAGGCTTCATTGACGATACCTCCAAACCAATACAGCTAAATTAATTATCAAAAGTGCGATGAAACTAAGATAGAAACTAGGGTGCAGTTCTAAAATGTAGTTGTTTAAAATAATTTCTAACAATTGATTTGTTACAACTGCGAACGGTTGAATATTGAAAACGCCATTTGCTATATGTTGTAAAAAAATCGTAGGTATTGTTAAACCAGATAACACCAGGATGACAATAGCTAATATGACTTTACTAATACTATTCAACAAGCCTGTTGTTAAAAGTTCGATGAGTAATAACCACAGTATTAAAAAGGTAACATAATAGCTTAAATGAATGGCTAACGTTGGCCAATTATATAATTCAAAGGTATTCGGAATACTGAACACAATCCAAACTACACCAACGATACTCCATAACATAGTATAAAACCATGTAATCAACACACGAATGATTAATAAACGCTCTTTAGAAAAATGAAACATTTTCAATCGCGCTTTCAATACAGTATCTTGATTCATTTTCAAAACTGTAAATAAAGATAGTGCAAAGATGAATACCGTTGTTAAAAAACCTGTAATTGCATAATAACTGCCCGTATCGTATAAATGAATCGGTTCTAAGTTAAATGCACCTGAACGGTTTAATCCTGTAATCAGCAAATCAGTCATAACATTGATACTGTCAGAATGTGATGCTTTCGGTGCTAAGTCTTGAAAAGCTAAGATGCCACCCATTGATCGCATAAGACGTTGGTAAACAGAATCTGTTAGCTGAGATAGCACGACACTTTTCATGGATTGTTGATCATATGTATATACTGAAATTGGTAGTTCGCCTTGTTTATAAAATGCCTTGGTCATACCTTTATCAAAAACAAAATAGCCTTGAAGTTTATGTTTTTTTAACAAAGTATGTGCTTGCTTATCATCATATGCCTTAATGCTCACGTTTTTTCCTAGGTTACTCCCTTTACCAATAGAGTTTAAGATTAATTTCGTTTCACTTGATTGATCTTTATCTACGACACCTATATTAAAATGATTGTCATCTTCTGTTACATGTTGGATCGTCGTTAATGTAATAACGAGTGCCGCTAATATAAATAGTAAATAGATAATCAAATACCACTTTTTCAATAAAAAAGAGTGGTAGATGCGAAACAAATGTATTGTTTTCATTTAACCACTCCTCCAATGATAAGATTGAAAGGCAAGATGACCTTCCAATCTTATTTTTATATTTTAGTTATTTAGATGCCTTTTTTAAAATTGATTCAAACATTTTGCCGCCATTTTTTTCGATTTCTTTTTCAAGTTTTTCACGGTCTTTTGAAGATAGACTATTGAAATCTTTCGCACCACTATCATCAAAATCAATATCTGCTTTCAATTTTGTGCTAGATTTTAAAATGAAATTAATTGGTTCTTCAGCATATTTGATGCCGATATTTAACGTAGATTTCTGAGTGTTATTTTTGACGTCAGAATCTATATTATTTTCAAAAGTGAATTCATTTTCGTCGCTATATTTATCTAATGCGACAGTAATTTTACCTTTATCTTGACGTTTTGTGCCATCTACTTTTTCTTGGTTATCTAATTTGATTTTTGATTCATCATATTCTGTCTTTTTACCAAATTCGTATTTATCACTGTATTTATTGTCTTTTTCCTTAGAAGATACGCCTTTAATTGTATATTTCGCTTCAGCATACGTGTATTTATCTTGATCGAAATCAAGTGCGTAATCTAGTTTTAACTTATCGTCTTCTAAAGTATTAGTACCTTTGATTTTAGTTTTATTATTTTCTTTGTCTGTAATAGTAATTTCTCGTTTTACAATCGTATGTTTTTCGGTATAAATTTTAGATTGAATTTTAGCAAATTCATCCTTTTTAGTTTCTTTGACATCGTCAATTGCTTTTTTGATGTCTTTTTCAAAGTCTTTTGTAGCACCTTGTTCTTCCATTAATTTTTTAAGGTCTTTATCCTTTTTAGCTTCTTCTAATACAGCTAATGTAATTTTTTTAGTGTCAGCTCTGCTAAGTGTTAACGTGACAGGTCTAACTTTGTACTTTTCACCATTAACCTTAATTTCTTCTTTTTTACCTTTATCAAAATTATCGTCATCTAATTTGTCGACAATAAGTTCGGAATATTTTTCGGCAATTTTGCTGTAGTCACTTTGTTGTGCTTGAGCATTACTAAAAAGAGTATTTAAATTTAGTTGTTGGTTTGTAATACCATTTTCTTTTGCTGTTTCTTCATCTTCACCTGTAAGTTTTGAATAAGTTGATAATAAATCAGAATTATTAACACTATATTTCCCTTTAAATAATGGTGATTCGAAATAATGCTTATCTTTATCTGCAGCTAACTGGAATTTCCCTAATGCAGAGTCTGCTATTGTTGGTTCAAGATTAATCATTGATTTCTCTTTTTTAGGATCATGTCCATATGACATTTTAATTTTCGAAGCATTAACAACAGATTTAGGAATACCAAGCCCCTTAACAATTTCATCTGATGCATCTGCGCTTAATTCTAATGAAGATAAAAATGAATTATCTTTCATCTTTTCTTGGAACTTCACTTCATTTTCAAAACGGTCATTAAAATAATCTTTATACATTTTTGCTGTTTGTTGTTCACTTTTTAGGTATGTATTTTTCGGTGTATTAGCAAAAAATGCATAAACTCCCCATGCGATTCCACCTATTAATAATAAGACAACAATAATAGGAATTATAATTTTTAGTTTTTTAGACATTTTGTTTCCTCCCAATTATTTATGAGTTAATCATATCAGAACAATACATTTTATTAAATGGTTTATTTTAAATTTTGTTTAAATTAATAGGATTTTAGTTATAATAATGTTTAATAAGTTATTGGAAATCTAATAAACTACAAAAAATATTTTGATTACATAATGATTATTTAAAAATGTCGGTTAACTTTAAGGTGACAAGTTATTGCAATTTTGAAGGTAGACATCATATTTTATAATCGAATAACATACAAAATAAAGCGACCAATTTTGCAGTGTTACGAATTGTAAACTGCGAACTGGTCGCTTTTTATTGATGTCATGATTAATTTAATGGATGTAATTATATGATGAAACTTCTGAAGCAGAGATGGTTCTTGATGAAACGATATATTCACCAATCCAGTTCATTTCTGAAATTAGAATACTTCCATCAATATTAACTTTTTCAACGTAGGCTACATGACCAAATGGACCATTTACTGTTTGTAAAATTGATCCTCGTGTTGGGTGTCTATCTACTTTGAAGCCATTGCTTGAAGCTTGGCCTGCCCAGTTTTTAGCATCTCCCCAAAATGTACTAATCGTGTGTCCATCTTTGGCACGTTTATCAAAGACATACCATGTACATTGTCCAGCAGTATATAAGTTGTTCTTACTTGTGATAAGAGGCTGATCAATGATTTTACCGTTACCTAATGCTAAAGGTTTACCGTCAGCGGTCTTTGCTTTGTCATTAAATTCGGCGATTTGTAATTCGTCATACAATTCGTCTAAATCGATGCCTGTAATAAGCCCTTTGTTATCTTTTGAAAAAGCGTTATTTAATTCATCGTCATTGTCTTCGACATTCGGTATTGCTGGTGTCAAAGGATTGCTTGGTGACGTTTGAGGCGGTGTGTGTGAATCAATTGCGTCATTAATGTGCGTATACTGACCACTTAATGAAGAATGGTACTGATTGTTGTTAAGATCACGTTGATTTGCGTGTTGATGATTGTCGTTTGTACGTGACTGGTTTTGATGATTGTTGTTTGGCGTGTTGTTTTTGTCATATGTATAAGTATACGCGCCGGTGTCTTTATTCACTTTGAACTGTGCGTTTGGGTGTGCTTTCTTTGCTTCTTCTAATGTTTTGCTATCATTCGTATATGCTTGAGCCGAGTTAGGCGACATACTAAATAAAGTAAGAGTTGTCATCGTCAGTAAAATTGTTTTCTTCATAATAACCATTTAATCCTTTATGTATTTAATTTAATTTTAGTATACACATTTATATTACAAAAATGAATGGTTAATTAAAAATATATGGGTATATTCAATATATTTATTTAAAAAAAGCTAAAAATACTTAAAAAACTATATACATATACTAATAATTTATATATTATTTGAGTAAGGAGCACTTTTTCAAAAAATAGTGTCCCTAAAAAGTTTTGATAAACTTAAAATATTCAGGAGGTTTCTAGTTATGGCAATGATTAAGATGAGTCCAGAGGAAATCAGAGCAAAATCGCAATCTTACGGGCAAGGTTCAGACCAAATCCGTCAAATTTTATCTGATTTAACACGTGCACAAGGTGAAATTGCAGCGAACTGGGAAGGTCAAGCTTTCAGCCGTTTCGAAGAGCAATTCCAACAACTTAGTCCTAAAGTAGAAAAATTTGCACAATTATTAGAAGAAATTAAACAACAATTGAATAGCACTGCTGATGCCGTTCAAGAACAAGACCAACAACTTTCTAATAATTTCGGTTTGCAATAAGCATTCTGAAATTGGCAAAGTCACATTTTCTAATGTGGCTTTGCTTATCATTTTTTAAGAAAACAACTGAAAGGAAATAAGCATGAAAAAGAAAAATTGGATTTATGCATTAATTGTCACTTTAATTATTATAATTGCCATAGTTAGTATGATATTTTTTGTTCAAACAAAATATGGAGATCAATCAGAAAAAGGATCCCGAAGTGTAAGTAATAAAAATAATAAAATACATATCGCAATTGTTAACGAGGATCAACCAACGACATATAACGGTAAAAAAGTTGAGCTGGGTCAAGCATTTATTAAAAGGTTAGCAAATGAGAAAAACTATAAATTTGAAACAGTAACACGAAACGTTGCTGAGTCTGGTTTGAAAAATGGTGGATACCAAGTCATGATTGTTATCCCAGAAAACTTTTCAAAATTGGCAATGCAATTAGACGCTAAAACACCATCGAAAATATCGCTACAGTATAAAACAGCTGTAGGACAAAAAGAAGAAGTAGCTAAAAACACAGAAAAAGTTGTAAGTAATGTACTTAACGACTTTAACAAAAACTTAGTCGAAATTTATTTAACAAGTATCATTGATAATTTACATAATGCACAAAAAAATGTTGGCGCTATTATGACGCGTGAACATGGTGTGAATAGTAAATTCTCGAATTACTTATTAAATCCAATTAACGACTTCCCGGAATTATTTACAGATACGCTTGTAAATTCAATTTCTGCAAACAAAGATATTACAAAATGGTTCCAAACATACAATAAATCATTATTGAGTGCGAATTCAGATACGTTCAGAGTGAACACAGATTATAATGTTTCGACTTTAATTGAAAAACAAAATTCATTATTTGACGAGCACAATACAGCGATGGATAAAATGTTACAAGATTATAAATCGCAAAAAGATAGCGTGGAACTTGATAACTATATCAATGCATTAAAACAGATGGACAGCCAAATTGATCAACAATCAAGTATGCAAGATACAGGTAAAGAAGAATATAAACAAACTGTTAAAGAAAACTTAGATAAATTAAGAGAAATCATTCAATCACAAGAGTCACCATTTTCAAAAGGTATGATTGAAGACTATCGTAAGCAATTAACAGAATCGCTGCAAGATGAGCTTGCAAATAACAAAGACTTACAAGATGCGCTAAATAGCATTAAAATGAACAATGCTCAATTCGCTGAAAACTTAGAGAAACAACTTCATGATGATATTGTCAAAGAACCTGATACAGATACAACATTTATCTATAACATGTCTAAACAAGACTTTATAGCTGCAGGTTTAAATGAGGATGAAGCTAATAAATACGAAGCAATTGTCAAAGAAGCAAAACGTTATAAAAACGAATATAATTTGAAAAAACCGTTAGCAGAACACATTAATTTAACAGATTACGATAACCAAGTTGCGCAAGACACAAGTAGTTTGATTAATGATGGTGTGAAAGTGCAACGTACTGAAACGATTAAAAGTAATGATATTAATCAATTAACTGTTGCAACAGATCCTCATTTTAATTTTGAAGGCGACATTAAAATTAATGGTAAAAAATATGACATTAAGGATCAAAGTGTTCAACTCGATACATCTAACAAGGAATATAAAGTTGAAGTCAATGGCGTTGCTAAATTGAAAAAGGATGCTGAGAAAGATTTCTTAAAAGATAAAACAATGCATTTACAATTGTTATTTGGACAAGCAAATCGTCAAGATGAACCAAATGATAAGAAAACAACGAGTGTTGTGGATGTAACATTGAATCATAACCTTGATGGTCGCTTATCGAAAGATGCATTAAGCCAGCAATTGAGTGCATTATCTAGGTTTGATGCGCATTATAAAATGTACACAGATACAAAAGGTAGAGAAGATAAACCATTCGACAACAAACGTTTAATTGATATGATGGTTGACCAAGTTATCAATGACATGGAAAGTTTCAAAGACGATAAAGTAGCTGTGTTACATCAAATTGATTCAATGGAAGAAAACTCAGACAAACTGATTGATGACATTTTAAATAACAAAAAGAATACAACAAAAAATAAAGAAGATATTTCTAAGCTGATTGATCAGTTAGAAAACGTTAAAAAGACTTTTGCTGAAGAGCCACAAGAACCAAAAATTGATAAAGGCAAAAATGATGAATTTAATACGATGTCTTCAAATTTAGATAAAGAAATTAGTAGAATTTCTGAGAAAAGTACGCAATTGCTATCAGATACACAAGAATCAAAAACAATTGCAGATTCAGTTAGTGGACAATTAAATCAATTAGATAATAATGTGAATAAACTACATGCGACAGGTCGAGCATTAGGCGTAAGAGCGAATGATTTGAACCGTCAAATGGCTAAAAACGATAAAGATAATGAGTTATTCGCTAAAGAGTTTAAAAAAGTATTACAAAATTCTAAAGATGGCGACAGACAAAACCAAGCATTAAAAGCATTTATGAGTAATCCGGTTCAAAAGAAAAACTTAGAAAATGTTTTAGCTAATAATGGTAATACAGACGTGATTTCACCGACATTATTCGTATTATTGATGTATTTACTATCAATGATTACAGCATATATTTTCTATAGTTATGAACGTGCCAAAGGACAAATGAATTTCATTAAAGATGATTATAGTAGTAAAAACCATCTTTGGAATAATGTCATTACGTCAGGTGTTATTGGTACAACTGGTTTGGTAGAAGGATTAATTGTCGGTTTAATTGCAATGAATAAGTTCCATGTATTAGCTGGCTATAGAGCGAAATTCATCTTAATGGTGATTTTAACTATGATGGTCTTCGTACTTATTAATACGTATTTACTAAGACAGGTAAAATCTATCGGTATGTTCTTAATGATTGCTGCATTGGGTCTATACTTTGTAGCTATGAATAATTTGAAAGCGGCTGGACAAGGTGTGACTAATAAAATTTCACCATTGTCTTATATCGATAACATGTTCTTCAATTATTTAAATGCAGAGCATCCTATAGGCTTGGCGCTAGTAATATTAACAGTACTTGTGATTATTGGCTTTGTACTGAACATGTTTATAAAACACTTTAAGAAAGAGAGATTAATCTAATGTTGATGAATAGCGTGATTGCTTTAACTTTTTTAACAGCATCTAGCAATAATGGCGGACTTAATATTGACGTGCAACAAGAAGAGGAAAAGCGAATCAATAATGATTTAAATCAATATGATACAACGCTATTTAATAAAGACAGCAAAGCGGTTAATGATGCGATTGCTAAGCAGAAAAAAGAACGACAACAACAAATAAAAAATGATATGTTTCAAAATCAAGCGAGTCACTCGACTCGCTTGAATGAAACTAAAAAAGTGTTATTTTCCAAATCTAACTTAGAAAAGACTTCGGAGAGTGATAAAAGCCCCTATATTCAAAACAAGCAGGAGAAAAAAATATTCCCGTACATTTTGATGTCTGTAGGGGCTTTTTTGACTTTAGGATTTGTCATTTTTTCAATTCATAAAGGGAGACGAACGAAAAATGAATCAGCACGTAAAAGTAACATTTGATTTTACTAATTATAATTACGGCACATATGACTTAGCAGTACCAGCATATTTACCGATAAAAAACTTAATAGCTTTAGTATTGGATAGTTTGGACATTTCAATATTTGATGTCAATACACAAATTAAAGTGATGACGAAAGGTCAATTACTTGTTGAAAATGATCGACTCATTGATTATCAAATCGCTGATGGAGATATTTTGAAGTTACTATAGGAGGAAAAATAGATGGTTAAAAATCATAACCCTAAAAATGAAATGCAAGATATGTTAACGCCTTTAGATGCTGAAGAAGCAGCTAAAACAAAATTACGCTTAGATATGAGAGAGATTCCTAAGTCTTCAATTAAACCAGAACATTTTCATTTAATGTACTTATTAGAACAACATTCTCCATATTTTATAGATGCTGAATTAACTGAACTACGTGACAGTTTCCAAATACATTATGACATTAATGACAATCATACACCTTTTGATAATATTAAATCATTTACTAAAAATGAAAAATTACGTTACTTACTCAATATCAAAAATTTAGAAGAAGTAAATCGTACACGCTACACATTTGTGTTGGCACCAGATGAATTATTTTTCACAAGAGATGGATTACCCATTGCTAAAACAAGAGGGTTACAAAATGTTGTTGATCCATTACCTGTGTCAGAAGCTGAATTTTTAACAAGATATAAAGCACTGGTTATCTGTGCATTCAATGAGAAACAATCATTTGATGCTTTAGTTGAAGGAAACTTAGAACTACATAAAGGAACGCCATTTGAAACTAAAGTTATTGAAGCGGCAACGTTAGATTTACTAACGGCATTTTTAGATGAACAGTATCAGAAACAAGAACAAGATTATAGTCAAAATTATGCATATGTACGCAAAGTAGGACATACCGTTTTCAAATGGGTTGCTATCGGTATGACAACGTTAAGTGTTTTATTAATTGCATTCTTAGCCTTTTTATATTTTTCAGTAATGAAGCATAATGAGCGCATTGAAAAAGGATACCAAGCATTTGTAAAGGATGATTATACGCAAGTACTAAATACGTATGATGATTTAGATGGTAAAAAATTAGATAAAGAGGCACTTTACATTTATGCCAAAAGTTATATCCAAACAAATAAACAAGGTTTAGAAAAAGATAAGAAAGAAAATTTACTTAATAATGTGACACCAAATTCAAACAAAGACTACTTATTATATTGGATGGAATTAGGACAAGGACATCTTGATGAAGCGATTAATATTGCCACTTATTTAGATGATAACGATATTACAAAGTTAGCGTTGATTAATAAATTAAATGAGATTAAAAATAACGGAGATTTATCGAATGATAAACGTTCTGAAGAAACGAAAAAGTATAACGATAAATTGCAAGATATTTTAGACAAAGAAAAACAAGTTAAAGATGAAAAAGCGAAATCTGAAGAAGAGAAAGCAAAAGCGAAAGATGAGAAATTAAAGCAACAAGAAGAGAACGAAAAGAAACAAAAAGAACAAGCACAAAAAGATAAAGAAAAACGCCAAGAAGCTGAAAGAAAAAAATAGTATAGGACTGAGGCAAAGACAATGCATAAATTGATTATAAAATATAACAAACAATTGAAGATGCTCAATTTGCGAGATGGTAAGACATATACTATTAGCGAAGACGAGCGTGCAGATATTACGTTGAAATCGTTAGGCGAAGTCATTCATTTAGAACAAAATAATCAAGGTACTTGGCAAGCGAATCATACTTCTATTAATAAGGTGCTTGTTAGAAAAGGTGACCTTGATGACATTACATTACAGCTTTATACAGAAGCTGATTATGCATCATTTGCGTATCCTTCAATTCAAGATACGATGACAATTGGACCAAATGCGTATGATGATATGGTTATTCAAAGCTTGATGAATGCCATCATTATTAAAGGTTTTCAATCAATACAAGAATCACAATACGTACGCATTGTGCACGATAAAAATACAGATGTGTATATTAACTATGAACTACAAGAGCAACTAACGAACAAAGCTTACATTGGTGATCATATTTATGTTGAAGGGATATGGCTCGAAGTACAAGCTGATGGTTTAAATGTATTGAGTCAGAATACAGTGGCATCGTCATTAATTCGCTTAACACAAGAGATGCCACATGCACAGGCAGATGATTACAATACGTACCATCGTTCGCCAAGGATTATTCACCGTGAACCGACGGATGATATTAAGATTGAAAGACCGCCACAGCCAATACAGAAGAACAATACAGTGATATGGCGTTCCATTATACCGCCATTAGTAATGATTGCTTTAACTGTTGTCATCTTTTTAGTGAGACCAATTGGTATTTATATTTTAATGATGATTGGTATGAGTTCAGTAACGATAGTATTTGGTATTACAACGTATTTCTCTGAAAAGAAAAAGTATAACAAAGATGTTGAAAAACGAGAGAAAGATTACAAAGATTATTTGGATAATAAATCTAAAGAAATTAATAAAGCGATTAAAGCACAACGTTTTAGTTTGAATTACCATTATCCAACGGTTGCTGAAATTAAAGATATCGTTGAAACGAAAGCACCAAGAATATATGAAAAAACATCGCATCATCACGATTTCTTACATTATAAGTTAGGTATTGCGAATGTAGAAAAGTCATTCAAATTAGATTACCAAGAAGAAGAATTTAACCAACGTCGTGATGAATTATTCGACGATGCTAAAGAATTGTATGAATTTTACACAGATGTAGAACAAGCACCATTAATCAATGATTTAAATCATGGACCGATTGCATATATTGGTGCACGACATCTCATTTTAGAAGAATTGGAAAAAATGTTAATCCAATTGTCAATATTCCATAGTTATCATGATTTAGAGTTTCTATTTGTGACACGTGAAGATGAAGTTGAAACATTGAAATGGGCACGTTGGTTGCCACATATGACATTGAGAGGTCAAAACATTAGAGGATTTGTTTACAATCAACGAACACGTGACCAAATTTTAACGTCAATTTACAGCATGATTAAAGAACGTATCCAAGCTGTGCGTGAACGCAGTAAAAGTAATGAGCAAATTATTTTTACACCGCAATTAGTGTTTGTCATTACAGATATGTCATTAATTATTGATCATGTCATTTTAGAATATGTAAACCAAGATTTATCAGAATATGGTATTTCATTAATCTTTGTTGAAGATGTGATTGAAAGTTTGCCAGAGCATGTAGATACCATTATTGATATCAAGTCTCGTACTGAAGGAGAACTGATTACGAAAGAAAAAGAATTAGTTCAATTGAAATTTACACCTGAAAATATTGATAACGTCGATAAAGAATATATCGCGCGACGTTTGGCGAATTTGATACACGTCGAACATTTGAAAAATGCAATTCCTGATAGTATTACATTTTTAGAGATGTATAACGTGAAAGAAGTAGATCAGCTTGATGTGGTTAATCGATGGAGACAAAACGAAACATACAAAACGATGGCAGTACCTTTAGGTGTAAGAGGTAAAGATGACATTTTATCATTGAACTTACATGAAAAAGCACACGGACCACATGGTTTAGTTGCTGGTACCACTGGGTCAGGGAAATCTGAGATTATCCAATCATACATTTTATCTTTAGCTATTAATTTTCACCCACATGAAGTTGCGTTCCTATTGATTGACTATAAAGGTGGGGGTATGGCGAACTTATTTAAAGATTTAGTCCATTTAGTTGGTACGATTACAAACTTAGATGGTGATGAAGCGATGCGTGCCTTAACATCAATCAAAGCCGAATTGAGAAAACGTCAACGTTTATTCGGAGAGCATGATGTTAACCATATTAATCAATACCATAAGTTATTTAAAGAAGGTATTGCGACAGAACCAATGCCACATTTATTCATTATTTCCGATGAGTTTGCCGAATTAAAATCAGAACAACCTGATTTTATGAAAGAACTTGTATCAACGGCACGTATTGGACGTTCGTTAGGTATTCATTTAATACTTGCGACACAAAAACCATCGGGTGTTGTTGATGACCAAATTTGGTCTAACTCTAAATTTAAATTGGCATTAAAAGTACAAGATAGACAAGACAGTAATGAAATTTTAAAAACACCAGATGCAGCAGACATTACATTACCAGGTCGTGCGTATTTACAAGTTGGTAATAATGAAATTTATGAATTGTTCCAATCTGCATGGAGTGGAGCAACATATGACATCGAAGGCGATAAATTAGAAGTTGAAGATAAGACGATTTACATGATTAATGATTATGGTCAACTTCAAGCAATCAACAAAGACTTGAGTGGACTTGAAGATGAAGAAACGAAAGAAAATCAAACTGAGTTAGAAGCGGTTATCGATCATATAGAATCTATTACAACACGATTAGAAATTGAAGAAGTTAAGCGTCCATGGTTACCACCATTACCAGAAAATGTATATCAAGAAGATTTAGTAGAAACAGATTTCAGAAAATTATGGTCAGATGATGCAAAAGAAGTGGAATTAACATTAGGACTTAAAGACGTACCAGAAGAACAATATCAAGGGCCGATGGTATTACAATTGAAAAAAGCTGGTCACATCGCGTTAATCGGAAGTCCAGGATATGGTAGAACAACGTTCTTACACAACATTATTTTCGATGTTGCAAGACACCATCGTCCTGATCAAGCACACATGTACTTGTTCGATTTCGGTACCAATGGTTTGATGCCAGTCACAGACATACCACATGTCGCTGATTACTTTACAGTAGATCAAGAAGACAAGATTGCGAAGGCGATACGTATATTTAATGATGAAATCGATCGCCGTAAGAAGATTTTAAGTCAGTATCGTGTTACTAGTATTTCTGAATATCGAAAATTAACTGGTGAAACAATTCCGCATGTCTTTATTCTTATTGATAACTTTGACGCAGTAAAAGATTCACCTTTTCAAGAAGTTTTTGAAAATATGATGATTAAAATGACACGTGAAGGGCTAGCATTAGACATGCAAGTAACCTTAACTGCCTCAAGAGCTAACGCTATGAAAACACCAATGTACATTAATATGAAAACGCGTATCGCCATGTTTTTATATGATAAATCAGAAGTGTCGAACGTAGTAGGACAGCAAAAATTTGCGGTTAAAGATGTAGTGGGTCGAGCATTGTTAAGTAGCGATGACAACGTATCATTCCATATTGGCCAACCATTTAAACATGATGAGACCAAATCATATAATGATCAAATTAATGATGAAGTATCGGCGATGACAGAATTTTATAAAGGTGAAACACCAAGTGATATTCCTATGATGCCAGATGAAATTAAATATGAAGATTACAGAGAATCATTAAGCTTACCGGATATAGTTGCAAATGGTGCTTTACCAATTGGATTAGATTATGAAGGTGTTACACTACAAAAAATTAAATTAACTGAACCAGCAATGATTTCATCAGAAAATCCGAGAGAAATTGCGCATATTGCTGAAATTATGATGAAAGAAATTGACATATTAAATGAAAAATATGCGATTTGTATCGCAGATTCAAGTGGAGAGTTTAAAGCTTATAGACATCAAGTGGCTAACTTTGCCGAAGAAAGAGAAGACATTAAAGCGATTCATCAACTAATGATTGAAGACTTAAAACAAAGAGAAATGGACGGTCCGTTTGAAAAAGATTCACTTTACATTATCAATGATTTTAAAACATTTATTGATTGCACGTATATTCCGGAAGATGATGTTAAAAAACTTATTACAAAAGGACCAGAACTTGGCTTGAACATTTTATTTGTCGGCATTCATAAAGAATTAATAGATGCTTATGATAAACAGATTGATGTTGCACGTAAAATGATTAACCAATTTAGTATAGGTATTCGTATTTCAGACCAACAATTCTTTAAATTTAGATTTATTCAACGAGAACCTGTTATTAAAGAAAATGAAGCATATATGGTCGCAAACCAAGCTTATCAAAAGATTAGATGGTTTAAATAGCAATGAATTAAATAGGAGGGAGGTATGTTATGAATTTTAATGATATTGAAACAATGGTTAAGTCGAAATTTAAAGATATTAAAAAGCATGCTGAAGAGATTGCGCATGAAATTGAAGTTCGTTCTGGATATTTAAGAAAAGCTGAACAATATAAGCGATTAGAATTTAATTTGAGTTTTGCACTAGATGATATTGAAAGCACAGCAAAGGACGTACAAACTGCAAAAACTAGTGCTAATAAGGACAGTGTAACTGTTAAAGGAAAAGCGCCCAATACGTTATATATCGAAAAAAGAAATTTGATGAAACAAAAGCTTGAAATGTTGGGTGAAGATATCGATAAAAATAAAGAATCCCTCCAAAAAGCTAAGGAAATTGCTGGAGAAAAGGCAAGTGAATATTTTAATAAAGCAATGAATTAATATTGAGGTGAAGATATGGGTGGATATAAAGGTATTAAAGCAGATGGTGGCAAGGTTGATCAAGCAAAACAATTAGCGGCAAAAACAGCTAAAGATATTGAAGCATGTCAAAAGCAAACGCAACAGCTCGCTGAGTATATCGAAGGTAGTGATTGGGAAGGACAGTTCGCCAATAAGGTGAAAGATGTGTTACTCATTATGGCAAAGTTTCAAGAAGAATTAGTACAACCGATTGCTGACCATCAAAAAGCAATTGATAACTTAAGTCAAAATCTAGCGAAATACGATACATTATCAATTAAGCAAGGGCTTGATAGGGTGAACCCATGATGAAAGATGTTAAGCGAATAGATTATTTTTCTTACGAAGAATTAACAATTTTAGGTGGTAGTAAATTACCTCTCGTAAATTTTGAATTGTTTGATCCATCAAATTTTGAAGAAGCTAAAGCGGCTTTAATTGAAAAGGAATTAGTAACAGAGAATGACAAGTTAACTGATGCAGGTTTTAAAGTGGCTACATTAGTCAGAGAGTATATTAGCGCAATTGTAAATATTCGAATTAATGATATGTATTTTGCACCATTTAGCTATGAAAAAGATGAATATATTTTGTTAAGCCGGTTTAAAAATAATGGATTTCAAATACGAATTATAAATAAAGACATTGCATGGTGGTCGATTGTACAATCATATCCTTTATTAATGAGACAAGAAAAGTCCAATGATTGGGACTTTAAACAAATTGACGATGAAACATTGGAGAACTTAAATAATGAAAGTATCGATACGATTGGGCGTGTTTTAGAAATTGAAATATACAATCATCAAGGTGACCCTCAACAAAGTTTATATAACATTTATGAACAAAATGATTTGCTACTCATTCGATACCCATTAAAAGATAAAGTACTGAATGTTCATATTGGCGTCATTAATACATTTATACGAGAATTATTTGGATTCAATACTGATGAAAATCATATTAATAAAGCAGAGGAGTAATGACGTTGAGTGGAAAAATTAGTGTTAAAGCTGAAACGATTGCACATGTTGTAAAAGAATTGGAAAGCATTAGTCAAAAGTATGATGAAATAGCTCAAAACTTTGGAAAAATTGCGCAATTAAATTACTACAGTAGTGAAAAAGCTTCACATTCTATGGAAAACGGCTATAGTAGTGCTGCAACAGTCATTAGTGGTCTCAAAGGTCCATTGAGTACACTCGGTGGTGGTGTCATGAATTCAGCACAAAAGTTCTTTGAAGCAGATGAACATTGGGGTACGGAATTTGCCAAGCTTTACTATAATATTGAGGGATAGGTGCATGACATGACAAAAGATATTGAATATTTAACAGCTGATTATGACAATGAAAAGTCATCTATCCAAAGTGTAATAGATGCAATAGAGGGGCAAGACTTCTTAGATGTAGATACAACAATGGATGATGCGGTAAGCGATGTCAGTTCTTTAGACGAAGATGGCGCAATATCATTAACAAGTAGTGTAGTAGGTCCACAAGGATCTAAATTAATGGGCTATTATCAAAATGAGTTATATGATTATGCATCTCAATTAGATTCGAAAATGAAAGAAATTATTGACACGCCATTTATAGAAGATATAGATAAAGCATTCAAAGGTATAACGAATGTTAAATTGGAAAATATATTAATTAAAAATGGCGGTGGTCATGGTAGAGATACCTATGGGGCTTCTGGGAAAATTGCAAAGGGAGATGCCAAGAAAAGTGACAGCGATGTTTATAGCATCGATGAAATATTAAAATCGGATCAAGAATTTGTAAAAGTAATTGATCAGCATTACAAAGAAATGAAAAAAGAAGATAAGAAATTATCTAAGAGTGATTTTGAAAAAATGATGACTCAGGGCGCTTCTTGTGATTACATGACAGTAGCTGAAGCGGAAGAGCTAGAGGAGCAAAAGAAAAAAGAAGAAGCTATAGAGATTGCAGCACTAGCTGGTATGGTAGTTTTATCTTGTATTAATCCTGTTGCTGGAGCAGTAGCTATTGGTGCTTATTCCGCCTATTCAGCAGCAAATGCAGCCACAGGAAAAAATATTGTAACTGGAAGAAAGCTATCTAAAGAAGAACGAATCATGGAAGGACTTTCGCTTATTCCATTGCCAGGTATGGGCTTCCTCAAAGGTGCTGGGAAAAGTTTAATGAAATTAGGCTTCAAAGGCGGAGAAAAATTTGCAGTTAAAACAGGATTGCAAAAGACAATGCAACAAGCGGTTAGTCGTATTTCACCTAAAATGGGAATGATGAAAAACAGTGTGTTGAATCAATCTCGTAACTTTGCTCAAAATACTCATGTTGGACAAATGCTGAGTAACATGCGTGGTCAAGCAACTCATACTGTTCAACAAAGTAGAAATTGGATTGGACAACAAGCACAAAATGTCAAACGAATAGTGAATAATGGACTTGATAAAGAAATAGCACATCCATTTAAACAACAACTTGCACCAGCGGGAATGGGTGGTATAAAATTTGCTGAAACAACTACTTTGAGAAACATGGGTCAAAACATGAAACGTGCTGTTACACCACAAAATCACGTGACACATGGTCCGAAAGATAGTATGGTGAGAAGTGAAGGTAAACATAGTGTAAGTAGCCATGAAATAAATTCATCAAAATATGTTGAATCACCAAACTACACCAAGGTTGAATTCGGAGAACACTATGCAAGACTTAGACCTAAGAAACTAAAAGCAAATATAGAATATACAACACCAACTGGTCACATATATCGGACCGATCATAAAGGGCGCATAAAAGAAGTTTATGTAGACAATCTTTCTCTAAAAGATGGCGGTCGTAATAACCATGCACAAAGAACTGTGGGGGGAGAGGATAGATTACCAGACGATGATGGAGGTCATTTAATCGCTAGAATGTTTGGTGGGTCAAAAGACATAGATAACCTTGTGGCACAAAGTAAATTTATCAACCGTTCATTTAAGGAAAATGGACAATGGTATAAGTTGGAAAAACTATGGGAAAAAGCAATCAAGTCTGGGAAGTCAATAGAAAATGTTAAAGTTGAAGTTAAATATAAAGGTAATAGTCAAAGGCCAACCGAATTTTCAGTTAGATATAATATTAATGGTGAGCAGTTTTTAAAAAATATAATTAATAAATAGGAGGATTAACATGACTTTCGAAGAAAAACTAAGTCAAATGTATAACGAGATTGCGAATAAGATTAGCAGTATGATACCGGTAGAATGGGAAAAGGTATATGCAATGGCATATATAGATGATGAAGGAGGCGAAGTGTTCTACTATTACACAGAACCTGGAAGTAATGAATTATACTATTATACTAGTGTATTAAATAAATATGATATATCGGAATCAGAATTTATGGATTCAGCGTATGAGTTGTATAAACAATTTCAAAAGTTAAGAAATATATTTAAAAAAGAAGGACATGAACCATGGACATCATGCGAATTTGATTTTACAAATGAAGGTAAATTAAAAGTTTCATTTGATTATATTGATTGGATAAATACAGAGTTTGATCAATTGGGCCGTCAAAATTATTATATGTACAAAAAATTTGGGGTTATACCAGAAATGGAATATGAAATGGAGGAGGTTAAACAAATCGAGCAATATATTAAAGAGCAAGAAGAAGAATAGACAATCTTAATTTGAGACTAAACAATAAAGCTTTGTTTAGTCTTTTTTGGCGGTTAAGTAAAAAGCAATAGAGACCGTAAAGTTGATGCTCATCAAATAATAATATAAAGATAATTTTAGGTTTTTAAACTTTTAATCGAAAAGAATCTAAGTATATATAGCTTTAAATACGTAATATGCTATTTAAAAGATAATGTATAGGAGATAGATATGACTACTAAAGAAAATATTGATACTCTTCGAAAGCCAGGTGCACAAGCCTTAAGTTTAATATCATTGTTTTTGATACTTTTTTCATGTCTAACTTTCTTTTTTGGTTTAGATTATGAAAGGTTTCCAAACTATTTAAAGATAACGACAATTATAGAATTAATAATTATTGTAATTAGTTTACTTCAATGGATTAGATTTATAGACTTCGAAAAAGAAAGTACACAGAAATATAAAAAAATATATGCTCGATTTTTAGTTATTATAAATGTGTTAACTACTATCACTGTAGTATTTGCACTGTGTAACCTTTATTATTTTGCAGCTGTACAAAACCATTACGATTTATTCAATTATTGGTTAATGGGTACGATTTCAATCATAATTAGCTATTTATTATTAGTAATTGGCGGAATGTTTACGTTGTTAAAATTACCTAAAGTAACAAAACGCTGGGGGGGTAAAACTAAAACACATTTCGGTTTATTATTAACTGCGTTGAGCTCATTTATATATATTGAAAAAATTATCGAATATATATTGATTCCTAATGTCGTAGAATCCAAGTTTATAATTATTGTGAGCATGATGGTTATCGCCGGAGCACAATTTGTGGCATTTCAATTTATTATGCAATACAGTAGATTCTATATTTTTGAATTAAACACTGAAGATGATGACTAAATGAATTTATAAATTACTGTTAAAGTATACTTAAATAAGAAAATCAACTTCAACGTATATCGCCATATTATTTTATACTCAATGATGTGAATGGATTTAAGTGGATTGATATTAAAGTAAAAGTTATGGAATATTGAGGTGCGAATATGGAGTTCTTATTATTAATTGTCGTAGCCGGACTGTATTATATTATATATTTAACTGCTGTGATGTATTCTGAAAAAATAGTAGTATTGCCTATAATCATCTATGCCATTGTGTTTGTAGTAATTGGTATCACTTATATTTTTATAGGTGACAGCTATGATCAGTTAACAAATTTCAATGTGATTTTGTATATGGGGAGTTTGTTTTATGCATGGATGGCTTTTAGAAATCTTTGGAACAGACCATTATTATTAAAATATAAGAACATTACAGATAGTTCAAGTGGAATAGTTAATAAATCTGAATATAATTCAGTTGAAAGCTTACGTATAAACATTGAAATAGCTAAGTATAAAGGGATTATTTCTTTGATAGTAGCTATAGTACTAACGGTATTAATGACATTAAAGTCAACGCCTCAAATTACTGCGGAAACACGTGACTTAAGTATCTCATTTTTCATACTCAGCTTATTTATCATTATTATATTTGCTGTTTGGGATTTAATTATTAGAGTTAGAAAAGGAGCGTTTGCTTTTGTTGTAATAAGGCCAATATTATTCAGTTGTTGGTTATTTATTCTGAATATGATTTTATCAAGATTAGTATAATGATAAGAAGTTGAATAAATTGTAATGTGAAAAATCATTGAGAATTTCTATTATTGTAACAATAGTTTCAGTTATTTTAGTTTCATTAGTTTATTTAGGTTTAAAATGAGTAATATTATTTTGAAGAAGCATTAAGCCACGTAGAGGTGTTGTTTAATGCTTTTTATTTAACGGTAATGAAAATATAGGGGAGATAACATGACTTTCGAAGAAAAACTAAATGAAATGTACAACGAGATTGCGAATAAGATTAGCAGCATGATACCGGTAGAGTGGGCAAAGGTATATGCAATGGCATATATCGATGAAGAATCTGGAGAAGTGTTTTTCAATTATACTGAACCAAGAAGTGATGAATTATTTTACTATACAAGCGTGATAAAAAAGTATAATATTTCGAGATCAGGATTTATGAATTCAGTATATGAGTTGCATGATCAATTTGAAAAACTAAGAGAATTGTTTATAGAAGAAGGACATGAACCATGGACATCATGTGAGTTTGATTTTACAAAAGAAGGTAAATTGAAAGTATCTTTTGATTATATAGATTGGTTAAATACAGAATTTGATCAATTGGGTCGTGAAAATTATTATATGTACAAAAAATTTGGGGTTATACCAGAAATGGAATATGAAATGGAAGAAATTAAAGAAATCGAGCAATATATTAAAGAGCAAGATGAAGCTGAACAATAGAGGCGATAACATGACTTTCGAAGAAAAACAAAGTGAAATGTACAATAAAATTGCAAATGAGATTAGTGGAATGATACCGGTTGAGTGGGAAAAGGTATATACAATTGCTTATGTAGATAATCAAGGTGGAGAGGTCATTTTTAATTATACTAAACCTGGAAGTGAAGAATTGAATTATTATTCAGATATTCCTAAAGATTGCAATGTCTCAAATGATATTTTTATGGATTTATGGATGAAAGTTTATCGAATGTTTGATGAGTTAAGAGAAACTTTTAAAAAAGAAGGACATGAACCATGGACATCATGTGAATTTGATTTTACAAGAGATGGTAAATTGAAAGTATCTTTTGATTATATAGATTGGTTAAATACAGAATTTGATCAATTGAGTCTTGAAAATTATTATATGTACAAAAAATTCGAGGTTATACCAGAAATGGAATATGAAATGGAAGAAATTAAAGAAATCGAACAATATATTAAAGAGCAAGAAGAAGCTGAAATATAGGGGAGATGACATGACTTTCGAAGAAAAACTAAATGAAATGTACAACGAGATTTCGAATAAAATTAGTAGCATGATACCAGTAGAATGGGAAAAGGTATATACAATGGCTTATATAGATGATGGAGGAGGTGAAGTATTCTTTAATTATACTAAACCAAACAGCGATGAATTGAATTATTACACCGATATACCTAAGGAGTATAACATTTCTGTGCAAGTATTTGATGATTTATGGATGGATTTATATGATTTGTTTGAGGAATTAAGAAATTTATTTAAAGAAGAAGGACTAGAACCATGGACATCATGCGAATTTGATTTTACAAGAGAAGGTACATTGAATGTATCTTTTGATTATATTGATTGGGTTAATACGGAGTTTGATCAATTAGGCCGTGAAAATTATTATATGTACAAAAAATTTGGGGTTATACCAGAAATGGAATATGAAATGAAAGAAATTAAAGAAATCGAACAATATATTAAAGAGCAAGATGAAGCTGAAATATAGGGGAGATAACATGGCTTTCGAAGAAAAACTAAATGAAATGTACAATGAGATTGCGAATAAAATTAGCAGTATGATACCGGTAGAATGGGAAACGGTATATGCAATGGCTTATGTAAATGAAAGAAGTGGAGAAGTGTTTTACAATTATACTGAACCAAGCAGTGATGAATTATTTTACTATACGAGCGTGTTAAATAAATATAATATACCAAGATCAGAATTTATGGACTCAGTATATGAATTATATAAGCAATTTGATAATTTAAGAGAATTGTTTATAGAAGAAGGACTCGAACCATGGACATCATGTGAATTTGACTTTACAAGAGATGGCAAATTGAATGTATCTTTTGATTATATTGATTGGGTGAATTCAGAATTTGGACCAATGGGAAGAGAACATTATTATATGTATAAAAAATTTGGAATTTGGCCTGAAAAAGAATATGCCATAAATTGGGTTAAAAAAATAAAAGATTATGTTAAAGAGCAAGATGAAGCTGAACTATAGGGGAGATAATATGACTTTCGAAGAAAAACTAAGTCAAATGTACAACGAGATTGCGAATAAGATTAGCAGTATGATACCGGTAGAGTGGGAAAAAGTATATACAATTGCTTATGTAGATGATCAAGGTGGAGAGGTCATTTTTAATTATACAAAACCTGAAAGTGAAGATTTGAATTATTACACGGATATATCTAGAGATTATAATATTTCAGAAGAAATATTTGATGATTTATGGATGAATCTTTATTACTTGTTTATGAATTTGAGGGATTTATTTAAAAAAGAAGGTCTTGAACCATGGACATCATGTGAATTTGATTTTACAAGAGAGGGTAATTTGAAAGTATCGTTTGATTATATAGATTGGATTAAATTAGGTTTTGGTCCATCAGGAAAGGAAAACTACTATATGTATAAAAAGTTTGGTGTTATACCAGAAACGGAATATGAAATTAATAAAGTTAAAGAAATCGAGCAATTTATTAAAGAGCAAGATGAAGCTGAACTATAGGGGAGATAATATGACTTTCGAAGAAAAACTAAGTCAAATGTACAACGAGATTGCGAATAAGATTAGCAGTATGATACCGGTAGAGTGGGAAAAAGTATATACAATTGCTTATGTAGATGATCAAGGTGGAGAGGTCATTTTTAATTATACAAAACCTGAAAGTGAAGATTTGAATTATTACACGGATATATCTAGAGATTATAATATTTCAGAAGAAATATTTGATGATTTATGGATGAATCTTTATTACTTGTTTATGAATTTGAGGGATTTATTTAAAAAAGAAGGTCTTGAACCATGGACATCATGTGAATTTGATTTTACAAGAGAGGGTAATTTGAAAGTATCGTTTGATTATATAGATTGGATTAAATTAGGTTTTGGTCCATCAGGAAAGGAAAACTACTATATGTATAAAAAGTTTGGTGTTTTACCAGAAACGGAATATGAAATTAATAAAGTTAAAGAAATCGAGCAATATATTAAAGAGCAAGATGAAGCTGAACTATAGGGGCGATAACATGACTTTCGAAGAAAAGCTAAGTCAAATGTACAATGAAATTGCAGATGAAATCAGTGGAATGATACCAGTAGAATGGGAAAATATATATACAATTGCCTATGTAACTGATGAAGGTGGAGAGGTCATTTTTAATTATACAAAACCTGAAAGTGAAGATTTGAATTATTACACGGATATATCTAGAGATTATAATATTTCAGAAGAAATATTTGATGATTTATGGATGAATCTTTATTACTTGTTTATGAATTTGAGGGATTTATTTAAAAAAGAAGGTCTTGAACCATGGACATCATGTGAATTTGATTTTACAAGCGAAGGTAAATTAAAAGTTTCATTTGATTATATTGATTGGATAAATACAGAGTTTGATCAATTAGGCCGTGAAAACTATTATATGTATAAAAAGTTTGGTGTTTTACCAGAAATGGAATACGAAATGGAAGAAGTTAAAGAAATCGAGCAATATATTAAAGAGCAAGATGAAGCTGAACTATAGGGGCGATAACATGACTTTCGAAGAAAAGCTAAGTCAAATGTACAATGAAATTGCAGATGAAATCAGTGGAATGATACCAGTAGAATGGGAAAATATATATACAATTGCCTATGTAACTGATGAAGGTGGAGAGGTCATTTTTAATTATACAAAACCTGAAAGTGAAGATTTGAATTATTACACGGATATATCTAGAGATTATAATATTTCAGAAGAAATATTTGATGATTTATGGATGAATCTTTATTACTTGTTTATGAATTTGAGGGATTTATTTAAAAAAGAAGGTCTTGAACCATGGACATCATGTGAATTTGATTTTACAAGAGAGGGTAATTTGAAAGTATCGTTTGATTATATAGATTGGATTAAATTAGGTTTTGGTCCATCAGGAAAGGAAAACTACTATATGTATAAAAAGTTTGGTGTTTTACCAGAAACGGAATATGAAATGGAAGAAATTCGAGAAGTAGAGAAGTATGTTAAAGACCAAGAGTAGCATATATGTTATAGAAGGCTGTGCAAAATCACCCTAGTTTTACATTTGACTCAAAGAAGAAGGTAAACGATAAGATTATTTGCAACTTAAAAAGTCTATTAGCTTCTCGGTATCCATACATCATATGTATAAATGAGTTTAACTAATTAATAAATCACGATATAAATTTAAAATTGCCATTAATTGAAAAGGTTATTGTAGTGTATTTTATAAAGTTGATGCACATCGACTTATTTTTTAAAACTTATATCAAAAAAATATGAGAAAAGTATATACTATTAAAATGTTTTTTACTATAATTATAAATAGTTAAATATTTGGGAATTAAATAAATATATAGGAGGCAATTTTTAGAGATACATAGCAATATAAAGGTATCAAATAGTTATTGCATAATTTATTATGATGACATAATTTTCAGTAGATAGTTGTAAATTAACACTGAAATAGATGTTTATATTAAGAAGACTTTAATATCATAATTAATCAAAATCTTGCGTCAAACATTTAAACGAATTTTAAGTTGATAACAATTGGCAAAACATTGTTCAAACATCACAATGATAAAGCATATTATCAGTATTGTAGTGTGTGGAAAATGACAGCCATCTAAGGAGAAAAATGATGAAAAGAATATTGGTAGTATTTTTAATGTTAGCAATTATATTGGCAGGTTGTTCTAATAAAGGTGAAAAGTATCAAAAAGATATTGATAAAGTGTACAAAGAACAGAATCAAATGAATAAAATTGCCTCGAAAGTACAAAACACTATTAAAACAGACATTAAACAAGAAGACAGTAATACACATGTTTATAAAGATGGTAAAGTCATTGTTATTGGTATTCAATTATATAAAGATCGTGAAAAAATGTATTATTTCGCATATGAAATAAAAGATGGTAAGGCAGAGATTAATAGAGAAATAGACCCAATTAAGTATATGAAAGACCATAAAGCAGATTATGAAGATGAAAATGTAGAAGTGGAAAAAGATTAACATAGGCTTTCTTTAAAACTTTTAACCTGTTTCAAAAAGTAAATGAGCTTTAGCGACAATAATTTTTAAAATAAACACGATATAAATTTAAACATTTATATATAAGAACACAAACGTAAGTTTGTAAATAATAATAAAGGAGTAAGTCAATGGAAAAATCGATCAAAATAATGACAATAATAGGAATTGTTATTCAGGGTTTAGCAACGGTATTTAGTTTACTATTGATGGTTTTAGCAGCATCAGGTGTAATGACTACAGATGTGTCAACAACAGTTAATGGTGAGGTTGACCCAGTTGATGCAGAAACAGCAGCAGCAATTTTCACTGTATTATTCTTATTCCTATTCATATTTGGAATCATTTCAATTATTTTAGGTGCAATCGGTATGTTTAAAGCATCTAAAAACAAAAAAATGAGTGGTATATTGTTGATTATTGGAGCTGTAATAAGTGGTAACATAATTACATTTGCTTTATGGTTAGTCAGTGGTATTAAACTACTTACTAATAACAAGCCTAAAGATGAAATAAGCGACTTATCATAAACATCGTATATTGAAATTTCAAGATTTCTTAAGTAATTATATTTCTGTTAGTTTTTAATAAATTAACCGATTAAATAAAGTGCTCTCTTAGAAGTAGATTTTCAGTCAATAACTGCTTTTAAGAGAGCATTTTGTATTTGATAATGCTCATAGCATCGGACAAAAACCATTGACGAACTTTAAAAAAATACGTTAGACAATGCACTTCTAAATATTAAAGGCATCGACTAACGCATTGTTCAAATAGAGTTAATTATTTTTATAAAATTGATGATGATCATTCAAGTAAGCATAGAATAAACCTATAATGAGTCCTCCTCCAATATAGTTACCGATAAAAGCCGCAGCGATATTCGAAATAGCTGGTATGAAGTGCAATGTATCAACTTGATAAATTAAACCACCCATAAATAAGCAACTGTTGTAAACGACGTGTTCATAACCCATAAAGGCGAATATGGTAACACCGAACATCATGACAAACATTTTTGCGAGTACATCGTCAATTTGCATGGCAATAACTAATGAAATATTGATAAAGAAATTGGCGAATATCGCTTTCATTAATATACTTACAAAACCAGTAGACAACGTTTTGTGCTCAATAACTGCTGATAACTGATTTAACATATCTGGCGTCATTACATTTGAAAAACGCATGAAACTAAATAAAATGGCAGCACCTAAAATATTTCCTGCAAAGCACAATAAAAATATTTTCAATACTCTAGTCGGTTTAATTACTTTATAATACAGGCCTACAGTAAAGTACATGAAGTTACTGGTTAGTAGTTCGGAGTTTGTAAATAAAATGAGTACTAACGCAAAGCTGAATGTAATGGCACTGGCCATATTCACAATGCCTGGCGGTAAATCTGGTTCGTGTGTTGCTTTAACTGATAATACGAAGACCGTAATAATCCCGATAATAAATCCTGCCATCATCGCGCGTAATAAATAACGTTTTAAATAAACGCTTTGTAATATATCTTTTGTTCTTATTGTTTCGACTACGTTATTTACCCAGTCGTCCCCATAAAATATTTTATCCCATTTAATATGTTTCTCCTTCACAATGACATCCTCACTTTTCATTTGTTAATCAGAGTATACTATGAATCGTCTTATTTGTGAATAATTTCACAAAATTAATTTTAAAAACTAATATTTTTGAATAACAGCTAGGATTTTTTAACAAATCATTTATTTTAAAATAATTAATCGTCAGTTAGTATCAATGAATAAATACAGATTTTCATACAAAAAAACCTAGTAATGATGCGACGATCATTACTAGGAGATTATGCGTCTATTAAGTTGTAGCTTGTTTCGGACGGCGTATAAATACATCGATTATGAAACCGATAATAGCAAAGAGCATGAATGGTACAAGCCAAGCTAAATCGATATCTGCTAAAGGTAACATCATAAACGATTTCAAAATAACACCGTGTAATAAGTTAAAACTATTTAGTATTTGTAAAATTGAAATAATCAATGTAATAACAGTTGCGAGTCGATAGGCCCAACTGAATCTGAATGTGCTAAACATGTTAGCAAATGATATCAGTACAAGTGCAATAGACACGGGATATATTAATGTCAATAATGGGACAGCAATTTTTAAAATCATTTCTAAACCAAGTGTTGTAAATAAGAACCCTATGATAGAGAAAATAAGTGCGAATATTTTATAAGAAAACTTAGGTACGTGTTTCTTAGTAAATGTGGCGCAAGCATTGACGAGTCCTATACATGTTGTTAGGCATGCAAGGATAACCGTCATTCCAAATACGAGGTTACCGAACGAACCAAATACTCGTAATGAGTTGTACGTCAATATATCTGTACCATCTTTAAAGTTTCCTGGAGCTGTTGATGCCCCAACGTATGCAAGTGCAAAGTAAATCATTCCAAGTAATATGGCTGCAATAAGACCTGAAAAGCAGACATATTTTAAAATTTTCATGCGATCTGTGAGGCCTTTAAACTTATAGCCATTGACAATGACAACGGAAAAAGCTAACGCAGCAACAAGATCCATTGTAAAATAGCCTTCCAAACTTCCTGAAATGAAAGGATGTGTTATATATTTATCCTTAGGTGCACTTAGTGCAGATTCAGGGTTGAAAATGACAGCAATACTTAATAGAGAGACCATTAATAGTAATAACGGTGTTAATAATTTACCTAAATTATCAACGATTTTCGATGGATTTAAACTAATCCAGTAAACGATGGCAAAAAAGATTGCTGCGAATATAATTAAAGTCCATTGGTTGTGCACAGGTAAAATGTGTCTTGTACCAATTTCGTACGCGACATTTGCAGCACGTGGAATACCGTAAAATGCTCCGATAGACATGTAAATCACGACAGCAAAAATAAACCCGAACCATGGATGTATACGATTGCCTACACTTTCAACACCTTCATCATAAAATGCAACAACAATAACAGTAATAAAGGGGAGTAATATGCCTGTAAGAGCAAAGCCTAGCATACCAATCCACATATTTTGACCCGCTGTATGGCCAAGCATGGGCGGGAATATTAAATTTCCGGCGCCAAAAAATAGTGAAAATAACATGAGGCCCGAAATAATAACTTGTTTTTTCAATGTAATTTCCTTCCTAAAACTAGATATTCATAATAATTTAAAAAATCTGAAAAATAAAAACGTTCTTACTTTATCTTTAAATGACAATACTATGATTCTATTATTTTATAAAAAAGATTGCAATAATAACGTCTTGCTATTATTGGATAATGACAATTAAAGTGTCGTTTTTATGAATTAAAATAAGTGAAAATAAGTTGGAAATACGTTGGAGCGTTGTGATTTTTATGAGAAATTGTATGAGTGAGGACTGCTATTTATAAAAGGTAAACTATGGATGAGTTTATAGTTGTTCCAATAGGTAAATAAGAGATAGCACACTGTACACATAATGATACGTGGATGAGTGAATATGTCTGATAGGAAGGCCTAGTCACTCAAATGAATTTAAGTTTATTACGTGATAAATCACAAATCTCTCTCATGTGATAGGTCTCCCATTAAATCATGCTTATATGAAATGTTCACATATTTGTTAGCTTTTCAAGAAATAATATTAAATATCTTTTCATAGTATAGCAATATTAAATAAATGCATTTATAATTTTAACTGTATTTTAAATATTAATCATGAGGTGATAAGATGAATAAAATTTCAAAGTATATTGCAATAGCATCATTATCGGTAGCGGTTACAGTTTCAGCACCACAAACGACAAATTCTACAGCGTTTGCCAAAAGTTCTGCTGAAGTTCAACAAACGCAACAAGCTTCTATACCAGCATCACAAAAGGTGAATCTTGGTAATCAAAATATTATGGCAGTGGCTTGGTATCAAAATTCAGCTGAAGCAAAAGCATTATATTTACAAGGTTATAACAGTGCGAAAGTTCAACTAGATAAAGAGATTAAAAAGAATAAAGGTAAACATAAGTTAGCTATTGCTTTGGATTTAGATGAAACAGTTTTAGATAATTCTCCATATCAAGGCTATGCATCAATACATAATAAACCTTTCCCAGAAGGTTGGCATGAATGGGTACAAGCTGCTAAAGCTAAACCTGTCTATGGCGCAAAAGAATTCTTGAAATATGCTGACAAAAAAGATGTCGATATCTACTATATTTCTGATAGAGATAAAGAAAAAGATTTAAAGGCAACACAAAAGAACTTAAAACAACAAGGTATCCCTCAAGCTAAGAAGAGTCATATTTTACTAAAAGGTAAAGATGATAAGAGTAAAGAATCACGCAGACAAATGGTTCAAAAGGATCATAAACTTGTCATGCTATTTGGAGATAATTTATTAGACTTTACAGATCCAAAAGAAGCTACAGCTGAATCTCGTGAAGCATTAATTGAAAAACATAAAGACGATTTCGGTAAGAAATATATCATTTTCCCTAACCCAATGTATGGTAGTTGGGAAGCTACAATTTACAACAATAACTATAAAGCAAGTGACAAAGCAAAAGATAAATTACGTAAAAATGCTATTAAGCAATTCGATCCTAAAACAGGCGAAGTTAAATAATATATGAATTGGACGTCTACATGTACTTAAAGGTATATGTAGGCGTTTTTAAATTGATCCTTAAATTTTAAATGTACCGTACAAAAATAATAGACAATTAATTGCATTTTCCATAAATTTGCTTTTAATATAAAAAGTTCGGGTATAATGAAGGATAAGTGTATGTATAACATTACAGAGCGCAACACGACGTACGTGCATCTAAGAATATAAACAATGTTTAAATCATAGTAGTAGGGAGAGAAATGCATGTTTTTAGCTTGGAATGAAATACGGCGCAACAAATTGAAGTTTGGACTAATTATTGGTGTGTTAACGATGATTAGTTACTTGCTATTTTTATTATCTGGATTGGCGAATGGTCTTATCAATATGAATAAAGAAGGTATTGATAAGTGGCAAGCAGATGCCATTGTTCTAAATAAAGATGCCAATCAAACTGTGCAACAATCTGTTTTTAACAAGAAAGATATTGAAAATAAATACAAGAAGCAAGCTACTTTGAAGCAAACAGGGGAAATTGTGTCTAATGGCCATCAAAAAGACAATGTTTTAGTGTTCGGTGTTGAAAAGTCATCATTTTTAGTTCCGAGTTTAATAGAAGGGCATAAAGCGACTAAAGATAATGAAGTGTTAGCTGATGAAACACTTAAAAATAAAGGATTTAAAATTGGCGACACATTATCACTATCTCAATCAGATGAAAAATTGCATATCGTAGGTTTTACAGAAAGTGCAAAATATAATGCGTCACCAGTCATTTTCACGAATGACGCTACCATTGCCAAGATCAATCCTAGATTGACTGGAGATAAAATTAATGCAGTTGTTGTACGTGATACAAATTGGAAAGACAAAAAATTAAACCAAGAGCTTGAAGCGGTAAGTATTAATGACTTTATTGAAAATTTACCAGGTTATAAACCACAGAACTTAACATTAAACTTTATGATTTCATTCTTATTTGTCATTTCAGCTACAGTTATAGGCATTTTCTTATATGTCATGACATTACAAAAAACAAGTTTATTTGGCATATTAAAGGCTCAAGGATTTACGAATGGCTATTTAGCGAACGTAGTTATTTCGCAGACGCTCATATTAGCATTATTTGGTACGGCATTTGGCTTACTGTTAACAGGCGTTACAGGTGCATTTTTACCTGATGCAGTACCTGTCAAATTCGATGTACTAACATTACTCGTATTTGCAATTGTGTTAATGATTGTCTCTGTATTAGGAAGTTTATTCTCCATTTTAACAATTAGAAAAATAGATCCGTTAAAGGCGATTGGGTAGGAGGTGTAGCAAATGTTGAAATTTGAAAATGTAACAAAGTCATTTAAAGATGGGAATCGTAACATTGAAGCGGTTAAAGATACAAATTTTGAGATAAATAAAGGTGATATTATAGCATTGGTTGGACCTTCTGGCTCTGGTAAAAGTACATTTCTAACTATGGCAGGTGCTTTACAAACGCCGACATCTGGGCACATTTTAATCAATAACCAAGATATTACGACAATGAAGCAAAAAGCATTGGCAAAAGTTAGAATGTCTGAAATAGGTTTTATTTTACAAGCTACAAACCTTGTGCCATTTTTAACGGTAAAGCAACAATTTACATTATTGAAAAAGAAAAATAAGAATGTTATGTCTAATGAAGACTATCAGCAACTTATGTCACAATTAGGGCTAACTTCATTGCTTAATAAGTTACCTTCAGAAATTTCAGGTGGTCAGAAACAACGTGTGGCGATAGCTAAAGCGTTATATACGAATCCGTCGATTATTTTAGCGGATGAACCTACCGCGGCGTTAGATACTGAAAATGCGATTGAAGTCATTAAAATTCTACGTGATCAAGCCAAACAAAGAAAGAAAGCATGTATTATTGTTACACATGATGAACGACTTAAAGCATATTGTGATCGTTCATATCATATGAAAGATGGCGTCCTTAATCTTGAAAATGAAACAGTAGAATAGTTTTATTAAGCCGGTACATCATGTGCCGGTATTTTTATGTTTATGTATTATTTGAATAAACTTTCACATTCAATTAATAATAATTATTATCGAAAATTAGAAATATTCCGTGAAATATAATATTTTTTGTAGTAAAATGGCCTCTAAGTATTCAATATTTAAATATGGGGATTGAATATAAAATTATCGTAATGGGGGTCAATGGTTATGGATTTATTGATAGGTACTTTATTTTTATTTTTGGTCTTAGTGATTTTTACATTATTTACATATAAAGCACCTAATGGTATGCGTGCCATGGGAGCATTAGCTAATGCAGCAATCGCAACATTTTTAGTAGAAGCATTTAATAAATATGTTGGTGGCGAAGTATTCGGTATTAAATTTTTAGAAGAGCTAGGAGACGCTGCGGGAGGTCTAGGTGGTGTCGCTGCCGCTGGATTAACAGCATTAGCTATCGGTGTGTCACCAGTATATGCATTAGTTATAGCAGCCGCGTGCGGTGGTATGGATTTATTACCAGGTTTCTTTGCGGGTTATATGATTGGATATGTGATGAAATATACAGAGAAATATGTGCCGGATGGTGTCGACTTAATTGGATCGATTGTCATCTTAGCGCCATTAGCTCGTCTTATTGCAGTATTATTAACGCCAGTAGTGAATAGTACATTGATTCGAATAGGTGATATTATCCAAAGTAGTACGAATACGAATCCAATTATCATGGGTATCATTTTAGGTGGTATTATCACGGTTGTCGGTACAGCGCCATTGAGTTCAATGGCATTGACAGCATTATTAGGTTTAACGGGTGTACCTATGGCTATTGGTGCCATGGCAGCATTTAGTTCGGCATTTATGAATGGGACGCTATTCCATCGCTTAAAATTAGGTGATCGTAAGTCTACGATTGCAGTAAGTATTGAACCTTTATCACAAGCAGATATTGTATCAGCCAATCCAATTCCAATCTATATTACAAATTTCTTTGGTGGTGCGATTGCTGGTTTAATTATTGCTATGTCAGGTTTAATTAACGATGCGACAGGTACAGCTACACCGATTGCAGGATTTTTAGTTATGTTTGGATTTAATCATCCGACGACAATTGTGATTTATGGTGTAGTAATGGCGATTGTAGGTGCGCTTGCAGGTTATCTTGGTTCAATTGTATTTAAAAAATATCCAATTGTTACTAAGCAAGACATGATTAATCGAGGTGCAGTAGACGCATAGCATCATCATATTGAATAGTAAAAACAAATAAAACATAGTAACGTGATTCAGTCGATGTAACAGTCGATAATGAGTCACGTTTTTTTTATAGAAAAATATAAGACATAAAAATGTCATAATTTATTGTCGACAAATATCATACTGTATAAACATTTATCATTTTCTCAAGTACCTTTTACACGATGGAATGAACTTACTTTTTACGAAATTATGCGTATTTTATAAACAAATATCATTGATATAACGGTAAATGTAAGCGTTTACAACAGAAATAACAGCATGCTACGATATTTTTGTGAATTCACTGATTCAAGTATTTTAAGTCAATATGAGGAGGGATGTTATGAGCGATTCTGAGAAAGAAATTTTAAAAAGAATTAAAGATAATCCGTTTATTTCACAACGTGAACTTGCTGAGGCAATTGGATTATCTAGACCCAGCGTAGCAAACATTATTTCAGGATTAATACAAAAGGAATATGTTATGGGAAAGGCATATGTTTTAAATGAAGATTATCCTATTGTTTGTATTGGCGCAGCGAATGTAGATCGTAAGTTTTATGTGCATAAAAATTTAGTTGCAGAAACATCAAATCCTGTAACGTCAACACGCTCTATTGGTGGCGTAGCAAGAAATATTGCTGAGAACTTAGGTAGGCTTGGCGAAACGGTCGCTTTTTTATCTGCTAGTGGACAAGATAGTGAATGGGAAATGATTAAACGATTGTCCACACCATTTATGAATTTGGATCATGTTCAACAATTTGAAAATGCGAGTACAGGTTCATATACAGCTTTAATTAGTAAAGAAGGCGACATGACATATGGCTTAGCAGATATGGAAGTGTTTGACTACATTACGCCTGAATTTTTAATTAAGCGTTCACACTTATTGAAAAAGGCTAAGTGCATTATTGTCGATTTGAATTTAGGCAAAGAGGCATTAAACTTCTTATGTGCCTATACCACGAAACATCAAATCAAATTAGTTATCACCACGGTTTCTTCTCCAAAAATGAAAAATATGCCTGATTCATTACATGCTATTGATTGGATTATCACGAATAAAGATGAAACAGAAACATACTTAAATTTAAAAATAGAATCTACTGATGATTTAAAAATAGCTGCTAAACGCTGGAATGATTTAGGTGTTAAAAATGTTATTGTGACAAATGGCGTGAAAGAACTCATTTATCGAAGTGGTGAGGAAGAAATCATTAAGTCAGTTATGCCATCAAATAGTGTGAAAGATGTTACAGGTGCAGGCGATTCATTCTGTGCTGCAGTAGTGTATAGCTGGTTAAATGGGATGTCTACTGAAGATATATTAATTGCTGGTATGGTTAACGCAAAGAAAACGATAGAAACGAAATATACAGTTAGGCAAAACCTAGATCAACAGCAACTTTATCACGATATGGAGGATTATAAAAATGGCAAATTTACAAAAGTATATTGAGTATTCTCGAGAAGTTCAGCAAGCACTGGAGAACAATCAACCGATTGTAGCATTAGAATCAACAATTATATCGCATGGTATGCCGTACCCACAAAATGTTGAAATGGCAACAACAGTAGAGCAAATTATCAGGAATAATGGTGCCATTCCAGCAACCATAGCCATTATAGATGGCAAAATTAAAATTGGTTTAGAAAGCGAAGATTTAGAAATACTGGCAACTAGTAAAGACGTTGCTAAAGTATCTAGAAGGGATTTAGCAGAAGTTGTTGCGATGAAGTGTGTTGGTGCTACTACTGTAGCGACGACGATGATATGTGCTGCAATGGCTGGTATTCAATTTTTTGTTACAGGAGGTATTGGGGGCGTCCATAAAGGTGCAGAACATACGATGGACATTTCAGCAGACTTAGAAGAACTGTCTAAAACAAATGTCACTGTTATCTGTGCAGGTGCCAAATCAATTTTAGACTTACCTAAGACGATGGAGTATTTAGAAACAAAAGGCGTTCCAGTTATTGGATATCAAACGAATGAATTGCCAGCATTCTTCACTCGCGAAAGCGGTGTTAAGTTAACAAGTTCGGTTGAAACGCCAGAACGACTTGCTGACATTCATTTAACAAAACAGCAGTTAAATCTTGAAGGTGGCATTGTTGTTGCTAATCCAATTCCATATGAGCATGCCTTATCAAAAGCATATATTGAGGCAATCATAAATGAAGCTGTTGTTGAAGCGGAAAATCAAGGTATTAAAGGTAAGGACGCCACACCGTTCTTGTTAGGGAAAATTGTAGAAAAAACGAATGGTAAAAGTTTAGCAGCAAATATAAAACTTGTTGAAAACAATGCGGCGTTGGGTGCTAAAATTGCTGTCGCTGTTAATAAATTATTGTAGGTGATGATACATGAATATTTTATTCGCTATCACAGGGATAGCATTTGCACTATTTGTTGCGTTTTTATTCAGTTTTGATCGTAAAAACATAGACTTCAAAAAGACGTTAATAATGATATTTATTCAAGTGTTGATTGTGTTATTTATGATGAACACAACGATTGGTTTAACAATCTTAACTGCATTAGGCTCATTTTTTGAAGGGTTAATAAATGTTAGTAAAGCAGGTATAAACTTTGTTTTTGGAGATATACAAAATAAAAATGGCTTTACGTTCTTTTTAAATGTGTTGCTGCCATTAGTGTTCATTTCTGTATTAATAGGCATTTTTAATTATATTAAGGTATTACCATTTATTATCAAATATGTAGGTATCGCTATTAATAAAATAACGAGAATGGGGCGCTTAGAAAGTTACTTTGCTATTTCAACAGCAATGTTTGGACAACCAGAAGTATATTTAACAATAAAAGATATTATTCCGAGATTATCTAGAGCGAAATTATATACAATTGCGACGTCTGGTATGAGTGCTGTTAGTATGGCAATGTTGGGTTCATATATGCAGATGATTGAGCCCAAGTTCGTAGTTACAGCTGTAATGTTAAATATTTTTAGTGCGCTTATCATCGCCAGTGTAATCAATCCCTATAAATCTGATGATAGTGATGTTGAAATTGATAACTTAACTAAATCAACGGAAACGAAATCAGTGAATGGAAAAACAGGAAAACCTAAGAAAGTTGCCTTTTTCCAAATGATTGGTGATAGTGCGATGGATGGGTTTAAAATCGCTGTTGTAGTAGCCGTAATGTTGTTAGCATTTATTTCATTAATGGAAGCAATTAATATCATGTTTGGTAGTGTTGGTTTGAACTTTAAACAGCTTATTGGCTATGTGTTTGCACCAATCGCATTCTTAATGGGGATTCCATGGAGCGAAGCTGTTCCAGCTGGCTCTTTAATGGCGACTAAATTAATTACAAATGAGTTTGTAGCAATGCTTGATTTTAAAAATGTCCTGGGTGATGTATCAGCTCGAACACAAGGTATCATTTCAGTTTACTTAGTAAGCTTCGCTAATTTTGGTACGGTTGGTATCATCGTAGGTTCAATTAAAGGCATTAGTGATAAACAAGGAGAAAAAGTTGCATCCTTTGCAATGAGGTTGCTACTTGGTTCAACTCTAGCTTCTATCATTTCAGGATCAATCATTGGCCTAGTATTATAATTTAATCGAAGTACCTAAATTAAATTCATAACAACATCAAAACCCCGTCACCAAGTTGGCGCAACAGCGCATCATAACTTAGTGACGGGGTTTTATCATAACAATCTACTTTTTCGTAGCCGTTTTTGAAATGTATGTTGATGGTTTATCTTTTTCAAAAATTGTTAATCCCGTTATATCTTTTTTATGTTTTGAAGGGACAATGAAGCTAAGTATATAAGCAAAGACAAAAGCAACTGTAAATGAAATGGTAGATACATAGAAAGGTGAGTTACCTTTGCCAACACCATTATAGACATAAGCAAAGATGATACCCAATATTAATCCACAAATAACACCGAATGTATTCGTACGTTTAGTGAAAATACCAACTGCAAATACACCAGCCAATGGAACGCCGAATAATCCAGTCACAAACAAGAATAAATCCCATAAGTCATTTGAATTAGAAGCAATTAAGTATAGTGACATTCCAAAACCGAAAATACCTGCAATGATGATAATGAAACGTGCAAAGTTAACTTCGTGTCGCTCGCTACCTTTTCCGAAGAAGCGTTGCTTAATGTCGATTGAAATACAAGCAGATATAGAATTTAAACTAGATGAAATGGTAGACTGTGCAGCGGCGAAAATGGCTGCAATAAGTAATCCTGCTACAAATGGTGGCATCTCAGTCAAAATGAAATATGGCACTACAGATGATGTATTGAAGCCTTTTGGTAAAACAGCTTCATGTGTATAAAATGAATACAGCATTGTACCCATACCATAAAATAAGGGGGCTGAAATTAAAGCTAGGATACCATTTGTCCATAACGATTTATTTGTTTCTTTTAAACTATCAGAAGCTTGATAACGCTGCACGACGTCTTGACTCGCTGTGTATTGATACAAGTTGTTGAAAATATTTCCTAGGAAAATAATTGGAATGGCAGCTGCCGCAGTATTTAGTTTCCAATTGTCTGCACTAATTAATTTTTTGTGCTCAATCGCATCTGCAAAGACAGTGCCAAAACCGCCTTTAATGTTCATAACACCTAGAATAATGATAACTAAAGCGCCGCCTAATAAAATGACGCCTTGAATGAAATCACTCCAAACCACACCTTCGAATCCACCTAAAAATGTATATAAAATACATAGTAAACCAACGAGTGATGCAACGATATAAGGGTTCATGTCTGATACAGATGTGATTGCTAATGTTGGTAAGTAGATAACGATTGCAACACGCCCTAAATGGTAAACGACAAATAATAATGAGCCAATAACACGTATGCTAGGGCCAAATCTAGCTTCTAAATATTCATATGCTGATGTTACTTTTAACTTTTTAAAGAAAGGGACATAGAAATAAATGAGTAATGGAATAATTGCGACGATAGCAATGTTACCAGCGATATATGACCAATCTGTTAAAAATGCTTTCTCTGGTGTCGACATAAATGTAATCGCACTTAACGTAGTAGCATAAATTGAAAAGCCAACTACCCAAGATGGCAAGCGACCACTTGCGGTAAAGAAACTATTGGTACTTTGGCTCGCGCGCTTGGTAAAATAAACGCCAATGAACAACATAGCTAGTAGATAAATGATAACGGCAACCCAGTTTAGTGTGCCAAATCCAATTTCTTTCATGGGCAACATCCCCTTTACAATGTATTGATTCTTTGATGTCTATAAATCGTATTTTGCAATGAGTTGATCTAATGTTTGTCGATGTGCTTCGTTAAAAGGTTTGAAAGGTCTTTTCGGTAATCCTGCATCAATGCCACGATGACGTAATATTTCTTTCAATGTTGGATAAATCCCCATTGATAACACTGTTTCGATAATGTCGTTTGAATCATGTTGTAGTTGGTAAGCTTCTTGAATTTGACCTTGTCTTGCTAAGTCGAAGATTTTTCTAGCGCGGCGACCATTAACGTTATATGTAGAACCAATTGCACCATCTACGCCAGAAATCGTAGCTTGAACTAACATTTCATCAAAGCCAGATAAGATTAATTTGTCTGGGAATGCTTTTCTAATACGTTCGAGTAGGAAGAAGTTTGGCGCTGTATATTTAACACCAACAATTTTTTCATGATTAAATAGCTCGCTGAATTGTTCAATAGAAATATTCACACCTGTTAAATCTGGTATTGCATAAATAATCATATTGTTCTGAGTTGCTTCGATAATATCGAAATAGTAATCTCTAATTTCTTCAAAAGTAAATGGATAGTAGAATGGTGTTACGGCAGAAAGTGCATCATAACAGAGTTCTGTGGCATATTTTCCAAGTTCAATGGCTTCATTTAAATCTAACGAACCTACTTGAGCAATCAATTTCACTTTATCCCCAACTGCCTCTTTGGCAACTTTGAAAACTTGCTTCTTCTGCTCTGTATTTAATAAAAAGTTTTCGCCTGAGCTACCATTTACATAAAGACCGTCTAATTCTTCAGTTTCAATGGCATTTTGAGCAATTTGTTTGAGTCCTTGTTCATTTACTTGACCATTTTCATCAAAAGGAACGAGTAACGCTGCATATAAACCTTTTAAATCTTTGTTCATTATGAAGTCCCTCCAAAAATCATTTGATAATATAGTTTACAGCTATAATTGTAAACGCTATCATAAAATGTAACAATATCTTTTTGAAAATTGTAGTCATATTTATGTATAATTAATGAAAATGTTTTTCAAAATCAATAGAAATGGAGTGAGTAAGGTGTATTACATCGCAATCGATATTGGAGGCACTCAAATTAAATCGGCAGTTATTGATAAGCAATTGAATATGTTTGACTATCAACAAATATCAACGCCGGACAACAAAAGTGAGCTTATTACTGACAAAGTATATGAGATTGTAACAGGATATATGAAGCAATATCAGTTGATCCAACCTGTCATAGGTATTTCATCAGCAGGCGTTGTTGATGAACAAAAAGGCGAAATTGTATACGCAGGGCCAACCATTCCGAATTATAAAGGTACTAATTTTAAGCGATTATTAAAATCACTGTCTCCTTATGTCAAAGTAAAAAATGATGTAAACGCTGCATTACTAGGCGAATTGAAATTACATCAATATCAAGCAGAACGGATCTTTTGTATGACGCTTGGTACAGGCATTGGGGGTGCGTACAAGAATAATCAAGGTCATATTGATAATGGTGAGCTTCATAAGGCAAATGAAGTTGGGTATTTATTGTATCGTCCAACTGAAAATACAACGTTTGAGCAACGTGCTGCAACGAGTGCATTGAAAAAGCGCATGATTGCCGGAGGATTTACGAGAAGCACACATGTGCCAGTATTGTTTGAAGCAGCTGAAGAAGGTGATGATATTGCAAAACAAATATTGAATGAGTGGGCAGAAGATGTAGCAGAAGGGATTGCCCAAATACAGGTCATGTATGATCCAGGGCTTATATTAATTGGGGGCGGTATATCTGAACAAGGAGATAATCTCATTAAATATATCGAGCCGAAAGTTGCACACTATTTACCAAAAGACTATGTTTATGCACCAATACAAACGACTAAGAGTAAAAATGATGCAGCATTATATGGCTGTTTGCAATGATAGTTGAAAGAAGGAGTCATTCTAAAATAGAATTTGAAACCGTTACGAGAGATGAGAGCTGTTGTTAGTTCCACACATCACACTCTATCTAGGACCAATCTAAACTATATCAACCAACAGTGTGCCACAGACATATTAAATTGAAGAAGCTGAGATATTAAAATTTTAGAAAATGAAAAAAATATTTGGTATTGAAATTAAAAAAGCACCTAGCAACTCGTTGGGACAATCACGATGATTGTCTACAGTTGCAGGTGGATTTGAATATACTACTAGTTATTTGTTGTCTAGGATAATAGATTTAGTATGTTGATAAGTTTGACTCAGATTCGTATTTTCTAATAAATGATAGCTCACGATATCGATTAAAAAGAGTGTCGCAATTTGTGTGTTGATAAATTGATGGTCGGTATTACGCGATTGATCCGTTGTTAAAAGTACTAAATCTGCACAATCTGTAAGTTTGCTACCTTCGAAATTTGTGATGGCAACGACATATGCACCATGAGATTTGGCGACTTCCGCTGCAGAAATTAATTCCGAAGTATTACCACTATTTGACATAGCAATAAACATATCCGAATGAGATAGTAGGGATGCCGATATTTTCATTAAATGTGAATCGGTAGTAACATTACCTTTTAGCCCCATACGAATCATACGATAATAAAATTCAGTCGCTGATAAACCAGAGCTACCTAGTCCAGCAAAGAGTATATGTCGACTTGATTGAAGTTTGTCGATAAAGGTTTGGATAATGTCGTTATCAATAAATTCACCAGTTTGTTGAATGATTTGTTGATGATATTTATGAATTCTTTGAATAATTGGGCTATTTTCAATAACTGTCTCTGTCATTTCTTGTTGAATATTAAATTTTAAATCTTGGAAATTCTCATAATCCAGCTTATGACTAAAGCGTGTCATCGTTGCTGGTGATGTACCAATCGCATGGGTTAAGGAGTTAATCGTTGAAAAGGCATCGCTATAACCATTTTGTCTTATATAATTGACGATGCGTTTATCAGTTTTTGTAAATAAATGTTGATAACGTTGAACACGATTCTCAAATTTCATTGTGTCACCCCTTCATCTTAATGATTACTATTATATATGAAAAATATTTTCAAGATAGTAAAAAGCATTGATAAAAATTATCTTAATGATATATTGTAAATGACTTTACGTGAAAAAAACGACTTATGGAGTGAGGAATAATGTTACCACATGGATTAATAGTATCTTGTCAGGCACTACCAGATGAACCATTGCATTCATCTTTTATTATGTCGAAAATGGCATTAGCTGCGTATGAAGGTGGTGCTGTTGGTATTCGCGCAAATACTAAGGAAGACATTTTAGCAATTAAAGAAACGGTAGATTTACCAGTTATTGGCATTGTGAAACGTGACTATAATCACTCAGATGTTTTCATTACAGCAACGTCAAAAGAAGTTGATGAACTGATAGAAAGCCAATGTGAAGTCATTGCATTGGATGCAACGTTACAGCAACGTCCAAAAGAAACGTTAGACGAATTAGTATCATATATTAGAACACATGCACCGAACGTTGAAATCATGGCTGATATCGCGACCGTTGAAGAAGCTAAAAATGCCGCACGACTTGGCTTTGATTATATTGGCACGACGTTACATGGCTATACTAGTTATACGCAAGGACAATTACTTTATCAAAATGACTTCCAATTTCTAAAAGATGTACTACAAAGTGTTGATGCAAAAGTTATTGCGGAAGGTAATGTCATTACACCGGATATGTATAAACGCGTGATGGACTTAGGCGTTCATTGTTCAGTCGTTGGTGGTGCGATAACACGACCAAAAGAAATTACGAAACGTTTTGTTCAAGTTATGGAAGATTAAATGATAACGATAAAAAAACGAGATGACCATCATTAATTAAAGGTACCTAATTATCTTAGGTGGCTGAATGAATGTAATGGGTTCATCTCGTTTTGTTTGTTTACGATAGTGATTTTATTTTCAATTTGAATTATCCAAAAATAAGTAAAGCGACGGGGATGGTGATTAATAGCGACAATGCCACGCGTAAAAACCAAATGATGATGAGTTTCCAGACAGGTATTTTAATTTCAGTTGCTAGTATACATGGCACTAATGCTGAGAAAAAGATAATGGCTGATACGCTTACTACACCGATGACAAATTTAGTACTCATTGCAGCTTTAGTTACTAACAAAGATGGTAGAAACATCTCTACAATAGAAATCGCTGACGCTTTTGCAAGTAAAGCCTGATCAGCAATTGGGAAAATATAAATAAATGGATAGAAGATATAGCCAAGCCAATCAATGAATGGTGTATAGTTCGCTACAATCAGTCCTAAAAAACCAATCGATAATATAGAAGGCAAAATACCAACAGTCATTTCTAAACCGTCTTTCAAATTGTCCCAAACGTTCTTCACGAGGGATGGTGTTAATGCATTTTGTTTCATCGCCTCTGCATATGCAGTTTTCAGTCTGCTTCCTTCAATAGCAACTTCTTGTTCTCCTTCTTGTCCGTTATAATATTCTGTTGATTCATTGGTGATTGGCGGTAGCCATGCAGTAATTGCAGTCACGACAAATGTGATGACTAAAGTTATCCAAAAGTATAAATTCCAATGCGGCATTAATCCTAAAGTTTTAGCAACGATAATCATAAAAGTTGCTGAAACTGTTGAAAAGCCAGTCGCAATAATCGTGGCTTCTCGTTTGTTGTACATCCCTTGCTTATAGACACGATTAGTAATCAATAATCCTAAGGAATAACTGCCGACAAACGAAGCTACTGCATCGACAGCGGATTTTCCTGGTGTTTTAAAAATAGGTCTCATAATAGGCTCCATATAAACACCGACAAATTCTAATAAGCCATAGCCTACTAATAAAGAAAGCGCAATTGCACCTACTGGAATTAAGATACTTAATGGCATCATTAATTTTTCAAACAAGAACGGACCATAGTTAGCTTTAAATAGTATTGATGGACCGATTTTAAATACATACATTATACCAATCATTGCACCTGCAACTTTAAATAATGTAATGACCAAGTTTGTGATTGAAGTCATAAAAGTACGTCTCACTATTGGTAACGCTGTACCAATTAAAATCATAATCAGTGCAACATAGGGCATAAGTGGACCTATGATTGAGCGAATGGCTAGATGAACATGATCGACGAAAATAGTGTTGTTACCATTAATCGTAAAAGGAATAAAGAAACATAGTATGCCCACTAAACTATAGACAAAAAAACGCCATGCACTTGGTTGTTGTGCATTAGAATGATATTGATTCATTAAAGCAACCCCTTTGTTTAAATGAATACACAAAACTGTATGATGCATCTTCCCCTTAATGAGATGAATCATTATTTTAATTTAGAAAAATCTGAAAACTTATTATAATTGTATAGTTTGAATTATTTTCAGACCAATACAAATTAACTAATTATATATAGATTGAAACTATATTACTTAATAAAATATTTATCTTAAATGTTGTTGTGATGATTCAACGCCACAACTAAAAGTGTTTATAAATTATTTGGAAATGCACATATTTGTAAATGATTAGTATCGATTTAATATCGTATTATTAAATTTTTATTAATTTTGTAGTCTTAATCAAAAAATAATATATGTCATGTTATATTGAAGGTGCAGTTGTTTTTCATTCTCAAGAGGGGGTCAAAAAAATACTTTTGAGGTGATTATATGTTAAGAGGACAAGAAGAAAGAAAGTATAGTATTAGAAAGTATTCAATAGGCGTGGTGTCAGTGTTAGCGGCTACAATGTTTGTTGTGTCATCACATGAAGCACAAGCCTCGGAAAAAACACCAACTAATGCAGCGGTACAAAAAGAAACACTAAATCAACCGGGAGAACAAGGGAATGCGATAACGTCACATCAAATGCAGTCAGGAAAGCAATTAGACGATATGCATAAAGAGAATGGTAAAAGTGGAACAGTGACAGAAGGTAAAGATACGCTTCAATTATCGAAGTATCAATCAACACAAAATAGTAAAACAATCAGAACGCAAAATGATAATCAAGTAAAGCAAGATTCTGAACGACAAGGTTCTAAACAGTCACACCAAAATAATGCGACTAATAATACTGAACGTCAAAATGATCAGGTTCAAAATACCCATCATGCTGAACGTAATGGATCACAATCGACAACGTCACAATCGAATGATGTTGATAAATCACAACCATCCATTCCGGCACAAAAGGTATTACCCAATCATGATAAAGCAGCACCAACTTCAACTACACCCCCGTCTAATGATAAAACTGCACCTAAATCAACAAAAGCACAAGATGCAACCACGGACAAACATCCAAATCAACAAGATACACATCAACCCGCGCATCAAATCATAGATGCAAAGCAAGATGATACTGTTCGCCAAAGTGAACAGAAACCACAAGTTGGCGATTTAAGTAAACATATCGATGGTCAAAATTCCCCAGAGAAACCGACAGATAAAAATACTGATAATAAACAACTAATCAAAGATGCGCTTCAAGCGCCTAAAACACGTTCGACTACAAATGCAGCAGCAGATGCTAAAAAGGTTCGACCACTTAAAGCGAATCAAGTACAACCACTTAACAAATATCCAGTTGTTTTTGTACATGGATTTTTAGGATTAGTAGGCGATAATGCACCTGCTTTATATCCAAATTATTGGGGTGGAAATAAATTTAAAGTTATCGAAGAATTGAGAAAGCAAGGCTATAATGTACATCAAGCAAGTGTAAGTGCATTTGGTAGTAACTATGATCGCGCTGTAGAACTTTATTATTACATTAAAGGTGGTCGCGTAGATTATGGCGCAGCACATGCAGCTAAATACGGACATGAGCGCTATGGTAAGACTTATAAAGGAATCATGCCTAATTGGGAACCTGGTAAAAAGGTACATCTTGTAGGGCATAGTATGGGTGGTCAAACAATTCGTTTAATGGAAGAGTTTTTAAGAAATGGTAACAAAGAAGAAATTGCCTATCATAAAGCGCATGGTGGAGAAATATCACCATTATTCACTGGTGGTCATAACAATATGGTTGCATCAATCACAACATTAGCAACACCACATAATGGTTCACAAGCAGCTGATAAGTTTGGAAATACAGAAGCTGTTAGAAAAATCATGTTCGCTTTAAATCGATTTATGGGTAACAAGTATTCGAATATCGATTTAGGATTAACGCAATGGGGCTTTAAACAATTACCAAATGAGAGTTACATTGACTATATAAAACGCGTTAGTAAAAGCAAAATTTGGACATCAGACGACAATGCTGCCTATGATTTAACGTTAGATGGCTCTGCAAAATTGAACAACATGACAAGTATGAATCCTAATATTACGTATACGACTTATACAGGTGTATCATCTCATACTGGTCCATTAGGTTATGAAAATCCTGATTTAGGTACATTTTTCTTAATGGATACAACGAGTAGAATTATTGGTCATGATGCAAGAGAAGAATGGCGTAAAAATGATGGTGTCGTACCAGTGATTTCGTCATTACATCCGTCCAATCAACCATTTGTTAATGTTACGAATGATGAACCTGCCACACGCAGAGGTATCTGGCAAGTTAAACCAATCATACAAGGATGGGATCATGTCGATTTTATCGGTGTGGACTTCCTGGATTTCAAACGTAAAGGTGCAGAACTTGCCAACTTCTATACAGGTATTATAAATGACTTGTTGCGTGTTGAAGCGACTGAAAGTAAAGGAACACAATTGAAAGCAAGTTAAATTCATCTTCTGAATTTAATATGCTATGTAAATCGTGCTGTTATCATGGCACATCAGATATAAGTAGCATCACAGTGTTGAATTTAAAAATAGTAAAGTGAAATAAAGCGCCTGTCTCATTAGCGAAAACTAAAGGGACAGGCGTATCTGTTTATGAGCTTAATAAATTGTATGAATAATATGGTTGATCGAATAACTGTTTATCATGATGATAAATTGAGTTTTTTAAAATAATGATATATTACATCATTGTTATAGCGTTTAAGAAATCAACAACTTTACGATAAATAGTGATTGCTTCGTCATTAGGTCTACGATCAAAATCATGCTCGTTTTTATTCACGCGTTCAAATGTTGAATGTGGAACATGATTCATGATATATTCGCTTTCCTCAACGGGAACATCATAATCGCCATTACAATGCGCAATGAAAACAGGTGGAAGTGTTTTAAGTTCATCTGGTGCAATATTATATTTTGAATCAGTATAATCAGCAATGTTAATCATATTTATCCATTTACCTGTGCCACGTGCATAAACGTAGATTAAAAAACGTTGTGCGATTTGATCTTGAACAACCGGTGTTGGTGAAGTGAGTTGTGCAATCATTGTTTCGTTTACGCTTTGAGCTATTTTTGCGTAATAACTATTAGTTGTTTTAAAAGGTTCAGTGTTGATGCGACTATAACCATAAAAATCAATAACACCATCAATATCTCTGTCTCGTGCAATTAATAGACTTAAATATGCACCTGATGATCTGCCAAAGGTAAAAATAGGGCAATTAGAATATTGTGATTGAATCGCATCGAATGATGCGTAGACATCCTCAATAATGCAATCGAGACTTACTTCTGGTAATAAACGATAACTTAGTTGAATTAAATCGTAATGTTCCGTAAGGATATCGATATACTGTGGGGATAAATCGTTAGCTTTACCGAACATTAATCCACCACCGTGGATGTAGACAATAGCGCCTTTTGTTGGTTGATTTTTTGCTTTAATAATTGTGTAAGGTAATGCAAATGCATCTTTAGTAATTACTTTATCTTTAATTTCAGTCACGATTTAATAGGCTCCTTATTTTTGATATTGATGTCATTATAACACTGTCTTAAATTTCCATGAAAAATAGTCTTAAGACGATGAGTCATGATAATTCTGTTCCAATTGACGTAAAGCGTCACGGGTATGCTTCTTTAGACCTTCCCCATAATCCATCATTTTAACAATATCTTTAAAAGCAGCATGTGGAATGGCTAAATCTTCTAAATCTGCCATAGAAAATTCAAGATTGATATCATGTGGTCGCTGTTCAGCAAGTTTATGCACAAAGTCAGGTTCTGTGACAAAAGGCGAAGACATGCCGACCATATCTGCATGTTGTAAAGCATCTAAAGCAGACTCTGGAGAATTAATCCCGCCACTTGCAATTAAAGGGATACGACCTGCTAAATGTTCATAGACAATTTGGTTAACTGGTCGACCGAAATGATCACCTGGTGTACGAGACGTATTTTGATAAATATGTCGACCCCAGCTAGCGATTGCTAAGTATTGGATGTTTGAAACGTCCATGACCCAATCGATTAATTGGTTGAACTCGTCAATGGTATATCCTAAATCACTGCCTCTGGTTTCTTCTGGCGTTGCTCGAAATCCTAAAATAAAATTGTCAGGTGCTTCTTTATCAATCACTTCTTGTACCGCACGCATAACTTCTAAACATAATCTTGCACGATTTTTTAATGAGTCGGCACCGTAATGGTCTGTACGTTTATTCGAAAAAGTTGAGAAAAATGTTTGAATCAGCAAACGTTGTGCAATCGAAATTTCCACACCATCAAAACCTGCTTTAATCGCGCGTAATGTAGCATCGCGATACTGCTGAATGATGCTATTGATTTTCTCATGAGACATGGCGATAACATCGTGTTCAATCGGTGAATGCAATGTCATAGGGCTTGGTCCATACACCTTTCCAAAATTTAAAATGGCTTGATTTGAAAAACGACCAGCATGCGCTAGCTGGATAATAGCGAGGCTACCATGTTGTTTCATCGTAGATGCCATGTTAGTTAATCCAGGGATACAAGCATCATGATCAATATTAAAGCCATATTCAAACAATTGACCATAAGGTTCAATGTAAGCAGCGCCGGTGACTTGCATTCCAGCTGAATTAGAGCGACGTGCAGCATAAGCCAAGTCTTCTTTTGTAATATAGCCTTCTTTTGTTGATGTGTTTACGGTCATTGGTGATAATACAAAGCGATTCGAAATTTTGATGCCATTAGGTAAGTGGATTGATTGTAAAAGTGGTTTGTATCGGTACATACTATGATTCCTTTTCTATTCAATAATGTTTTCAAAGTACCATGGAAAGAATGAATAATCAATGATGAACAGTCTTGATAGAATAGAATTGGTACATGGAAAGTATTTTTAAAATTAAACTAATGAATGGCATTTGTAGGTCTGAAAATATGAATATGAAAAAGAAAAATAAAGGCGAAAAGATATAAAAGTTAATTGAAAAACGTTATCATATACGTGGGTATATGAAGAGGGAATGGTATTAAGAACGCTAAAATGTTATGTCGGTTTGACATGACAGGATAAGTTTGGAGATGACGGATTGGTTAAATTAAGCGTATTAGACTATGCCTTAATAGATGAAGGTAAGGATGCACAAAAGGCATTGCAAGATTCAGTGACACTTGCAAAATTAGCAGATCGACTTGGCTTTAAGCGAATTTGGTTTACGGAACATCATAATGTACCAGCGTTTGCGTGTAGTAGTCCAGAACTTTTGATGATGCATACATTGGCGCAGACAAATCACATACGAGTTGGCTCTGGTGGTGTGATGCTGCCGCACTATCGACCTTATAAAATTGCTGAGCATTTTAGAATGATGGCAGCGTTATATCCAAATCGTATTGATTTAGGTATTGGTAATAATCCAGGTACTACTATGGTAAAGCAAGCTTTAGATGGAATAAATCCTACATATGATAGTTACGATGAATCGATTTCGTTATTACGTGATTATCTTACAATAAAGGATAAACCAAGTGCGCATACGTTAGGTGTCCAACCACACATTGATCATTTTCCAGAAATGTGGTTATTAAGTAGTAGCGCAACATCTGCCAAAATAGCTGCCGAACTAGGTATAGGGCTTTCTGTTGGAACATTTTTGCTACCAGATATAAATGCGATACATGCAGCGAAGGATAACATTGATATTTACAAAAAACATTTCCAAGCATCAACGATTAAAATGGACGCAAAGGTGATGGCATCTGTATTTGTCATTGTAGCTGATAACGAAGCGGAAGTAGCAGCATTACAACATGCCTTAGATGTTTGGTTATTAGGTAAATTACAATTTGCAGAATTTGAAGATTTTCCTTCAGTAGACACAGCACAAAAGTATAAGCTTAATGATCGAGACAAAGAGATGATTCAAGCACATCAAGCACGCATCATTGCAGGTACACAAGAAAAGGTTAAAGCACAATTAGATGATTTCATTGCTACGTTTGAAGTTGATGAGGTGTTAGTAGCACCGCTTATTCCAGGTATTGAACAGCGTTGTAAAACATTAAAATTACTCGCGGAAATTTATTTGTAGCATTTTAAATAGAAGAGAAAGGATGAAGATAAGATGAAAAAGTTAGCCAATTATTTATGGGTAGAAAAAGTAGGAGATTTGTATGTGTTTAGTATGACACCTGAATTGCAAGATGATATTGGGACAGTAGGTTATGTTGAATTCGTAAGTCCAGATGAAGTTAAAGTGGATGATGAAATTGTGAGTATCGAAGCATCGAAAACGGTCATTGATGTGCAAACGCCATTGTCAGGAACGATTATTGAGCGAAATACAAAAGCGGAAGAAGAACCGACAATTTTAAACTCTGAAAAACCAGAAGAAAATTGGTTGTTCAAATTGGATGATGTCGATAAAGAAGCATTCCTAGCATTACCGGAGGCTTAAATGGAAACGTTAAAATCAAATAAAGCGAGACTTGAATATTTAATCAATGATATGCATCGAGAGAGAAATGACAATGACGTATTGGTAATGCCATCTTCATTTGAAGATTTGTGGGAATTATATCGAGGCTTAGCAAATGTCAGACCGGCATTACCTGTAAGTGATGAATATTTAGCTGTACAAGATGCTATGTTAAGTGATTTGAATCGTCAACATGTTACGGATTTGAAGGATTTGAAGCCGATAAAAGGTGACAATATCTTTGTTTGGCAAGGTGATATCACGACGTTAAAAATCGATGCTATTGTTAATGCTGCAAATAGTCGTTTTCTAGGATGTATGCAAGCTAATCATGACTGCATTGATAATATTATTCATACAAAAGCGGGTGTTCAAGTTCGACTTGATTGTGCAGAGATCATTCGACAACAAGGGCGCAATGAAGGTGTAGGTAAAGCCAAAATAACACGTGGATATAATTTGCCAGCAAAGTATATAATTCATACGGTTGGTCCGCAAATACGTCGATTGCCTGTTTCAAAGATGAATCAGGACTTGTTAGCTAAATGTTATCTTAGCTGTCTTAAATTGGCTGATCAACATAGTTTAAATCATGTCGCTTTTTGCTGTATATCTACAGGTGTATTTGCTTTTCCTCAAGATGAAGCAGCAGAAATTGCTGTTCGAACAGTAGAAAGCTATCTCAAAGAAACAAATTCAACATTGAAAGTCGTGTTCAATGTATTTACAGATAAGGATTTACAACTGTATAAGGAGGCATTTAACCGTGATGCAGAGTAGTAAGTGGAATGCAATGTCTCTGTTAATGGATGACAAGACAAAGCAGGCTGAAGTATTGCGTACTGCGATTGATGAAGCAGATGCGATAGTGATTGGAATTGGTGCAGGCATGTCTGCATCTGACGGATTTACATATGTAGGAGAGCGTTTTACGGAAAATTTCCCAGATTTTATTGAAAAATATCGCTTCTTTGATATGTTGCAAGCGAGTTTACATCCTTATGGCAGTTGGCAAGAGTATTGGGCATTTGAGAGTCGTTTTATTACATTAAACTATTTAGATCAACCTGTAGGTCAGTCTTACCTCGCTTTAAAATCCTTGGTGGAAGGTAAACAGTACCACATTATAACTACGAATGCAGATAATGCTTTCGATGTAGCTGATTATGATATGACTCATGTATTTCATATACAAGGGGAGTATATACTGCAACAGTGTAGTCAGCATTGTCATGCTCAAACGTATCGCAATGATGATTTAATTCGTAAAATGGTTGTTGCGCAACAAGATATGCTTATACCTTGGGAGATGATTCCAAGATGTCCAAAATGTGATGCCCCAATGGAAGTGAATAAACGTAAAGCGGAAGTTGGGATGGTTGAAGATGCTGAATTTCATGCGCAACTACATCGTTATAATGCTTTTCTAGAGCAACATCAAGATGATAAAGTGTTGTATTTGGAAATTGGAATTGGTTATACTACACCACAATTTGTGAAGCATCCTTTTCAGCGTATGACACGTAAAAATGAAAATGCACTTTATATGACGATGAATAAAAAGGCATATCGCATTCCGAATTCAATTCAAGAACGTACCATACATTTAACTGAGGATATCTCAACATTGATTACAACAGCACTCCGGAACGATAGCACAACGCAAAATAACAACATTGGAGAGACAAAAGATGTACTTAATAGAACCGATTAGGAATGGAGAATATATTACTGATGGTGCGATTGCACTCGCTATGCAAGTTTATGTTAATCAGCATATCTTTTTAGATGAAGATATTTTATTCCCTTATTATTGTGATCCAAAAGTGGAAATTGGACGTTTTCAAAATACTGCTATAGAAGTGAATCAAGATTATATAGATAAACACAGTATTCAAGTAGTTCGCCGAGATACTGGTGGTGGCGCTGTGTATGTTGATAAAGGTGCCGTTAATATGTGTTGTATTTTAGAACAAGACACTTCAATTTATGGTGATTTTCAACGATTTTATCAGCCAGCTATAAAGGCGTTGCATACATTAGGTGCAACAGATGTGATACAAAGCGGTAGAAATGATTTAACATTGAATGGTAAAAAAGTGTCAGGCGCCGCAATGACATTAATGAACAATCGTATTTATGGCGGTTATTCGCTATTACTTGATGTTAATTATGAAGCAATGGATAAAGTGTTAAAGCCTAATCGCAAAAAGATTGCATCGAAAGGGATTAAATCTGTGCGCGCACGTGTTGGTCATCTTAGAGAAGCACTGGATGAAAAGTATCGTGGTATAACCATTGAAGAATTTAAAAATTTAATGGTGACACAGATTTTGGGAATCGATGACATTAAAGAGGCAAAACGATACGAATTAACGGATGCAGATTGGGAAGCGATTGATGAATTAGTTGATAAAAAGTATAAAAATTGGGATTGGAATTATGGCAAGTCACCCAAATATGAATATAATCGAAGTGAAAGATTATCATCAGGTACTGTAGATATTACCATTTCTGTTGAACAAAATCGTATTGCAGATTGTAGAATTTTTGGTGATTTCTTTGGACAAGGTGATATAAAAGATGTGGAAGAAGCATTACAAGGAACAAAAATGACAAGAGAAGATTTAACGCATCAGTTAAAGCAATTAGACATCGTTTATTATTTTGGTAATGTTACGGTTGGATCATTGGTTGAGATGATTTTAAGTTAATATTGTTTAGGCGTTAATGTCGCACCCTCAATGAATATGTGTATTTGCTTTTAAAATGGTGACTATGTAGTTATGTAATTTGAACATACGATTGAAAATGAATTTAGTTAATTAGCAAAGACATCATATTTATAGCGTTTGTGTTTCTAAATGATTGGGTATTTGAAAATGGTTAATGATAGTTTTTAAAGGAATAAATTCATTTTCATTTATATAAGTAAGATTAAATACTAGCTACTAAAGTCTATTTATATACGTCAAAATATAATGACTGCTATAATGAGTAATCAATAGACACAAAGAGGAGATTATGTGATGAATAATAAAGTATTAGTAACCGGTGGTACAGGGTTTGTTGGCATGCGAATTATTTCACGATTATTAGAACAAGGTTATGAGGTACAAACAACGATACGTGATTTAAGTAAAGCTGATAAAGTAATTAAAACAATGCAAGACAATGGCATTTCCACAGAGCGATTAATGTTTGTCGAAGCGGATTTATCACAAGATGAACATTGGGATGAAGCAATGAAAGATTGTAAATATGTCTTGAGTGTAGCATCTCCGGTGTTTTTCGGTAAAACAGACGATGCAGAAGTGATGGCGAAGCCTGCCATTGAAGGCATACAACGTATTTTAAGAGCTGCAGAACATGCTGGCGTGAAGCGTGTGGTGATGACTGCAAACTTTGGTGCAGTTGGTTTTAGCAATAAAGATAAAAATTCAATCACAAATGAAAGTCATTGGACAAATGAAGATGAACCAGGCTTATCAGTATATGAAAAATCAAAATTGTTAGCTGAAAAGGCAGCGTGGGATTTTGTTGAGAATGAAAATACAACAGTAGAATTTGCCACAATCAATCCAGTTGCAATTTTTGGGCCATCATTAGATGCACACGTTTCAGGAAGCTTTCATTTATTAGAAAATTTATTGAATGGTTCAATGAAACGTGTACCGCAAATTCCATTGAATGTTGTTGATGTGAGAGACGTAGCTGAACTACACATTTTGGCAATGACAAATGAACAGGCTAATGGCAAGCGATTTATTGCTACAGCTGATGGACAAATTAATTTGTTGGAAATTGCAAAATTAATTAAAGAAAAGAGACCTGAAATAGCTCAAAAAGTTTCTACTAAAAAATTACCAGACTTTGTTTTGAGTCTAGGTGCTAAATTTAATCATCAAGCTAAAGAAGGTAAACTTTTATTAGATATGAATCGAAATGTAAGTAACGAACGTGCAAAAATACTTCTTGGTTGGGAACCGATTGCGACACAAAAAGAAGCAATTTTAGCAGCTGTCGATAGTATGGCTAAGTATCATTTAATATAATACAAAACACCGTCCATAAGTAAGTGGCTTTCCTCTTGATAAAAGAGGCATTCACTCAATATGTGACGGTGTTTTATATATTTACGTTAACACTATTGCTGTGGCTTTTGACGGCCTTTTAATAAAATTGCTGTCGCACCTACGATAATAATAAATAGAATCGCACCAAATAATCCCATATATTTTACTGCGTTACCGAACACGATACCGACAGTTAAAAAGTCTGTATCTGAGAATGTTGTTGCAGCACCACCTAATTCGCCTAAAAATGGCAAGAATAATAATGGTAAAAACGTGATTAGGATACCATTTAGAGCGGCGCCAGCAACAGCACCTTTAATACCGCCTCTTGCATTACCGAATACAGCAGCCGTTGCACCTAAGAAGAAGTGTGCAACTACGCCAGGTAAAATGACGACGCCACCAAATAAGAATAAGATAAACATACCGATGACACCTGTAATAAAGCTGACAAAGAATCCAATTAATACTGCATTTTGTGCATAAGGGAACACAATAGGGCAGTCTAATGCAGGTTTAGAATTTGGTACAAGCTTTTCAGAAATTCCTTTAAATGCTGGGACGATTTCAGCTAAGATTAAGCGAACGCCCGTTAAAATAATAAATACACCAGCAGCAAATGTCACACCTTGAATTAATGAAAAGACAATAAAGTTTTGACCATTACTAATAGACTCGTGTACATAACTAACGCCCGCAAATAAGCATGCGATGAAGTAAAGTAATGCCATCGTAATCGAGATACTAATTGTACTTTCTCGTAAGAAACTTAAGCCTTTTGGAAATTTAATCTCTTCCGTTGATTTAGACTTACCTTTGAATAATTGACCTACAGCACCTGCGGCAAAGTAACTGATTGAGCCAAAATGACCTAAAGCTACTTGGTCATTCCCTGTAATTTTTCGCATCGTAGGTTGGAGTAATGCAGGTAATACTGCCATGATTAATCCTAATACGAGTGCGCCGATAACAATCGTTAGCCAGCCTTTAATATGACTGACTGTTAAAATGATTGCTAAAAACGCAGCCATGTAAAATGTATGATGACCTGTTAAAAAGATATATTTTAAATTAGTGAAGCGGGCAATTAAAATATTAACAATCATGCCACAGACCATGATGAGTGCAGCTGTTGTTCCAAAATCTTTTAAGGCTAGTGAGACGATAGCTTCGTTGTTAGGTACGATACCTTGCACACCAAATGCGTGTTGGAATATTTTGCCGAATGGTTCAAGAGATCGAACGACGACATCAGCACCTGCACTTAAAATTAAGAAGCCTAATATCGTTTTAATGGTTCCTGAAGTGATCGTTGCGGCAGGTTTTTTCTGAACGATTAAACCTATAAAGGCAATCAGTGCAACAAGAATGGCTGGTTGACTTAAAATATCGACTATAAAATTAAGGATTGCTTGCATAGGTCGTACCTCCTTTAAATCATGTTAAGTTGTTGTAATTTTTCTGAGAGCTTTTGTTGTAATTCAGCTTTATCTAAAATATTATCAAGAACTAAGACATCCCCTAGACGTTCGGCATTTTCAGCTAAATCTCTACCACAAATAAACAAGTCAGCCATCTCTGGACTTGCTGTCATAATGTCACTATGTTCAACTTCGATATCAGATGGTGCATTAAGTTGCCTAAGTGCTTCTTGTGCGTTCATTTCTACCATAAAACTACTTCCTAAACCGTGGCCACATACTACTAAAATTTTCATATTAATCATGCTCCTTTAAAATGTTTTTAATGTCTTGTGCATTTGTTGCAGTTAATAGTTGCTGGACTGTTTGGTTATCGCCCAGTACGGTTGCTAAATTTTGTAATACAGATAAGTGTGAATGATTGTCGATGGCACTCAATACAAAAATGAGAGATGCGTAGTGATCTTCATCACAAAATGCCACATGTTGATTCAACTTTAATAGACTTAAACCAACTTGATGTACGTCATTGTTCGGTCTTGCATGTGCAATTGCAATTTCAGGTGCGATAACGATATAAGGTCCAAGTTCATTAACGCTATCAATCATTGCTTGAACATAGCCTTGTTCAATAATTTGTTCTTGTAGTAATGGCTGAGAAGCTATAGTTATAGCTTCAGTCCAATCATTTACTTGTTCTTTTACAATGATGCGTGTTGTTGACAAAATGTCTAATGACACGTTATTAAGCCTCCTTTGTCATAGTTAAAGCAATGTGTTGTTTAATTTTAAAAATATTCCCATCTAAGAAATCTTGTCGATATAAGTCGTTGCTTAAGCATTCGCTTAACTGTCCCAATGCCTTTAAATGTGCATTGGGGTGGTCCGTTGCTAATGTAATTACAAGGTGAACGGGATCGTTAGCTTTACTACCAAAGATAATCCCTTCAGTGAAATATGTTAGTGCGAAACCTACACCATTCTGTACATAATCAGTACCAGCGTGAATAAGTGCAATATGTGGACTAATGACCATATATGACCCGAATTGTTCAAATTGTTTTAAAATTGCAGCTGTATAATTTGAATAGACAATGCCATCATTGATTAAAGGTTGCACAGCCACTGCAATTGCGGATTCAATTGATAATGGTTGTTTATTTATAATGATGCGATGTTCAGGCAATAAATCTGCGAGTGACTTGCCATCAGTTGCCATTTTCATGACTCGTTGTTCTCTTGAGTCATTGATAATTTGATTCAATTTTTGACGAGATTGTTGATTGATAAATGGATCGACATGAATAACTGGTACAGCTGATATTTCACAAGGTACTGTTGAAATGACATAATCAATGTTATCTTGCAATAATCGACTTTCTTCCAATTGATAAATGGAATAGGCATCCCAAATGTGAAACTCAGGATACAGGTGATTTAGTTTTGATTTTAAAAGTTGTGACGTGCCTATACCAGAACCACATAGTAAGACAACCTTAATCATTGATTGTTTATGTGTTGCAACACGCTCTATACTTGATGCGAAGTGAATTGTAATGTATGTTAATTCATCTTCGTTGAAGCGAATAGCAGCATCTTGTTCAATTGGACTAATATGCTTGCTAACGGCTTCAATGATTTGAGGATAGCGACGCATAACTTCTTGCCTCAAAGGATTAGGTTGTAGCATATCGTATTTAATACGATGTATAGCTGGTTTGATATGTGTGATCAGACTGGTATGTAACTTGTTGTCTTTTGACATATCAATGCCTAATTCTTGGCTAACACAAGTGATCAATTCATGTATATTTTGCGATAAATCATGGTATTCAAAGGTAATTGAAGATGCTGTATGTTCAGTCATTTTAGAGCCTAGTAAATGTAACGTGATAAAGATAATTTCAGACTCTGGAAATGTGACATTACAACTGCGTTCTAAGTTTTCTATCATTTTTGAAGCAATAGCATACTGATTAGTATGTCGCCATTTATCAATTTCATTGATAGGTATATCGAACGAAAAATTTTCATTTAAACGCTGAATGGCAATGAGTATATGATAGATTAAGCCATCGATAGCCGACTGAACTAAATGATAATTTTCACTATTTAATGTCTTAATAATGGCACGGCGAACCAATGCGATTGATTCTGAATTAAAGATATCCGCCTCTATAAAAGGTGCAGCTTGTTTCATATATTGATGTATAAAGTGTGCATACGCTTTACGATAATGATCTTCCTCACCAATAATATTGAATCCTTTATTGTGGACATAATTTAACTTTAAATGGTATTGATCTAGTTGGGCTTGAATCATTTTAATATCATCTGCAATTGTCCGACGCGAAACATTAACATCTTGCGCAAGTTGCTTTGTTGAAACAGGATCGGTTGTTTCGAATAACTTTAAAGCGATATGTGTGAGTCGTTCATCTTTTGAAAAATGAATTTGATTTGTTAGATTGTGCTCTAATTCATTTAATAGTGTCGCGTGAGCTGTTGTTACTTTGATGCCTGCAGCTTTATTACGGCTGACTTGGTAATGATAAGTTTCAGCATATTGCTCAATATATGCTATATCATATTGAATGGTACGAGGTGATACACCAAGTTGATTAGCAATGGTATTGATTGGAATAAACGTTTGCTCATGAATTAAAAGATACAAAATTTCGATTTGTCTATAACTTAACAACGTAATATCCTCCTATTTGTAATTGTAAGCGATTTCTTAAAAACGTAGATATGCAATCTCTTTCATATTTTAATCCGAAAAATTGCATATCAAAATGTTTATGGCGCAAGATTTTATAGGAACTTTTAAAATAAATTAGATATTCATGTTGACAATTTAAAAATGTCGCAGTATATTTAGTTAGACATCTAACGAAATGGTGGTGCAATAAATGGAATTCACTTATTCGTATTTATTTAGAATGATTAGTCATGAGATGAAACAAAAGGCTGATCAAAAGTTAGAGCAATTTGATATTACAAATGAGCAAGGTCATACGTTAGGTTATCTTTATGCACATCAACAAGATGGACTGACACAAAATGATATTGCTAAAGCATTACAACGAACAGGTCCAACTGTCAGTAATTTATTAAGGAACCTTGAACGTAAAAAGCTGATCTATCGCTATGTCGATGCACAAGATACGAGAAGAAAGAATATAGGGCTGACTACCTCTGGGATTAAACTCGTAGAAGCATTCACTTCGATATTTGATGAAATGGAACAAACACTCGTATCGCAGTTATCTGAAGAAGAAAATGAACAAATGAAAGCAAACTTAACTAAAATGTTATCTAGTTTACAATAAATGATAAGTGTGACTGGTAGAAATCAGTCACTTTGTCTTTAATATTATAGTTAGATATCTAATTGTTAGTAAGCTAATTATTGGAAAAGACAAGGAGTATTGAACAATGAAAGACGAACAATTATATTATTTTGAGAAATCGCCAGTATTTAAAGCGATGATGCATTTCTCATTGCCAATGATGATAGGGACTTTATTAAGCGTTATTTATGGCATATTAAATATTTACTTTATAGGATTTTTAGAAGATAGCCACATGATTTCTGCTATCTCTCTAACACTGCCAGTATTTGCTATCTTAATGGGGTTAGGTAATTTATTTGGCGTTGGTGCAGGAACTTATATTTCACGTTTATTAGGTGCGAAAGACTATAGTAAGAGTAAATTTGTAAGTAGTTTCTCTATTTATGGTGGTATTGCACTAGGACTTATCGTGATTTTAGTTACTTTACCATTCAGTGATCAAATCGCAGCAATTTTAGGGGCGAGAGGTGAAACGTTAGCTTTAACAAGTAATTATTTGAAAGTAATGTTTTTAAGTGCACCTTTTGTAATTTTGTTCTTCATATTAGAACAATTTGCACGTGCAATTGGAGCACCAATGATTTCTATGATTGGTATGTTAGCTAGTGTAGGCTTAAATATTATTTTAGATCCAATTTTAATTTTTGGTTTTGATTTAAACGTTGTTGGTGCAGCTTTGGGTACTGCAATCAGTAATGTTGCTGCTGCTCTGTTCTTTATCGTTTATTTTATGAAAAATAGTGACGTTGTGTCAGTTAATATTAAACTTGCGAAACCTAATAAAGAAATGCTTTCTGAAATCTTTAAAATCGGTATTCCTGCATTTTTAATGAGTATCTTAATGGGATTCACAGGATTAGTTTTAAATTTATTTTTAGCACATTATGGAAACTTCGCGATTGCAAGTTATGGTATCTCATTTAGACTTGTGCAATTTCCAGAACTTATTATCATGGGATTATGTGAAGGTGTTGTACCACTAATTGCATATAACTTTATGGCAAATAAAGGTCGTATGAAAGACGTTATCAAAGCAGTTATCATGTCTATCGGTGTTATCTTTGTTGTATGTATGATTGCTGTATTTACAATTGGACATCATATGGTCGGACTATTTACTACTGATCAAGACATCGTTGAGATGGCGACATTTATTTTGAAAGTAACAATGACATCATTGTTATTAAATGGTATAGGTTTCTTGTTTACTGGTATGCTTCAAGCGACTGGGCAAGGTCGTGGTGCTACAATTATGGCCATTTTACAAGGTGCGATTATCATTCCTGTATTATTTATTATGAATGCTTTGTTCGGCCTCACAGGTGTCATATGGTCATTATTAATTGCTGAGTCACTTTGTGCTTTGGCAGCAATGTTAATCGTCTATTTATTACGTGATCGTTTGACAGTTGATACATCTGAATTAATAGAAGGTTAAATATTTCGTACACTTCTGGCTGAGTATATTTCGGTCGGAAGTGTATTTTTCGAATAAAAAATAAATATATGATACGATTATGAAAAAAATAAAGTGAGAATGACATATGTATAAATCTAAAATACTGTTGAAATATATTTTTAGTGAAGAACCAGAAGTTAAAGATTTAACTGAAGAAAAATATAATCAAGATTACGAAGCATTAACATTTAGCTTTAAAGAGGAAACATATCAAAGTAGGTTAGCTAAGAAAACACCGACTAAAGCAGGGTATTTTGTTACATGTTGGACAAAAGACGAGAACAATTGTAATCAACCATACTCAAAAGAGGCATTTGCAGATTACTTAATGATTATAGTTATTGATGAAGAATTAAGCGGTTATTTTTTATTTCCTAGGGAATTATTGGTAGAAAAAGGTATCTTAACTACATTTGAACATAAAGGTAAGATGGCTTTTAGAGTTTATCCTAAGTGGTGTAATCAATTGAATAAAACAGCAGGGCAAACACAAAAGTGGCAATGTAAATATTTTTTTGAATACTAATAAAAAGTCATATGGTTGAACTTATAAGAGATGAATATATCATCTTTCGATAAGATAACCATATGACTTTATTTTTTATCATTTAATGATGAACGGTTTCTTGTCCTACTTTATTCCAAGTGAGGATAAAGCTCAACATTGCAAACACACTGATTGCTGTTAATAAAATAAAACCGACATCCCATCCGAATTTATCAACTACAGCACCTAAGACGATGTTGGCCATTACAGCACCAAACAGATAACCAAATAATCCTGTTAATCCAGCTGCTGTGCCAGCTGCTTTTTTAGGTACATAATCTAATGCTTGTAAACCAATTAACATAACTGGTCCATATATTAAGAAACCAATGGCAATTAATGAGACATTGTCTAACCAAGCATTGCCTGGAGGATTTAACCAATAAATTAATACAAATACTGTGACACCTAACATAAAGAAGAAACCTGCAGGTCCTCGACGACCTTTGAATAATTTATCAGAAATGTAACCACATAATAATGTACCAGGAATTCCAGCCCATTCGTATAAGAAGTATGCCCAACCTGATGCTTTTAAGTCGAAATGCTTTTCTTCACTTAAGTAGACTGGCGCCCAATCAAGTACACCATAACGCACGAAATAAACAAATATATTTGCAAAGGCAATTGCCCATACCCATTTATTGTTTAGTACATATTTAAATAAAATTTCTTTTGTAGTTAATTCTGTTTCTAATGTTTTCTTATCGCTTGTAGCAAAGTCGTTTTTATAAATTTCGATTGGAGGTAAACCTTGAGATTGAGGTGTGTCTCTAATCAATACGTATGAAATTGCGGCAATGATAAGTGCTAAGAGTGCAGGGTAAATGAATACACCTTCGAACCCTTTTAAATAACCAAAGTTGATAAATGCTGTTGTTGTAATACCCCAAGCAGCAATAGGTGCCATAATACCTCCACCAACATTATGCGCAACGTTCCAAAGGGCAGTCTTACTTCCGCGTTCACTTACACTAAACCAGTGAACGAGAACACGGCCTGAAGGTGGCCAGCCCATACCTTGAAACCATCCATTTAAGAATAATAGGACAAACATAATACCGATACCTGATGTAAAGAACGGTACAAATCCCATTAACAAATTGACGATAGCAGTGAGTGCTAATCCAAGAACTAAGAATATCCGAGCATTGCTCCGATCACTTACAGTACCCATAAAGAACTTACTAAATCCATATGCGATGGAAACAGCAGAAAGTGCAAAACCTAGTTCCGCTTTTGTAAAACCTTGCTCTTGCAATGCTGGCATCGCTAATGAAAAGTTTTTACGTAATAAATAGTACCCAGCGTAACCGATGAAAATACCAAGAAATACTTGGAGACGTAATCGTTTATAGGTATCATCTATCTGATTTTCTGGCAAAGGCTTAATATGCTTTGCAGGTTTAAGAAAATTCATAAAATCCTCCTTAATATGTATTTATATGCATTTTGTGCGATAAACTTATATTAGACATGTATGAAAGCGTTGTCAATATACTTTTGTGAAATCTTGCATATTTAGTTATTGAAGTATTTTATAAACATTTAGAAAAAATAAATTGCTACACATAAATTTATAATTATGCAATTATTATGTCGTTATACATACTAGCTGTGTATCTACGAATGAGTACAAACATATTTTTATTTGCAGAAAAGGGGTAAATGGCATATAACTATCTTTTTTATGTAAGTTGGTATAAAATTTATACTAATAGGAGGGATAGTATGAATATAGTAGGGCATCATCACATATCCATGTATACAAAAGATGCAAAACGTAATAAGGATTTTTACACAAATGTCCTTGGATTACGATTAGTTGAAAAGTCGGTTAATCAAGACAATCCTTCAATGTATCATTTGTTTTATGGGGACGAAGTAGGTACAGCCGGAACAATTTTAAGCTTTTTTGAAATTCCCAATGCGGGTCATAAGCAGCCAGGTACTGAAACGATTTATCGATTTTCTTTATTAGTACCAAATCAAGCGGCACTTCATTATTTTGAAAAACGCCTTGATAATAATGGTATTACGTCTGAACGTTTGTACTATCTTGGACAAGAAGGTGTTGTCTTTAAAGATGAAGACGACTTAGAAATCATATTGCTTGTTAATGATAGTTTTGAAGTACCACATCAATGGCAACATAACGTTTATAGTGAAATACCTCAAGCATATCAAATTTTAGGAATAGGGCCAGTCGAATTAAGAGTTAGAAATGCAGCGCGTACGGTAGAATTTTTGGAAAATGTCTTAGGTTATCGCAAAAGAGATAATAAATCATTCGATGTGCTGACATTAGCACCACAAGGTTTATATTCGGATTTTGTAGTTATTGAGCAACAGGGACAACGTGAAAGACCTGGACGAGGTTATATCCATCATATTGCAATTAATACACCACAAATGAGTGACTTAGATGCAATTTACAAGAAATTACAACAACAAACACAAAGTAATTCAGGTATAATTGATCGCTATTTCTTTAAATCATTATACTATCGCCATAATTCAATTATGTATGAATTTGCGACTGAAGCGCCTGGATTTACTATTGATACACCTCTTGAACAATTAGGAAGTCAATTGAACTTGCCTGACTTTTTAGAAGCAGAACGTGAACAAATTGAAAGTAAGTTACACGAAATATAAAGGAGAATGTTTAATGGCAAAATTAGAAATGAATAAAAATACACCTCTTGAGTTTGGTTTGTATTCCTTAGGTGATCATTTATTGAATCCATTGAAAGGTGAAAAAGTTAGTTATGAGCAACGTATTAATGAAATTATTGAAGCAAGTAAATTAGCAGATGAAGCAGGTATTGATGTTTTTGCAGTTGGTGAAAGTCATCAGGAGCATTTTACAACACAGGCACCTACGGTTGTGTTAGGTGCAATTGCCCAAGCGACAAAGCATATCAAAGTTTCAAGTTCTTCAACGATTATTAGTGCAACAGATCCTGTAAGAGTATTTGAAGACTTCGCGACATTAGATTTGATTTCTCATGGTAGAGCCGAAATTGTAGCTGGCAGAGCATCAAGAACAGGTATTTTTGACTTGTTTGGCTATGATTTAAAAGACTATGATGAATTGTTTGAAGAAAAATTAGGTTTACTTTTAGAGTTAAATAAAACTGAGCGTATTACTTGGTCTGGAAAATATCGTCCAGAACTTAGAAATATGAAAATATTCCCAAGACCAATCGATAATACATTGCCAATATGGCGTGCTGTTGGTGGTCCACCTGCAAGTGCTATTAAAGCGGGAAAACAAGGTGTGCCAATGATGATTACAACCCTTGGTGGCCCAGCAATGAACTTTAAAGGTTCTATAGATGCTTATCGTCAAGCAGCAACTGAAGCAGGTTTCGATGCTTCGCCTAAGTCTTTACCAGTAAGTATAGCGAGTCTGTTTTATACAGCTGAAACAACTCAGGATGCTATGAGAGAATTTTATCCACATTTGAATACAGGGATGTCATTTATTCGTGGCGTTGGTTATCCGAAACAGCAATTTGCTAATTCACCAGATTATAGAGAAGCGCTAATGGTTGGAAGCCCGCAACAAATTATTGAAAAGATATTGTATCAACACGAGTTGTATGGTCATCAACGTTTTATGGCACAGCTTGATTTTGGCGGTGTGCCATTTGAAAATGTTATGAAGAATATAGAGTTAATTGGCAACGACATTATACCGGCGATTAAAAAGCATTTATCAAAATAGGAGGGGCGTCATCATGAATATTGTATTATTGTCAGGTTCCACAGTAGGTTCTAAAACGAGAATTGCTATGGATGATTTAAAAAATGAACTAGAAGTCATCAATGAGGGACATCAAATAGAGTTGATGGATTTACGAGAACTTGAATTAGAATTTAGCGTTGGAAAGAATTATCTAGATACTACAGGAGATGTATATAAATTAACGACGTCGTTAATGCAGGCTGATGTGATTTTTATTGGTTTTCCAATTTTTCAAGCTTCCATCCCTGGTGCTTTGAAAAATGTGTTTGATCTACTTCCAGTCAATGCGTTTCGTGACAAGGTAATAGGACTTGTAGCGACAGCAGGTTCTAGTAAACATTATTTAATTCCTGAAATGCATTTAAAACCAATATTGAGTTACATGAAAGCACATACGATGCAAACGTATGTATTTATTGAAGAGAAAGATTTTTCAAATCAACAAATTGTCAATGATGATGTTGTATTTCGGTTAAAAGCATTGGCACAATCCACAATGCGAACTGCCAAAGTACAACAACAAGTGTTTGAAGAAGAAAACAACCAATACGACTTTTAAAGTATAAAAATAAGACGCTCGGCACACTAAATTTGCAAGTGTTTGAGCGTCTTTTCATATTAACTATATAGCCAATGAACGACGATAAAGGCAAGTGATGACAAGCATATTGAGGTAATAATGATTGTCATAAGCGGTTTAAGTGCGCGATTTTTAAGATCTTTAAATGCAACATTTAACCCTAAAGCAACCATGGCCATTAATAAGCAAATTGTTGATACAGTATTTAAAATATTTAGCAATGCTGACGGAATAGTTACATATGTATTCACTAAGGCCATAATGACAAATCCAATTAAAAAGTATGGAATGCTTATTCGACCATTGCTAGATGATTCTGATGAACGGAAACGCATAATTAAAATAAGTACGATGGTTAATGGAATCAGTAAGAATACTCTGCCAAGTTTACCAAGAAGTGCAATTTTAAGTGCATCACTACCACCAAAGCCACCAGCTAGGACAACGTGTGCAATTTCATGAAGACTAACGCCAGACCAAGCGCCATAAACATTTGTCGTCATTGAAAAGATAGCATAGATAGCTGTATATATAAGTGAAAATATCGTACCAATCAATGCGATGATACCGATACTAATAGCTGTATCCTTTTCACGTGATTTGAATATTGGAGCGACTGCAGCAATAGCGGCAGCACCACAAACGCCTGTACCTACACCTAGTAATAATGCGATGTTTTTGTCACCATGCAACAGTTTGTTGACAAAGAGCATCATTACAATACTAAAAATAACGACACCTACATCGATGGCTAATAGTCTACTACCTTGACCGATAATATCGAATATATTGAGTTTAAGTCCATATAGGATGATTGCAAATCTTAATAAATATTTAGATGAAAACGTAATACCTGAGCTATATTGTTCAGGATATCCTCTAAAGTGACGATATAGAATAGCGATTAATATCGCGATAGTTAATGCGCCAACCTTATCTAAGATTGGCAATTTAGCAGCTAAAAAGCTAAATAATGCGACTATAAATGTTAATGTTAGTCCAATCATAAAATGCTTATTTTTCAATGATGCCATGAGCAGTGCCTCCTTTAATAGCATTTTAGCACTGTTTTGTCGTATTTTTAAATATAAATTTGGAATGGTTAATAAAGTAGAGATTAAATTAAGTTGTGTGATAGGAAACTTGGACATCAATCAAAGTAATAGGCACTACAACGCTTATTGGCGGGGCCCCAACAAAGAGAATTTCGAAAAGAAATTCTACAAGCAATGCAAGTTGGGGAAGGACAACAAATTTAAGATACAAGGCGTAATATTAATATGTTATTATTATGATAATTTACAAAATTATATGAAAAATAAATGAGGGTGTGATGGTATGTTTGGAATGAAAGTGAATGAACAAATAATATTAAAAATTTTAGAAGCCCATGACACAGAAGCGCTTTTCAATTTAGTCAATCGTTCAAGAAATTCACTTAGGGAATGGTTACCTTGGGTAGATGCAACTGAGCAACCATCAGATACGCGTGCGTTTATTAAAAGAGGACTTTTGCAATTTTCTGATGGTAATGGATTTCAGTGTGGCATTTGGTATGAAGGAACGCTAGTTGGTGTCATCGGTTTACATGAAATTAATCGCATGCACAGAAAAACTTCATTAGGATATTATTTAGATAAACAATTTGAGGGTCATGGGATTATGACACAAGCAGTTGAGGCATTGATAAAGTATTGTTTCGAAGAGCTTGACTTAAACCGAATTGAGATTAGTGCCGCAGTTAATAATGAAAAAAGCCGAGCTATTCCTGAAAGGCTGGGATTTACTAGAGAAGGTATGTTACGTGACAATGAATTACTAAATGGTATTTATTCATCGAGTTACATCTATAGTTTATTAAAATCAGAATACGACCAAAAATGACAAATTAGACTTACAAAAGAGTGATGACATTTAAAATGGCATCGCTCTTTCATTTAATTTTTTTAAAATAAAAGGTTGTTGACAGTATTATTTTATAACAATATAATTATTTTGATAATTATTATCAACTAGATAATGTTCATGGGAGGATGCCTTAAAATCATCATTTTAAGAGCCACGTATTATCTTGGCATTTAGGGAGTGTGAGATAGTACGAATGAGGGCATGTCTATGGGGATAATAGAATTTCTATAATGAGGTGTCAAAATGAAAAAGTTAACAACGCTATTATTAGCATCAACGTTATTAATTGCTGCATGTGGGAACGACGATAGTAAGAAGGATGATTCAAAGACATCGAAAAAAGATGATGGTGTTAAAGCAGAATTAAAACAAGCAACAAAAGCATATGATAAATATACTGATGAACAGTTAAATGAATTTTTAAAAGGTACAGAAAAATTTGTTAAAGCGATTGAAAATAATGATATGGCCCAAGCAAAAGCGTTATATCCAAAAGTTCGTATGTATTATGAACGCTCTGAACCAGTTGCAGAAGCATTTGGAGATTTAGATCCTAAAATTGATGCACGTCTTGCAGATATGAAAGAAGAGAAAAAAGAAAAAGAATGGTCAGGATATCATAAGATTGAAAAAGCATTATACGAAGATAAGAAAATTGATGATGTGACTAAAAAAGATGCACAACAATTATTGAAAGATGCAAAAGAATTGCATGCCAAAGCTGATACATTAGATATCACACCAAAATTAATGTTACAAGGTTCTGTTGACCTATTAAATGAAGTTGCAACTTCTAAAATCACAGGTGAAGAAGAAATTTATTCACATACAGATTTATATGATTTTAAAGCGAACATTGAAGGTGCACAAAAAATTTATGACTTATTTAAACCTATTTTAGAGAAAAAAGATAAAAAATTAAGTGATGATATTCAAATGAACTTCGATAAAGTGAATCAATTATTGGATAAATATAAAGATAACAACGGCGGTTATGAGTCATTTGAAAAAGTATCTAAGAAAGACCGTAAAGCATTTGCGGATGCTGTTAATGCATTAGGAGAGCCACTAAGTAAAATGGCTGTGATTACTGAATGACAAATTATGAACAAGTTAACGATAGTACGCAATTTTCAAGACGTACATTTTTGAAAATGTTAGGTATTGGCGGTGCCGGTGTTGCAATTGGCGCAAGTGGTGTTGGTAGCATGTGGTCTTTCAAATCAATGTTCAATACACCAGAAGATCCGGAAAAAGATGCGTATGAATTTTATGGTAAAGTGCAACCAGGCATTACCACACCCACGTAAAAAACATGCAATTTCGTTGCGTTAGATTTGAAGTCAAAAGATAGAGATGCAATTAAGGCAATGTTTAAAAAGTGGACGGTTATGGCTGATCGTATGATGGATGGTGATAAAGTTGGCAAGCCGAGTAACAATCCTTTAATGCCACCAGTAGATACCGGTGAATCGATAGGATTAGGTGCAAGCAAGTTAACGATTACCTTTGGGATTAGTAAGTCTTTGATGAAGAAAATTGGGTTATCTAGTAAAATTCCCGATGCCTTTAAAGATTTACCGCATTTTCCGAATGATCAGTTAATAGACGATTACAGCGATGGTGATATTATGATTCAAGCATGCTCAAATGATTCGCAAGTATCCTTTCATGCGGTTCATAATTTAGTTCGTCCATTTCGAGATATTGTTAAGGTACGTTGGGCGCAATCTGGTTTTATCTCTGCTAAAGGTAAGGAAACACCTAGAAATTTAATGGCATTTAAAGATGGAACAATTAATCCTAGAAAGAGTAATCAACTTAAAGATTATGTGTTTATTGATGACGGATGGGCGAAACATGGAACTTATTGTGTTGTCAGACGTATTCAAATACACATTGAAACGTGGGATCGTACTGCACTGGAAGAACAAGAGGCTACATTTGGTCGGAAACGACATAGTGGTGCGCCGTTAACAGGTGGGAAAGAGTTTGATGAAATTGACTTAAAAGCGAAAGATAGTCATGGCGAGTATATTATTGATAAAGATGCCCATACGAGACTAGCGAAAGAAGCAAATACGTCAATTTTACGTAGAGCCTTTAATTATGTTGATGGTACGGATGACCGCACAGGTAACTTCGAAACAGGCTTGTTGTTCATTGCTTTTCAAAAAGCGACAAAACAATTTATCGATATACAAAATAATTTAGGTAGTAATGATAAATTAAATGAATATATTACACATAGAGGTTCTGCTTCATTTTTAGTATTACCAGGTGTTAGTAAGGGAGGATACCTTGGTGAAACATTATTTGATTAAATTTGTAGCAATGCTAATAACTGCTGCTATGGTGTGTAGCTTTGGGTTACTGAAAAGTCAGGCAGCAAAACAACAAAGTATTAGTGATGTATATAGTGTGATAACGGATGCGAAATCTGCACTTTCTAATAATTCGATATCGAATGACAATAAGCAGAAAGCAATTGAGCAAGTGGTAAGTGCAGTTAAGAAATTATCGCTTGAAGATAATAGCGAAGGTAATGCTGTCAAATCAGATGTGAGAAAGCTTGAAGATGCAAAAGCGAATGATAATCAAAAAGATACACTTTCGCAATTAACGAAGTCATTAATTGCTTATGAAGAGAAATTGGCTAGTAAAGATGCGGGTTCTAAAATTAAACTATTGCAACAGCAAGTCGATGCCAAAGATGCAGTAATGACAAAAGCGATTAAAGATAAAAATAAAGCAGAGCTAGAATCGCTGAACAATAGTTTGAATCAGATTTGGACAAGTAATGAAACGGTAATTCGCAATTATGACGCAAATCAATATGGACAAATTGAAGTCGCATTACTGCAACTTAGAATCGCAATTCATAAGTCGCCATTAGATACAGCGAAAGTGTCACATGCTTGGACAACTTTTAAATCAAATATTGATCATGTCGATAAGAAAAGTGATACGTCTGCAAAAGATCAATACCATGTATCACAATTAAATGATGAGTTAGAGAAGGCGATTAAAGCTATCGACGACAATCAATTGTCGGATGCTGATGCTGCGCTTACACATTTTATAGAAATTTGGCCGTATGTTGAAGGTCAAATTCAAACTAAAGACGGTGCTTTGTATACGAAAATTGAAGATAAAATACCATATTATCAAAGTGTATTAGACGAACATAATAAAGCACATGTGAAAGATGGTTTAGTAGATTTAAATAACCAAATTAAAGAGGTTGTTGGCCATAGTTATAGCTTTGTTGATGTGATGATTATCTTTTTACGTGAAGGTCTAGAAGTGTTATTAATTGTAATGACATTGACTACTATGACGCGTAATGTCAAAGATAAGAAGGGTACTGCAAGTGTGATTGGTGGTGCAATTGCCGGACTTGTACTGAGTATTATCTTAGCAATTACGTTTGTAGAAACTTTAGGTAATAGTGGCATTCTTCGTGAAAGTATGGAAGCGGGATTAGGTATTGTTGCGGTCATATTAATGTTTATCGTTGGTGTTTGGATGCACAAACGTTCAAATGCGAAACGCTGGAATGATATGATTAAAAATATGTATGCCAATGCGATTAGTAATGGTAATTTGGTATTGTTAGCGACGATTGGTTTAATATCTGTGTTGCGTGAAGGTGTTGAGGTTATCATTTTCTATATGGGGATGATAGGTGAGCTAGCGACAAAAGATTTTATTATTGGTATTGCTTTAGCTATCGTTATATTAATTATCTTTGCGTTATTATTTAGATTTATCGTCAGATTGATACCTATATTCTATATATTTAGAGTGTTGTCGATTTTTATTTTTATTATGGGATTCAAAATGCTTGGCGTAAGTATTCAAAAGTTACAATTATTAGGTGCTATGCCGAGACATGTCATTGAAGGATTCCCAACGATTAACTGGTTAGGATTCTATCCAACTTATGAACCATTGATAGCACAAGCTGCCTATATTATGGTAGTTGCTATCTTAATCTTTAAATTTAAAAAATAAAAAACAGGCCGAGTGCCTGTTTTTTTGTTGCGATGTTGGAAATATTCGGTATTGCAGTATAACGATAATCACAGCATTAATTCTTATAAGATTAATGTGTTGGCGGTTTGCCTCGGTATGTAAATTTAACGATGAACGTACTGAACTCAAAGAGCAATATGAGTGGCAATGTGAGTAATATATTTAATGTTAAATCGGGTGGTGCAATGATACTTGCTAATACAAAGCAAGCGAAATAAATATATTTTCGATAATGCTTCAATGATGTGGTATCTATAAGACCGAATTTTGCAAGTCCTATGAATAATATTGGTAATTGAAATAGAATGCCAAATGTGAATAACCAACGTATAAGTTCAATCAAATATGCTTTAAAGCCAATGACAGGCGAAATGTTTAAAGTTAATGATAATTTTAACGCGAATTGAATGATCATTGGAAAGCCAACATAAAATGCAAAAGCGACACCAAAAATAAATAAAAGTACGCTAAAAAAGCTATATTTATAAATAAATTGGCGCTCATTATTATGCAAACCAGGCGCAACAAACGCCCACAATTGATAAAACATAACCGGTGAAATGAGACAAAACGCGATGAAAAATATAATCATCACGTATATTTGGATCATTTCTGTGAATGAAAATGCATGTAAGGACACATGTGCACGGGTAATATACGTTATGAATGGTGTCATCCACCAAAATGATGAAACATATACGACGATGACCGTAATGACGAACGACAATAAAATTTTTACTAACCGATGGCGTAGTTCGCTAAAGTGAACCATTAATGTATCATCAGTACTATTGCTCTCGCTGTTGCTTCGATTCCTTACTGGGTGTATCGTGAGACTCTTTATCTAAATCTTCTGTTGCAGATTTAAATTCTTTTAAAGTAGAACCGATAGCACGACCAAATTGTGGTAATTTTTTCGGACCAAAAATAATTAAAGCGATAATGCTAATGACGACAAGACTTGTTGGACCTGTGATGCCTAAAATAAAAGTGTTAGTTATCATGATAATCAACCTCACTCATAAGTAGTATATAGTATTTACTTTATACCGAACGATAATGATTATCAACAAATTTTATATAATAATTAAAATATTGCTATAAACACAACTTATTGAGGGATTAATTCTGAAATAACAGCTTGGTCTTGCAAGTCGATATAAGTACAAGTGCCCGCTTGAATATCGATATGCCATTTATAAATGCCAGCTTCAGCCATTTCATCACAAAATGTTTCAAAATCTGTTTGTCCTTGTTGATGTCTAGTTAATACATCTTGAACGATAGATTGATTTGATTTTTGAGCAACAGGAATCGTACTTTTCACAGATGACGTAACGATATCATCTTCTGATTGATGTACGTATGTTGCAGTGCCATCTTGAATGTTGACGATATTGTAAGTCATCCCCATATCTTTAAAAGCTTTGAATAGTTTTGGAAAATCAACACCAGTAAATTGTTGATGTGCTTGTTGAATTGCAGATAATGTAAATGCCATAATAGTCTCCTTTGAATCGTTTGATTTAGTGAAAATGCGTGCATCATACTAAAATTAGAATGCTGTTAATTATGCGGGAAGGTGTAACGAAAGTAAACAATTATGACTTGTAGGCGTTGAGGTGTTTGTTTCAAAATGTCATACATAGCTGGATAATCATATTTTTTGTACATATTTGACAAATATAGTTGTCAAAAAGACAAATATCATTTACAGTGTAATTAAGGAGTTGATGCGATGTGCGTAATCGATTGAAAGAATTACGAGCACGAGATGGCTTAAACCAAACGCAGCTTGCCAAACTAGCGGGTGTTTCAAGACAAACCATTTCGCTAATTGAGCGAAATAACTTTATGCCATCGGTATTAACTGCAATAAAGATTGCTCGTATCTTCAATGAAACGGTGGAAACTGTTTTTATTATTGAGGAGGATGAGGTATGAAAATACTAAGATATATCGGATATCTTTTACTAGGTGGACTTGTAGGGGGTATCATTGGTGGAATTTTAGGTAATTTTGATGGATTGGGTATTGAGAACTTGACGTTTGCGACATATACCAATGTCGTTGTAATATCGATTGTTGCGACGATTATTATCATATTGGTAGAAGCCATTGTTTTGATGAATCAAAGACGTGCATTGAAGTATAAGCGACTTGTAGATGAAGAGGTAGATATCGATGCAACAGATCAATATGAATTGCTTGCGAATCGTTATGTTTTAAATGGAAGTATATTAAGCGTTATACAGACAATTATTGCCTTTGTAGTGTTACTAATTTTTGTGGTAGGGCAAGCTGAAGCAAATGCAATGCTATTCTTTTTAATACCATTTTTTGCTAGTGCTATTTTCAATACACAATTTACACTGTTTAATAGAAAATTTGATGACAGAATGCCAAAAATTGCAGATAAGAATTACACTGAAAAGCGATTGGAAATATTGGATGAAGGTGAACGCCATATAGAATTAATTGCATTATTTAAAACATATGCGATCAACTTATCAATATTGATACTAGCCATTATTTTTATAGGGTCTTATTCAATTGCTACAGGAATTAATCAAAGCTTTAGTTTGCTACTTATCATTGCTATTTTCATATATAACGCCTTTAGCTATTTATTGAAGAGAAGACGTTTTTATTAAAATTAAACAAAGAGGAGCATGGATATGACAACATTGTTAAACGTAGATCGTGTGAACAAACAATACAAAGATTCGGATTTTAAATTGCAAGATGCATCTTTAACGATTTCTACTAATGAGACAGTTGGATTAATTGGGAAAAATGGCTCAGGTAAATCGACATTAATTAATATTCTAGTAGGCAATCGACATAAAGATAACGGTAGTATTGCATTTTTTGGAGAAGAACATGCTGCGGATGATGTCGAATATAAAGAACACATAGGTGTTGTGTTTGATGATCTGAGAGTACCTAATAAATTGACTATTAAAGATATTGATAAAGTATTTCAATCTATTTATACGACTTGGAATAGTCAAAAATTCTTTGATTTAATCAAATATTTCGAGTTACCACGACAAACTAAAATTAAAACTTTTTCAAGAGGGATGCGAATGAAGATAGCTTTAACGATTGCGCTTTCTCATGATGTGAAGCTATTAATCTTAGATGAAGCAACTGCAGGTATGGATGTTTCTGGACGAGAAGAAGTAATGGAACTATTAGAAGATTTTGTCGCTCAAGGTGGAGGCATCTTAATATCATCGCATATTTCTGAAGATATAGAACAATTAGCGGATAAATTAGTGTTTATGAAAGATGGACGAATGATTTTAACTGAACAGAAAGATATACTTTTAGCACAATATGGAATTGTTACGACAGGAGATAAAGATGTTGAAATTACTAAGCATTTAATCATTGCTTCTAGATTGTCAAAGGGGAAATATCAAATTTTAGTTAAAGATTATGCAGAAATTGAAAATGCAGAGCCTTTAAAACACATTGATGACGCTACGAAAATCATAATGCGAGGTGAAGTATAATGAAAGGTATGTTCCTAAGTAGTTTTTATGCAACGAGAAAGCAAACATATATTTATTTTATAGTCGCTATCATAGCTGCGGGATACTTTGCAGTATTTAATCCGTTGATGAGTTCGGCAATGGCTGGGGTTATGTTAATCACACCCATTACTGATAATATTAAACATGAAAAAGACTCAAGATGGATGTATTATGTATCTACTTTACCGGTTAAACGTAGTGATTATATTAAGTCATACTTTGCCTTTTATTTAATCTTATTCGGTGCAAGTTTAATGATTGGATTAGTTGTGACTACGATCGTGACCCAAAGTGTGATGATTGGTATTATGTCAGGTTTAATGAGTTTTGGTATCATAGGGGCATACTCTATCATTTTCCCATTGACATTTAAATTTGGCGCTGAAAACTCTAATGTCATTATGATAGTTGCATCTATCCTACTACTTTTTTCTTTCGTGGTCTTTTTCTTTATATATGGTATGGTTAGTGGTGCATCGGCATTAGAATTTGAAAAAATTAGCACTGAAGGATGGTTAGTTGTCATAGTATATGCGGTCATTGGTATCGTTATAACAAGTGTTTCTTATATATTGTCTATTAAAATTTTTAACAAACAAGAACTATAATCAATATTCTTGGTGTGAAGCTAGTCATTGAAATAATATTTAGAGCAGGTGATAAATCAATACGATTATCATCTGCTCTTTTTGGTGTTGTGGAATGAAATGCGGGATGATAGGTTGAGGTGACATCTCTATATCATATCATTTGTTTTTAGAAGATTAGGTTGTGTGGGAATTGCATCCTTTTATAGTGAGGATTAACGTGTATATATCATTGAGTATGTTGCTGAAATTTATTTGCGTGTATCAATTGATGATGGTATATGCCAATGATTTCCTCGGAAATATAAAAACTCGATCATGTATCATAACTGATGATTGTCACAAAAGTATAATGTGAAGTTCGACACTTTTGGATTCAGTTCAAATACTTTGACCGAGGTGAATACTATTTATTCATGTTTATTACGTAGACGTTGATTTTTAAAATAAATCAGCATGATGCAGAAAGTCGCAACGGATACCGAGATAATCATTACTTGGTCATGCCCCTTAAAGATAAGGCTGATGATATATGATACTACAAGTATGCCTAGTGAAGAAGAAATATATTTTGCGTTTGTCAGTTCATTATGGAAATAAGGCGTGATTAACCATAATCCAATATAGAATATTAAAACACTGATATACATCATATTAATTTCAAACAAGTCATTTAGTTTATTGTTATTACTAAAAACAATTGCAGCATTAATCACACCTAAAGCGATATTGATTAATAGATGCGTATACGATAAACGGAAACCGATAGATGACAATTTATGATTAATGTAATTTTCAGTAATGATCCAATATACACCGAAAAGACTAATTAAAATCATAAATTGGAATATATAAATGTAACTAAAATGATCAATGCTAAATGATGACGAAGCTAAACCAACCAGTACCTCGCCAAAGATAATAATTGTTAGTAACGAAAAACGTTCTACTAAATGCATCATATTAACAGGTGATAATACAAGATATTTCTGAAATGGAATAAGTCCTGTCGCTGCAATGAATACGCCTAAAAATCCAGGGATGTAATGGATACTTTGTGGTAGTACTAATGATAGAAATGATAAAAATGAAATCACAAAGGCTACGCTCGCAAAAGCTTGACATGTACGCTTATCGCCATAATCTAACCCTGTACGTATATGTAATAAATACTGTAATCCGATACTTAAATACATAATTGCCACGCATAAGAAGAATGGGAAGAATGTCTTTTCAAAGTCCGGATATAGGCTGTTAGATAGGAAGACCATGATGAACATATTAAACATCATAAACGAGACGTCTTTGAATGTAACTTGACCAAATCGATTTGTAAAAAATGTTTGATGAGACCACATTAACCATAAGAACAAACTCATGACGATGTATTTGAAAAATAAATCAGCTGAAATGGAACCGTTTTGTGTTGTTAAAATCACATGTGCAATTTTTTGAATGGCATAGACGAAAATTAAATCAAAGAACAACTCATGGAATCCTGCACGCTTTTCAGCTAAATGTTTTGGTGTTAATGCATTAACCATAAAATTTTAACTCCTTTAAGATGTGTAATTAATTTACTAAGTATACTATTTATTTTTTCTAGTGAATAGGGGCAGATTTGGCGATGAAGTGGAAGGAGAGGTGACTGCATGGTAATTGCGGAATTAACAATCATCAGCGATTTAATATTTGACTAGAGACGTAATGGTAATAAAAAATTGATGAGAAATTGATGGTGAAACCAGCTGTGAATAGCGATGCAATGATAGATAGAATTTAATTAGAGTCATTACGCGAAATGATTAATGATAATTTGTGGTAAATCAAAGCATAATTTTGTACTATAGATGAGGATGATAGAGCATATTTAAGAGTGTGAAATGTTAAAGTGAAACCGTTTACGTTTCCGATTGCCCAAACAAATTACATCATTGTATAATATGATTTGTTAAATGCATAACAAGAATGAAAATGTAACATACGTAGCAATTGGTTTCATAAATTGGATGTTAGTGGCGTATTGGTTCATTAGACGTATTAGTAATAAAATTGTATATATCATAAGGAGATGAATATGACATGACGAGAGTCGTATTAGCAGCAGCATACAGGACACCTATTGGCGTTTTTGGAGGTGCGTTTAAAGACGTGCCAGCCTATGATTTAGGTGCGACTTTAATAGAACATATTATTAAAGAGACGGGTTTGAATCCAAGTGAGATTGATGAAGTTATCATCGGTAACGTACTACAAGCAGGACAAGGACAAAATCCAGCACGAATTGCTGCTATGAAAGGTGGCTTGCCAGAAACAGTACCTGCATTTACAGTGAATAAAGTATGTGGTTCTGGGTTAAAGTCGATTCAATTAGCATATCAATCTATTGTGACTGGTGAAAATGACATCGTGCTAGCTGGCGGTATGGAGAATATGTCTCAGTCACCAATGCTTGTCAACAACAGTCGCTTCGGTTTTAAAATGGGACATCAATCAATGGTTGATAGCATGGTATATGATGGTTTAACAGATGTATTTAATCAATATCATATGGGTATTACTGCTGAAAATTTAGTGGAGCAATATGGTATTTCAAGAGAAGAACAAGATACATTTGCTGTAAACTCACAACAAAAAGCAGTACGTGCACAGCAAAATGGTGAATTTGATAGTGAAATAGTTCCAGTATCGATTCCTCAACGTAAAGGTGAACCAATCTTAGTCACTAAGGATGAAGGTGTACGTGAAAATGTATCAGTCGAAAAATTAAGTCGCTTAAGACCAGCTTTCAAAAAAGACGGGACAGTTACAGCAGGTAATGCATCAGGAATCAATGATGGTGCTGCGATGATGTTAGTCATGTCAGAAGACAAAGCTAAAGAATTAAATATCGAACCATTGGCAGTGCTTGATGGCTTTGGAAGTCATGGTGTAGATCCTTCTATTATGGGTATTGCACCAGTTGGCGCTGTAGAAAAGGCTTTGAAACGTAGTAAAAAAGAATTAAGCGATATTGATGTATTTGAATTAAATGAAGCATTTGCAGCACAATCATTAGCTGTTGATCGTGAATTAAAATTACCTCCTGAAAAGGTGAATGTTAAAGGTGGCGCTATTGCATTAGGACACCCTATTGGTGCATCTGGTGCTAGAGTTTTAGTGACATTATTGCATCAACTGAATGATGAAGTTGAAACTGGTTTAACATCATTGTGTATTGGTGGCGGTCAAGCTATCGCTGCAGTTGTATCAAAGTATAAATAATAAGAAAACAGGTTATCACAACAGTATTAATTACATGTTGGCATAACCTGTTTTTATTTGTTTATGGATTTATTGGGTAATATTAGTCATTTGATGGTTTAATTGCAAATGCTCTAACAGGGAACCCAGGTGCATCTTTTGGTTTAGGGCTGATAGCGTAAATGATGGCGCCACGAGTTGGTAATTGATCTAAATTAGTTAATAACTCGACTTGGTATTTATCCTGACCAAGAATATAACGTTCGCCAACTAAATCACCATTTTTTACAACGTCCACAGATGCATCGGTATCGAATGTTTCATGACCAACAGCTTCAACACGACGTTCTTCAATTAAGTACTTCAAAGCATCTAATCCCCAACCCGGTGCATGTTGTTGTCCGTTCGCATCTTTGTTTTCAAACTTTTCAATATTAGGCCAACGTTTTGACCAATCGGTACGAAGTGCAACAAAAGTGCCAGGTTCAATAGTACCATGCTCTTTTTCCCATGCTTCTATATGCGCACGTGTTACAATGAAATCATTGTTGTTCGCTACTTCTGTTGAAAAGTCTAATACAATTAACGGCAATACCAATTCTTTTAAATCAATGTCTTCTAAATAACGTTTATTCTCGACAAAGTGAATTGGTGCATCAATGTGAGTACCATATTGCGTTACAATATTCCAACGTTGCACATAGAAACCATGATCTTTAACCGTGAATAAAGTTGAAACTTCGCCTTTTTCAAACTCACTAAAACGTGGTATTTCCGGATCAAATGTATGCGTTAAATCAACCCAAGTTGCTTGTTTTAAAGTATTTAATTGTTGCCATAAAGGATATTGTGTCATAAAATCACCCGTTTTTAGTTTATTATATGATAAATGCTGCGATTATTCTTGGCGTTTAGCTTTAACAGCATTCACAAGCACAGTCAATGCATCTTTAACTTCTTCTTCTTTTCGCGTTTTCAAACCACAGTCAGGGTTTACCCAGAATAATGAGCGGTCGATTTGTTGTAGTGAACGATTGATTGCTGTAGTAATTTCTTCTTTTGTTGGAATACGTGGACTATGAATATCATACACACCTAGACCAATACCTAAATCATAATTAATATCTTCAAAGTCTTTAATTAAATCACCATGGCTACGAGATGTTTCAATTGAAATAACATCAGCATCTAAGTCATGAATAGCATGAATGATTTGACCGAATTGAGAATAACACATATGTGTATGGATTTGAGTTTCATCACGAACTGAAGACGTTGCAAGTTTAAATGATAAAACAGCATCTTTAAGATATTGTTCGTGATATTCAGAGCGTAATGGTAAGCCTTCACGTAATGCAGGTTCGTCAACTTGGATAACTTTGATTCCTGCAGCTTCAAGTGCTAATACTTCTTCGTTGATTGCTAAAGCAATTTGATCTTGAACGACTTTACGTGGTAAATCAACACGTTCAAATGACCAGTTTAGAATTGTTACAGGTCCAGTTAACATACCTTTAACTGGTTTATCTGTTAAGCTTTGTGCATAAACTGTTTCATCAACAGTTAAAGGCGCTGTCCATTTTACATCACCATAAATGATTGGTGGTTTTACGGCACGTGAACCATATGATTGCACCCAACCGAATTTAGTTACTAAGAAACCTTGTAATTTTTCTCCGAAGAATTCAACCATGTCATTACGTTCAAATTCACCGTGAACTAATACATCTAAGCCAATGTCTTCTTGAATTTTAATCCATCGAGCAATTTCATTTTTTAAGAATGTTTCATATGCTTCGTCTGTAATGCGTTTGTTCTTCCAATCTGCACGGTATTTTCGAACTTCTCGGCTTTGTGGGAATGATCCAATAGTTGTTGTTGGTAAATCCGGTAAGTTCAAACGTTTTTGTTGTTGTTCAATACGTTGCGCGAATGGTGATTGTCTTGAAGTACGCACGCTTTCGAAATCATAATCTAAGTTTTTGAATGATTGATTTTGGAAACGCTCATAACGTGCTTTTAATTTATCATATTTAACACTATCGTTTTGATTAAATAGGCGACGCAATGCATCTAATTCGTCTAATTTTTCAGTTGCAAAGCTTAAGCCTTCGCCAACACTTGTATCTAATGTTTCATCATCTAAAGATACTGGAACATGTAATAATGAAGATGATGGTTGAATGACAAGTTCATTAGTGTGTGCTAACAATTTATCGATTAAGACTTTTTTAGCTTCAATGTCACTTGCCCACACATTACGACCATCAATAATTCCAGCGTATAATGTTTTTGATTTATCAAAATCTCCAGCTTCAATTTGTTTAAGGTTATAGCCATTATCATGGACAAAGTCTAAACCTAAACCACCAACAGGTAAAGAACTTAAGAATTTAAGATGTGCACGTTCAAAGTATGTTTGAATGACTAATTTTTTAGCAACACCAGCTTTTTCGAAATAGTCATAAGCTTCACGTGTAATATTTTCATAGCTTTCGCTGTCGTCTGTAACTAAGATTGGCTCATCAACTTGAATGTACTCAGCACCTGCATCAATTAATGATTCAAACACTTCTTTATAAAGTGGTAATAACGTTTTAACTTTTTCTTCAAAAGTTTGGTGACCGCCTTTTGATAATTTAACAAAAGTAATCGGACCAACAATGACAGGGTGAGCGTTAACGTTTAAAGATTGGGCGTATTTAAAGCGATCTAATAATACATTGCGACTCACTTTAGGCTCAACATTGTCCCATTCAGGTACGATGTAATGATAGTTAGTGTTAAACCATTTTATAAGTGCACTTGCAACATGGTCTTTATTACCGCGAGCAATATCAAATAATAAGTCATCATCGATAGTTCTACCTTGGAAACGTTCTGGGATGATGTTGAATAATAATGACGTATCTAAAATATGGTCATATAAAGAGAAATCACCAACTGGGATGCTATCTAAGTGATAGTACTTTTGTAATAATAAATTTTCTTTATGTAGATCAGTTAATGTTTGATCTAATTCTTCTTTAGAAATCTTTTTTGCCCAATAACTTTCGATGGCTTTTTTCCATTCTCTTTTTCTACCTAATCTTGGGAATCCTAAGTTTGATGTTTTAATTGTTGTCATAATATTGCCTCCTTGTGAGCAGTAATAGATTTTGAGTATGCTGCAAGTTCTAATGAATCTTCGACATTTTGAAACGGTGTGATAATGTATAAACCATTAAAATATTCATGAACAGTATCGATTAAATCCTTTGAAAGCTTAAGACTTAGCTCTCGTGTTTTGGCGTTATCATCTTTAACTGCTTCAAATTGTTGTAAAATTTCATCTGACATCTTGATTCCTGGCACTTCATTATGCAAAAAGAGTGCGTTTTTGTAACTTGCGATAGGCATAATGCCTATGAAAAATGGTTTGTTCAAGTGCTTAGTGGCATGGTAAATTTCAATGATTTTCTCTTTGCTGTACACGGGTTGTGTTATAAAATAAGACATTCCGCTTTCTATCTTTTTCTCTAATCTTTTGACGGCACCATCTAATTTTCGAACATTAGGATTAAAGGCGCCAGCGATGTTGAAGTGTGTACGTTTCTTCAGCGCATCACCGTCAGTGTTAATACCTTGATTAAATCTTAGAGCGAGTTCAGTTAATCCTTTAGAATTAACATCATAGACATTGGTTGCACCTGGTAAGTGACCAACTTTTGAAGGATCACCAGTTATGGCTAATATTTCGTTAACGCCAATGAGCGATAATCCAAGTAAATGGGACTGCAAGCCGATTAAGTTTCGGTCTCGACATGTAATATGTACGAGTGGTTCAATATTGTAATATTGTTTAATTAAGCTTGCAGCAGCAATGTTGCTAATTCTGACAGTTGCCAATGAATTATCTGCGAGTGTTACCGCATCTACATTAGCTTTGTCAAGTTTAGCGATATTTTCAAAAAATCTATCCGTGTCTAAATGTTTCGGTGTATCCAATTCGATAATAACGGTTGGACGTTCTTGAACCTTAGATGTTAATGATTGTCTAACTTTATTTTGAGATGGATTGAAAAGTGCTTTCGTTGGTATCGGAATCACTTTTTTGTCATTAACAGGTTTAAGTGTCTGAATAGATTCTTTAATAAATTTGATGTGCTCTGGCGTTGTACCACAGCAACCACCAATTAAACGAACACCTTCGTGAATTAAATTTTGAGCAACTTGGCCGAAATATTGTGCATTGTCACTATACTTAAATTCACTATTTTCAATATCTAATAAGCTGGCATTTGGATAGCAAGATAAGTATGCGTGCTCTGGTAATTCAATATGTGTGAAAGACTCTTGCATATGGTGCGGGCCATGATGACAATTGAGTCCCACGATGTTGGCACCACATTGAACGAGTTGTTTTAATCCTTCATTGATTGCCTGACCATTAACTAAGTAATTTGTGTTTGAAGCGGTTAATTGAGCAATGATTGGAATGTCGTATTTCTTTCTCGTTCGTGAAATGACATTTGTTAACTCTTCTAGGTCGTAATACGTTTCGAAAAGTAGCGCGTCAACGCCTTCTTCAATTAAGGTGTCTATTTGAATTTCAGTATGATAAAGAATAGTTTGTAAGCTGATATCCTCTTGTTTGATACCTCTAAACCCACCAACTGTGCCTAATATATACGTATCTTTATTTGCTGCTTTTTTTGCGATGCGTACGGCGGCTTGATGTATAGCTTTAACTTTATCTTCAAGACCGAATCGTTTTAACTTTTCAAAATTTGCACCATAAGTATTGGTTTGAATGACATCAGCACCAGCTTCGATATATGAACGATGGATACGTTCAACTTTATCTGGATGGCTAAGATTATATGCTTCTGGACAGGTGTCTAATCCTTCAGAGTATAAAATGGTTCCAATAGCGCCATCAGCTACTAAAACATTATCTTTCAATTGTGTGAGGAATTGACTCATTGAATGCCTCCTTTAATGCGTATTTGATGTCTGCAATGAGTTCATCAGGATCTTCGAGACCAACACTTAATCGGAATAGACCGAAAGTGATACCACGTTCTTGTCTCACTTCTTCAGGTAGTGCAGCGTGAGACATTGTTGCTGGATGTGAAAGGATCGTTTCAACACCGCCCAGACTCACTGAAACGAGTGGTAATGTCAGTGCATCGACAAATTGTTGTGCTTTAGACTCATCAGCTAAACGAAAGCCAATAACGGCACCGCCATTTTTAGCTTGTTCTAAATGAGCAGTAGTGAGTCCCGGATAATAAACTTCTGAAATTTCATCTTGCTTTATTAAAAATGACACGATTTTTTGCGCGTTTTCGACAGATTGTTTAAATCTGATTGGAAATGTTTTTAAATGTTTAGCAAGTGTCCAGCTATCTTGAGCAGATAACATATTGCCTGTACCATTTTGTATTAAATAAAGAGCTTCACTAATTGCCTCATTATTAGTAATGACAGCACCAGCAATTAAATCGCTATGTCCACTTAAAAATTTTGTAGCACTATGAATGACAATATCAGCGCCAAGTAATAAAGGTGATTGGCCTAACGGTGTCATAAATGTATTGTCCACAGCTACCAGTAGTTCATGCTTTTCGGCTATTTTAGAAACAGCTTTGATATCAGTAATTTTAAAACAGGGATTCGATGGTGTTTCGATATAAATTAATTTTGTGTTTGATTGAATGGCACCCTCGATTTGTTCGAGCTTGGTAGTATCTACGGTTGTAAATTCAATATTAAATCGATTCAAAATTTGCTCAGTGAGGCGAAAAGTACCGCCATATACATCATCGGGTAAGATGACATGATCACCAGATTTGAAAGTCAAAAGTACTGCTGAAATAGCAGCAATACCTGATGCAAAAGCAAAAGCGAATTTTCCCTGTTCTAATCGTGCTAACTTCTCTTCTAAAAGTTCACGGTTAGGGTTGCCACTTCGTGCATAATCATATTTAACATCGCCACCAAGACTTGTTTGATGGAATGTTGAAGAATCATAGAGTGGTGGGTTAGCTGAATGATATTCCACACCTCTACGCCAATCGAATATCACTTCTGTCTCTTTTGAAAGTGTCATACAATCTCTCCAATCTGAGCTTTATCTAATGCTTGGATGATATCGCGTTCGATGTCTTCATAATTTTCAACACCTAGTGATAAGCGGATTAAATACTCATCAATGCCACGTTTATCTTTTTCAGCATCTGGCATATCAACATGTGTTTGGGTGTAAGGGAAGGTCACTAATGTTTCAGTACCTCCTAAACTTTCTGCAAAAATGCAAATGTCTAAATTTTCTAATAATTTAGCGACGCTATAGGCCTTGTTAAGTCTTAAACTAAGCATGCCAGTTTGCCCGCTATATAGTACTTCGTCAATTGCTTGAAGTGACTGACATTTTTTAGCAAGTTTTCTAGCGTTTGATTGCGCACGCTCAATGCGTAAATGCAAAGTTTTAAGTCCACGTAACAACAAATAACTATCTATTGGTGAAAGTGTTGCGCCAGTCATGTTGTGAAAATCAAACAACTGTTGCGCGAGTGATTCATCTTTGACGGTTACGACACCTGCTAGTACATCGTTATGTCCGCCAATATATTTCGTGGCTGAATGTAAGACTATATCAGCACCTTCTGCTAGTGGTGTTGAAAGATAAGGTGTTAAAAAAGTATTGTCGATAATTGACAATAAGCCTTTAGCTTTACAAAGTTGATAGTATGGCTTTACATCAATAGCAATCATTTGTGGGTTAGATATTGGTTCAATGAATAATGCAACTGTTTTATCAGTGATTTCTTTTTCAACTTGTTCATAATCTGTAAAATCAACGTACTTAAATTTGATATTGTATTGTTGCTCATAAAATTCAAATAATCTAAATGTGCCGCCGTATAAATCGAATGAAACTAAAATTTCATCGTGTGGTTTAAATAAATTACATATTAATTGAATGGCTGACATTCCACTTGATGTAGCGAATGATGCAATACCATGTTCGAGTTTGGCAAAACAGGTTTCAAATGTTGAGCGTGTAGGATTTTTAGTACGTGTATAATCAAAACCTGTCGATTGTCCTAGTTTTGGATGCTTGTAGGCAGTAGATAAATGGATTGGATTCGCTATAGCACCGGTTGAATCATCGGTTAATGTGATTTGGGCTAACTGTGTATCCTTCATATTAAGACCCTCCTATAAGAAAAAATAAAAAAAGCTTCCGTCCTTCGTACCCGAATGAATCGGATAAAAAGGACGAAAGCTTATGTTTCGCGGTACCACCTTTATTTGTTATTCCATCGCTGAAATAACCTTATTCAGTACGCATTAAAAGTAAATATGCTTACTGAACAATTATCACAATTAAAGTCAGTAAGTAAGGATATAGTAATGTGCTATCCCATACTTATTAACAAAAAATCGTGCGTAAAGAATCCAGTACGCCATTTAACATCAATGTTAATACTGTATCGCTATAACGGGCGAACCCGTAGACACCTCATATTGGCATCAACACTCCAAGGCCATTTTCAAACACGCTTTCAAAATCTTCTCTCAGCTACTAAAGACTCTCTGTATAAGCAGGGTGTGTTTTACTTTCCTCTTTATTGTGTTTACGTTTCATTAAACTGTTATAAGATATTAATTAGCTTACAGAGTAAAAAAAGATTTGTCAACAATTATTCAGAAAATTTTGATTTAAAAGTTAATTTGTTTGTGAAATTGTAATTGGTATCTTGAAGTTGAAAAATGAATTATTTTTTAAATAAAGTGTGGTTAATGGTTGTCTGACTCATTTAGAATACATAAAATATATTTAACTGTTGTTATCAAATAAAAAGTGATGTGAGTGAATTGTCAAAAAGTGAAGATCAACGTATTACTAAAACAAAAGATGAACAAATTAAGCAAATAGATATATCGGATATCAAACCGAATCCGTATCAGCCCCGAAAAACTTTCGATGAAAATCATTTAAATGATTTGGCAGATTCAATTAAGCAATATGGAATTTTGCAACCAATTGTGCTTAGAAAAACAGTTCAAGGTTATTACATTGTAGTTGGTGAAAGAAGGTTTAGAGCTTCGAAAATTGCTGGTCTAAAATACGTATCAGCGATTATCAAAGATTTAACAGATGAAGATATGATGGAACTGGCGGTCATCGAAAATTTACAACGAGAAGACTTAAATGCGATTGAAGAAGCTGAAAGTTATCAACGTTTGATGACAGATTTGAAAATTACACAACAAGAAGTAGCGAAGCGATTGAGTAAGTCGCGCCCGTATATAGCGAATATGTTGAGGTTATTACATTTGCCGAAAAAGATTGCTGACATGGTAAAAGATGGGCGACTGACAAGTGCACATGGACGAACGTTATTGGCAATTAAAGATGAACAACAAATGCTTAGGTTAGCGAAACGGGTTGTTAAAGAAAAGTGGAGTGTTAGATATTTAGAAAACCATGTTAATGAATTAAAAAATGTTTCGTCAAAGTCGGAAACAGACAAAGTAGATATAACTAAGCCTAAATTTATAAAGCAACAAGAACGACAGTTGCGAGAACAGTATGGTACCAAAGTAGATATATCAATAAAAAAATCGGTTGGTAAAATCTCATTTGAGTTTGATTCACAAGAAGATTTTCTAAGAATAATTGAACAATTAAATCGTAGGTATGGTAAATAGTTACACAATTTTATATAATAACTCTTTGTGCAAGTGTAAATAAATTGTAATCAGTGAACATTTGATTCTAGATATATTGAGACTTTCGTAGGTTGGAAGTATATAAAAATATGAATACAATATTGATATATCATATAGAAGGGAGTAACGCTTATCATGAATCAAGTCATGAATATTATTTCATCTCTATTTGAGCCATTAACAAAAATAGAAACATATGAAAACATTGCAACTAAAATCGCTATGATTGTTATTTATATTATCGTAGCCCTCATAGTTATTAAAATACTGAATAAAATGATTGAACAGGGATTTAAGATTCAAAATAAGAGTAAAAAGAGTAACAAAAAGCGCTCTAAAACTTTAATATCTCTTGTTCAAAATGTAGTGAAGTATATCGTTTGGTTTATAGTTATTACGACGATTTTAAGTAAATTTGGCATTAGTGTTGAAGGTGTTATTGCAAGTGCTGGTGTCGTAGGTTTAGCAGTAGGTTTTGGTGCTCAAACCATTGTTAAAGACGTTATTACTGGATTTTTCATTATATTTGAAAGTCAATTTGATGTAGGTGATTATGTTAAAATAAACAATGGTGGTACGACTGTGGCAGAGGGAACGGTTAAATCAATAGGACTTCGTTCAACACGAATCAATACAATTTCAGGAGAATTAACAATTTTACCAAATAGTAGTATGGGTGAAATAACGAACTACTCAATTACAAATGGTACAGCTATCGTTAAAATTCCAGTGTCTGTCGAAGAAAACATTGATAATGTTGATAAAAAACTAAACAAACTATTTACTTCTTTACGTAGTAAATATTACTTATTTGTTAGTGATCCGGTTGTTATTGGTATTGATGCTATTGAAGATACAAGAGTAATATTGAGAATATCTGCAGAAACAATTCCAGGTGAAGGATTTGCTGGAGCTCGAATTATTCGCAAAGAAGTACAAAAAATGTTTTTACAAGAAGGTATTAAAACACCTCAACCAATTATGACTGCTTATAATCATAGTGAAAACGGTGTTTAGTAGTTTATAATACATGGAGGTCATATTTAATGGCGTCAAAATATGGAATAAATGATATAGTAGAAATGAAAAAACAACATGCGTGTGGAACAAACCGTTTTAAGATTATTAGAATGGGTGCAGACATAAGAATTAAATGTGAAAATTGTCAAAGAAGTATTATGATTCCACGTCAAACGTTTGATAAAAAACTTAAAAAAATCATCGAATCTCATGATGATACACAAAGATAGGAGAATGATTAATGGCTTTAACAGCAGGTATCGTTGGATTGCCAAACGTTGGTAAATCAACATTATTTAATGCAATAACAAAAGCAGGTGCTTTAGCAGCGAACTATCCATTCGCTACGATTGATCCTAATGTAGGGATAGTAGAAGTGCCAGATGCTAGATTACTTAAATTAGAAGAAATGGTTCAACCTAAAAAGACATTGCCGACTACATTTGAATTTACAGATATCGCTGGTATTGTGAAAGGTGCTTCAAAGGGAGAAGGGTTAGGTAATAAATTCTTATCACATATTAGAGAAGTAGATGCGATTTGTCAGGTCGTTCGTGCATTTGATGATGATAACGTAACTCATGTTGCTGGTCGAGTAGACCCTATTGATGATATTGAAGTTATTAATATGGAATTAGTACTAGCGGACTTAGAATCTGTTGAGAAACGTTTGCCTAGAATTGAAAAATTAGCACGTCAAAAAGATAAGACTGCTGAAATGGAAGTACGTATTTTAACAACTATTAAAGAAGCTTTAGAAAATGGTAAACCCGCTCGTAGTATTGACTTTAATGAAGAAGATCAAAAATGGGTGAATCAAGCGCAATTACTGACTTCTAAAAAAATGCTTTATATCGCTAATGTTGGTGAAGATGAAATTGGTGATGATGATAATGATAAAGTAAAAGCGATTCGTGAATATGCAGCGCAAGAAGACTCTGAAGTGATTGTTATTAGTGCAAAAATTGAAGAAGAAATTGCTACATTAGATGATGAAGATAAAGAAATGTTCTTAGAAGATTTAGGTATCGAAGAACCAGGATTAGATCGATTAATTAGAACAACTTATGAATTATTAGGATTATCAACATATTTTACTGCTGGTGTGCAAGAAGTACGTGCTTGGACATTTAAACAAGGTATGACTGCACCTCAATGTGCTGGTATCATTCATACTGATTTTGAACGTGGATTTATCCGTGCCGAAGTAACAAGTTATGACGACTATGTACAATATGGTGGCGAAAGTGGCGCTAAAGAAGCGGGCAGACAACGATTAGAAGGTAAAGAATATATTATGCAAGATGGTGATATCGTTCATTTCAGATTTAATGTATAAACGATAGAGTGAAGTTAATTAAATAGTATATATGGAGAAGAGGCGGAATCAATTGTTCGCCTCTTTTAATTATGCGTATAATTTATTAAAAGAATGGAATAATTTTACTCGCGTTAATAATATCTTGAGTGCTGAAAAATTGTTTGCCTTCGCCAGTATAAGCAGGCTCTAAAACAAGATTAGCCTTTGCACAATAAAGCCATTCAGGATGAATGCCACTATTAAGTATCTCTTGGAATTCTTGAAAATCTTTAGACCAATCAATATTTAAATTCATTCCTTACCACCTCACAACTATTATAGAACACGTGTTCGCTTTTGTGAAGTGTATTTTTAAAAATATCATAGAAAATTTCAAATGAATTAATGTCAAAAATGATATGAAGAGTAGTTTGAATTATTATTGTAAAAAGTAATGGCGCATGATATAATTCTTTATTGTGAGTAATGAAAATTATTCCTTGCTTATCTGTTTTAAGATTGATAAGCCGTATAGACCACAAGGAGGTGCAAATATAAAATGAGAACATATGAAGTTATGTACATCGTACGCCCAAACATTGAGGAAGATGCTAAAAAAGCGTTAGTTGAACGTTTCAACGGCATCTTAGCTACTGAAGGTGCAGAAGTTTTAGAAGCAAAAGACTGGGGTAAACGTCGCCTAGCTTATGAAATCAATGATTTCAAAGATGGCTTCTACAACATCGTACGTGTTAAATCTGATAACAACAAAGCTACTGACGAATTCCAACGTCTAGCTAAAATCAGTGACGATATCATTCGTTACATGGTTATTCGTGAAGACGAAGACAAGTAATAATTAGAGGGGGCGTTTAAATGCTAAATAGAGTTGTATTAGTAGGTCGTTTAACGAAAGATCCGGAATACAGAACCACTCCCTCAGGTGTGAGTGTAGCGACATTCACTCTTGCAGTAAATCGTACGTTCACGAATGCTCAAGGGGAGCGCGAAGCAGATTTTATTAACTGTGTTGTTTTTAGAAGACAAGCAGATAATGTAAATAACTATTTATCTAAAGGTAGTTTAGCTGGTGTAGATGGTCGCTTACAATCCCGTAATTATGAAAATCAAGAAGGTCGTCGTGTGTTTGTTACTGAAGTTGTGTGTGATAGTGTTCAATTCCTTGAACCTAAAAATGCGCAACAAAATGGTGGCCAACGTCAACAAAATGAATTCCAAGATTACGGTCAAGGATTCGGTGGTCAACAATCAGGACAAAACAATTCGTACAATAATTCATCAAACACGAAACAATCTGATAATCCATTTGCAAATGCAAACGGACCGATTGATATAAGTGATGATGACTTACCATTCTAATAAAAATTAACGAAATTAAAGCGAAAAAATTATCAAAGGAGGCACACAATCATGGCAGGTGGACCAAGAAGAGGCGGACGTCGTCGTAAAAAAGTATGCTATTTCACAGCAAATGGTATTACACATATCGACTACAAAGACACTGAATTATTAAAACGTTTTATCTCAGAACGCGGTAAAATTTTACCACGTCGTGTAACTGGTACTTCAGCTAAATATCAACGTATGTTGACTACAGCTATCAAACGTTCTCGTCATATGGCATTATTACCATATGTTAAAGAAGAACAATAATATATAATTTATTGTCAAACCCCGTAGGCATAGGCTTACGGGGCTTTTTGTGTTTTGGGGTATAGAAAAAGGGCAAAAAAGGATGATGTGAATGTTTTGTGTTCGGAATTTGCACAAAGATATGTTTATATTGCAAAAATAATATGAATTTAGATGCATAAAAAAAGAACTACGCATTTTAAATAAAATGCATAGCTCTTCTTTTTCTTGCATACGAATTAAAATAACTCGCGAGACCTATAAGTCTCTTTCCTCACTAGATAGTTTATACTTTTGGTCTGTTGAAGTCAATAATTTTATCTAAAGCTATAAAAAATCTTTTGATAGCTAATGCATTATTATAATAGCTTTCGTTTCTTTTATATCGCTTTTGAAGTTGGTCCAAATCGTGATATCTTGCTTGGATAATTGCATTACTACAAACTTGATTATGTAATTCTAGCGTAGCGAAAGTATCTATGAAATTTTTTATTCCGAACATGTTTCTAGATATGCCTATATTATTCCCTTTTTCAAATAAATATTGAGGAGATCTACTGTCATAATTTAGATTTGCTATGATGGGTTGGTTATGAGCTGATTTGTTTCTTATATTTTTAACTAAAGGCATTAAAATATTAGCAACTCTCAATTCTTCGTCATTGTACTTCTTGTAATAGAAGTTGAGAAACGAAACGAATTGACCTAGTTGCATGAATTCAATGCAAACCCATGCGGGTGGATTTTGATAGTATTTATTCAACTTCTCGGGTAGTTGTCCTCGTTTATTCATATGCTTGAATATTTCGTTTTTATTTTTGATTTTGGTTTCCATAACTTCTTCTGGTGTTCTTGAATTTGTGTCAAAATTTGAATTGCTATATGATTTATCAATACATAAGAACTCATCTATTATTTTATAACCATCTTCTTGGTTATTTTCTGTTATTAGTTTTAAGACTAGACACTTTAAACTATGTTCAATATCTAAAGTTAAATGCAACATTGTGTATCTTAATTTCATATCTATAGTTGCTAAATCTGATAAATAAGCAAATTCTATGAAATAGCCGCCATTCTTTTTTTCGAAATTTTTTCGGAAATAAGCTAGTTTGAAGAAGTGATTATTTTTTCTAAGAATTTCATTTGCTTTTTCGGTGTCAATAATATTAAAAAATATATTCATCTGTTTTAATTTCGCTATTTGCTCATCAAAATTGAGCATAGGCTTAATTTCTGCTAGTGTATCATCTTTTTCCAATTTTAACTCCCCAATCATTCAAATTTATTCATCATATCTTTCGCCATCTGATTAGTAACATGTGTGTATATCTCTAGATTTTTTTATAATCTGAATGACCTACATGCTCTTGCATTGCTTTTAAGTTAATTCCTAATTGAGCAAGTGTAGATATATGCGAATGATGTAATGTATGCGTCGTTACAGGTTTCTTAATAGAACTAATCTCAGTTGTCTCTTTGATAGTGCCCCCTTTAATAATGTTGCTAATTTTGTTCGAGTCGATAGGGCCACCAGCTGCATTTGTGAATATGTACCCTATATTAATAAACTTATCATTACAAGCATAAGTGTTCTTAGTAAGTCGATGCTATGGATAGTGAGGCCTATAGCCCTATAGCTGTTACTTGTTCTAGTTGTCTCTTTTACTCCGGATGCTCCCGTCATTTTTCAGTTATCCAATTAACTTTACCGTCGATATCTAGCGTTTTATCTTCATAGTTTATATTTACTCTCTTTATTGCAAGTAGCTCACCGATACGCATGTCATTAGCAATTTGAAACTGTACCATAGCTTTTACCATTTTATAATTACGTTTTGTCGTTGGATATTTTTATACTTAATTACATAGTCGAAACAATCCAGTAACTCCTTATCTTCATTATCTTCTAAAGTGTTATTACGTTTAGCTAGTAACGCATCACTATAGGGATATCTATTTTATCTATTACACATATAACTTTGAATTGCTTACTATTTTAAATTAACAAATTCTATTCTCTTAGATTTAGTCCAATTATGTGTAGACGATTTATAGTTATTAAATTCAGAGTGGTAGCAAATTAAAGTTAATCAAGAGTTAAGATGAATTTAATTCATGAGCACGTCTATTATTTTTATAATTGAAGAAAATAAAGTTTTACTTCAAGGAGGTAATTAAATATGTTCAAAAAAAATGACTCGAAAAATTCAATTCTATTAAAATCTATTCTATCGCTAGGTATCATCTATGGGGGAACATTTGGAATATATCCAAAAGCAGACGCGTCAACACAAAATTCCCCAAGTGTACAAGATAAACAATTCCAAAAAGTTGAAGAAGTACCAAATAATTCAGAAAAAGCTTTGGTTAAAAAACTTTACGATAGATACAGCCAAAATACAATAAACGGAAAATCTAATAAATCTAGGAATTGGGTTTATTCAGAGAGACCTTTAAATGAAAACCAAGTTCGTATAAATTTAGAAGGAACATACAGAGTTGCTGATAGAGTATATACACCTAAGAGAAATATTACTCTTAATAAAGAAGTTGTCACTTTAAAGGAATTGGATCATATCATAAGATTTGCTCATATTTCTTATGGCTTATATATGGGAGAACATTTGCCTAAAGGTAACATCGTCATAAATACAAAAGATGGCGGTAAATATACATTAGAGTCGCATAAAGAGCTACAAAAAGATAGGGAAAATGTAAAAATTAATACAGCCGATATAAAAAATGTAACTTTCAAACTTGTGAAAAGTGTTAATGACATTGAACAAGTTTGAAATTAAGTTGAATTAGTATATACAGTGTTTTATTGCTAATACTTTGAAAGTTAGGTATCTAAAGGTGCCTAACTTTCTTTGTTATGATTAGCACCATCATATAGAAAATTCTTTAATGACGTTTATGCCGAAATCTACAAAAATAATTTCTCTTTTATGGTTAATCAATATGTTTTTACATTCGACAACCTTAAAATTAACTTCTTTCAATTCCATAATAAAGTCTCTATAAAATAACTTAGTTTAAAAACGATTCATATCTTTCAGATTCAAATACCATCATTTTCTACTAATACTTACACTTTAATTACAATTATGTAAGTTGTTTTCAGAGACATCCTATTTTATATTTTGTCAGAGGTGATCTTTTGAAAACGATTTTAAAAACAATAACATATCTAGCACTTACTATCATTGGCGCTTATGCTGCTTTATTCATTTTAAAAACAATAGACTCTCATGGTATAACAGATCAATTTAACCCATTAGTAAAGGAAGATGTTTCTTATGTTAAAACGACTGAGGTGTCTACTAGAATGGATGATCAACTCCGAAGTTATAGTCAAAGTGCTTTTAATAAAGAAGGGAAAGAGACGCAATTAATGTATACTGCTACATTTGATGTTAAACCGCATAGATACTTGAAAATTACACATAAAGGTCATCACGTAGAAACTTTTGAAGAAGTTGAAAAGGGGCAAGTACCTAAAAAAAGCATTAGACAAATTGAGTCGATTATAGCGTGCTTATATTACATGGTTCAATTATAAAATGAGTACGAACGAAAGTAACACATGATGATTAATTTAAAAATATTTGTAATAATTATGAATAAAATTAAAAACAAGGGGTAATACAATCTATATAGCATATAAGCTTTTGTTATGAGTTTCAAAAAAGGAAGAGAGAGTGATATTATGAAATTAAAATCATTAGCAGTGTTATCAATGTCAGCGGTGGTGCTTACTGCATGTGGCAATGATACTCCAAAAGATGAAACAAAATCAACAGAGTCAAATACTAATCAAGACACTAATACAACAAAAGATGTTATTGCATTAAAAGATGTTAAAACAAGCCCAGAAGATGCTGTGAAAAAAGCTGAAGAAACCTACAAAGGCCAAAAGTTGAAAGGAATTTCATTTGAAAATTCTAATGATGAATGGGCTTATAAAGTGACGCAACAAAAATCTGGTGAAGAGTCAGAAGTACTTGTTGCTGATAAAAATAAAAAAGTGATTAACAAAAAGACTGAAAAAGAAGATACAGTGAATGAAAATGATAACTTTAAATATAGCGATGCTATAGATTACAAAAAAGCCATTAAAGAAGGACAAAAAGAATTTGATGGTGATATTAAAGAATGGTCACTTGAAAAAGATGATGGCAAACTTGTTTACAATATCGATTTGAAAAAAGGTAATAAAAAACAAGAAGTTACTGTTGATGCTAAGAACGGTAAAGTATTAAAGAGTGAGCAAGATCACTAAAAAGATTCGTTGCATTAACGCTTGTAAAATGTCTTAATTCATATTAATTATTAAAATACCCTCACAACGCAATGTAATATATCCAGTATAGATTTGAAAGGATATATGCCTAACGTGTTGTGAGGGTTTATTTGCATCTATTTATCCATGCGAATATCGACTTCTTCTAAATGTTTCTGATATTCTTTAACCTTACTTTCTAAAAACATTTCATATGGTGCATCAAAGAAATCAGCTAAATGCATGGCGTCTTTAAATTTAGGTTCATGGTGATGATTCTCCCATTCCCAAATTTGATGTGCTTCATATTTAGTACCATATTTCTCATTTAATTGTTGTGCTAATTCGTCAATTTCTAAATTATGTTTAGTTCGTAAGTTATATAAAATATGCATATTCATTGTTCATTAACCTCGCTTCTTGATTTAAAATTCAAAGATGCTCTAATAATATGTGTATATTCTAGTCCTATAACATAAAATAATCAAGCTATGAATTCGGCAGAAAAAATAATGTATATGATATTGCCGGTACAGAGACTTTAAATAACGATAGCTACATTGAATAAAATTGATATTCAATTACTACTTTTAAAAATATTTGGATAAAAATAATTTGAATTTGTTTTAGAATTGTAAATAAGGGGTACTACTTAGAATAACGCAAAATAAATAGAAAAAGGAGACTGAAAATTATGTTTGGATTTATTGGAATGTTAATTATCGGTGGCTTAATTGGATGGGCTGCTGGTGCTATTATGGGTAAAGATATCCCAGGTGGTATTTTAGGCAATATTATCGCAGGTATTATTGGATCATGGGTAGGTGGCAAACTATTCGGACAATGGGGTCCTGAATTAGGAAGTATTTACATCTTGCCAGCATTAATTGGTTCAATTATCTTAATTGCAATCGTAACGTTAATTTTAAGAGCTATGCGTAAATAATAAAAAAATTCAATTGGAAATTGAAATAAAGATGGCATTCAGTTGTCATCTTTTTTATTTGCGTGAAAATGGTCAATATGTATTATAATATTTGAAAATGTAGATAAGATAGGATTAAAAAGTAATAAATTAATATGAGGAAATTTTGGAAATAAAAAAGCGAGTATTTGACAAATAAAAAAAGGATGACGTTGGGTTGCGCCATCCAGGAGTATTATGTTCATGAATATAAAAGACTGTGTAGTCATTTAAGAACTACACCCATATAGTAACACATCACTTGATTAAAGACAATACTATTTTTAGAGTCATTAATTTAAAATATGAATTAATTCTTTTTTTAGAATAGAATATTAAGATTGATATCGAATTAGTAGTCAAAGTGTTATGGTAGATATGAAATACATAAGGTAAGGAGTAATATTATGACGATTTATTTAGTTAGACATGGCGAATCAAAATCGAATTATGATAATAAACATTTTCGATCTTATTTTTGTGGACAATTAGATGTGCCGTTAACGGATACTGGCACAAAAAGTGCAGACGATTTATGTGATTATTTTAAAGAGAAACAGATTAAACATGTATATGTTTCAGACTTATTAAGAACACAGCAAACGTTTGAACATATTTTTCCATATGACATTGCATCAACGACTACGCCTCTATTAAGAGAACGTTCACTTGGCGTATTTGAGGGTGAATATAAAGATGAAATCAGTGCGAATCCGAAATATGAAAAATATTTCAATGATCCAAACTTTAAAGACTTTCGTCATAGTTTTTCACAAAAAGCGCCTGAAGGAGAAAGTTATGAAGATGTATATCAACGCGTCGAACATTTTATGAATCATGTTGTCAATGAAGATACACAAAAAGATGATATCGTCATTGTTGCACATCAAGTTGTCATTCGTTGTTTGATGGTTTATTTTAACAAAGTTTCAAGGGAAGAAGCTGTGGATTTAAAAGTTGAAAATTGCAAACCATATATCATTGAATAGAAGTATAGAGGTTCTGAAAAGCTGTGTTTTATAGCTGCCTTCAGAACCTTTTTTGTATTTGGAATTTAATGGAAGTCATTCTTATCAACAGACTTACCACCAATAGCTAATGTGATAATTGCGCTTACGAACAAAATAATTGAAGTTATAAATGACGCTAATGTAAAAGGTGTAAATTGTGTGAGCGATAATATCAATGATAAAAAGAACCAAGAGATAGCCCCTAGAAATTGTAAAATAGCAGAAGAAATTCTAAAACTCATATAATCATATATAGCTAAAACAAGTGAAGGTAATGCGACTAATACCATTATAATGATGTTGAGGGTGAATAAATATGGCTGTTCAAAAGTTACTGTGTTTGGTCCTGTTGGATGCATTGCTGTTAAGAACAAGCAAACAATCGTCGATAAAATTGCTAAAATAATAAAAGTAATTCGAACTTTCATCATGATCATCCTTTGTTTATAGAGTCAATATAAGTATGGAATATGTTAGGTATATAGTCAAATGCGTCAACTAATGGGAATTTTAGGATGGATAGTGAATTTAAGGCAATTAAAAAAGCATCAAACAGTAATATGCTGCTTGATGCCCAAATGATGACTTTAGCTAAATTGATTAGTCACTTTTAAAGATAAAGAATTGTCATGAATTAAAGCTCATGTAATGATGTGTTACATGTCGCAATGATGGCTTTCAGTTATTTATCGATAACATCACTCTTGATACCTTTAGATTTTAAGAAATCTTTAATTTTATCTTGTTGCTTTTTATTAACATCACCGGCATATTTTGTTGGCACGTCGACTACATTGATTTTATTTTGCGGTTGATAGCTAAGCTTTTCAATATCTTCATCAACATTGGCGATTGTACTATTTAAAGCTTTGAAGTAATTCATCATTAATTCAACGGGTTTCTTATATTCTTTAGGAATATTGTTTTCAGTGACAAATTTCTTGAAATGCAAATCGTTTTTAACAGCTAAGTTAGATAAGTGGCTAAGTGTTTCTGCTTGTTTTTCAGTCACTTTTGTTTGACTGTCAATTTGTTTATCTAGTTTATGTTGCATAATATATTTGTTCTCAAGTATATCGCTATTTACAGACAAATACTTTTCTATAGCTTGCTTCATCTCTGCATCACTAATATCACTATTTTTCTTATCTGAGTTAAAGATATCTTTTGTTTCTAATTTTTTAGCGCTTTTAGGTGCATGGATGCCAGTACTTGTGTGATGATCTTCGTTATCAGATTGATCGGACGCGCAACCTGTAAGAATTAATGCAGATGCTAAAAATGTACTTAGTAGTAATCTCTTTTTCATAATGTAATATAACTCCTTAGTTTATCTTTAATTGAAAAAATGTGTATTCATGTTTAATAGAGTAACATTGAATTAGTTTGGAATGTCACGATGACCTTGCAATGACCATAGACGTAAATGATTACGTGCATGAGTTGCTTTTTCAATCAATAATGCGTCGTTTTGAACGTTGTTAAGGATAGCATTATCTATAAATAACTGCATAATTGGTTGTATCAATTTAGACGTAGGTATCGTACGTAAAAGCATAATGATTTCGTTCACATACTTTTCCTTCTCAATATCATTTTTCATATTGATTTGTTTGCGTAGATAACTGGTGATCTCTTTAATTGCTTGATCAGATTTCAAATAGTGATGTCTATCATAATAGATTAATTCTTCAACCGAAGCTGGTACATAATATCCATCATCAGAAATATCAATGCCAGACGCCTCAGACTCGACAACATCAAATAACACAGGATGAAACACGAAGTCATCTTCAACATAATATAGCTCAGTACCAGCTAAAGTATCTAAGCTATATTGTAACTCTTCTTTACTAAAAGTAGCGTCATAAAATCTTTGTAAAAGATATAGTAGATGATTAGTTGATAAAATACCATACAAGTTTACAGAACCAAGTATAATACGAAGAGGTAAAATATCTTTTTTATCTATTAATCCTTTCTTAATCTCAGAAATCAATTGAGTGATTGCATCACTTCTTAAGCTATCGGTTGTACCAAAATCTTCATCTTCAAGTAACATATCTAAGTCAACTTCGTCTTCCATAAATGATAATTCTAACGCGTTTTTAAACTCTGCTAAACTATTCTCAATTGTTTGCTCATTAACAAATTGATTTACAGCTTTCTCAAAATCACCATTGCCGACTTGATTCACGAAATTTTCAATATGTTTACGCACATCATTTGGCAAAATAAGACAATCATATTCAAAGTCGTAATAATAATAAAAATGAATAGTTAAAAAGTTATCAAAATTTATTAATTGCAGCTTTTCAAATTTAGTTAGTTCATTGTTTAATCGGTAGTTATCATCACTTTCAAGTATGCTAGAAAGAATATCAAACTCAAATAGAGTAGCATTAGAAAACACTTGTTCAATGATGTGATTATTATTGAAAAATGCTGTCATAATTAATTCAACAAGATTTTGTTTGTTTTTATTTGAGAATCCTTTGATACCATACTGCCTGCATATTGTTTTTAGCTCGTCATTAGTTTTTAACAGTAAAGCATGTTCTAATGTGACATCGTTTAAGCGCGTATGTTGTCTTACACGTAACACTTCTTCATTTAAATTCATATGGTTTATTGTATCTAACGATTCGAATTCACCATATGCATTATCTAGTACCTCTGAATTGATATATCTTAAAAAGAAATTATTTACAAAGAACTCATCTTCGTTAAGTTGATAAACAAAACCTAGATGATTTGTTAGCTTTAAAATATTAACATCGCGTTTATTTATAATTGTGACAGGATTACCATTAGATATAAGTGTTTCTATAAATTTTTGTTCTGTCTTATCCATATCATGATAAATTTTATGTATATTTTCAGGGCGTAAAGCATGCATCGTGACTTCAAATCCTTCTTTTTGGGTCGGTAAATTAAAATATTCGCATGCGTTTTGTAATTTTCTTGGGTATATAAAATGAACATCAAGCATTTTTGCACACCTCGTTGTATATATTAAGTTTATCATAACATGATTTTATGTCGGGATAAAAAAATAACAGCATCTTAACAAATGTAAGATACTGTCAGTGAAATGAATGAAACTTTAGTTTCTGATAATATAGTCAAAGGCATTTAATGCTGCATTTGCACCAGCGCCCATTGAAATAATAATTTGTTTGTTCTTCTGATCTGTGACATCGCCAGCAGCAAATATTCCAGGTACGTTAGTATTATTGTTACGATCAATAACAATTTCACCACGTTCGTTTAATTCAACAGCATCTTTTAACCATGATGTGTTTGGAAGTAAACCAATTTGAACAAAGATACCATCTAAGTTAAGTAGATGTTCTTCGCCGGTGCTCATGTCTTCGTAACGTATACCTGTAACATGGTCTTCTCCGACAACTTCAGTAGTTTTGGCATTTGTTTTGATATCAACATTTGATAAAGAACGTAAACGATCTTGTAACACGTTGTCTGCTTTTAATTCGCTAGCGAATTCGAATAATGTAACATGATTAACGATACCAGCAAGGTCAATTGCTGCTTCAACCCCAGAGTTACCGCCACCGATAACTGCTACGTCTTTATTTTCAAATAGAGGTCCGTCACAGTGAGGGCAGAATGCAACACCTTTATTAATCAATTGCTCTTCACCTGGAATGTTTAGCTTACGCCAACCTGCACCAGTAGCAATAATGACTGTTTTACTTTCTAAGACAGCACCGTTTTCTAACGTAACTTTAATTGCTTCGTCAGTCTTTTCGATATCTGTAGCACGTATACCTGTCATTGCATCAATGTCATATTGATCAATGTGCGCTGCTAAGTTAGAAGAAAATTCAGAACCAGTTGTTTCTTTAACAGTAATGAAGTTCTCAATACCAGCAGTATCATTAACTTGGCCACCGATACGATCAGCAACTATACCAGTACGTAAACCTTTACGTGCTGTGTAAATCGCTGCACTACCACTAGCAGGACCACCACCAACGATTAAGACATCATAAGGTTCTTTATTTTCAAACTCAGATGCATCTGCCGTACTGCCTAGTTTCGAAAGAATATCTTGGATTGTCATACGACCATTGCCAAATTCTTCGCCATTTAAAAAGACAGCAGGGACTGCCATGATGTTTTCAGATTCTTCACGGAACACTGCACCATCAATCATAGAATGCGTGATGTTAGGGTTGATCACACTCATTAAGTTAAGTGCTTGAACGACATCAGGACATTTTTGACACGTTAAACTAATGAATGTTTCAAAATGGAATGAACCTTCTAAGTTTTTAATTTGGTCAATGATTGACTGTTTTTCTTTAGGTGCACGACCACTAACCTGTAAAATTGCTAAAACAAGTGAGTTAAACTCGTGACCTAATGGAATACCTGCAAATGTTACACCTGTTTCTTCGCCAGGACGATTGACTGAGAAACTTGGTGTACGCTTTAAAGACTTTTCAGAAAGTGAAAGTCTAGGTGACATATCAGAAATTTCTGTTAATAATTCTTTGAGTTCCTTAGATTTTTCATCTGAACCAAGGCTGGCAACGAATTCAACGTTGCCCTCCATTAGTTCTAATAATTGTTTAAGTTGTTGTTTTAAATCAGCATTAAGCATGGTTGTAATGCCTCCTTAGATTTTACCTACTAAATCTAAACCAGGTTGCAATGTTTTAGCGCCTTCTTCCCATTTAGCTGGGCATACTTCGCCAGGGTTTTTACGAACATATTGAGCTGCTTTGATTTTGTGAGCTAATGTACTAGCGTCACGGCCAATTCCGTCAGCGTTAATTTCAGATGCTTGTACAACACCGTCTGGGTCGATAATGAATGTACCACGTTGAGCTAAACCAGTAGCTTCATCTAATACATCAAAATTACGAGTGATTGTTTGTGATGGGTCACCAATCATAGTGTAAGTGATTTTGCTAATTGCATCTGAATGGTCATGCCATGCTTTGTGTACGAAGTGAGTATCAGTTGATACTGAGAATACATTTACGCCTAATTTTTGTAATTCTTCATATTGGTTTTGTAAGTCTTCTAATTCAGTTGGACAAACGAATGAGAAGTCAGCAGGATAGAAGCATACTACGCTCCAAGAACCTTTTAAATCTTCTTGTGTAACTTCTTTAAATTGATCTTTTTTTGGATCGAAAGCTTGCGCTGTAAATGGTAAGATTTCTTTGTTAATTAATGACATAAATATCTTCCTCCTAAGAATTTAAGTATGAATTAGAACTATCAATTGATTGTGCTTAATTATAATAATTCTAATCTCTTAGTTAGCATTATTACATTTTGATCCAGAATAGTCAACTGGATAACTTTGTAAAGTGAATGATTACTTTTAAAATAAAGAAAGATAATATAAAGTGCTTTGATAATGGATTTTGTAGTTGATGATTTAAAAGGTTGTGTCTATATTTAATATCTTGATTTTAATGTAAAAAATGTAAAAAAAGAAGATTTGTATTCTCAACTAAGTCAACCTTATTGATAATGGTGTGAGAATATTTGTTCGAGATGGATGAAGGTAATGAGTGAGAAACTGGATTTTTAAAGTATGAGACAATATTTTTAAAAGTTCAATTATTAACTTATAAGCAAATAATTGCTATAAAAAAGTTTGGACGTGTACAATTGCAATATGAAGATTTTAAATTAATTGTAAAGTATCGAGGAGTGGGTAACGTGTCAGAACATGTATATAATCTTGTGAAAAAGCATCATTCTGTTAGAAAATTTAAGAATAAACCTTTAAGTGAAGACGTTGTTAAGAAATTGGTAGAAGCTGGACAAAGCGCTTCGACGTCAAGTTTCCTGCAAGCATACTCAATTATTGGTATCGACGATGAGAAGATTAAAGAAAATTTACGAGAAGTTTCTGGACAACCTTATGTTGTAGAAAATGGCTATTTATTCGTCTTTGTTATTGATTATTATCGTCATCATTTAGTTGATCAACATGCTGAAACTGATATGGAAAATGCATATGGTTCAACGGAAGGTTTGCTAGTAGGTGCAATCGATGCAGCATTAGTTGCCGAAAATATTGCGGTAACTGCTGAAGATATGGGGTATGGCATTGTCTTTTTAGGATCATTAAGAAATGATGTTGAACGAGTTCGAGAAATTTTAGACTTACCTGACTATGTCTTCCCGGTATTTGGTATGGCAGTAGGGGAACCCGCAGATGACGAAAATGGTGCAGCCAAGCCACGCTTACCATTTGACCATGTCTTCCATCATAATAAGTATCATGCTGATAAGGAAACACAGTATGCACAAATGGCAGATTACGACCAGACAATCAGCGAGTACTATAATCAACGTACAAACGGGAATCGCAAAGAAACATGGTCGCAGCAAATTGAGATGTTACTAGGAAACAAAGCAAGATTAGATATGTTAGAACAATTGCAAAAATCAGGCTTAATACAGCGATAGCAAGATACCAAAATAACCCGCCCCCCTCTAGCTTAAAATGATAAGTATAGCTAGAGGGGGCGGGTATTTCTTGCAATGAATTAGTGTGAAGTTAATGCAGCATTATCATTTGAATCGAAAGTATCTTTATCCCAATGTTTAGTTAACTTGGCGGTACCTGTACCAGCTAGCATTGAATCGTTCACGTTTAATGCTGTTCTACCCATGTCAATCAATGGTTCAACGGAGATGAGCACGCCGGCTAAAGCGACTGGCAAGTTTAACGTTGACAACACCAATATGGATGCAAATGTAGCCCCGCCACCGACGCCAGCAACGCCGAATGAACTAATAATCACGACAGCGATTAACGTTACAATAAATTGTAAATCAATTTCTACATTAGCGACGGGTGCGACCATAATTGCAAGCATGGCAGGGTAAATGCCTGCACAACCATTTTGTCCAATCGACAATCCAAATGTCGCAGCGAAATTGGCAATACCTTCTGGCACGCCTAGACGTCTTGTTTGTGTTTGTACATTCAATGGTAAGGCACCCGCGCTTGAGCGTGATGTGAATGCAAAGATTAATACTTCCAAAGTCTTTTTAACATAGCGAATTGGGCTAATACCTAACAGGCTTAAAATAATTAAGTGAATGATATACATCGTAATTAATGCAGCGTACGATGCGATTAAGAATTTTCCTAAAGTCCAAATGGCGCCAAAGTCACTTGTCGATAATGTGTTGGCCATAATTGCTAATACACCGTATGGCGTTAAACGTAAGACGAACGTCACAATCGCCATTACTAGTGAATAGATAGCGTCAATCGCACGCTTAAGCAATTCACCATGATCAGGTTGTTTGCGTGCTACGCGTAAATAAGCAAATCCTATAAACGAAGCAAATATCACGACAGCAATCGTGGAAGTTGCACGTTGTCCAGTGAAATCTAAGAATGGATTTTTAGGCAATAATTCCAAAATTTGTTGTGGTAACGTATGTGCTGTTAAATCTTTCGCTTGTTTAGCAATTTCGCTTCCACGTGCTTGTTCAGCGTTACCAAGGTTAATTGTTGATGCATCTAAACCAAACACCAAGGCATAAACAACACCAACAATTGCAGCAATGGTGACAGTGCCAATTAAAAAGATAAAAATGAGACTACCAATTTTAGCAAACTTTTCTCCGATTTGAATTTTAGTGAATGCAGCGACAATAGAAATGAAAATTAAAGGCATCACAATCATTTGCAACAATGCAACGTAACCTTGTCCGACAATGTTGAACCAGTCACTTGTTGATGTAATAACATTCGAATGTGTTCCATAGACAAGATGTAATAACACGCCAAATACAATGCCGATACCTAAAGCTGTAAACACACGTTTCGCAAAAGATATATGTTTGCGAGCCATCATGTGCAATATTACGATGAAAATCACCAATACAATAATATTAATCAGTGTAAGAAAAGCATTCATGAACGTCACTCCTCAAATTTTTGAATATAATTCCGACTAGTATGCTAAGAATAATATTAATTTTAAAATATTTCAAGAGGGCATTTGCAATTAAATGTAAACATGATGAAATTCGACCGTTGGCATAAGGGAATTTGTAAACAAATCGTTTTGAATTTAGTAGAGAAAGGTGAAAAGGGTTAATAGTGTTATGACCTAGTCGATTAAAGTTGATATTTGAAAATGAAGCAGGGAATTAAACGCAATAAATTAAATAAGTTGTCATTACAGCGTTAATAATAGAAATGATTTTAACGGGAAAAAAGTGATGAATATTTGGAAAAGATATATATCGTGTACTGTCATGAGAGATAAGATATGAGAAAACAAATGTATCCTTGAATCGAGATGTGGCTATGGCGGTTTAATAAAAATTGCTAACCTCATATTTATTGAATAAAAAGATAATAAATGATCAACCTTGAAAAGACACTTCGAACAAACACGTTGTAAAAAATTCTGTCGAATCAAAATTAGCATCTTTTGAGGGTTCGTGTGTGCAGGTGGTAGTTCAAAAGCTACCGTAAAACAAATATTTTTGTTTGAGCAAAAAGGCGTTTGTAGAAAATGTGAATATGAGTGTGCCCTTGTGCGATTCGTCAGTTACTAACACAGCCAAACATTTAAATTGAATGGGCTTATAAGATGAATTAATTTAGGAATACACAGAAGCCATCCCATTTAAAAGTAACATACTACAAAAATTTATTCAAAATTCAATATTAATCATAATGAATAATTAAAAAACCTGAAACAAATTAGTTTGATATGCTCTCTTCAAAGTAGATATTGAAAGGAGTATATCAGCTTGTTTCAGGTTTTATGAATTGAGTATTAAATTTGAAAGTAAATTACAGTTCTATAGTTTTATAAAAGATCAGTTTTTAAATCAAAGCTATATATTATTGAGTATTACAGGCTGGGACATAAATCAATGTTCTATGCTCTACGAAGTTATATTGGCAGTAGTTGACTGAACGAAAATGCGCTTGTAACAAGCTTTTTTCAATTCTAGTCAACCTTGCCGGCGGGGCCCCAACA